>Ga0075472_10000439_pt1 | contig 17203 bp, 35 predicted proteins | sample DEB19_08_DNA_3_FD_77014 | JGI IMG/M metagenome (GOLD analysis project Ga0075472, IMG submission 77014) | Aqueous microbial communities from the Delaware River and Bay under freshwater to marine salinity gradient to study organic matter... | ecosystem: Environmental > Aquatic > Marine > Coastal ...
ATAAATTTAAACCAGCGCGGGCGGAATACGAACGCGTCACGTCGCCAGCGCGGGCGGAATACGAGCGCGTCGAGTCGCCAGCGTGGGCGGAATACGAACGCGTCACGTCGCCAGCGCGGGCGGAATACGAGCGAGTCACGTCGCAAGCGTGGGCGGAATACGAACGCGTCAAGTCGCAAGCGTTCAAAATCAGCTTGCGAAACATTTACAAGCAAGACGTTCCGATTGGAACGTGGAACGGCAAGAGCATTTTCGAGTAAAACAAACACAAAGGAACAACATGGCAGAAAAGCAATACATCAACGGAATCCTCACCAACTCGCATCGCTTTGACGATGGAAGTGAAATCATCAAGCTCGGCATTCCAATTCGCGGCAAAACGAAGGAGGGCGTCGAGTTTGACAACCTCGCCGCGCTTGAAAAACAACTCCGCGCCGCCGCGAAAAACGGCTGGACGAATCTCGTAATTGCTCCGCGCCGCGAACCGGCCAAGGGCAAGACGCATTCCATTTACGTTGACACCTACGAACCGAAAACCGCGCCGCAGGGAGACACGCCATGAACGCCAGCGACCTAGCCGCCGAACGCCAGCGCAACCGCGTATCACGCGAGACGCTGGAACGCATTCAGGCGCAACCTCGCAAGCCGATGAAACGTCGCACGGCGGTTTATCTTGAACCGCTCGTCGAGGGAGAGATTGGCGAGCGCGAATTGACCATGCGCGGGATGCGAGGCTGGGGGAAGATGAAAGCCCACTCGACGATTCATAACACGAACGAGGACGATTGGAGGAAGGAGCGATGAAAAACCTTCAACGCCTTGTCACCGCAGGCAAGCGCCTGATAGACCCGCTCAAAATTCACGGGACATTTGTCACCGTCGGCGGTGGAAAGCATTTCGGAAAGGTCGTATTGGTGATTCGTTACTGGTATGTCATAAAGTGGGGCGACGGTAGGTTCACTACAGATTCGGTCTAAACAAAACAACCATGAGCAAAAAGGAAATGCGCGAGCTTGATGCGTGGATTGCGGAAAATGTTTTCGGCAATTTCAAAGTAATCAAAGTCTCCCCGCGCCGGTGGGACTGCCGATACGGAATCACGCCAGAAATCAAAGATGGTGTAGGTTACGGGCCTGCATTCAAGAGTGAATCAGAGGCTAGAGCTATGATGCTTGTGGCGGGTCATTGTAAAAACTACACCACCGACCCCGCCGCCGCGATGGAGGTCTTGAAGAAGTGTTCCACCGAAAAGAGAATTACTATTGCAGTCTGGCGCGATGCTGGAAACTGGTATTGTAATAATGCCACTGGTGGAAACTTCTATGGCGAAGCCGACACCCTCGAACTCGCCATCTGCCTGTTCGCCAAGCAGCTTTTCACCGCCTGATTTATGAGCGACAAACAATTCAACAGGCTTCGCGCTGATATTATCGCGGTTGGTGTTTTGGTGATAATGACAAGCAAGCCAGATTGGTTTTTGACAGCTGTAGGATTTTTATCACTTCTTTACTCTGGTTACTTGGCAATATGGAAAGGAACGTGATGACCGACACCAAACCAACCGAAGGCGTAATTGCAGCGGTTGATAAAATTGCCTACGAATATCCCGGCAGTTTCTTCGCGCTCTCCTATGACGAGGGCATACGAAAAGAGGTTACAGAAATCATCCAACGCCTCGCGGTGAGTCCAGAAAAGGAGCGCGGAGACAAGTGGCGCGAGTGTGCGGAGAAATTAGGCGTAAGACTTCGTGTCAGCTATGATGAACAAACGGATTACGCAAACGAATGCTTAAGAAACACCGGGCCGGGAGAGCGTCCATATTCGGTGGAGTTTGAACAAAGTTGGGACGCAAACCGACAAGCCCTCGCCGAATTTGAACGGTTGGAAGGAGAGGAAGCGAAATGAAATCAGGCACGCCAGAGACGGCAAGGCATTATCCGAAACGCTTGTTTACAGCAGAAGAACTGCAAGCGAGCATAAAACAAAAATCAAGAGTTGACGATAATGGATGCTGGCGTTGGAAATACTCAACCAACTCTCGCGGATATGGGCAAATGTGGAATGGAATAACCAATGTTCAGGCCCACCGAACTTCGTATGAAGTATTTATCGGAAACGCGGGCGGCAAATTTGTTTGTCACAAGTGCGATGTTCCATGCTGTGTAAATCCAGACCACTTGTTTCTTGGAAGTGGCGCGGACAATTTGAATGATTGTTATTCAAAGCGAAGGAGGGGGACTGTTTTAACTAAAAATCAACTTTCCGAAATGAAGAAAATGGTTGCTGCAAAAGTTCCATATAAGCGCGTTGGCGAGATACTTGGAATTGGCCATTCAACTGTTTGCAGAATTAAACAAAAAGGATTTAAACCAGCTTATGAAAACGATTGAACAGCAACTTACGGACGCAATCCGCGAGCGGGATGAGGCGAGAAAAGAATCCGCGCACCATCACGGAGCGTGGCACTCGGTTTGCGATGAGCGGGACAGCATAAAGTCAAAACTTATTAGAAGCGAAGTTGAGAACGACCAACTCCGCAAGGTTTGTGATAAGTTGGCAAAGCGCTTGAATGCAGAACACAGCCTATACGGTGAGTGCGACGGTTGCCCGACAGATGATGCGCTCGCCGCCTACAACACCCTCCCGCACGTAAAACGAAAGGAAACAAGAAATGAAAACAGCAGAAGAATGTTTAGAGGCATTAAAACAAACATCAAATACTGATGAGGCTTTAATTGTTATCGGAGAAATCCGACTCCGCCGCCGAAACGTTTGAACTAAAAAACTTGAAGGATTTGGGATGAAAGTTACACCAGAACTGCGAAAAGCAGTAAGCAGAAGGAAAGACAGAAGAATGGCAACACTTGGAATTTTAGTGGCTGTAGCATATATGTTTTTGATAATTCCTGTTTTGGGAGAATCTTTGAAACAAATCTTATCTGGCAACGGATTAATTGTAATGGGCGCATGGCTTTGTTTGTTTATGTTTTGGAAATAATCCTATGACAACACAAGACCAAATCAAAGCGTTAGCGGAGTTGGATTTAAGACTTCATCATGGACTTAATCCAAATGCTGCTGTTCACTCTTACGATGGGCGTAAGTATTATTTTTGTTTGAACGATGGAGGCATGGAGCAAATTCCGTTGTTATACCTCGACAGCCACGACGCAATTATTCCGCTGATACAGAAGCGGCGATTGAAGGACAAAGACTTTGATGAAAAGTTCAAAGAAGAATTGTGGAGAATTATTCAACGCGATAGATGTGTAATGATGCCAAGGGTAATTGAAATTGTTCTATAAACGCCCGCCCAACTCTGCGAAGCACTTCTTCGCGCAACAGGAAAGTGGAAGGAATAATTATGATTGGCGACATTGGACTATGGCTGTCTGGATTCTTTCTAGGATTCATCATTTGCGACTACATTAACAGCAAAGGAAACCAAACAAAATGAGTGATACGCCCAGGACGGATGAATGTCCAAAATCAATCGGATTTTTACACAATCTCTGCGGAAAACTCGAACGCGAGAACGCGCAGCTTCGCGCAGTGTTACGATATGGCCAGTGTGCTTACTGTCTGAAAAAGTTTGAAGTTGGCAGCGAAGTCATGCGCCAAACACTACTAGACCATGTTGCTAGCTGTGAAAAGAAACCCAATCACGAACTCCGCGCCGAACTCGACAACCTTAAAAAGTTCTGTGGCACAGACAATCTTTACAAATGGTGCGAAGATAAAAGCGCGGGCCTTCTAAAGACACAAGCCGAACTCGCCCACGCTAAAGCCGCCACTACGGCAGAAAGCCTAGACATTCTTTCGGAAAACATTCGATTGAAGTCCGAACTCGACAAGGCAAACGCCGCTTGTGCGGAGTTAAAAGAAACAGCAGAAAATTTAAGAACATTTGCAGTAGAGTATCCCGGTATAATTGATGTTCCAGATTCAATATGGATGCCATTCATTAAAGCCCTCTCCACAACCTGCGGACAAGGCTATCTCTCGCCGGAACAAGTCAAAGAAAAGTGCAAGCCGTTGGTGGAAGCAATCAAACAATTGCGAGCGGAGCCACACTCAACAGTGGCCGAAGATTTGATTGAAAAAGCCCTCGCCCACGCCGAGAAGGAAAACCTCGCATGAAAGCCATGACCTACGCGCAAAAGCTCGAACTCGAAATTGAGGCGCTTGAATCCGAAATCCAACGGCAACGCGACGTGATATTTTTCCTTGCGCTTTACGCCGCCGCTGTCACAACTATCGCCGTGTGCATTCTGGCGATTCAATATGCTTAACGACCCAAGCTGAGCGATGACGCCACCAGAGACATCCAGCTCTCAACCCCGACGCGATGGCGTCATTCGCTCCGGCGCGTGGTTGGGCGCACGTCTCATGCTCTGGATGATTCTTGTAATACAGAAACCAACCCTCGCCGTGCTATGGCATATGCGCCGGGACTACACCTCGACGCCGCGAGCAAAGAAACGTGGACGGAAACCGACCCCGACGAACAAATGGCAAGCCTACCGGCTGCGTAATCGTCGTGAAGGACGCTGCCCACGATGCGGAAAACCCTGTGCGCCGTTCGCCGCGTGTGCTGACTGCCGAGCAAAGAAGGCGCGGCATTGCTACGAAGCGCACTTACTGAAACCGGACGCGAGTGCGCCCAACGCCGCGCACGAGCGACCGGCGACCAGTGACAACCGATAACCCGAAACCTTATGGAACAATCCGAAACGCTTAATGCCGGTTCGCTCGATGCGCTTGTTAGGCCGTCTCGTCGCTATGTCTGCGAGCACTGCGGAAAGAAATGCAGGACATCAAATAAGATGCGCGGGACAAGAACGATGTGTCCTCAATGTGAAACGGATAAACGATATGCCGAACGGTGGCTGGCGGCACGGCCTAACCATGATTAAACACAACCACTGTGTCTAATTCCTAATGAACGCCGAGCAACTAATCATCCTTGAAGCGCAAGAGGCGTCCGCATGGCTGCGGCTTGAATCTGCCCGCGAGAAATGCGCGGACGATCCGACGCTGCGCGCGCTCCTGCTCGCTTGGGCGGCGTCTGCCGGTGCCGTCAACAAAGAGCGGCAGAGGATGGAAAGCGAGAATGATTTCACCCCATAAATCAAACACAACACCATGAAATACCTACTAAAACAATTCACCGTTCAAATGCCAGCCAAAATGGCAAATCAAATCAAAGCCGAGTTCATGAAGGAGCTATCCGGAATGGGCGAAGTGCCGTATATGCTCGCACTTCAACCAAAAGCCGCCACCGGGGAATGCAAGGTTGCAATCATCAGCCAAAAATTGGGATTGGAACTTCAAAAAGTCATCAACAAACACAAACGCAATTCAAAATAACCGCACACAACACCATGACCATGACACCTAAAGAAGCAGTCGCCGCCGGGCTTGAACCGCTCGCAGGCCCTTACGCCGCGCACGAAATGCCCATGTTGGGCGATGCCGTCAAGCAACTCGGCACGATTAACTGCGCCGTCGTCACCGAGCCGGACGGGCTAAACCTGTGGCGTGACAAGCGCGGGATGAGGCTTTATCGCGGGGGCGACGAATGACTCGAATCCCGAAGCCGCCGCTTGGCGCTCGCCTTCGCGCTGACGGAAAGTATGCGCTAAAGATGCAGTTCCATCTTGGGCCAGACGCCGGAAGCAAGAAGTTTCGCGGCTTTCTTTGGCGCGATGAAACGCTTGTATTCTCGCCAGACGGCGACTTGCTTTGCGTTGAACGTCCCTGGAAGAAGGGGAAGCGTAAATGAAAACCCCGCGCTCCATCGCCGCCCTCGACGCCGCGCTGCGCCCTAACGATTCGGATCAGCGACCGGGCCACACCATGACTCCCGAATTTCAAATGACGTGCGATGGCGCGGTTCGCTGCACCGCTTGGTTGGGGCGCGTTTTGGTGGCGTGCGAATACAGCGGGACAGTCCGTGACGCCTTTGCTGCTCGTGGTTGGGATGCGTGGTCATGTGACCTGCTGCCGAGCGAGAAGCCGGGCAATCACTACCAATGCGACGTGCGCGAAGTGCTGCGCGAGAAATGGGACATACTCATCGGCCACCCGACCTGCACCTACATGAGCAACAGCGGCGTGTCATGGCTGCACAAATCGGCGGAACGCTGGATGAAACTATTCGAGGCTGCGGACTTCTTCGGCGAGCTGTGGAACGCGGACGTGCCGCATATCGCGCTCGAAAATCCCGTGATGCACAAATACGCCAAGCGACTCATCGGCGTGAAACAAAGCCAGGTGGTGCAGCCCTGGATGTTCAGCCACCTGGAAGGCAAGGCAACGTGCCTCTGGCTCAAGAATCTGCCGCCGCTGACGGAAACCAACAACGTGAAATCTGAAATGATGAAACTGCCGGACAACCAGCGCCAACGCCTCCACTACCTGCCGCCAAGTCCCGAACGCTGGAAAGAACGCTCGCGGACATTCAGCGGCTTGGCGGAAGCGATGGCAAACCAGTGGACGCTCGCAACGCGCCCTAACGCCGCGCTCTGCGACGGCGAGAAGAAAGGCAACGAATATGAATGAGACGCAATCGAGCCGTTCGCAGCAGCAAGTGGCTAGAGCCGAGGTTGGCTCTGGCTGGATGCTGCTGCCTGAAAATACTCCTATCCAACCGAGTGATGGATTCCTGCATCCCGACCATCCCGACTGCTGGACGGATTACGAGTGCCGCCCTGACATTTTCCGTGGCGGTGGAAGCGCGGGAAGCTGGTATCACGTCCCGAAAAATGAAACCGCCCACACTTGGCCGTGGCGTCGGCGTGTAGGCTCTAACGACGCGCTCTGCCGCCCCGCCGACAGCGAGGCTGGAGCGCAGAAAGGACTTTGAAATATGAGCAAAACTCGGAACGTAAAAAGCGCGGCGGCAGTTGCGGGTGCAGCGCCCTGTTCGGCAAAACCCTGCGAGATTCCATGCCCCAAATGTGGCGGCATGGACATCTACCGCGAACATCGAGGACGCGGCGAATCCGTGGACAAACTCGACCTCGACGATGACTGCAAAACCATCCCGCCATACCTGAAAAGCGACTGGCCGTATGGCTACAAAGTGACGAAGGAGCACATCGGCCACACCTGCCGTGTCTGCTCCTTCCACTGGCGCACGGACATTTTGCCGAACGAAAAGCTCACGCACGGCCCGAACAACCAAAACGTATGAACATCAAAACCAATATCCGAACCGCAACGGCTCTGGCCGTTGCGTGCAGCGTCTTGTTAGCGGTCTGCTCGTGCAAACCAGAGGCGCAACAGCGTGCCGAAGGAAAGGCAGAATACACGCCAAAGGGTGAGTTCGTGAGAATCACCGACCGAAACGGGAATGTCTATATGTTCCGCCCGCACATGGTCACGCAAATCATCAGCGAGACAAACGGCTGCCACATTGACGTGGCGGGAATCGGAGCAATCCCAATGGCCTGCTCGATAGACGAAGCGGCCAAACTCGTGAAAGACCGCTAACGACCAAGCTCACGCACCGGCGACCAAAGACACATGAACACACCAGACGTTATCGAACAACCGAAAGCGCCAACGCCGGTTGCGTGCAGTGACTTGTTAGCCTGCCCGTTCTGTGGCGAGCTGCCGGAATACGAACCGTGGGCACAAGGCCACGCGCCCGAATACCACTGGCCGCATCAAATAGTCCACAACTGCAAAATCATCGGTGACCAAATCTGCGTCCGGTCACACAACGTTGGACTGCCTGACACGAAAGACTCGGTGTTCTCGATATGGAACACACGCGCCGCCGGGCAGGCTAACGACGACGCGCTCTGCCGCCCCGCCGGGGACGCGGGTGGAGCGCAAGGCAACCAATCGAAATCACTATGAGCAACGAACGTAAAACGGGGGCGGGGTTGGCAGCAGCAACTGGTTCTGCGGCGTCAATTCTCGAAACTATCCAGTCCTATCTGGGTAATGGCGGACTGTTCAACCCGGAGATGATGGAACACGACAAGGTGCGTGACCTCATCATGGCCTGCCGCGAAGAACTCACGCGACTACAGAAATACAAAGCCAGAATGGAATGGCTGCACGATTGCAGTCCTGGAAGCACCGACGCTGAAGGCTGCGAGTGGGGAATCTACCGCGTAAAGTGGAAGGATGGACGCGCCGTGGACGTGCGGCAAACCAACAGCGACTTCAGCGACCTTGATACCGAGATGGCGAAGCCGCAGAACACTGTATTACGCGACAGGCCCGCAACACCATGAATGCAACCCATTGGAATAAAGCGCGTGAGAAAAGAATGCGTTGGAGTCGCAACGCAGTCCGCGCCAAGGCGGAGATTCGTCGTCAACGCGCCGAAGCTGTGCCTGAAATCGGATTCGTTGGTGACGCGGTGAAAATTCGCACCGCCCGCCCGACATGGCGCATAAACATTGAGCGCCACGACGGCCAGCGCATTCAAATCACGGCCATTGCCGCGTTTGGAAAGCTGCTCCACGGCGACACGCTGGAAACCGGGCGACAACTTGGCCGCAGAATCGGAGTGCTGTTACACGATGGGGCGTTAATATGACCGCCGCCGAACTCCGCGCCGCCATCGCCATTGCTGCCAAGCTGCCGCGTCCTTTGCCCGTAAAGCCGCCTAGCAAGCCCGCCAGCGCGTCGGACAGCATCGTAAGGCGTAAAGAGCGGGCCAAGCGTCTCGAAGGCTACGGCAAGCGGCGCGGGCCAAAGGGGCGCAAGAATCGGTGCGCGCCGTTAGCGTGCTATCCGTTAGCGGACTGGTGGCGGCGGGCTGTGGAGAAAGCCTTGACAACGCCGCCGTGAACGGGTAAATTTTGACCGCTCGAAAGAGCCGCCGCGTAGAGAACGGCGTTACGAATGACAACGAATGCAAACATCATCAACTAAAGTTTCGTCGCACAATCCGGCGCAAACGAGGCCGCTTCCGGCATCAATGCCAGTCGTTGTCAGCCTGTTCTCAACGCTGGATTGTGCGACGAGTTTTTAGCCATGAGAAAACCGCCAGCCTTTCAATTCTATGCTTCCGACTTTGTCGGCGGCACAATGGCCTTCAACGCGGAGCAGGCCGGGGCTTACATTTTACTGCTCTGCTACCAATGGATGAACGGAACGGTTCCGAATGACGACCAAGAACTCTGCGCCATTGGCCGCTGCTCCGCCGCTGCGCTGGTGGTGGTAAAGCGCAAATTCATTCCCGCCGAAACGCCCGGCCAACTTGTAAATCACCGACTCGAATCAATCCGCCAAGAGCAAGACGCCTATCGCACGCGGCAAGCAGAATACGGAAAGGCTGGCGGAAGGCCAGCCAAAGGCTTGCCAAAGGGTAGCCAAAGGGTAGCCAAAGGCTTGCCAAAGGGTAGCCAAACCTCTCTACCTCTACCTCAACCTCCATCTCTTACTCCGGCTCAACCTTCAACTCTGGTAGAATCGGCTTCGCCGTCAACGTCTCAAGAGGATTTTTTTGCCGAGTGCCGTTCAAATCCAGCCTACGCTGGTATAGACGTTGACCGCGAGTGGCACAAGATGTCCGCTTGGTGCTTGGCAAATCGCCAGAAGCCAACGCGCCGCCGATTTGTGAACTGGCTTAACCGAGCCGACAAGCCGCTCACAGAATATCGCAACCCTAAAATCCCGCCCGGCTTTAGCGGAGCAAGCGTATGTTAAATCGAGACCTTTTCATCGTCGCGCCTTCACGGTGCAATCACGAATCTGTCAAGGTGACGCTCACGCCGCACCTGACGCACCATGCTCGCGAGGATTGCCAAGTCTGCGGTGCATTCGTCCGCTGGCTGCCCAAGCCTTCCACGCTCGCACGCGACTTGGAAAACGGGCGCAAGATTGAAGCGTTGAACGGAAACCCGAAGCTCACCGATTGGGAGCGTGAATTTGTGTTCTCGCTTTTGAAACAAGGGCGCGGATTCTCGCCCAAGCAACAGGCGATTCTTGACCGTATTTATGCAAACGCACCTGCCCATTGACACCGTGAAAAAGTTGCACGCGATTTTTGAAGGCGACAACGCCCGCGAAACGGCAATCCTGAATCACATCGCCAAGAAATACGGCGCGAGGAATCTCTTCTTTCTGCCCGAAGATGTTGCCGCCCGCGCAATCGCAATGCCGAAAAGTTTTTTGAAGGAGGCGCAAGAAAATGAGTGACGTTTTTATCCCCGCAGCAACCGCCGCAAAACTTGCGGAGTTTCACCCCGTCGGCACACGGCACAAGGCCGCGCTCGACATTGCCATTTCGCTTGTGGGGAATGGGTTGCCGCCGTCTGCCGTGTTCGCCACGTTGCGCGAGAAGTTCCCGCCGCCCGCGCCGGACAGTGAATTGCAGGGCATCGTGGACTATGCCGTTGCCGCGAATCCAACGCCGAGCGGTTACGGCCAGCGCAAAGGCTACGCGCCCCCACCCTCCTACACGGCACCGCCCGCGCCGGAAAAGAAGCGAACACCGACGGAACACGCCGCTTGGTGGCTGAACAACGCCACGCTCACGCCGGAAAAGTTCGCCGCGAAGTCGCAAATCGCGCCGCCAGAATCAGGCAACGCCGCGCTCACGCTCACGCTGGAATTGCTCTACAACGGGCCGGACAACCTGAACGTCGTTTGCGCTTACGACAAGGCCGCTGACTCCGAAAAGACTCGCCCGAAAGGGCCGGGGCGCATTATGACCCGCGATAAGTGGCTTGAATACATCGCGGACAAGGGCGTGCCGACTGCCGAGGCGGGCGCATGGTTCAGGCCGAATCCGGTCAACGCAACCGGCACCGGCGCGGCTGGAGCAATCACGGATTCCGATGTTGCCGCGTTCCGTTTCTTGCTTGTCGAGTCTGACGTGCTTCCGCTTGAACAACAGCTTGCGCTCTTTGACCGGCTGGCGTTGCCGTTCTCTGCCGTCGTAATGTCTGGCGGACTATCCGCCCACGGCTGGCTTCGCATTGACGCCAAGACCGTTGACGAGTTTTCCGAATTATCACGGCGCATCTTGGCCGCGCTTCAGCCTTTCGGCATTGACCAAGCAAACAAGAATCCTTCGCGCCTGTCCCGTCTCCCCGGCGCAACCCGAAAGCACGGCGGAGTCAATGGCGGGGCGCAACGCCTGTTGCAACTGAATCCCGGCAAGCCCGCGCTGAAAAAGGAGGACATTGACGCGCTAGAAAACCGGCTGATGCTCCCGGCGATTGAGGAAAAGCCATTCGCCAGACTGTGCGATGAAGCGTTGACCCGTTACGACGATTTGATTGCGAACAAGGGCAAGCTCGGCGTGCCGACTGGATTCGCAAAGTTTGACAGCGTAAGCGGAGGATTGAAGCCCGGCGGATACACGCTGATTGCGGCGAACACTGGCGCGGGCAAAACGACCATCGCCTTGAACATCATCAACGCCGCACTAGAAGCCAAGGTTGGAGTCGTCCTGTTCTCGCTTGAAATGCCGCGCGAGGACATGGTGGACATGATTTTCTCGCTCCGTTGCCGCGTGAATCGCAACGCCTTCAACACGGGTGAATTTACGGAAGGCGACCAGCGCGCAATGTTTGTCGCGTTGCCTTCCATGCGAAACTTGCCGCTGTGGATTGACGATGACCCGTCGAACACGATTGACAAGATTCGCCGCCGCGTGCTGGCGTTGAAAGCGGACGGGCATATTGGCCTTGTCGTGATTGACTACGCGCAACTCGCAGCGCAAGAGACACGCGGGCAGAACCGCGAACAGGACGTTGCCGCCGTTGCGCTTGGTATTCGCTTGCTTGCCCGCGAATCCATGTTGCCCGTGGTTGTCCTGTCGCAGTTGAATGATGACGGAAAAATCCGCGAGTCTCGAAAGCTGACGCACGAAGCCGTGACGGTGCTAAAGTTGGAGCGCGAGAATAACGACCTGACAAGCCGACTGGCCACACTCTTTGTCAGCAAGGGGCGCAAGATTCCCGCGAATCCGATTGCGCTGGAATTTGACGCCGCCTTTTGCCGAATCACCGAGCGCACGGGCATTGAAGCCGCCGATGTTCCACGGAAAAACCAAAGACCATACAACGACGAATGAGAATCACCCGCGCCGAATACGACCAGATAATCGCCCGCGCTGCTGCAAAGGCGAAGAAAGCGGACAAGCCCGCGCCGCCGCTAGAAAAGGAAATTCAAGCGGACATTGAATCATGGCTCCGATCGCTTGGCGTAGGCGTCGCGTGGACGCGCAACCGCATGGACATGGCGACGACGTGTAAAGTTGGGCAACCCGACTTTCTGATTAAAGTCCGTGAATTGCAATACGGCGAACGAATCATCATCGGCTTTCCCAGCGCCGGATTTTACGCGATTGAAGTAAAGCGCCCCGGCCAGAAAGCGAAGCCGCATCAACTGGCGGAGCTTCACCGCTGGCGCACGGCGGGCGCAATCGCTGGCGTTGTTCATTCGCTTGCCGAGTTCAAGTCAATTTTAGGAGCTGAATGATTGAAATCCCACTGTGGGCAATTTGGGTTTTTAGCGCGGCTTTGAACGTCCTGGTTTTGGCCCTTGAGAATATTGAATGACGCCCGCCGAACTCCAAGCCGAATGCGACTACCGCCACGCCGAGCGCATCGGCATTCTCTGCGGCCCGCTTGCGCCGTCGCCCGCGCAACTCGCCATTGCCGACGCCGAGGTGCGAGCGTATCGCGCGGAGAATGAAACGGTGTTGCCGTCCGCGCCGATTCGCGCTACGCAAGCGGAGTTTGGCTTGTGAACGAAAGTATCAGAACACGGCACAAAAGTATCATAGGTATTTCTTGCAAGATTCAGCGTTAAACGTATTCTGTCACCAGTTCGGGGGCGAAGAGCCGGAGAGCCGAGACGGTGGAAGGCCGCGAGAAAAAAATGAATGCGAAGAAATACGACGAAGTTTTCGCCGCCTGTCAGGCTGGCGGAATGAACAACGCGGAGAGCCACGAGTGCGCGACTGACCACGCGACGCGCGGCGTGGGCGCGCCGACGAACAGGGGGGCGATTGAGGCGGCTTTGACGCTTCTGGAAGACGGCCACAAAAACGGGCAGGTAGCCTATGGGGCTGGGCTTAAAAAGTCCGCCCGCGCCGAACTCGCCGCGCTGCGTGCTGACAACGCGCGGTTGCGGGAGGCGTTGGGCGGTATTGAAACCTTGAGCCGCGACTTGGCTGGAAGCACGATGACACTGCGCGAAATTTTTGGAACGTTTCACCAAACGCAACAAATCGAGGGCCGCAGGGCATTGGCCGCGCTGGCAGAAGGGGGTGCTCGTGAATAAAGCCGCGCAAGCCCTTGGCCGACTCGGCAAAGGCAAGGCCAAGACCCTCACGCCAGCCGAGCGTCAACGCCGCCGCGAGTGGATGACGCGCTTCAACGCAACGCGAGCCGAGCGCATCGCCGCCAAGGTGCTTGCCGTGACGACGAAGGCCGCGCCGATGTTCGCGGGGTGCTTCATTGGCTCGCTGGCCGCGCTGGTGCTGGCATGGCTGATTCGCGGGATGCACTGAAATGAAAACGCTTTTCCTCACCGGCTTTCTTCAGGTGTTTCTTGTGACCGCGCAGACGTGGTTCATCGCGCGCTCGCACTTCGCCGCCGTCGCGGTATTCGGCTTCGCCATTAGCTTCGCATGGAGCTTCAACGTGAAGCGCATCGCCATTGGCACGAAGGCCGACGCGGCGATTTATTCGCTTGGCGCGAGCCTTGGCGCGGTGATTGGCTTGTGCGTCGGCAAGATTTTTAGTTGACGGTCAACCTCAAAACAAAAATGAAAACTACACTCGAAAAACTCCGAATGGCGGAAAGCCAGTTGAACAATGCGGTTGTCGCATTGCGCGAAGCCGCGATTGACGCAAACAACGTGACGGGCGACTGCATCCTGCCGCTGATTGGCCGGGCGGCTGATTTGCGCCGTGACGTTTCGCGCCTCGCGGACATGGTCAACCTCGACATTCGCGGCGATGAATAACACACTCACCGAATACGGCGCGCTCGTTTCGCGCAAGGTAAAAACATCGCTCCACTTCGGATTTGAGCCGGAGATTCCGTTCAACTCCAACCTGTTTGAATGGCAGGTGCTGATTTTGAAATGGGCGATTCGCCAGGGCCGTTGCGCGCTCTTTGAAGAGTGCGGACTCGGCAAGACGATTCAACAACTCGAATGGGCGCGGCACATTCACGCCAAGACCGGGCGTGACGTGCTGATTCTCGCTCCGCTGGCCGTCGCGCCGCAGACTGTAGCCGAGGGCGCTCGCTTTGGCATTGCCGTTACGCACGCGAAGTGTCAGCAGGACGTGAAGCCGGGCATCAATATCACGAACTACGAAAAGCTGGAAAACTTTGACTGCTCGCATTTCGTCGGCGTCGTATTGGATGAATCCAGCATCTTGAAATCATTCATGGGGAAAACGCGCATCGCGCTCACGAAGGCATTTTCAGAAACGCCGTATCGGCTTTGTTGCACCGCCACGCCCGCGCCGAACGATTACATGGAGTTTGGGCAGCACGCGGAGTTTTTGGGCGCAATGGACTCGAACGAGATGCTTTCCCGCTACTTCATCAATGACACGATGAATTTCGGCACCTACCGATTGAAAGGCCACGCCAGAAATGACTTCTGGAAATGGGTCGCGACATGGGCGGCGTGCGTTACGAAGCCAAGCGACCTCGGATTTTCGGACGCTGGATTCGAGCTTCCGAAATTGAACATTGAAACGCACGTTGTGTCCGTTGACCAAGTTGCCGGACGCGGCGAAGAGCTTTTCCGTAACGTGAATTTGAGCGCCACAAACATTCACCGCGAGATGCGCGAGACCTGCCCGCGCCGCGCCCGCAAGGTTGCCGAACTGGTGAACAATTCCAGCGAGCCTTGGGTTGTCTGGTGCAACACGAATCTTGAAGCGGACGAATTGTGCGCGCTGATTCCAGACGCGATTGAAGTGCGCGGTTGCGATTCGCCGGAAAAGAAAGAGTCCATGCTTGGAATGTTCACGACCGGCGCGGCCCGCGTGATTATCACCAAGCCGTCCATCGCGGGCTATGGGTTGAACTGGCAGCATTGCGGCAATCACGCATTCGTCGGCCTGTCCTATTCCTTCGAGGACTTCTATCAGGCCATGCGGCGCGGTTACAGGTTCGGGCGGAAAAACTATTTCAACTGCCACATCGTTCAGGCGGACACGGAAACCGCCGTAATGGGCGTGGTGTTTGAAAAAATGAAACAACATGAAGAAATGAAAACTGAAATGAAAATTGCAGCGGAAGAGCTACGTAACGGCGGCGAACACGCGACCGTATTGTCAGAGGAAATCCCTTACGAGTCTGGCGAGAACTGGAAGCTGCACAACGGCGACTGCGTGCGCGTTGCGGCGTCCATGCCGGAAAATTCCATTGATTTTTCGGTCTATTCGCCGCCGTTCGCAAACCTCTACATTTATTCAAGCGACGTGCAGGACATGGGGAACTGCGCCAATGACGCGGAGTTTTTCGCGCAATACAAGTTCCTGTTGAAGGAAAAGCTGCGAATCACCAAGCCCGGTTGCCTAACCGCCGTCCATTGCAAGAACCTTGTTCAATACAAGGGCCGCGATGGGCGCAGCGGAATGCGCGACTTTCGCGGCGAGATTATCCGCGCCCACGAGGAATGCGGCTGGCAGTATCATGCCGAGGTGACAATCTGGAAATGCCCAGTGACCGAGATGACGCGCACGAAGGCGCAGGGGCTTCTCTATAAACAACTCCGCAACGACTCGCGCTTTTCCAGAATGGGCATGGCGGAATATGTCATCATCTTCCGCAAGTGGGCCGAGGGCATGGAAGAGCGGCCCGTCATTCATACGCCGGACGATTTCCCGCTCGATGACTGGCAGAAAATCGCAAGCCCGGTCTGGATGGACGTGAATCAAACGCGGGTGTTGAACGGAGAGGTTGCCCGCGAAAATGAGGATGAAAAGCACATCTGCCCACTTCAACTCGACGTGATTGAACGCCTCTTGCGGCTCTACTCCAATCCCGGCGACTTGGTTTTCTCGCCATTCTCCGGCATCGGAAGCGAAGGTGTTTGCAGCGTCAAGATGCGCCGAAAATTCGTCGGCTCTGAATTAAAGACCGCTTACTTCAATCAGGCCGTCGCGTTCCTGAAGCGCACAGAGTCAGAGCTTGGCGACTTGTTTGACCTGTCTGGCAAGCGGTGAAGCGCCACAAGCCATAAGGAGCAGGACAGCTTGATTTGACAACGCGCCACGATGGCCCGCGCCGTTCGCTGGCGGGCCGTGGCGGCGTTTTGATTGGCTAATCCAGTCTTGACAAGCGAATCAGGCTTGCTAATCTATTGCCGGGCCGAAAACCCGCGCAATGGAACCAATAATTGACCGCCAAAAGCCAGCCGTGCGAGAAATCGCTTGGCGCATCGCATTGCCGATGTTTTCGTGGCTGACTGGCGGTTTTCTTTTCTCGCCATGATTACCCCAAAGACAGCCCGCGGAAAGCCGCAGATGCAATGCGCCCTATGCCTTAACTTACTCGGCTTTGGATGCAAGCTAATCGCCAAGCGCACGGGTTATGGGCATGAGGCCGTTACCAAGATTCTGAAGCGCAATGGAGTGGCGCGAAGGAATAAAAGGACGCAGGCCAGCATTAGCTTTGGAATAAACAAGGTTGACTACTACGCCCGCAAAAGAAGGTTTTTCAACCCATTCCGAATCAGGTGCAGCAACTCCATTTTCAAAAGACCTCCGCAACTTTATTGGTGGACTGGACTTTCAAAGGAAGCGCGCGATCAAAAGCGCAAAGAACTGGAAAGGGCGCGGAACAAACAATATGCGCGCAAGCCACACATTCGAGCAAAGTCGAATATGAGAAACAGACTAAAAGATTTTTTGAAAACTCGCGGCGTTCGCAAACATCGCGTCCGCATCTTTGGGTGTTCGGTGAACTTTTTGAAGAGACATTTAGAAAGTCAATTCAAGCGCGGAATGACATGGGATAATTATGGCGAGTGGCACATTGACCACATTGTTCCGCTTGCGGCATTTGACGTTACGAACACAGAATCAATGGAGCGATGCTTTCACTTTTCAAACTTACGGCCATTGTGGGCAGATGAAAATATCAAAAAGGGAAGCAGGATTACAACGTGCCAGCCGGAGCTTACGCTTGAAATGATTTGATGCCCCCCGGAAAGCACTCGTTTTTAACACTTTACGAGGGTTGCCATGCG
>Ga0075472_10000441_pt1 | contig 17180 bp, 7 predicted proteins | sample DEB19_08_DNA_3_FD_77014 | JGI IMG/M metagenome (GOLD analysis project Ga0075472, IMG submission 77014) | Aqueous microbial communities from the Delaware River and Bay under freshwater to marine salinity gradient to study organic matter... | ecosystem: Environmental > Aquatic > Marine > Coastal ...
AAAATATTTTCATGTCTTTCTCTGGATGTTATTTCTTCCAACCGGTTTTTCAAGTCATCACAACTTTTTGTTTGGTGTGCAATGTAGGCCAGTAACAGTGAGACCGATTTTGAGCAAAAATCAAGTTCTGGTATCAAGATCACACTATATTTGATCTGTTGTATACATTTTTTCTCCAATTTTTGAGCGAAACTCTGCAATTCCTCTTGGATACGCTGGGTGGGGTTGTTTCTTTCTTGGCTTGGCAATACAATTCCGCACAAAACACATTCGTCAGATTTGAAAAAGATCAATGGAATGTACTGTTGTGTCTTTGTACTTTCCTTTCCGATAACAAGTAGTACAATGGTAGCCTGATCTTTGGCTTCAAAGGAATGAGCTATCTCAATCTCTTCTTCGCGAAAAAGATTATTTATCCCGATGTCTCGTTTGAATTTCTTGATAATGTCGTTAAAAAGGAACTCGTCCATGTATGAACAGTTAGATCTGAGGAGATTGTAATAAAATTCGATCTTGTTTGGGAACAAATAATTCGATACCTTGGTCCAATAATGGAATATGAGGTTGTTGTTTCCATTTCTCTTGATAGATGTATATATGAAGTGGTCAAGATTTCTCACCCGGCGTAGTCCTTGATAGGAAAGCCTCTTCACTTTTGATACAACATGGTCAAAGTAGAAAACCTGAGTTGTTTTGTTTTGGTTAGCATCATCAGAATCATATGGAAATATGCTCTCTCCTTCCAAGTAGAACACAATGAAGAGCTTGTATTTCAGACATGACACAATGATCGACAGAAATGCTTCAACATCTGGTTTCCGTTGTTCGCGAAGGAATAAGTTGCTCCTGATTTTTTCAAACGAATCAACCCCGAGTGATCCAAGACAATTCATGATGGTTTCTTTGTCGAGCCAATCTGATATTGGACTTGAATAACGTGTTAACTCAATCAGAAAGCCTTCAATCCTGAGCGGGTCGTGTATATTCCTTGTCAATCTTGTCCTCCCTCTCAAGAAAAAGAAGTTTGGGTGACGGTATTGTGTTGATGATAGAAGGGATGCCAAGCAGAGAGGAAGTGAAACTCTCTTCTGAATTGAGCCTTGTGGCTGTCCGTCTGACATGAGAATCATTGGATGTTGGGTGTGTTGTGTCCTTACATTTTCTTCATTTAACTCGTCGACAAAAACAAATTTGTCATTTGTCTTGATAAAACAGTCAATAATGTTGGATGATTTAGCAAAATTGCTAGGTAAGTGTGGACGAACACCACGACCTGAATACAAATATGTGACAACCAAAGGTGGCCTTTCGTGGAACACGCGTAGCTTGTATGCTTTTGTTTCAAAATCAAAAACAAGAATATTCCTCTGCAGTACCATCGATAGGAGTGGCAACACATATTCTTCGTAGAATGAGGTGTCGTTTGAGTGTGTCGAAAGTATTGAATCGAAATGGAGAAATGGGAGAAAGCACCTCAGATTATTCCCCTTTTCATCTATCATCATGTCACATAAGTTTCCCTCTTCACCGAGATTTTCACGAAGAAATTCGACGGGTTGGAAATCGCCTAGGAATTCTGCATATTTGGAAGAAATTGCCTCTAACATCCCAATGTGTTTCGTAAAATTGCCCCGCTTTAAAGTAGCAAACGGAAAACAAACATCAACCTTCCAGAGTGACTTCCCTCTAGGTATTTCCACCACTGCATTTATTGATCCCAGGAAATACCTCCGGTACTGAGACTTCGATTTCAGTGGTGGTAACTCAGAGACGAATCCCAAGTTGTGCACAAGGTTTACAAGGTCATTCAAACCATCATGTTGCTCTTTGCAGTCATCGATATAAGATTGATCAGGGGGGGCACTGCCCTGACAAGGGAACCCATAGAAACGTGCGATATCGGTTAATAGCTCTTGTGCTGTATAGGAATTTGGTGGGGTGTTCATTGGAAGTTTTTTTATCTCCAGCAGCAGCTCCGGGGTTTTTGGTGGCCCACAATGCCTAGAAGATCTTGGACAGAACTTTGACTCCAATGCATTGAGAGGTTCCTTTGAACCTGGCACACTAAGACAGTTCTCATGGCAACAATTGACGAACTTCACAAGCTTCTGAAGAAAAGACGGTGTGTCCTCTGAAAGCATAGAATGAAGTTCGTTCAAATTGTACAGCACAATAACCATTGGATGGGATGCATCAGGGACTTCACAGTTTTTTTCCAAATAATACTTCATTGGGGGAGGCGGATCACCCAAGTGCATCAAAAGATATGATTCGTGCATCCTATTGTTAAAGCCCCTTGTTGGATCAAAAAAGCTTACAATGTCCATCTGATTGGAAAATTCGTTACCACTGTCTAACTCGCTACCGAAAAGGAATTCGTCATCGTCTATTTCCTCTGTAACGCGCTCTGCCTCCATTTCAACTTGAACACCAGGTTTGGAATCCCGCGGGATCATGAATTCAATTGTTCGTGGAATGATTGTCTCTGGAAGATGATATGCCAGGATCACCTTATCTGCAAGTGATAGCTCCGAAAAACAGGCTCTCCTCTCTTTCTTAGAGCAGGGTGTCTGCATACAGAAATAGTCCAACAGCACTGGTACTGCTGCTTCACTTATACCCAACTTGGTAATGAGATTGTTCAGCTCATTGTACAGTTCGGTGTTACTTCTCTGTGTCTCTTCAACGGGTGTAACCTCGTGCTGGGTGATGTCTTCTGATAACTTGAATGGGTCAAATCTCTGACTATCTCCAACAAGTTTATTTATGTGGGATTGCTTTGAGTGATGGGCCAGACCAATAAGGGTCATGATATAACATATGTTTGCTTTGAGCCACAGCCAGCAAGAGCCGCTCGGATATTTGTTGCAAAACAGTTCACTGTTTCTGAATTTGAGCATGGCTTGAACATTCCCTATGTTCTTCATGGCTTCCGTGTATACAGTGTCTGAACTGATTGTTTTGACGTACAGACATGGATCCACAACGAATCTTTCATCAATCACGCGGCAAAAGAGCGCCAAAAAGTCCACAAGGTGTCCTTCGGATCTCAGAGTGGACGTTGGGCGTAATGATACCTCGGCTCTCGCACGAACACCAAAGCGCTCAACGAAACTCAGACTAGTAGAGCATGTATCCCTCATCTTATCAAGCAGTCTTTTGAGTTGGATGAATGACCTTTCTGGGATAGTTTTAATATCTTGTGATCTTAAGGGGAATGACATTCTATCTCTGAGGACGAAGTGAGAAACGGTCGAGTATGCCTTCATGTTTGAAAATGTTGCCCTAGGTTCCTCAAGATGTGATGTGTATTCATCGGAAGTGAGGTCCGACAAATGACCAGCAGAGACCTTGTATATCTTTTTAAGAAGCTTGTCGGCCTTTGATATACAACCTTCATCCGAAGAAAGGACATCAAACATACAGGAATTGTTTTTCCTTCTTTTCCTTGGCCTTGGTCTATTGGTATGTTGTTGGTTGTTCTGGTTCCATCTCTTGTCCTGGTTCTTGAAGCGAACAGTCCCCATTTGGCAATTATCCTGGCGTATTTTTCCATCTTGGGATTCCAACCCGTGAAGGGCCCACACATCAGTCTTGCAGTTGGAAAAGCATGAACGGTATGATGTTTCGAATTCCGAATCGTCCATCTTGCGCCTCTTCTTCTTGTGATCTATGCCCCAGCGAATTGGAATGTTAAAGGGGATGTTCAAAGCTAGATCGATTTGGGCAACTTCAATTGTGATCCTTTCTTGAATAAAGGATCCTGTGTCCACATCAGTGACCCGGCAGTTGAATTCGTTTCGCACCTCTGTTATATGTTTAAACAGATCCTGTAATGCGGATGATCTAAGTAGTGGTAACCTGCCACCAACCCCCCCCAAATGGATAATCCACTTCTTTGCTTCAGGAACATAGCAAGAGTCCAGTATAACGTTAATCATTTCGTGGAAAAAAGGCATGTTCCCAACCGGTTTCAGGCAGATTCCTTCCTTCTTTGACAGTTCACATGGATAGTTCAACCTGTTTACTCCGTGCCAGATACTCTCCGCACAATCTTTGTGGAGAGCAATTTTAACGGGAGTGTCAATGACAAGGATCTCCTTTTCAAGCAAGCATTGTTCTCCCTCCATGAGCTGAACATCTTTCCCACCAAACAAGAGATCTTTTGCCTGGTTCTTTGCACCGGGGAGTTTCGTTGCGTTAGCGTTAGTGGGAAGAGTTACCTTTGTCCCGTCGGTCCCAAAAACGGCAAGCATATTTCCGATAGCTAAACCTGCATTATTCGACATATATTTGCTTGCCCCCGGGGTAGGAGGGGACTCGTCGTGCACAACAATAAGAAAGCTCATACCGTCGCAATCTACAGAAACATCATCCTTGTGAAAGGACTTTGACGACGATGATATTCCTTCGGCATAGATGGTTTTGCACATATCCAAAATGTGGTCTATATTATCATCTGTATCGGTGTAAGGGCTGCCCCTTTATTTGAAAATGAACAGTTGGTTTCTGGAGAAAGAAAGCAAGATACAGTAAGGAGAAAAAAATCTTTTTTCTTTGTGCTCACCACCTGAAGAACTTGGGTTCGTCGTCGGGTAGGAACTCGGAATCAGAATCGGACATGATGGGGTAAAAAGATAAATACCAACAGAAGTAAATTTGATTTCCTTCAACAAATTTTATGTCATCAATCTGAAATATTTTGGCTTTAGAAGACAATTGAAGTACAACATAATCTTCATGCGATTCAAATTTTAAGCTTTAACTTGTGCTTGCTTTAAGTTGGGTCAGTTGCCTTTACTTTCATACTTTCTTCACCTTTTCTTTTTGATTCATATCTTGCTTATTGGGATCCTTTTTAGCAGCCTGAACCGTGTCCTCTGAGCCGTTTTGTAAAACTTCCCATTGTTTCTTTTGTTCTTCCCCAATTTTTTGTACCTCCTCAAGTTCGGTACCTTTAGGAACCACAACTACATTACGCTTGGGCATTCGAGGTTTTTTGGCGGTGGTCTTTTTCCTAACACTGATGGTTTGATGCTGATAAGACTCAAATTCAGACTCGGATTCAGACAAGCTAGATTCAGAAGAATCAGACTGCTTCTGCCTCTTTTTATTACGATTAGTATGCATGAATCAAAAAATCTGAAAGATGGACACCAACTAAGAGTAGATTATGAGTTAACCCTGTCTTCATCCCCCATTGCTGCATAATAATCAGCGCGCACATGACAATATGAAAAAAGCTCAACAATGTGAGCCTCTCGGGTTCTTCGTTCATTTTCACCCTCCCTGTCACGAGTCCGGGCGCCTGGGTCCCGTATTAGCTCTCGGACTCCCCGTTCATTTTCGCCCTACCATGAGTAGTGAGCGCGTGGTCGCACGTCAGTCCTTGTGTGTGCTCCTAACATGATCCTCGAGTTTCCGGAGATTTACGATATGATCATCAATCAAAATACTCTTATCTTCAACACCATTTGAAATAGTCCTCCACAAATCCTTAATATTAACACCGTTTCTTTCACTCAGTGTCTCTGAATTGTCTCTTTTGATTTCGGCCCATGACTTACCACGTGCTTTTCCCCTGATCACAGCAAGTTTCTCATTCAAAGAAAAGCGCTGTCTTTTTTTAGGAGAATGATTGGTCTCCTGATTAGGGTTAGTCTCCCTGGCCTTCTGTGCTTTCCTGTCTTTCTTTATTTGATTGCGATACATCTCCCTGATATTCTGTTCTGTTTTACCGTTTATGCGTAGAATTGGGTTTTCATCAAGGATCTGAGACCATGACATCCGATCCTTTACCCCGTTCATCACCCACTCTCTCTCTTGAGGAGTAAAGAATACCCTCCTTTCCTTGTTTGGGCTGTCCGTGGTAGAAGGTCCCTTGAGCTCTTCTTCCAAAATGTCTGTGATATTAATAACACAAACAGGTGAGCTGCCATCACCCCTAACAAGCCTAGATGGATTTTTTATTCCCCATCCCGAAAGAATTTTCTCTCTTGGTGTCATTGTCTCGTTGCTGTTGTCGCCATGCCACAAAACCTGGTTTAGGGATTGCAGAAGTTCCATCGAAAGGTCAACACCTGTTATAAAAGATAACCTTTTCATGTGGTTCGTATGATCAATAGATGTTCTATTAGCCTGCTTGGGAGGTGTGCAATGATACGACACCTTATTTGAATTGATAGATGCCTTCTTAGATGTTTTGAGACTTTCGATCAAAGGGAGGGATGCAACGCAGAAATGTCCCACATCTTGTATTTCCTTGTAAGTTGCATTTGCATCATTCATGGCCAGAGTTCCCAATCGTGTTATTATCGCTTTGACAGCAGTTATTGCCGCGTCCTGGGCAAAATTATCCTTCTTCATCCTTATATTCTTCTCAAGAGGTTGCAGAAGTATCTGATTAAGGTCAAAATATATGCCGTAGGGCAGATCATTGGACTCACAAGAACTCTCATCATCCCGATATTTTTGGCAATCCATTCCCAACAATCTAAAACATTTACTACAAAAGTCAGCCCAGTGAGGGGAGGGGGAATTGGTTGACTCGTTCATAATGTGAACCAATGTCAGTTTCTCAATCATGGCTAATTGCGGACAGAAATGCAGAAAGGGCGTTGCATTATTATTGTCGCGTACGGAAAACATCTTGAGAAAGTCCCCTCTGTTCTTATCAATGGATTTCATTATCTCAACAAGATCACAATCCTTGGGTGCAAGCGGGTGAAATTTCTTTGTTAACCCGAACCAGTTCAGCATTGTCAATGAGGTGCTTCGGGTAAGTTTTCCATCACAAGCCTGCTGAACCATCTCAGAACTGGTGTTTTGAAGTTCCAGAAAAAATGATTTCACAGGATCAATAATCTGACTGTTATCAAAATCTTGACTGATAAGGGGTACTACCTGTTCTTGCAAGATTTTATCAACTTTTATCATCGACCGAATGTAACGGCAGATTCTTCTCTGAGTTTCGGATCTTGCCTCCTTATCCTTAATCCTCCGCAATTCCTTGATCTGACAAATCAAAGAAATTGACATCAAGTAGCCAGCAAAGGAATATTCCAAGGCATACAATGTTTTTTGGTTAAATTTCATGGCGGCGTTTGTTTGGTTATGTTTTTGATCAAATAAATATGTGAGAAGACGTTTTGAAAATTTTATGACACTTAATACACATGAATGATGTTACCACATATCTAATGATTATTATTGGTTTTTTATATTATTGACGACCTGTGTCTGTGAAGAGATCTCAACAGAAGAATAAAAATGTTAGGGTTAGGGTTAGGGGAAAACGATTTCAATAGATTATGTGAAGGTGATGATTGTGAAATCAAAGTACAACAATATTATGTTATATTAGAGAAACAAGTAATATATTTATAACTAATTTTCAAAACACTGTCGGGATATACTTACCGTGGTTCGCATAATAATGCGCTTACTTAGAGTGGCTGGGCTCTCGGGCTCCCCGTTCATTTTAACCCTGTCACAAGTCCGGTCAGTCGGGTCCCGTATCAGCTCTCGGACTCCCCGTTCATTTTTACCCTGCCACGAGTCCAGGGACCTGGGTCCCACATCTGCTCTAATCTCTGTAAAGAAAATAGAAGCGCTAGATAGTCCAAGTTACGTTAAATGGAACAATGTAGCGCATGTCTCAGTCCAGTGCACAGATAATAAATTCTTTACTTCCTAGTCATAGATAACTACTGCCGCCTCTGTATTTACTCATTTGGCTTTTCTTTCGAAGCGGGGAGATTTTCGAGGTGCAGGAGAGGGAGAACCATCTCTCTTAATTTTCCTTACCACCTGGGCATTTGCCTTTTGTCCGTTGCCTTTGTTTTTTCCATCCTGGGAAGGGGGAGAAGGTTTTTTCTTGGTGGAAGAAAGTTTTTTCTTTGATTTCGTTACCTCCTCGCGTTGCGCTTTGCCATCCTGGATGGGGGGAGGTATTTTCTTAGTGGAAGAACGTTTTTTCTGAGAGGGATTTGCCTTTTGTCCATTTCCCTCACATTCAAAATTTATCTCGAAAGTCTGAATTTTTTCATTTTGACTGTTGTGAGCCATTTTTGCTTTCTCCCCATCCAGAACCGGAGGAGCTGTTTTTTTTCCTGATTTTGTTCCTTTCTTGGGATTCACTTTATCACAATCTGCGTTGAAACCTTTCATCCCGTTCATACTGGAATCAACATCGCCCTGCTTAGCATCAGAGTGGTTTCGAGTGCTAGTTCCTGCTACTGCATCCCCATTTTTCACCTCAACAGGCATGACATTTCCTTGTTCTACACAACGTTCAACCTTTTCAACCAACGATTTGACCCCTCCCAGTGGTTCATTGAAAATCTCACGCCAGTTGAGATAGTCATTTTCATCACTTTTCCCAACACTGTTGAGGCTTATCACATATGATGCTAAGGCAAATGTTCCATCTTGGAGTTTTTTCATACCCGTTGGTAAAACATTGGAGTCTTGCGCCAAAGTGCCAACGAAGTATTCTTGTGTTATAAAGAGAGCTTTCTCAAGAAAGAGATACCCAAAAACATGACACCTTTTCAACCGTTCAGTACTGATCAGGTGAGCCAGTGAGACCCAGCAGTTCAAGAAAGACGACAGCCAAATCCACAACTGGTAAGAGGACAGTTTCAGTAGTTTTGGTCTGAATTGGCCTTTGTCAGCGAACAATATATGCTGGATGCCTAGATTAATGTATGCCGAAAAGCCACAGAACAGACCAAAATAATGCAGGACCATGTGCTTCTCCTCCTGAAGTAGCACTAAAGGATTTACTCTCATGCCAGCCATACATTTGAATTCACTCAATATTTCTGGGAAAGTTTGGGGAGATGCGATATCAAATATTTTTTTTGCTTTTTGCTCAAAAAATTTTAGCAAAAATCTAGATTTCCGATTAACCCAAGTTGTGATGGTATTCTTGGCCTTGTTTTCGTCACTGTCTACATCAGAGAGCGTGTCAATTAAATATGGGATTTGATTTTCCTTTCCCCCACATTTAATCATGTAATGAATTATGTCTAGCTCTTCCGGGAGAGACTTCTTGGTTTTGAGTTGTATTGGGTCCTTATGATGGGTCTCTTTTTTTTTCGGCATGCCATTAGAATGTGTAGGAGTGTCCTTGTCATCATTGGAATTTTTGTTCATTTTCCCATCGCTGCCTCCTGCCTTTTTCTCCCCTGCGTTGTTCTTGCCCTTTTGATCCTCAATCTTTCCCGTCTTACTTTGGAGTAATATTGATCTATTCAATGTGCTTGCCTTTTTCGTGTCATCCTTTTCGGTCTTCTTCGATTGGTTTGTCACTTTCTTCGCTATTCTAGCCTTATTCTCATTGCAAGCTATCTGGGTAACCTTGCGACCTGTCTCTTTGGTTCTTGCCATTATGGTGTTGTAGGAAGAAATGTTTGAAGAGGATACTTTTGATGATGGAATGAAATATATCGTTTTTGTGGGGAAAGGCTGAAGTTAATAGAAAATGCGTTTTTTTTGCGTTCGCCGTAAAAATTATGACCCAGATGACTAGGGGATAGGGGTAGGGGGTTCTTTACATTTGGCACGACTGCAATATCTATTGGTCATTTGGCACGACTGCAATATCTATTGGTTTACATAGGAAGAATTCTCCTCAAGTCTCATCAGGGTCCGTTTTCATAAGTTTTTCATCAACCATATCAACATTTTCAAATTCTTCATCATCTCCGGCCACCTCAGCCATGTCTTCTATAAAATCTGATCCTTCCAGTTTAGCTACCAATGGGGTTTTGTTTGGGAAGTCCGGATTTTTCCACATATTTTGGTAGCTATCAATTGCTCTATTGAAAATCATTATCGCATCTTCACGTCTTTCCTTGTCCTTCTCTGACAGGTCGGATGGTAGAAAACTCTCATTCATCAACTTCTTCCTTTTACTGGAAGATTTTCCATAATGTTTGCACAACATTATCTGGAAATTATGCGCATTTTCCACGAAACGTCTTTTGAGGTTGTCACTTGACTCATCATTGGGTTCAATATGGTAGAAATCTCCCAGCTTGTTGGGCCGTATACATCGAAGACGTTCATCAAGATATGCACTCACGCAATCTTTGAAAACATTGTCAAGACTGAACAGGTTAATCTGTCGACCACGAAACAAAGCATTTGGTGTGAGTGAACCATCATCATCCAAATCTTTTGGAATGTGTGAACCATTATCATTATCAGAATCGGAATCGGAATCTTCTTCATTCCCAGCAGCCATAGCGGATGAGATGAATGCCGATGGCTGCAACAACATGCCTACGCGTTTAGCATCATCAAATTGACAAGGAGATTGACATTTTTGGAACTGTGCGTAGGCATTCTTCGCGAATGTGCTTGGTACTTTCTTGCCGTCATTTTTCATCCAAAACAAACACTCCCAGTAGGTTTCAATATATAGGCTGAACAGAATGGAAAGAAGCGACATTGGATCCCATTCACCCTTCCAGTCCTCCATTATTTTTGCACTAAGAGAAGATTTGTCCAACCGACTCATCAACGCATCCTCATCCAAATTATTGGAATCATCCTCATTCAAATTATTGGAATTCTTTTCAATTAGCTTTTTCACATGTTCCTCAGGTAATTGAATGTGCATTTCCATGAATTCATGATCACAGTGTCTCATTAGGGATTGGAACTTTTGCACAAACGAATTTGGTTTCAGTTTTGGATCATTCCCGATTGACTTCACAATTGTAACAAGATCTTCCAAGGCCTTAACAGCTACCATGTATTTATTGATTGCCAGAACAGGATCGTCTTGAGGCGATTTTCTGAGGAACCCAATGGTTTTATTAAAAGCCCATACTATTTTTGATATCATCAGTATAGTGCAGGAGATGAGTCTCCTATCCGCCTCTGCACCACCTTTTGCGCCATTTTGATCATTTTCGGGACCTACATTCTGACTAAAAAGATAAACTGTCGAAAGTGACTTTTCGTCATAAAGTCCTAACAACAAGAGCTGAACAACCTCGTAGTCGGTAGAGTGAAGGTCTCCACAATTTTTAAGTTCAGTCAAATTTTTCTCATTTTTTCTCAACAACATTCGTGTGAACCGGTGTGCAGCCATGTGGTGCTCTGCGTGTGCGAACATGTAAAGTTCGCTTAGTTCGCACAGTTCGTCGTTCTTTTCTTTCTTTCTGCAGAATCTGTCCAATCGTTCACGAAACTTATTGACGTCTTGAAAAATATCCTTCCTTTTAGGGCTGTACAATCCAAGATTCCTACCCATCGTGTCTCTGGTATCAAATCCTTGTGTGATCAGGGTGTCCCGAATGATATTAATTCCGTACTCATGCCAATACTCCACATACCAACCAGTCAAATAATATTTATTCAGATCTTTACCCATCAGTGGTTGCCCCTGATCTTTCAAAGATTGCAGCTTTCTTTGGAAGAATTGATGAAATGTTTCCCCTTTTCCGTTCTCAGGAAATTTACTTTTGTCAAAGAGGCCAGAGACTGATCGAACAGCCTCCATTACAACATCTTCTGTGTTCTGGTCGCCACCTTCATCCCCAAAAGCTTCAAGTAACTTATCCAACGCAGGCCGAAAAAAGACCACACCAGTTTTCCAATCATGAACTATGCCTTTAACCACTGTGAGTATCCCATGGTCTTGGGCAAGCCTAGATTGTTCACCAAGTTTGAGAGATAGATTTTTGTACCTTGTGATCAGATCATCATCGATAACTTCGTTGTAACCTGGAAGATGGAGAGACACACTGTTCTTCATTTCCTTGAGGGGGTTCTCACGAAAGACTCTTTTGCTCATTTCAGCAGTACTACGGTCAACCGTAAGGTTCTCAACAACATCATAGGGACTTATACCACGAGATAAATAGCGAAGAAACGCCAATCTGTGTTGACCATTAACTGGATGGCCAGAAACCCCGGACACTCTGCAGAAATTCTCCTTGATGAACGCGATAAGAACTTTTGGATCTCCATTTGGCTTGATGTCCTTCCCAATTTCGTTACATAAAAATATGTCCCCCGCCCCCGCCCGAACACCCCAGAATTCCTTCGTGAGACCAGCTCCAGATAGGGCAGTACCTCCACGGATTTTATTCATGGCAGGTTTCAACTTGCGCTTTATAAAATAATACATTTCCTTTGTTTCTGCCGGATTGCAGGGGACAGTTTCGAGAAGATCAATATATTTCTTCAAGACGACTCCTAGATCCCTGCCTTCTAGATCCGAGGTTTCAACCTCGAAAATATCTTTCATTCGATCCAACACAAAGTCAGCAGTTAATTTACTGCCAACGAACTGTAGCTCGTTGTCTTGACATTCACCACCTGGACAAATCATCTTCACCGGGTTGCCGCCGTTGCCATCGGGATTGGAGGAGGCATCGGCAGCTTCATGATATCTTGTCACAAGCAGAGTAATGGTATGCAAAAAGAGGAGACTCTGATTAGCGCTACTCTCTTCGTCAAGGAGTTGTTCAAGGTGTTTCTGATAGAGATTCGATTCATCACCACAAATCAAACGATTAAAATCGAACAATTCGCAATTCACATCTAGATGGGCAATCTTGATGGGTTTGTGCAGTTGCCCAACATCGAGTTCGCTTTTGTGAAAAGTCAGCAGATCCAATACAGTAAGGGGGACAAGAATATCATGGTGTGACATTTTGGAATTTATTTTCATATGTGAACATCAATGAAAAAATTATGAGAACATGTCAGTGGGATATGATGTGGGAGAAGCAAGTTTTCAGGACATCAGCTCTCGGGCTCCTCGTTCATTTTCACCTTGTAACGAGTAGCTCTCGGGCTCCCCGTTCATTTTCACCTTGTAACGAGTCCGGGTCCCGCATTAGATCTCGGGCTCCCCGTTCATTTTGACCTCGCGTATTTACGTGATATTGCATGTAATTTAAACGGAAAGTTTTTAAAAGATACAAAACTTTTACTGAATAACTCTTAAAAATTAGCTAAAAAGATGAAGAAAGCCCTGTAGGTTGTAGGTCTCATCAGATACGATCATGTTGGGAGGAACGCAATGTTGAAAATTTGGCTAGTGGAAGCTAGGGCTTCGGGACGGTTATTTGTACGTGGTTCAAACAATCAACGCATATCCCATCCCCCCAGTTTTCCCTTATATCTAACTCCCAACTTCGTAAATACTGTAGATTAACAAAGTGATCACCACAAACCTTCGATTGGCACTCATTGCATTGATGAGCATGAGGGTTTCTGCACATAAGGCAGCGATTCTCTCCAACCTCAGCGACAGCATTGAAGTCATCCCTCAAATTCGATGGGGGAGGAGGAGGAGGAGGAGGAGGAGAAGGAAGAGCCGGCGAGAGAAGTCGTTCAACTTCGCTAGAGCCCTCGACTTCTGTCAAGGGGGCCTGTTCAAAATAATTAGGGACCTCGACTGACATATCGATTGCTTCTAGGAACTGATCAAATGACTCTGACTTTCTTAACAAAGATGATACGCCGATTGTTGCGCCCGATGATGCGCTTTCTTCCTTCCCGTGATGAGCATGAAGTTGCTCCCCCCCTCCCTGCACATCACCTAAACCTTTGCCAAGGTTATTAATGGGATAATTGTCATCATCATGATCCCCATTATCATGATCCCCATTATCCTCTTTGTCAAATTCAACTTCTTCATCAGGATGATGCTGGCCTACCACTTTGTACTGCTTACCACCCTTAAAAAACTGCAACTGCTTGCCAGTGTGCTGCTTGACACTCGACACCTTAGTGGTCTGCTCACCCTCACTGCCAGAATCATTACCAGATGAGTCACTGTCCTCCAAAACTTTGCACCGCTTACCACCCTTAAAAAACTGCAACTGCTTGCCAGTGTGCTGCTTGACACTCAACACCTTAGTGGTCTGCTCACCCTCTCTGCCAGAATCTTTACCAGATAAGTCACTGTCCTCCGAATCCTTTCCAGAATCATCATCAGCCATCCGCAACTGGCGGCCACTACCCTCAGAACCACGATTGACGTCAGAATCATCAGAAGAATCATTAGACGAATTCGAATAATCATAGTCAGAGAAAATTTCCTCCAAGAGAATTCTGTTTAAATCTAACCTTCTCATCAATTGGAAGTGAAGATTGCAGAGGGGAAGGGCTGTTCGATTTATAAATAAATCTTTCCCGTTTCTCTCATTGTTGCATCCGTCAAAAACACAACAATTTGACACCATCAGAGGTTTGATATTTTTCTCATAGCAACTCTTCAAATCACTGTCGTGATCCACAATGTCAGGAAGAAGTTCAATCGCATGACATATAGAAATGAATTGGTACAAGCGTTCGGCACAGAGATTGGGTTTTCGCCTAGACCGCCTAACCTTTTTCTGCTTCCGCCCTGTAGGTGCGTCCTCGCTGGATTTTTTATTACGAGATCGCTTTGTCTTTTGTGCTCCGTCAGCACCCTCATCTTCCTCGTCACCCTCATCTCCCTCATCGTCACCAGCTGCCCAACTGGATTCATCACTGACAATACCCAATCGCGATAGGATTGTTGCTTTAACCTTGGAATCTGGTTCAAACGTTGATTCATTACGGTTGATGAATGATGCCCTATTTTTGGATATTTTCATTGAAAATTGTTGAAGCGCCTCGTCATTCCCACACATAGCATTTTCCATAAACTTTAAAAATCCAGACGAATTATTAGAATCGTCATTCACCGATTTCAACAGTTTCTCGTCTCCAAATTCATTCCGCGAAGAAGTATCTGTCAGGTACCGAATTGATTGCGCAATTGATTGTAAAATCGGTGTTGTCCCAAATGTTCTACATGGGCAGTCGCAATTGTTAGCGTCGGCGCAGCATTTCGAGCGACCAATTAGACTTAGCAAAGTATCCCGGTCGTGGGGCTCTATAACAGGATCGACTCCACGCGATCGAGAATCCCGAAGAGTGCCTACAATGGCATTACTCATGAGGCAAGAATAAAAAGAATTAGCGGGAAAATCCTTTTTGTTCGTAATAGCTCTGGTAACAGCTCCGCCCGCCCCCCGAAGATTCACGGCCCTATATGTCAGGTCAAGAGAACCTGATAATGTGTGGAAATTTTCATAAACTTTGGCAACCGATAACACAAGATAGCCTGATACTTTTTCAACACTGCCAGCTGTTTTTTGATCGGAATATTGTTGGTCGAAGGGAATCACTTTTCCAAGGAAATTCCTAACTTCAGAAGAAGCTTCCTTCGATATGAAGCTGAATAGCAGCAACAGAAACCCGGCGACAAAAAGAGCGGGCAGGCCACTTTTTTCCGTTTCTACCTTGTGACGATCAATGTGCCAATATTTTATGTGATTTCCTGGATTTGTGAAGAAGCGAATAATTCTTGCGCTAGATGGGTCAGTGAAGAGTTTTTCGTTCCTTCCGAGAAGAGTAGCCAAGTTCAACTCCTTGAGAGATACACCATTCCCTAACACTAACCCTAACCATGAGCAAACACCCCTACAAGCTCCGCCCGCAGGTGGAAGAAGAAGAATATTCATCACATTTTGAAGATTTTCCTCTCCGTCCAGTAATTCTTTCACATTACCAAAACCAAGGTCTTGTAGTTTCTTTTTCAATGAATCTGGAAGCTCGGCAATAACTTTCAAGATTTTCCTGGCTCTATCCAAAATGTAAAAGTGTCCGAGGAAATCACGATGATTTTTCTTCCAGGCATCATCTGTGATTGAATTAACTTTCTGTTCTATGTCGCCGTTGTTTGATAAACCCCAAAGCGGGACGTAATCATTAATGAACTGCTCTTTGGAAGTGAGTCCAGAGTTCACGACACCCTTAATACTTCTGTTGGAAAGAAATGGCTCGGGAGAATCGTGCTGAACAAGGCGCAATACATCGGAAAGAACATCCATTGCGTCCAAACCCTTATCCTTCCCGTCCATATTTTGCTTCTCTCTGGAGCATCGCTTCTGGTTCTGCAGCAAATTTTCGTCGAACGTTTCAGGAATCGTGAATTGAACACTGACATTTATAGCCGGATGAGGAGTTGTCAAGAAATAAGAATTCATCACCGACTTATTCAAGTCAGAATTGTTTCCGAAGGACCCCGTCAAAAGTGACTCATATGCAAAATCACGATGGGCACCGTCAGTCTTGTGCGAGATGATTTTCGTAAGATGAGAGAGGTTGTTGGCGATCCAACGGGCCACGAAACGCATAATACAATCGTCTTTTAAGTCAAGTTCGTCCGACTCAAACCGATTCAAGAAAATCTCCATCCGTTCTCGCTCCCAACAGGGATCCTGGCCACCAAGCAAACTATTCATGAATTCTTTGACAAAAGGGATTGTCTCTTCGAGCTTCGCAGATTTCGGAAGTTTGGCATCTAGCTTCACCAGGTAGTCCTGCAGTAGAGATTCGGGCGTGATGTTCTGCCCTCCCGGAACATAGGATCCATCAAAGAATTTGATGGCACGTAAAATTGTCTCTGATCGAAGTGGAGAAGCTATGTAACGATTGGCAGGCGCTTCATTGCGCGAGTAATATTTGTAAGCAATACATTGGAGCTCAGCGGGGTTATGGTTATCCCCTTCATCAGCTGGTAGATCGTCATAAGAACTGAATGTGACAACATACCCGTTTTGATCAGGTAGAGTGTGAGCCGCAATGTTGGTCAAAATATTGTCTTGCTGATGTTGACAATTAAATCGAGGGACGCTGACGTTGCGAGCATTCCCCGGAACAGCGTATGGAAAGCGGAAGCGAGTACTATTGGCATTGAAAGGTTGCTCGTCAGGAGGATGAAAATTGTGATATGCCATACAACGTGTAGATACGCGGAGATGCATTTTTTAAGGGGAATCGAATAATGGAGACAGGGAGAAAAATTTATGAACCATGAACGCAAGAAAATGAGGGCAACGTGAGCCTCGTGGGCTCCTCGTTCATTTGAGCCTATCTGCTCTCGGGCTCCTCGTTCATTTTCACCTTGCTGTCAAGAGTCCACAGTCCCGCATCAGCTCTCGGGCTCCCCGTTCATTTTGACCTCGCGCTAAAAGCTGTCTTTTATTTTTGCCCCTTGGTCCCCCGGACCGCTCTCGGGCTCCTCGTTCATTTTCCCCCTGCTGTCACGAGTCCGAGTCCCGCATCAGCTCTCGGGCTCCCCGTTCATTTTGACCTCGCGCTAAAAGCTGTCT
>Ga0075472_10000448_pt1 | contig 17016 bp, 9 predicted proteins | sample DEB19_08_DNA_3_FD_77014 | JGI IMG/M metagenome (GOLD analysis project Ga0075472, IMG submission 77014) | Aqueous microbial communities from the Delaware River and Bay under freshwater to marine salinity gradient to study organic matter... | ecosystem: Environmental > Aquatic > Marine > Coastal ...
GCAACTGAGTTGCATCTAGACGGAACGCTCTTGCAACCGGGTTGCATCTAGACGCTCACAGCTCACCAGCGCACACTGCAGCCCCCGATCCATGGTAGGGCCTAGTCGTCCTGGAGAACCACCCTACGATATTGATAATGAATTTCAATATCAAGACTCCTGGAACGCACACCCCTACCCCGCGTGCACGTCGCAGCTGCAGACGGAAGGTCGCACCCTCTCCCATGGTAGGGACGTTCCCCTCTCCCATGGTGAAGACGGTCTTCACCCGCACGCGGCGGCGCACCCCTACCCCTCGCCGCGCATGGGCTGGCACGGGCTGGCTCACCTTGCCTTGCCTTGCCTTGCCTAGAGGGGGGCCCCCCCCCCCCCCCTCCAGATCGCCGCTTAGTTGACTGACCCCCCTCCATCTCGTGGATCCCCAGCACAAGTGTCCACACACTCCACCGCATCAACACCCCTGGCCTGACGCACGGCGAGGTAGAGCGTGAGCGTGATGCCAAGCACCTCTCGGTCGGTGAGGTTCCGCTCATCCTTCTGCATGGCGCCGATCAACCCAGAGACGTACTGCTTGACCACTTCGTTTCGCATGGTTGGACTCCTTGCCCGTCCTAACCAGTCTGCGTTAGTGGGTTTGACCTACCACGAGGTCGCCACCATGCTGGACACCACGTCGCTGCGCTTCCAGATCGATGAACTTGAGCGCCGTCAGATCTTCACCTCACCTTTGGTGAAGCAGATGCTGGACGAGCTTGAGGACTGCATCCGCGAGCGCGATGCGCTCTCTGCATACGTGGTGGCGCAGGGAGACGAGATCGAGCGGTTGCGCAAGATCATCGCAGCGGCTAGGATCTGAACGCCGGCTGTTGGGGCCGGCACGTCACTCCTGTTGGTGGTTCGTCAGGTGGTTGGCCGGTAGGGTTTAGGCTCTACCGGCCTTTCACGTCTTACCAAGGAGCTTGTCGAGGAGGGCCTTGTCTTCCTCGGTCTCGGCACGCACGGCGTGCTCGGTCTCTTGCACGGTGCGGCCATACTCACGGGGGAAGCGGCGCTCGAGCATCCACGCAGCGGCCTTCCAGTCCTGCACGGTGCCGTCGTATGTCGCTGACCCGGTGGCTGCGCCACCTACGACCTCGAGCATGGCAGTAGCCGCCTCCGACTCTGCTGCACCGATGGTGCGCCAGGCCTGTACGAACTTCGGGTCGCCGTTCTCGCCCTTCCGCATCCACATATCGAGGGTGGCGGGAGAGATGCCTGCGTGTGCGCACGCGAGGTTCTTGGTGAGGCCTGCGGCCATCGCACGAGCGACCTTGTGGACGACGAGGTCATCGGGTCGCTTGTCGAGTGGGTTCTCCTTCTTGGGGATGAGCTGTGAGCCTGTCAGCACCTCATGAGCGATGATGGCTGCTTCAGCGATGTCCCCGATGTCCTTATGCATGACTGCACGGGCCTTCAGACCCTGCGCACGCTTGAACATACGGAACGACTTGCGGGCTTCGACGGACTCCTTCTTGGTGGGCTGGTCCCTCACTTGTTGCTCTCCGCACGCACGATGCGCGTGGCCCACGCATACGCGGTGTCGCCACCCCAGAGCGCCCACGCGATCGCGCCGGCAGACGGGTATCCCTCGCCCCCTGGTCGGAATCCCTTTCCCTGCTTGTCCACTTCGTGGCGCCGGAAGAAGGAGTACATCCGCTTCACGGTCTGAAGCGGGAAGGACGCACCGTTCGCGAGGTCGCGAGCGCGAGCCACACCTACAGCCGTGCCGCCACGGTTGAACTCCTTACGCCACTCGAGGCCCTTCCTCGCGTTGCTGGCAGCACCGGGAGGCGGCTTGTAGGTCTTCTCGCTCATGGGTTCACCTTGTAGTAGTCGATGATGTTCTGGTTGGACATCGTATCCGGCTCGAGGCCGCGCTCTGCGAGGTCAGCACGCAGAATGGCGAACGCATCTGGGTTGATGTTGTTGGCCTTTGCGTACCGCTTCGCTGTCGCGACCGCGCCGAGACGTGCACTCGGCTCGAGCCTGTCGAGCCGGTTTTGGCCAGCCTGCTTCGCAGCCTGACGGATGCGCGGGTTCGCAGCGAGCATGTCGAGCGTAGCCTGGATGTCCTGCGAGACGAACTGCTCCTTGGTGAGGAGTCCTTCATCGATGGCGAACGCTGCCGCCTTCGACGCATCCACAGTGCCACCACCAGCGAGGTCCGTGTAGAACAGGCTCCGGTCGGCTTCGTACCGACGCTCGTCAAGCGAGCCGGTGTACTCCTGACCGCGCATGAGCTGTTCGGTCTTGCTGGCCTCTGGAGTCTGCGTCACGGGAGTACGCTCTGCAGGGAACCCACCGAATCGAGCGATACGACCGGTGACGATGGACTCAGCAGCACGGTCACGAGACTGTGCGAAGGTGCGTCGGCTCTTGATTCCAGAAAGAGACTTGAGCATGACCTTCTGGAGGTCGAGCTTGAGCTTCTCGTTGTCCGGATTCTCGGTCAATTCGGACATCACCTGGTACAGGTCCTCTGCGTCCTTCGGCTCACCGAGCGTAGCGATGACCTGTGGGACGAAGGCACGAAGGTAGACGGCAGTCTGAGCAGGCACCTGATAGCCAGGCGACAGGGTGACCTTCGTATCGCCCATGTCGGTGTCGATCATCTCGATTCCGATAGGCGTGTTCGTCTTCTCTGCGAGACCGAGCTTCTGCATGAGCGGGCCGGTGACCCCAGCACCAAGCGTAATCGGACGAAGAGACGGGCTCTCCTTCTCACCGTAGGACGAGCGAACGATCTCGATGAGCGCTTGAATGATGGGGTTGTAGCCTTCTGGGTTCCCAATAAACGTCGTGAACGCGCTGGTAAGCTGTTCACCGAGCAGAGGGTTGCCTTCAGCGGTTGCGGCTTCCTTCGCGCCAGCTGCGATAGCCTCGGAAAGCGCGAACACGCGGTTGAACGCAGTCAGGTTCGAGTCTTCTGGACCCATGAAGTAGGTGATGGAGTCCGTCTCGAACTTGTTCTTCGGGTTCGCAGCGTCGTTCGCGAGCTGAAGACCACGCAGACGGCTGTCCGCGGTCACCACGGAGAACGGAGTACGGTTCGCGGAGAACTCATCCGGCTCAAAGTAGAGCGGTGGCCTCGGTACGTAGTAGTCCATGAAGGCTGCGATGGACGGAAGCTGCTCCTCGGTGAGGGCAAGAGCCCCCAAACGAAGGTCACGAGCCGAGATTCCTGCCTGCTTCAACAGCCGAACCTGCTGTTCGTAGCGCGGATAGAGCATTTCTGCGTCGATTTCGGCCTGCGAACGGCCTTCCTTACGCATCTGCTCCGCACGAGAGGCGTCGTCGGCCTGCATCGCCTCGACATCGAAGCCATTCTGGTCCTGATTCTCAAGGAAGAACGACCCGACCTTCGAAAGCGTCTGTTTTCCACGGGTCCAGCGACCGAAACGGTAGCCAGAACGCGCAGCCTCGACTGCTCCGCGCACACGAGAGCCATCCTTGGTGAGAAGACGGGCGACTCGCAGCGTGTTGCTCTTGTCGAACGCCCAGAACGGCTGGAAAACCGTTACGACGATGCTCTTCTCGATGGGATGCAGGTTCGCGCTGTAGTCCATGAGCGCCGCGACCATGTCGTCCGCGGTCTGACGGGCGAGAACGCGCAGTTGAGCCTCGTTCATACGAGTGACCCCACCGGCTTTTGCGATGTTGTACTCGAACAGCGAGAGGAATGCGCCTGCACGCTTACGGTCGGTGAGGATCTGACCGATCGCGTCGGTCTGGTCGGTGAAGACCTTTCTGAACGCGGCGTATGCCTTGTTGTCTTGGAACACCTTGTTGAGGTCACGAGCGACCTCGTCAGCCATGATGGTGTTTCCACCACCAGCCTCGAGGAAGATGCGGCGCATCTCGCTGTACGGAAGTCCGTGAGTGCGGCTCACGTCATCGGACGCACGAAGCAGCAGGCTAGCGTCTGTGCCGTAGGCAGAGAGGCCGAGCCAGTTGTTCACCCGTCCAAGAACTTCTGCCGTAGCGGTAGCCGTCGCACCGGCACGCGCTCCACGCACCACGTCAGCCAGTCCAGTAATGACGGAAGTCGAAACACCAGGCACGACCTTTGCGGTGAGGATGTTCGTGAGGACAGAGCCGACCATCACCTTGAGACCCTGCTTCAACCCACCGTTCGCAGCGACTGCGAGCTGGTCTGCATCCTGCACGAGGTTGTTGAAGTAGAACTCTGCACGAGGCGTAATGAGACCGTAGACGCTGGCCTTCTTGTACGTGTTGGCGAACATCCAGCCTGGATTCGTATGCCACCCAGATGCGCCCTGCTCACCACTGCGAGTCGCATTGAGCATGCTGTTGACAGCCTTGTCCATCTCACGAGCCACGGGCTGCGGCATGTACAGAGAGCGCGTGACCATCTTATCGTAGGCGTTCAGCACCTCTGCGGCAGCATTGCCCTCGCTCATGCCCTCTTGGATCGCGGCCTTTGTAAGCCTCATGGCCTTGAGGATTTCGTTCTTTGCGGGAGCGTTGACGATGTCCTTCAGCTCTCCGATGGGCTTACGAGTATCGACCGCGCTGCTGTAGATAGTAAGCGCAAGCTCACGACCACGCGCAGCCTCACGGGTGGAGACATCACCACTGGTCATCCACGCCTTGATCGCACGAGCCTCTTCTGTGGTGAAGAGAGCACCGAGTCCGAGCGAGTTGCTGACCGCATGGTTGACGATGCCCTGCGCCATCACGGCCTGCGTGAACTGAAGGTCACCCGTCGCGATAGTGCGGGTTCCAGAGGCCTTCGGAGTCGTCATGCCAGAGATGACGTAGGACAGCTCATCAAGCGAGGTGATCTCGTTATCACCCAGCTTCATGGTGCGGACAATGGTGCGCAGCTCGTCAGCGAGCTCAGGGAAGTCCCTCTTGAACGTGTCTACGTCATCGACGTAGGCGAACGCCATACTGTCCACGACGCGAGAGTCGAGGTTCCCGATCTCCTGCGTCGTTCGCCAGACGGTACCGTAGTCTGTGCTGTCGAGCATCCGAAACGCAGAGGAGAGGCGCTGGTTCGGGTCGGTGATCTTCTGCGTAGCAATAGCGCTCTGAAGGTCACGAGACGCATCATCGGTCATGCGCCGAATCTGACTGTTCAGGTCGCGTAGAGTCTTCGGGATGGTTCCCTCGACCACCTCACGCGCACCAGAGGCAAGGGCACCGACGCCTCGAGCAAGCTCTGCGTACTGCTGGAGCCCAGGCGTAGTCGCAGCGATACGCCGTACCTCTTCCTGCACCTGACGCTGAAGCGTGACCTCACGCTCTGCAAAGGCAGCGCCACGACTCTCACGAATGACGGACTCAGCAGCAGCGCCTTCCTTTGTGAGTCCTGCCTTGACCGCTTCTTCAGCAGCAGCGAGACGTTGTGCGAGAGAGCGGCGCGGGTCGGCCACAGTACGGTAGGCATCATCTGCGATGTCGTCGTACTGCACGAGCCCGTTGACGACACGCTCTTGGATGGAGCGAGCATTGCGGACGTTGCGCAGCTCATCCTCGAGCTTCGGCTTACGTTCGAGCAGGACCTTGAGCCGCTTGTCAAACGTGGCCTCGGGCACGCGAGACTGAGCGACGACAGCCGCAGCCTCACGACGCACCTGGTCGAGGCGCTCGACCGCGTTGTCGCGGTTGTTCATCGCGGCGTTGATGACCCGGCTCTTGATTTCGGTGGGTCGGTCTTCACCCGTATAGAGCGGAACTTCTTCAGGAGCAGCACGACCAGCGCCTCCCACTTCGTCAACCTGAGGCTTCTGCACAGCACGCTTGAGAAGGTCAACGAATCCGTTCGGGTCATCGACATCATCAGGGTTAATGTCGAAGTCCGTAGCGGTCGGACGCTTCGGAGGAGCCATCGGCTCGGTGACGTGTCGGTTGTACGACGGGTCGTAGCTGACCTTGCCAGCAAGTCCGTTCTTGAACGCAGCCTGCTCACGCTTCGCAAGATCGGCCCACTCTGCATTCGTCATCGGACGTGCAGTGTCGTAGACGCCGATGCTCAGCACCTGTCCCTGCTTGTTCTTCTGACCAAGACCAACGGTGTAGTCCTTGACTCGACCGCGCTCGGACAGGATGGCTTCATCAGCAGGAACGAGGACGCTCCTACCCTTTACGCGGACCTTCTGCGGACCAGCGGAAGAAACGTATTCAGCAGGCTGCACCACGAGGTACTGCTTCCCATTGCGCACCTCGGCACCCGTGACGTAACCGACGAAACGGTCGGACACAGCACCTTCATCCGCAAAGCGAGTGGTGCCGTCAGGGAGCACGACGTTCTGACGGAGAGGACCGGCCTGTTCTGCGAGGTTCGCATTTCGGACTTCAACGAAGTCATCCAGACGTACGACGAGCGGGTCGAATCCTTCAGGTGCAGAGCGGAACGACAGCCAGCGGAAGTAGACGTTCTCGCCTCGAGCGCGCCGCGTACCTTCAGGAAGTCCAGCAGCAACCTGCTCAAGACTATCGTAGAAAGCCTTTGCGACAGGACCATTGAAGTTAGGTCCGCGCCCCCAGAAGTCAGTACGCTTCAGGTAGTTCTTGAAGAATGGAAGACCTACGCGGTCTGCGAACTCACGCTTCGCCATGTCGTGGAGAGCCATGCCTTGGTCGAGGTAGCTTCGGATAGCCTTGGCTTTCTCTGGCGTAAGGACATCACCGCTCTTGAGAGCTTCAGCGAGGTTTCGCTCAAGCTCTGCTTTAAACGCAGGACCATCACCCATGATGTAGCGCTCGACGTTGTCGAGTCCACGGTCTCGAGCAAGACCGAACAGATGCTTCGGGTCGCTCACGTCCGTGACTGGTGCACGCTGGGTCAGCATGATGTCTGGCCGCTCCCACGGCTCGTTCGTCACGCCGTAAATGCGGTTGCGGTCGAGACCGTAGCGCATCTCGACCTGACGACGAGCAATGGGATTATCTGGGACTCGAGTACGGAGAGAGGCGTTTACTCCGTCCACCTGGTTTGCAGCAGAAGCAGAAGCTGCCGAAACAGCACTCGGGTCATTCGCGATGTTCGCTGCATTCTGTGCGTTTACATCAGATGCAGGCGGGACCATGCTGGTCTTGCGTGCCTTAGTCGCTTCAGCAGCAGCCTTCACCTGCGCCTTCGGAACCTTCATCGACCGTGCACGCTGAAGGTCTTGGGTCGCCATCTTGGCGTTCTTGATCGCATCATTGACCGCGTCAGTCGCAGCCTTCAGGCGAAGACGAGCCTCTGCAGACGAGATGAAGCGTTCTGCGATCTTCGCACCTTCCTGCTCATCCTTGAGCAGCTGCTCTACGATCTTCTGCTCGCGTACCTCAAGGTCGCCCAAGCGCTTGTACTGACGAGCAGCATCAGCACGGTCGAGAATCTGAAGAATCTCAAGGTTGCTGTACGGAGCAGTCCGCTTGTTTTCCTTAACGAGACGCTGTCCCTGCTCCTCGAGGATGCGGATCAATTCGTCCGCAGGCCCACCACGAAGAGCATCAACCATATCGTCAACGAGCACAGACTCTGCATCTGTTAGCGACTTGTCGCCTTTACCGCGCAGGAACTCACGGACAGAGCCGGCCTCTGCCACAGCACGCGCCTCTCCGGGCGTGACCGGAGTACCGAACACGTCCACGACCTCTTGCTGGTCAATGACCTCTGCAACACGAACAGGCGTAGGAGCAACACCAGGACGCTTGCCGAGCATCTTCTGCACGGCTGCATCAGACGCAGCGAACACACGAGACTCTACGTTAGCAGCATCGAGGCCACGGAGAGCCTCAAGCTTCGAGGACTTGTCCTTGGCTTCCTTGAGCTCCTTCGCATATCGAGCGGCTGTAGCCTCCTGCTGTTGAAGCAGTAGAGCCTGCTCGTTTGTCGCCGGCATCCGCTTAGTCTGCTCGATGGCTTCCTTCGCCTTGACGAGGCGCTGCTCTGTCTTCTGAACGTCGTCAGCAGCACGGGTAGCAGCCTTGTCCAGCTCCGCGACAATGTCGTCCGCGCTCTTGCTGTTCAGGATGCGGAACTCATTTGCACGCTCTGCGGCAGGAGCGTCTTCCACAAGCGCAGACAGGATCTTGTTGAGAGCCTCATCACTCTCAACAGCCTGAAGCATCTCGTCACGGTAGACCTTCGCGAGAGCAGGGTTTACCTGGTTCAGCTGAAGGTCGATGTTTACGGGGAAGGCGCCTTCAACATCAGACACAGCCTTCAGCAGGGCATCGTTATCGCGAGTGGTGCGGTAGACCTCACGAGCACGCTTGATGGTATCGACTTGGTCGCTGATGAACGCGCCGATACCAGAAGCAGGAGGACCGCCCTGCTTACCGTAGCGAGCGACGGCGATAGCGTCAGCTGAGTCGATGATGAACCGACCGGCGTCGATGCTCTTTCCGAGCACGAGGCCAGCGGCAGGAGCGGCAGCAACCTCAAGACCGGGAGTGGTCAATTCCACAGCACCAGCAGAAGCGAGCAGTCCAGCAGCAAGAGCTCTGTCGCCAGCATCACCACGCTCAAGTGCGTTGCGGACCCAGTCGTTTTCCATCACCTCGACGAGCGGAGTCTGACCGGCCTGCACACGAGCGAAGATGTCCCCTCGAGGACGGCTAGGACCACCACCGATCTCGGTCGTGACGCCGATACCACCAGCCTCACCAGGCATCGGAAGAGCAGCACCGAGCGCAGAGAGAGGAGCACTGATGTCGCGAAGCACCGTAGCTGGGATGCTCTCGACGCGAACTGCCTTGCCAGTAGCAGTGGTCGCCACCTGCGGGAGGAAGACGCTAGCTGCTTCCTTGAGGCCCTCGACGGTCCCACGCTTGAACGCTTCATTGACGGTACGACCCGTAACGACGTTCAGGCCACCCTTCACAACAGGGTTTCCTGCAACGCGGAGAGACTCGAGCGTCTTGTTAGCCTCGACCTCAAACGAGGCTTCAGCTTCACGAGCAGCAGCAATGTCCTGCTCGTTGGTGCTGTTCAGCTTCAGGTCGTTGCCTGTCTGCTGCATACGACCCTTGACGTAGCGAGTGCGGAAGTCAGCAACGAGCTTCGAGTAGCCATCGGCACGCGAGCCGCGGTCGAACTTCTTCGCGTCCTCGTCCATTCGCTTGACCAGCGTAGCGGTCAGCTCATCTCCGGTGAGCCGGGTATCGAGCGCACGGATGAACTTCTCGCGCTTGTCGAAGTCAGCCAGAGCATCCACATTGAGCCGCTCATCGACAGCCTGGATGGCCTCTCCAGCACCAATGGCGAGCGGGCTACCAAGACGGCCAAGGGTAGCCAAACCGCGACCGAGCGCAGAGACGCCAGCAGCCACGGTGGGGGTATAGACCTCACGAGCCATACCGATGGCCACGCCACCAGCACGACGGGCAGCCTCGCGACGAACCTCCTCATCGGTGGGGGTAACGCCCTGCGCCTTCTTCTCCTTGATGACCGCAGCCTGTGCGCTGTAGAACTTCTTGAGAAGGTCGCGAGACTCCTTGGCATACTCACCAGAGAGGATGTCCTCGTCAGGAACATCGGCAGGCTTGAACTCCAGCGCAGACGCAGGAATCTTCGCAGCCTCTACTGCAGCCTGTGCCTTCACCTGCTTGGTGACTTGCTCGCTGATGGTAGGGACGGGTTCAGGCGCAGCCGTAGTCCGTGGGATGACCACCATAGGAGCGGGAGCAGGAGCAGCTGCGACAGGCGCAGGCTTAGGCGCACGAGGCTTCTTCGGCTTCGGTGCAGCAACAGGCTTTGGTGCGGCAGCAACGGGAGCAGGGACAGGCTTCGGTGCGGGAGTAGGAGCAGCCGCAACAGGAGCAGGAGCAGGAACAGGAGCTGGCGCAGGTGCAGGAGCCAGCGCAGGAGCAGCTTGGAACGTCTGCTCAAACAGGCGACGGCGCTCTTCAGCCAGCTTCTTGTCGTCAGGCATGGTTCCCTCTCGACGCTAGTCTAACGCCGAGAGGGCTGCTGCGGAACGATCTACCGTGCAGGCATGGCAGGCAAGATGCCAGCCTGAAGCGCAGCCGCACGCTCTTCACGACGCTTACGGATAGCATCAAGACGAGCACGCATGGTCGCCATATCCGTGCGAGGCTCGACAGCCGGAATCTCCTCTGGCTCCATCGTAATGGTTGCGCCAGAGAAGATGTCTTCCTCTGGAACCGGTGTGGGTGCCGGCGCAGCAACAGGAGCGGCAGCCGTCGTCCTTACAGTAGCGGGTGCAGGTGCGGGTGCTTCTGGAAAGGCTGGCATGTCCGCAAGACGTGGAGACCCTGCAGCAGATCCTGCAGTGGTAACGCTAGGCGTCATCGGTGCAGGCGGCGGCTCAGGGATGGTTCCGAACGTAGGCGTCGGGATGGTCGCAGGAGTCGGGGTTGTGCGACCAGCCATCACCGGGACCTTCGCAGGCGTTCCGACAACAGTCTGTACAGGCTGCGGAGCAGTAGCCCCAGTCATTGCGGACGGAGCCTCTGCGCGAACGGCAGCACCAGCCTCTTGCCCAGGAGTAGGCGTAGCGGCAGGCGTGGTAGCGGGAGCAGCAGCCTGTGCAGGAACTGGGGTGCCATACCCGAAGGGCGGCGCCTCCCTGCGAGTGGGGAGTCGGACAGGTCCAATTTCACCAGCAGGCGTGGTTCGGGCACGAACAGCAGCAGCCTGCGGTGAGGCAGGCATTTCGCGAGGAGCCTGCCCACCACCGAACTCCATGATGTCGAATCCCTGCACCTCTGGCGTAGGGAGACCACCAAGACTGGTGCGGATAGCAGCAGGAAGAGCGCGGATACCACGCGCACCGGTCTCGCCCTCGAGCGGAGTGCCGGTAATCTCGTCGGATACGTCGCCTTCCTTGAAGGCGCTGGTGGCGACGATCTTTTCCTTGGGGATGACGATGCGTCGGCCATCCGTCGTTTCGACCACGGTTGCGCCTTGAGGGTCGCTCGGCAGCAGCGCGGTTTCACGACCGATAATCTTGCGAGTCTTCGCAGGGGGAGGAGCCGCAGCCTCTGCCACTCCGAGAACATCATCAGCAGGAACCTGCGGAGCGTCGAGCTTCCTGAACACGGCGTCTGCATACGTCGGGTCAGCCCGGTCGATGGGTGTGGTCGTTCCATCGGGGTTCAGCAGGCGCTTGCTGTTGTCCTTCATGAGAACGACAGCCTTGTCGCCCACTCGAGCAGTAGCCATCACCGTGTTCGCATCACGGACAGCCTGAATCTCCGCGTCGGTGGCGTACTTACCGTCTACGGTTCGGAACTTCCCGTCAGCGTTCTTCTTCGCAAGGTCAGGAGAAGGCTCTGCCTCGACCTCGATGGTCAGCGACTTACGCTCTGGGAGACGGCCACGGATACCCTGCATGAACGACGGGAAAGCCTGCGCACGCGGTCCCATCGCGGCCTGTCGAGCAGCAGCACGGAAGGCGCGTTCGTCATCGAGGCCAGGGACGTAGACCGTGTTCGTCGCGCTGTCGTAGCCGGGAAGGTCTTGGTCACCGGGCTGGTCGGCCTTGCGAGCGTAGCCAACGGTGAAGCCGTTGCTCTTCGCCCACTCGTGGAACTTCGGCTGGCCCATGAGGCGAGCCTTGAAGCTCACCTTCTTGAAGCCAGCATCTGCACGGGCACCAGCACTCTGGAAGCCAGACATGACGCTGGTGACTTCAAGACTAGGGTCCTCGTCAAGCGCACCACGGAGCAGCTTGATGCGCTCATCGTTAGCGGTACGACGAGCGATAGCGTCGTCAAGACCAGGGAGCTTCTTGGCTTGCTCGCGCACCTGCTCGTACACAGAGTCAGGGATGCTCTGCATCGAGGTCTCAGCAGCAGCGATGCCGCCTCCACCACCAGCCAGCTGCGCGCCCATCGTCTTGAGAGCGTCTGGTCCGAAAGCCTGACGAATCGCGTCAGCAGCAGCGCTCAACGAGGTCGCAGCGTTCTCGCGAGTGACGAACTGCTCAACGATAGCGTCTCCACCAGGCAGCGACTGAACAGCATTCAGGTCCCACTTGGTCTTTGAGATGAGGTCTTGTACGTCACCGAGCAGCGTCGGGTCATACGGGGCTTCACTCACCTCTGCGATGTAGTTTTCCCACACCCGTCGAGACACCGTAGGGTCTGATGCCATAGTCGCATCAGTAGCGTTAGACTGCGCAAGCAGACGCTGAACACGCTGGCTGTTCGGATTGCGACCGTTCTTGTCGATCTCGGCCTGAAGCTCCATCACCTGAATGAGGTACTTGAGCTTGTCCTGCGGCTGAACCTGTCCACCCGCAGCGATGCGTGCGTAGCGGTTGTTCACGTCTGCGAGCTTCACGAACGCGTTGTTCTGTCCCTCGCCAATTGCCTTGTCGAGGCCACGCTGCGAGCCGAGAAGCGACGTAAGCTCCTTGTCCCGGCTGGCACGACGGATCTTCACGATCTCGACGGCAGCATCCAGCACAGAGTTGAACTGCGCGTCAGAACGCTTCTGAAGGTCAGCCTGCGTAGGAGCAGTAGAAGGTGCGGCCATTTAGCCTCCTGCGACAGGCGTGCCGCCCGCGAACGATCCAAGGAACTTCGCTACGAACGAGTCTTCAGTCTCGCCAGGAGCGAGCAGCTTCTCAAACGGGTCTGTGGTTTGAGCCTCTGCAGCCTTCTGCTCCGTGAGCTCTGCGCCGCGCAGCTTAGCCTCACCAAGCGCACGCATCCGGCGAAGCTCACCGATGGACTGCGCACGCATCTCATTCGCCATGCGCTCACGGGCCACTGCATCTGCAGACGCCTGTCCGAGCTGCTGCTGCGCCGTGAAGAACGCACCCTGACGCGCACCACCCATCGCAGCCGCACGCTCGAGGTCGGCTTGCTGCTGCTGCTGCACGGAGAGTGCCTGTTGCTGCGCACCCATCGTGGCTTGCTGAACCTCGGCAGCGCTCGGCGCCAGCGACTGGCCCATGCGAATCTTGCGGAGCGACTCGCTCAGAGTCTTGTCGTAAGCCTTGGTGAACTCGTTCCCACGAGCGCGATCGACAATGCTGCCGACGCCTTTGCCGATGCCGTACCCAGCAGACGCGCCGGCAGGACCGCCGAACGCACCACCTGCGACGGCTCCGATTGCACCACCGATCATCTCACTAGTTGTAGCCACCAGACCTCCTAGCGAACCGCCAGCACAGTAGCACTGCGCACGCGTACTCTAACGCGGTGGTTGCTCTCATAGTACGCTTCTTCTTGGTCGTAGATCTCGCCCGTCTCCACCTGCTGGTTGTTGCGGACGGAGACTCGCAGGGTCGCCTTGTGCCAGCCGAGAGGCATGTTCTTCACGCCGAACGAGAGGTTCATGTGGCGAGAGAGGAACGCCTCTCCGATCTCGTACTTCGTCACGTTCCCGGTGTAGCCATACGGACTCGGGTACACGCTGATCGGAAGGAACCGCTCGACCACTTGCCCACCGTCTACGTAGACAGCGATGCGGATGTTGCTGCTGTCCTGTTCGGTTGTATCCCCTTCCACGGGCCGACCACGCAGACGCCACCACGAGAGGTGCATCGCGAGGTTGATCATGGTCATGCTGGCGTTGCTGCGAAGGAACCAGGTGATGCCGGTACCTGCGATCTCACGCTTCTCGTCACTGCGACCCCACGCCGTTTCGATGTAGTCCTGCGACTGAAGCATCCCGCTGCTCTGCGCATACGACATCTGGAACGGACGGATCTGCTCGTTCTTGATGAGGAAGAGCGGGCTGAAGTTGACGGTCGGCTCGAGGTTGCCGTTGCTCGTCTGGTAGAGCGACTCACCCGTCACGTTGCTGTGCAGGTCGCGGTTGAACTGGTCCGCGTCGAACGTGGATCCGTCAGCAGGAACGTAGGGCAGAACGACTGTAGACATTCAGCGCTCCTGAATCCATGCGGACGCGTTTCCGCCGTTTACGGTGACCTCGATGGCAGCAGCGCTACCACCAGCGGTTCCGTGCCATCCGTTGAAGCAGATCTCAACGCGCTCGACGCTGGTGCTGCCGATAGCCACAGAGAGCGTGTCCGTGCGAATCGCGAGGAACAGCGGAACGTCCTCGTAGCACGGGTTCGTCCTCTCCTTCGGGGTCAGGCCGATGGATGCGTTGAACGTGTACGCGAAGTTGTCGTTCGTGCAGTAGACCTCTGCACGGTCGATGTTCACTGCAGCACCACCAGCTGGCTTCACGCGGATGGTGAAGCAGCCCATCACCTGGCTACGCGTACCAGCTGTAATCCCGGTGCGGCGAGCGTTCTTCATCGCGACGTTCGCCATCACGATGAACCACCCACTGTACGTCGAGAGATTCCAGCCAGAGCCACCGTTGTCCAGCACCAGCAGGTTCGCCGTTGCGTCCTGCACGATGGTCCACCCGGCGTTGTCGCCGTAGACCTGGTACTGCTGCGTCGTGGAGTAGTCGGTGTTCTGAATGACCTCTACGTCGCGTACCCGCACCGCATCGGGCAGAACCTCGGCACGCAGCGCACCACGCTCGGTGTTGCCGGGGACGATGGCGTTCATCCGGTCCTGAATCTTGTCCAGCCGGTCAACGTAGAGCGACTGGTTCGACAGCACCTGACCTTCGTTGAAGGTGGTGATGCTGCTCGATGGGTAGAGAAGTGTACCGCCGCCCCATGCGTTGCACTTCAGCACGAACATCTGCCGGTTGAACACCGCGACGGTCGAGCCAAGACGGTCTGTGGTGAATGCGCTACTCGTGTTGTTGTCCACGAGGCCATCGCCCTGCGGGAGCCGACGCGCCACGATCTCGACGGTGTGCGTGCCTTCGACAACGGGGATCGCGTAGGTCAGCCGAACGGGCTTAGCCGCACCACCGATACCCTCGGTGTTCTGAACGTACCGTACGTGGCGGTAGTCGAAGTAGGTGTTCGCAGCCGTAGACTTCGCCTTGTACAGCATCTGTCGGGACTGGTCTGGAAAGATGATGGACCCGGTGATGGTTTCATCAATGACCGCACCGTCTACGCGGATGGCGAACTGAACGCGAACCGGGTCCTGCGTGGCGTTGTCTGGATACTCCAGCACGCCCCCGCTGATGCCGCCCTTCCAGCACGCGTAGGTCATCTGCGCCACGACCCACAGCACGTCCTCGCCAGTCTTGATGTCCTTGGTGAGGTCAGCAACGAGCTGCCACGCCTGGCTGTAGTCGATGACGGCCATGTTCACGTTGGCGTTGAACCACGGCGGGTTTGCGGTGGTAGCTCCAAAGCCGGGACTCACTTCCTTGAACTGAAGGTACTTGCTGGTGTAGGCCCCTTCGTCGCTGCCCTTACCAGAGAGCGGGTCGATCACCGAGAGCGGGAACGTACCGGTCGTGACGGCGTTGATGTCCTGCTCGTTGATCTTGCCCCACACCTTCTCTGCGATCGGCGTGATGACGCTGTCGAGCGCGGTAGGGTCGGGAAGCTCTTGGGGCTTGAAGGCTTTGGGCGGGAAGATGTGAGCCATGTTCAGCCCTTCATAATGCGTGCGCCACGCTCAGAGGCCACGACCCCGTCGAACGCGAACGCTGCGATGTTGAGGTACTCGCCATCTGCCGGCTGACAGACCAGCTCAAACGCGAAGCTGTCCACGCTGCGAAGGTGCATGTCGAACCGGCGCCAGTACAGTCGAGGCGACAGCGCCTTGTCCGTGCCGACAACAAGGTTCGACAGATCGACCGTCCTGTCGTCTGCATCGAGCGTGAGGCTACCGGTAGCGATCACCTCGTCCCACCGTCCGTTGCGGTAGCAGTTGACGGTGACCTGTGCGCTGCTGCTCTCGAGGAAGCCGACGTACAGCACCGCAGCGTTGAACCGCGTGAGACCCGCACCGTCGATCTTCAGCCAGCGACTCGTGTACTTGAACTGCGTGAGCGACGTGGGGTCGTCCCGCACTTCGTGGTCCAGCACCAGCAGCGAGTTGGTCTCGTTGTTCGTCTGCGCAGCCGCCAGCACGTACTGACGGTAGTCACGGGTCACGCACAGGTGATGGTAGGAGCGGTTGTGCTGCTGCTCGCGCCAGCCGGTGCCGTCGTAGCAGAAGATGGCGTTCGGCGTGTTGCTGCCAGGAGCCGTTACGGCGCACACGTACTCGCGCTTCCTCGGGTTGTAGACGGCCACCGACCGACTGGTCTTGCCCATCTCAAGCCCGCGCAGGAACCGCTCGATCGGCTCGCTGATGTACGAGACATCCTTCCCGTTGTAGGAGTAGAAGCCGTCTCGGCCTAGCCACACCATCTCACCCCACGCGGTCGAGCAGATAGACGACGGGGCCACACATCCGATGCCGTTCGTGATGGGCGTGCTGACGTAACTGCCTGGGCTCGACTCGCTGATGGCGTAGACGTTGTGGACCGTGAACGCCAGCAGCACACCGTTGAACGTTGCGAGGCCCGTGACCTCTGCACCGTTCGGGTCGGGGAAGATGTACCGGTCTGGTCGGAAGCTGCCGGGGTAGCCGGGATCCGAGAAATGAACGATGCCGGGGTTCGCAGTCGTGTTCGCTACGGCGAGGCCACCGTTGTACGAACACATGATCTTGAACGTCGGGACCGTAAGGTAGTCCTGCGCTCGCGCTCCCAGCAGACCATCTGCGGTCTCGTCGGGGTAGCACGTCGTTTCGTTGTCAGGGATGCGAGCGAGCAGACGCAGCCCACTACCCTGATGCAGGGTGTCCTGCGTCCGCAGCAGACGACGCGCCACCGTACCGGTAGGACCGACCGAGATGTTGTCCACCCAGAACTGACGCTGAAGGTCATCGTAGGTGACGGCGTTACCAGCGAGGTCTTCCCATGTGATCGGTGGTGCAGCCGTAGGGTCGAACGTCTGGTACTTCGTGCGGGTCTGCTCCTGACGCACGCGCACGTTCGTCTGCGGGCTGATCTTCGACAGGTTGCCGAAGGCGTCCTCGTACTGAACGGCGTAGTTCCACGACCCCTCGAGCATCTGCCCGATGGCGTTGTCGTTCGGCTCGGTGTTGCCGTTCTGGATAGCGGAGATGTCGGACGAGATCGTGCCGATGTCGCCGGGGTGA
>Ga0075472_10000449_pt1 | contig 17002 bp, 22 predicted proteins | sample DEB19_08_DNA_3_FD_77014 | JGI IMG/M metagenome (GOLD analysis project Ga0075472, IMG submission 77014) | Aqueous microbial communities from the Delaware River and Bay under freshwater to marine salinity gradient to study organic matter... | ecosystem: Environmental > Aquatic > Marine > Coastal ...
ACATTCGTCCGCACGGCATACACCCAGCACGCGCCGGGGATGACCTGCCCCGTGTTGCGCACGATGTACGGCTCCGCTCGTCCGCCGCCCCAGGACATATCCGCCTGGTCGTCCTCGCCCGGGCGAATCTCCAGGCCGCTCGTACGGGTCGGATTCCCGCTCGATCCAGTCCGTTCCGGTCCGCTCATTTAGCACACCCCCGCGCGAGAAGTTGTTCCGGTCGCGGGCGATGATGTCTGCGCCCGCGTAAATCTCAGATGGCTGATCGGCGCGTCGTAGACCGTCTCGGTGTACGAGGTCACAGCGCCTGCCGACCAGTTCGTGTAGTTGATCCCGCCGTCGCACGAATGCGCGACCGTGATCGAGTACCCCGACCCCGGATCGGCGAAGACGCTGGACGGGAAGGAATACCCCTTCATCTCGAACGTCTGCACGTCGCTCCCATCCTCGAACGCCGTGACCCGACTTAGCCCATGCATTCCCATGTCCGCTCCTATACGTCCGCCGTGACTCGATAGACTTGTCCACCGTCACTACGGACGATGGCGTGCTTTCCGACGCTCACGCCGTCGGCACCTTTGGAATTGATGGCGTGTTGTCCGGTCGTTGAACGTGGCCGTCCGGGGATGTCATAGCGACACCTCGTAGCTAATGTTCGCGGTCGCCGCGCCGCCGGCAGCCGTCGACAGCTTCACCCGCCATACGATGGCCGACGAGCTGACCGAATGCAGCTTCAGATACTGCACGGCGAAAGTCGTATTGGTCCCCGTGTAGTACAGGCCGAACTTCACGTCTTCCGGCTCCGGCGTCAGGCCGAACATCTCGTCCAGCGTTTCGGTGATGATCTGCTCGGACGTGGTGTTGAGGTCGACTGTCGAGGTCGTTAGCTTGCGGATTGTAGAGCGGTGCGACTTCGTCGTGTCCGTGTCGTAGCCTCTCACGTTCCAGTCCTCGACCGCATCCGTCGCGGTCGGCCCCACCCCGGAGAGCATGGTCTGCCCGGCATTCGCGTAGATGCGGATGTTGTAGCTGTTCAGGTTGCCGGATTGGACGTTGTTCCATCCCGTCTTGCAATTGAGCAGGTAAGCCGTGACGGTGTTCCCGACATGCGATGTGCTCTGATTTGTTCGCAACCCGATGCCGCCCGTGGCGCTGTAGTCCTGGATCTGTGCGGTCAGCGTGTTGCCATCGCCATCGAGATCGATGCCAATCCCGGCGCTCGTGTTTCCATCGAGCGATGCCGTGACGATGTTGCCATCGCCTGTAATTGACAGCCCGCCGATACTGCCGGACGCGCCGTCGGTCGACGCACCGATGATGGTGATGTCCGCCTGATTCTGGTCGCCCGAGATGCTGATGTGCGCCTTGGTGGACTTCGCCGTCTTGGAATGGATCTTCCCGAACTGGCACTCGTTGCCGGCAACGATCATCTGATAGGTGCCGGTGCTACGATTGTTCGTGTAAAGCTGCACGGTGCCGATTTTGACTTGCCAGCCATCGCATTGAATGCCTACGCCGTAGTTCGACTCGCTGATCAAAAACGCGCCTTGATGCGTCGCGTTGGTCCCGATGTAGACGCCGCCCGACGTGTTTGCGTACACGTGTATGTGCCCCGAGTCGCAGTTGCCGGAGTATCGATCCGGGGAGCCCGACTCCGTCTCAAATCTTGCCCCCCACCCGCCGCATTCGCCGACGAATAGCGAGCCGATCAGCGTGTCATGCTGACCGCGGAAGACGAAGCCATGAGAGTCGCACTGCCAGATGTAGAGTCCATCGATGCGCCCCTCCGGCATGTCGGTGCCGTCTGTGGCTGGCGTGCCAGGGATGTTGTAGTTGGATTCGCTGTGCCACCCCTCGCCCTTACAGGATGTGATGATCACATCATCGACGATGAACCGCTTGCCGTAAAAGTTGACGCCGTTCCCGGAGCTTTGGTTCGCCTTGTTGCCGTCGATCGACAGATGCTTCAGGCCGAAGCCATGATTATTCCCACTGGCGACGAGCCAAGTATCGGAGCTGATGAGCGTGGAGTAGTTGTCTGACTGTACGACGGCCGCATCAAGCGCGGTCTTCGCCTTCAGTATCGTCACTGCGCTGCCCTGGCCGATGAGCACCACATTGCTCGGCAGCGATAGCGTCGTGCCGATCTTGTGAGTGCCGGCCTTGAGATAGACATGTCCGCCGCCGGCCGCCTCTGCATCGTCGATCACATCCTGGATCGCCGTCGCGTCGTCCGTGACGCCATCGGCGGCAGCGTCATCGACCCAGAATTGGCGCTCGAACAACGCGGAGAAGTTCGTGTTGACCTTGCCCATGGCTGCGCGGAGCGTGTCTCCGGTGCCATCATTTGCTACGGTGCCTACGCCGATCGTTTGCATGCCATTGTCCCTATGATGCAGTCGCGCTCACGCCGCTAGAAAACGCACTGAGATTGCCGCTCAAGTCTCGCGCCTTGAGCCAGTAGTACCGGGTCTGCCCGGTCGTCACCGTGTCCGTGTACGTCCCCGTTTCGCCAGGAAATCCGTACACGTCCGCGATGGCCGATGCCGCGCTGCTGTCATTCGCCGTGTGCCTGTACAGCCGCGACAGCCTGAAGTCGTCATCGGACGGGCTCGTCCAATCGATTTTGATGGCGCTCGGTTGCGCCGTGGCACTCACACCCGACGGCGCTGATGGCACTGTCGCATCGCCCGAGACGGTGATCGCTGTGTCAGTCACCCATGCGCTCGCCGCACCACCGGTGCGAACCGCGCGCACGCGGACGTCGTAGGACTCGCCGACGGTGAGGAACGAGATCTGCGCGGACGTGACGTTGCCCACTGTCGCGCCTGGCTGCCAGTTGTTGTCGGACGCGACGCTGTACTGGACCTCGTATCCGGTCACGAACGCATCGGCCGCGGCGGTCCATTCGACGAGGATCCCGCCGACAGCGGAACCTTCCGGTGTGATGTAACTGCCCGAGCTGCCGGCAACGGATGTCGGCGGCTCGACCTCGTCCGCTCTAACCATCGTCGGGCGCGTGATCGCCGTCGGCGTCACCTCGTCGTCGGTGTCCCAATCGTATGCGTCGTCGTCCTCTTCCTGCAGCGCGAGATCGATCCCGCCGCCTTCTGAGAAGCTCCATCCTTTGACGCGCCACTTGGCCGTCGATGCCACGCCGATGCCGTCGATGTCGACGTACACCGTATCCCACACCGCGACCCCGAGGACCGAGAAGTTGCACGGCAGCTCAAGTTCCCCGCTACGCCGTCCGCGCTCGAGGAATTGCTTCGCCAGCCGTTGCGCGCGGACGCCGTCGATGGTGTACGGCAGCGCGAGATCAAGTAGCCGCTCTTCGCCGCCGTCTTCCGAGACGTAGGCCGCCGAGATCTGCGGCGGGAAGTCGGCCGCCTCGTAGGCATTCAGCGGATCGATATACGTGCCCCGCACGCCGTTGAACGCATCGCGCTTGCTCTGGTAGGGGCGATACCGCACCGGCCCGCGCAGCATGTCCGCCGTGATCGTGAGCACTGCCGTTGTCGCCGATCCGACGAAGAGTCGATACGTCCCGCCCGAGTAGATGAGCGTGCCCGCGCAGCAGGTGAGTAGCTGCTCCATGATCGAGGCCGGGCTCGCGTCCATCTGCACGACACCGTCGCAGGTGTACCGTGCGTGCGTGCCGCCGGCCGCAATCGACACCAGCTCGTCGCACACGTTCGCCGCTGCGATGAACGTGTCGACATCGATCTCGGTCGAGAGGTCGGCCCCGATGCCGATCGGTTCCGTGCCGCTTGCCGTCGGCACCGTGCCGATCAGGTAATCGAGGACGCACAGCGCTGGGTTGTTCGACCATGCCGTGGTTCCCGTGCGCGGGTCGTAGACCTTGCGCCCGCGAACGATCGCCGACGGATTCGGAATCCCGGTCGGGTAAGCGGTCTGGTCGTACTTGAGCCGCAGGTACATATACCCGACACCGCGCAGCCGGTGATCCGTGGTCCAGTCGGCAGACTCGGAGTCGAGATCCGAATCGACCGTCTGACTCGATGTGCCGATCTTTGTGTTGACGCGAAGCAGGCCAGTGAATCGCGCGTCCGTGGATAGAACGTCGTTCAGGTAAACCGTCTCGACCGCGTCCATCTCGCCGTGATGCAGCGGGATGACGAGGTGCAGGTATTCGTTGTTCGTCCCGGTGCTGCCGGCGTAGACCAACGTGCCGGATATCCGAGCGCGTCCGTACACGAAGCGTCTTGAGGATATCGACGAGCGGATCGACTGCTTCCGCTGTTGCGCCTCGCTGTTGAGATCCGGCTCGCGCGACTTGTTCTTGGCGCCCAGCAGCGCGTTGATGATCAGGTGCTTGGCGAACGTCTTCGCTACAAGCGATAGCGTGATCTGGCTCAGCACCAGTTCGCCGATGACGACTTGCGCGCCGATCTCGATGGCCGTCGTAACCGCCGCTGCAATGACTGCACCCGGCATCAGACGCTCCAGGCCATGAGAGCGGCCGACAACGGCAGGTATTCAATACCTTCCTTGCCCTGCACGGCGATCCGATGCCCGATGCACACGCCGAGCATGCGCCGCGGCGACTCGACCATGACCACGTCGCCAGGCAGCGCGAAGAGCGCGCCCTTCGCTGGGCCGAGATGCTTGGTCGCAATACCATCGATACCGCCATAGGCTCGCATGATCTTGCCCGCGTGGAACTCGTCCCGATACTGGTAATGCGCGCCGAAGTCGACCCCGGTCATCGCGGCCACGCACCGCGCGGCGAACAGGCAGCAGTCCGACGCGCCCCACGCGAACGGCTGCGGATCGCGCAGGACCGCGTCGAGACGAGATCGCCAGTCACTCAGCCGCGGCCCCATATCAGCTCCATGTCTGTCGTGGCCTGCGTGTATTCCATCCCCTTGTCGCCGGGGAAGGCCCGCTTCTGGTCTTGGTCCGTGTATCGACGAACGCGAGGCCGCTCCCAATCGACGAGTCGCGACTCTGCTGTGAGCGTGGCCGTAATCGTCGCCCCTCCTTCAAGGGACAGCACATCCATCCGACCGCCGAAGATCTGCACCGGGTCACCCTGGGGCCGGTGCTGCGTGTCGAGGAATCCCGCCCACACCCGGCATGCGCGATCCTGGAATCGCTCGGCAATCATCTCCTCGAAGTACGAGGTCGGGATGCCGCTCATCTGCAGCGAGATCCCGTAGGACTTCATCTCCGGCCCTTCCTGGACCGCCGAGATCTGCCCGAGCCTGCCGACGCCGAGATAGCTGTCGCCGTCGTAGGTGATGTCGAACGGCGTCGACGCCACGCGCACCGGGTCGCCCTCGTAATCGAGTTCGACCAGCAGGTACGGCACGACGTGCGACGATTCGGCCGCCGTCTCTGTGCTCGGGTGCAGATCGCGAGACATCAGAAGACCTCGACCAAGGACATCTGGATGGCCGCCCGAAGCCTGAGCCCGATCGTCGGCGCACCGCTCATGGTGTCCGGCAAGGTCATGATGCAGCTCGGCGTCGTGTAGTTGATTGCCGCCGCGTCTGCCGGTGATGTTCTGATCGGTGGCTCGATGGTCAGGTCGCAGTCGCCCACACCATCACTCACGGCGTCCTCGACAACCATGTGCAGCGTGCGGCCGCGCGTCGTGTCGTAGGAGATGTAGTCGCCCGCCTGCAGCACGGTAACGTCGTTGACCCATCCGCGCGTGCGCAGCGTCGAGCCGGTCTGCGAGGCGCCGTAGACCACGGGCGAGCCGAATGCGGACTCCTCGGACTGGTCGCAGGTCTCGGTCGCCGAGTCGCAGGTAATGACCGTCGAGTCGCACGAGATCGCGCTGGCGTCCGCAACCCATGACGTTGCGCTTGATCCGCGGTAGTGCGGTGGCGTGATGTATACGCGCCCGGCTTGGCCACGCATCTTGGCGAGCCATGCCGTGTACTGGCGCCAGTTCGTCGCCGTCATTGTCGGCAACCGCATCTCGCATACCCAGCGCGCGCCCGGGAGTTCAATCGTCTGCGTCGTGCGGGTGAGCGGCGAGATGAATACGCCCGTGTTGGGCTCCAGGTGCCACGTCACTTCGGCTGGGACGATAAACGACGGCAGAGACAGAGTCGTCATCGGCGCCCCACCGCTCGGGCGAACGATCCGCCGCGATCTGCCTGCGCCTGCACGGCCTGCAGAGAAAGCTGCACGGCCTGGCGCACAGCCTGCTCGATACGCTGCGCGACGCCGGCATCAGCGCCCCGGGCATCGATCGAGAAGTTGAACACCGAGCCGCCGGCACGCCGCTGCTGCTCCGGCGTTTCAATCGTGACTCGCTCGTTCGGAGAAGCCCGGAACGCGACCATCTGCGAATCCGTGCCGCCGCTGCCGCCGACCATGAACGAACCGCCGCTGGCGAATCCGAGGGTTTTGCGGATCATGTCGCCGAGCGTTCCGACGATGCCGCCGGAGACCGACCCGCCGCTCGAGGACGAACCGCCGTTGAGCAGCTTTGCAATCGCTGCGCCGGCAGGTTCCGTCACCGACTTGCGCAGCACGATGCGCGCGATGTCCTGCGCTATGCCGGAGAGCACTTCGCGGAATTTCTTCCCGCCGACGATCGCGTCCTCAAATGCGGACTGGAATGTCAGGCCGAGTTCGCGAGCGATGTCCTTCGACTTGTCCAGATCCGTCGACAGTTTGCGGATCTGCTCGTTGACCTTCTCGCGCGCCAGCTCGGCTTGGTCGGACGTCAATCCGCCCTCGGACGGCGCAAGAGTCGCGAGCCGGTTGATCTCCTCCAGTTGCTTGCGGTACTTCTCGACCGGGTCGATGAGGTCGATGTACGTCTGCGAGATCTCTCGATTCTTCGCGGCGATGTCGGCGAGCCGATCGATCTGCTCGTCCTCCAGCTTTGCCGCCTGGAGCGCCGCTTGGTAGGCGTAGTCCAGCCGCTCCTTCTGCGCCTCAGCGAAGTCCTTCTCTGCCTGCTCCGTCTCGGCGTCCTGAATCTGCAGTCGCTTAAGCGCGCCTTGCGCGAGGATGTCTTCAAATGAGGGGCCGGTCTGCTTCTTTTCTTTATCGACCCCCTTGGCGAGCAATGACTTGATGTTCGCCTCAAGCTGAGCGGGGCTGATCTGCGGGCCGACCAAGGAAAATGGTCGCGAGAACTCCTGCGCGCCCCGGATGATGTCAGCGCTTGTCTGCTGATTCTTCGACAGCTCCGCCACTCGCTGGGCGTTCGCGTCACGCAGCGCGCCGAAGAGTTTCCCAAGCACCGGCAGTTGAGATGCCAACTCCAGGCTCGTGCCGAGCATGTCGTCCATGACCTTGGTCAGCAGCTTGCCCTCTTCCTTCGCCTTAACCAGGCCGGTGGTGAACTCAGAAAGCCCGCCAATGATCTTCGTCGTCAGCGATATCCCGAGCGCCTCGGCCGAGCTGCCGAGCTTTCGCATGTTGTCGTTGAATTCCTCGGCAGCCTTGGCAGTCTCGGCAGAGAACACAAGACCGAGCTTCCGAGCGGACGCCGCCGCCTCGTCGAGCGCCTTGCTGCCGCCGTTCAACATCGGGATCATTTCCATCCCGGCCTTGCCGAACAACTCCACCGCAAGCGCACTCTTCGTCGCGCCGTCCGGCAGCACTGCGAACGCATCCGACACTTGCCGCAGCGCGTTGGCAGGATCCTTGGCCGTTACGCCCAGCGTTTTGAGCAGCGCCGCCTCTTTCGAGGTTGCATCGCTCGCCTTGACGAGCGTCTCGTTGAGCCCCTTCATGCCGAGCTGGAACTTCTCGATCGAAACGTCGGAGAGGTTCGCTGCGAACTTCAACTCAGACAGCCGCTCGACGGTGATGCCGACCTTCTGGCTCAACTTGTTGAGTTCGTCAGCGGCGTCGATGCTGTTCTTGACCAGCGATGCGAATGCACCCACGGAGAGGCCGGCGCCGAGACTGACGATGGACGCCTTCAGCCCGCCGAAGGCCCGGTCGAGTCGGTTCGCCATTGCCTCGCCCTGGCGGCCGATCTTGTCGAGCGAGTCTTGGAAGGAGGCCAGTCGGGCGGAGACGTCAATAGTGAGCGTAGGCACTACCGTCTCCCTTCCTTGGCTATGCCGTCAGCAACGGCTTGGTTGAATGCTTCCAGCGCACGAGTCCCGGCTGCATCGAATGCCGGCTTGAGGAACGGATAGGCGACCCTGCGCTCGCCGCCTGCGATGGCGCGTTCACGCTCCAACTTCCTACGACGTGTGCCGCCCTTGAAACGACGCCCCGGGCCGCGAGGAACCCACCCGCCCTCAAGGAACCGCCAATAGAACGGATCGACCCTTTGCTTGGACTGCGCTCGCGTCGCGCGTACGCCGACCGATTGCTTCAACTCGCCCCGCTGGCTGCGCCGAGACACGCTGCGGATCGCGCGCTGCAGGGCGCCGGCTACTCGCCCCTTCCTCGGCTCGCGAAGCACCGGCGCGCGTCTCCGTGCCTCGGCGACGAACACCGCGCCGGCCGCACGTATCCCGCGTCTGGCGATGTTCTTTTCCATCCTCGCCCCCAAGGCTTGCAACTGCCGCTTGAAGTCCGGGATGTTGACCTTGACCGTGATGACGTCAGCCATTGTCTCGTTGGTGCTCCGCTATGCCCGCGCGGATCGCGAGCAATCTGTCCATGAGGCCGTCGACGTGTTCCACATCGAGCAGCACGACGAGCGTCGGAATCGCTTCCGGCCGCCATTCGCCCATCGCGTTCCACACCCGCTTCGCCTCGTCTGCCGCAGCCGAGAGATCCGGCCGCAGTTTCTCGACCGCACTCTCCGGCATGCCCTGCTGTCGGAGCGAATCCGCACCGCCTAGGTCGTAGCGGACCCGCTCAAAGAGTTTTTTGTGTCGGCCTCGATGGACTTGTTGCGGCCGGCCACGCGGAATGCGATCTCGGCCGCCAGTTCGATAGCCAGATCCTGTCGGTCATCAAGCAGCATGATGGCCGCGTCCTTCGAGTCCTCGATCGCCTCTTTGCCATCGAGATACAGGTCCTCGGTCGTTGCGCCACGCACGCCGAGCACCGTTGCTGCCAACAGATCGCGCGCCGCATCGACGTGCGACCCGTTGTGTCGCGAGTAGATGCCGGCAACCAGAAGCTCCGGGATGAGCCGGCATCGGAAGGTGATGTGGCCGATCGCGTGTTCGAACGACCGGGCCACATTGAGTCGGGCCTGTAGGGTTGCTGCGTCCATTACGAGGTGTACAGCGTCGGCAGACCGAAGGCGGTGAACACGACCGGCGTCTTCGCGATCTCGCCTTGCGAACCGGTCGGCGCCAGTGACGCGGCGACGTATCCGAGCACGAGGAATTTGTAGGTGTTCGTAAAGGTCAGTCGCAGCGCGACCAGCGTCTGCAAGCGTGTATACGAGAGCACCTGAGCCAAGAACGTGTCGCCCGGATCCCAGAAACAATCGAAGCTGTACGTGAGCGGGCTCGCGATGTTCGGGATCTGACTGCGCTGCAGGTCGTGAATCGTGGTCGTGTCCGCGAAGTCGAAGTCGCCGCCAGATGCGGTGACCGACGTGCCGGAACTCATCGAGTAGCTGAACGTGATCGGCGCCACCGTCCCGGAAGTGAAGGTATCGTAGGCGCTGGAGTTCTCGTTCTCCAGCGAGAAGTACGGCCCGGGCGAGGCGGACGGATTGTCGACACGAAAGGCGCGATTGTTGACCTGGGACATGCCGAGCACGCTCTGCAGCGCCACGTAGTCACCATCGGCGAACACTGATCCCCCGTGACTCACCACCGCCGGATTTGCCTTCGTGATCGCACTGATCGTTTGCGTCGATCCGATCGAACCCAAGGCAACAGCAACACCGGACCACTTCGAAATCGTCATAGCGGCTTCTCCAAAAGAAAAAAGCCGCTCGAGGCGGCCGGACTGGCAAAACAAAAAGCCCGCTCAAGGCGGGCTGGCTTTCACTACTTCAGGACTGGCTCAGTGCCAGAATTCGTACTGCACCGGCTCCATGTACACGTCGACGAGCGGCGCAAACTCCTCGCCGGAAGTCGTGACCGGATAGGCCTCAAGCGACGAGCTTTGAATCGATGACTTCACCTCGGCCGCGAGATTGAGTGCGGCGAGATAGGTCTGTGCGTAGCACTCGAAGACGAACACGGACCGCGTTGCTGCGGGTGTCGCGTTGTGGATCGTGCCGATCGGCTCTTGACTCAATCGCCGATACACGACGAACGGCAGATCGGCGTCCTCGGGCGCGAACTGCGGATACACGCGGGCGCCGGCAGATGTCGTCGGCGACCCGATCGACAGCGCGGTGACAATGTCCGACTGGATGCTCATTCGGATGAGCCGCCTTCAGTGCAGACCAACTCGATCCAGAGGTTCTTCTCTTCCAGATTCCGCACGCCTTCAATCGGCATGTACCGCGTACCGAACTTCACCCGCCACGACCCATCGATGGTCGACCATTCCGACCCGTAGCGGATCGTGATCCGGTGCGTGACCAGCGAATGCGCTTGGGCCGCAATGTTGCGCTCGGCCGTCGATGTCGGCGTGACGTTCGCCCAGACCGTGGCGACATCCGTCCACGTCGTTACGCGCTCGCCGACGGCGTCACGAGTCCCACCAGGCCGCTGCAGCGTCACCCGGTGCGCCAGCTTGCCGATGTTCACGCGATCGCCCCGGAGAGAACTCGGTGCTTCTGAATCAGCCACTCGACACCCATCGGCAGCTCGTACCGCTGCTCGGTCACCGCCGACGGGTTTTCGTGCAGATGCCCGATCAGCAGCAGGATGGCTTGCACGATCGGCTTGGGCACCGAGTCGCCTTCGTCGCCGTAGCCGGCGGTGTAGCGAATCACCACCGAATTCGCCCGGTCTTGGACCGAAGGCCAATTTCCACCGGACGCAGGCACCAGGCGCCCCGGCTCGCTGTACGTGTCGACCACCAGATCGGATGTCACCGTCGGCGAGCCGACTTCATCGTGCAGAAGGACATCGTTCCCGTCGCCGTCGACGTAGGTGATGCGCTTCAGCGCCTGCAGCGGCGGGCGTGGCAGCAGGATCGCCTTTGCGGGCGTGAGGTACGGATAGGTCACGTACCTCAGATCCGGCGGCTCGACGAAGTAGTCGAGCGCGATCTCCAGCGTCTGCGTGATCAGTGCGCGTCCGGTTTCGTCTTCGATCCGCTCGCGCGCCGCGGTGATCAGCGACTCAATCAAGTCGTCCTGGTCCGCCGTGTCGACTCGCAGATGCGCCTTCGCCTGCTCGAGCGAGACCGGCTCGACTATAGGCGCAGTGATCACCTTGACCGCCATCATTGCACCTTCGAGGGTTGAACGCGGAACTCGGACTCGGCGACGGCCTGGCCCGAGGTGATGCCGTACCAGCCGTATCGATGACGCCCGGCCTGCGTGGTCAAGAAGTCGAGGTGATAGTTTCCGGTCGAATCCTTGATGAGCGCCGCGTCCGTGGGGTACGTGTACGTCGTCACCGTGCCGTCCGGCTCTCGGACCTTGCAGCGCACGCCGCCAGGATCATTCGCGACCTCGCTTATGTCGGTGAATGCGCCCGACAGCCGAACCATGTCGCCGACCTGAAAGACTTCGATGCTCATGCCGCGATAGCCTCCTGGACGGTGCAGCGATAGGCGGCCTGCGATGATGCCGCGCAACGGTAAGCCGCTTGATTCGATGCCACGCATCCATACGCAGCACGCGCCGAGACGGCGACCGTCAGCAGCGTGCCGACGTCTTCGCCGTTGATGCCGATGACCGCGACACGAAGACCAGCAAGCGCCGCTATCTCGGCGTCGCGAATCGTCTTGGCGGTATCCGCGCCGAGCAGGCCGAGCCTCGCTGCCGTTGTGGCGATGCGAGCGGTCTGCACCGACAACGCAGCCGCCGCGCCAGCGATGCCCGCGATCGTCGTGCTGTGCGCTTCTGCGGCGGCCTTGGTGACGCTGCCGACGGCGCCGGCAATCGCCTGCAGGCTGCGCGTTGCCTTGTGGACCGCCGCCGCTTGTCCGGTCGTTCCGGCCTTCGCCTGGATCGTGGCGATGCGCGCCGTGGCGTGCGTGACGTTGACCAGTGCGCCAGCGATGGCGTGGAAGTCGGACGAGCCGGGCGTTGACGCGGAGAGCGCACCGAGTAGGCCGGAGATCGCGCTGATGCCGGCGGTGGCGGCCTTGCGGTCGGAGATTGTGCCTAGCGCCCCGGCAATCGCAGTCAGCCCGGATGCGGTCGCCTTCCTTGCCGCATCGGATCCGCTGGCGCCGACTTTGGCAATGAGTCCAAGCGACGAGGCCTTGCTTAACGCCGCCGCGCCAGTTGCCCCGATCCGCCCGGCCATTGTGCCGACCGCTCCACTGGCCCCGCTTTGAGTCTCGTTGACCTGGGCGCCACCCGCGCCCATGTACTCCGTCGAGCCGACCTCGCTGATCCAGGTGCCATCGGCACCCATGTACTGGCGGGTCATGGGTTAGCTCACCTGCAATTCAGGATCGACGTAAAGGGTGTAGCTCGCCTTCGCCGCGCAGACGTGCGCGATGATCAGTCCCTTCTCTTGCGGCGTGAATGTGACGCTCAGTTTTTGCTTGTTGGGATTCGCCATTCCCGTGGTAGTCCACGTCGCGCTACTGCTGGTCTGGTCTGCAGCAGTCGCCAAAACATCTGCGGTGGCGTCATCTGCGAATAGCGAGAGCGGCGTGCCGCTCGTCCCGAGATATTCGACCTCAAGCCAGACTTCGTTGTCTTTGAGCGCGGTTGCTGAGTCATGCAGGATGTCAACCGTGACCGTGACGCTGCTACCGGTCGTTTCATTCCACTTTGCGATCTCCGGTGAAACCAAGTGGATCGTCGGATACTCAGCATTCGCGCTGGTCGCCACTTTCCATGAGATCGGTGTCGTACCATCGCTCGCGCCGCCCGTCTTGACGAGAGTGGTCTCGTTCTTTATCGATCCGGCATAGTCTTCGATCCACAACCTGTAGTTGGTATCCCCGCTATCGCAGTTGAACATCTCGACCCGCGCACCCGGCATCGTTGGCGCACCAGCAAAAGCTCCGCCGCTCCACGATGCGGGCATCTTGCAATTACGAAAAACGTACCGACCCGTCCCCGTAGCCGATGCCGCTACCATATTGATCGATGCAGCAGCGTTCGTGAAGTCAAACCCGGAGACTTCCAAATCCTTGACGCCAGACGTGGCGGTCGCAATGAATGTCGTGATGTCAGACCCGGCAGCGTCTATAGATCCACCCAGAATCTTTACGGTAGCGGACAGTATGTTCAGCCCCTGGCCGGTCGCGTTGAACTTGAGCGTGCAGTTTCTTAGCTCAAGATAGCCCTCTGACGTAGCGGACGACACACCAATAGTCAAGCGTTGGTTGGTGCTAGTCGTCCCGCACGTCAACGTGCATGTGTCATAAATCTGTGAACTTCCATCGCCAGAGACAATCGTGAAAGTTGCTACGGATCCGCCGGTCCCGCAAGAAATGGTAAGACCATATGCATAAAACACCCCCGACAACGACAGAGCGCCCGTTGAGCTTGTGGCGATAGTCGCCCCTGCGGTCAGTGCCGATGCCCCGCTCGCGCCGGATTGAGTTACGGACAGCAATTGACTTGGGCTTGCGGTAGTGCCAGCAACGGCCAGTGTTAGCGTACCTGCGGTGCTCTCGGAGTGACGGCTGTCGAATAGCCAACGGTCGCCCGCAGCGTCAGCCGCATCGACGGCAGCCGCTGTCAGTTCAGCCTTCGCCCAGGTAAGGCCATCCGTGCCGTCGCCCGGCGTGAAATTGTCGATGAACCGATCGGTCATTTATTCCCCCGCCGCCGCTTGCACCGCGAGCCAACTGGTCCGCAGCGTCGTCCACTTGGACTTGAGCGTCGTGTACTGTCCCGCCGTCAAGCCGAACGCATTGCGAACCTGCGTGTCGGTAAAGTCGCCCGCCTCGATGTGGTGCAGAATCCACGTTGCAATGCGAGCACACTCCTCTTTCGAGGCCGATCGATACCGCTCTCGAAGACGCGCCGCGAACTGTGTCGCGCTCTGATGCTTGAGATTAAGTGCCACCGATCAACGCCTCGAATTCAGCCTGCGCGGCCTGCTCTTGCAGTTGCACGGCACGAGCGTTGGCAACGGCTTGCAGATCCAACGCCTCAGTCATCACCGGGCCGTACTCGATAACAGTCGGCGGATCTCCGGTGTCCCAGACGTGCGTCTCAGTGACGTAGCGCGAGCCGTTGGCCTGGGCGTGGCCTACGGCGTAGGTGGAGGAGATGATTGGCACTACGCGCTCATCGCCAACGACGCCGACGAAATCTGCAGCGTGCCCTGCGACCCGAACGTCTCCGGCACGATCTTCGAGACCTTGCACTCCTGGTCGCCGTAGCCGCTGAGTGGAATAGGCGCGCCGCCCGCCGAGTCAGAGACGCCGAAGAGATCCGTCGTCGCGCCGACCACGTAGTACAGCGTGCCCTCGGTCAATCCGGTCGGGGGCGTGCCACCGTAGAACACCACCTGGTCACCGTTGCTGTATCCATGAGACGGGCAGCCGATGACGCCGCCCGGGGAGCCGAGCGTGTGGACCCAGTATTCCTTTTCGGATCCGCCGAGCGCGAACATGCCGAGGAACTGGGACGGAGATCCCAAGCCCCAGAGGCCGACGAATCGCACCGTCGTCGCGGTCGGCACGTCGAGCGTTGGCGTCGAGGTGGCCGACTTCGTGCCGGCAGATGCCGCGCCGAACGTGATCGCCTTGCGCGCGTAGGCAGGAGAGCCGCCTGTGACCTCGTTCGCGCCTGTCGACGAGTAGGCCGTGTGCAGCGACACATCGGCCGGCAGCAAGGCGTCGAGTGCGTAGTTCTTTGCTGCGTTGGTCAGCATGGGATCGATCTCCGGGCGTAGAAACGAAAAAACCCGCCGAAGCGGGTTTGATGAGGTGCTGCTGCTGTTCGAGTGCTAGGGCCAGCCGAGAATGAAGTCGCCGGCCTTCTTGGCCTTCAGCACAGCGCCGAGCGATTGCAGGTAATCGACCGCTTGCGTCTCGCCGAATCCGTACTTCTGCGCGTGCCCCGGCTTCTGCTCGACGATCACGATTGGTCGGCATCGGACGAGCGTGTCTTCAGCGCCGCGCAGCACCGGCAACTCGCCGCCCTCACAATCAATTTTTATTAGGTCGACATCCGAGAAGCCGTAGCTGTCGAGCCGATGCATCGGGATGTCGCCGGAGCCATCGACCCAGGAATCGCCGCTGCTGCCGAGGCTCGTGTGCATAGAGATCGAGCCCTCCGAATCGCCGAGCGCGCACGGATACAGCGTGACGTTCTCCGCCGCGACGTTCGCCGCGAAGCACTGACGATGATCGGCGACCGGCTCGAACGCGTGCACGTGGTCGAACTGCTTTGCGAGATAGAACGACCACAATCCGATATGCCCGCCAACGTCCAGCGCGACGCGCTTCTGCGCGCAGAATGAGATCGCGAGGTCTTGCTTCTTGCCCTGGTATCGCAGGCGACCATCCTTCTCGTCGCGCACCTTGGTCAGCCACTCGATGAGGTGCTGCTCGTGATCGGGGAATGCCCATCCTCCGAAGTGCTTCATGCTTCGATGATCCTCGTCAGTTCGCGCAGCACCTGCGCAGGCTCGATCTTCGCCATCCATTCGTCGCAATGCTTGCACGGCACACGCATACCGCACGCCTCGCTGCCGCTGGCGCCGATGTTCGTGTGCATGTCGTATCCGGTCACCTCGACCGGCGTGAAGCCGCCGAAGATGACCACGGCTCGCAGGCCGACAGCCGCTGCAGCATGATGAAGGCCGCCCTCGGGCAATACCGCCGCGCGAGACACGCGCAGGACCGCCGCCGCATGCCGGAAGGTCGGCGTCTCGATAACTTCCGCGCCTTCGATGCGAGCAGCCCCGGGCGCCGACAGTTGCGCCACTCGCTCGCCGCGCTCGGCCAGCATGCCGACCAGATCATCCCACCGCCCCCACTGCTTCCCGGGCGGCGCCTTGGCCTTGATGTTCGGCTCAATGATGATGCGGCCCCGGTAACTGTCAGCGAACGCAATCTCGCCGGGCGTCAGGGCGATTTCTGCTCGCTGGGCGCGGTAACTCAGCCGGAACCGCCAGCGGGTCGCTTCCTTGGCCTCGTGGTACGGCCGTACCCCTGGTCCATTGACCATGCGGGTGAAGCTGCCGGACTCGCCGGGCGTGGCGATGTACGGTAGCCCCTCCCACAGCGGATGCCATCGGCGCTGACCGTAGCGATCCAGGATCTCGACGCGCTTGCCGTGATCGAGGAAGAGTCGGCGTGCGTCACCGGCGCACATGATCTCGTCGCCTATTCCCAAAGTCCGCGCCGCCTCATCAATTCCGCCACCGCTTCGTCGTCTCCGCAGTCTTCATCGCCCGCCAGTCGGATCGGATGCTCGAGCAGCCACCAATGGAAGTCCGTCGTCTTGGTGCGAGCCCATGACGCCACATCGGTCAGGCTGTATCGGGCCTCCTGCCGCGGCATCACCTTCGATGCTGGCGAGATTTCCGCCAGCGCCATCTCGTCCGGATCGCATACGACGTGGATGTCGTCTCGCTCGATTCGCTCTCCGAGATTCCAGTCGATCGACTTGTCCACCTGGAACTCTTGGTCGACGACGATTGCGATCGGGTGCAGATGAAACCCTCTCACCACCATCGACTCGCCGCGGCGGAAATACAGCAGCGATGGGTGCGCCGATCGGCCGTCGCACCAGATCAGATCGCGCGTGATCTGGTGCGGGTTGCGAAGCGTCCACGCTAGCAAGTCTCGGGATGATGCCGCGCGAGGCGCATCTTCCTTCGGGTCGGTCCGCGTACCGCAGCACATGACCAGCTTTTTCCCGTCGCGAATCCTCGCCCAGATCGCTTCGAACGCCTCCACCGACACTAGGTTGTCGCCATTGAGCAGCACAAGCGCATCGCCATTCGCATACGCGAGCGCGTCCTGGTGACACCGCAGCAGCATCGAATAGTGCCCGCGAAAGAACTTCAGCGGCCGGCACTCGACCGGC
>Ga0075472_10000455_pt1 | contig 16883 bp, 13 predicted proteins | sample DEB19_08_DNA_3_FD_77014 | JGI IMG/M metagenome (GOLD analysis project Ga0075472, IMG submission 77014) | Aqueous microbial communities from the Delaware River and Bay under freshwater to marine salinity gradient to study organic matter... | ecosystem: Environmental > Aquatic > Marine > Coastal ...
GCCTTTGACCATTCCGGCGAGGGTGTAAAAACCGTAATCGACGAAGTTCAAATTCGTTAATTACTCTGCGCCGCAACAACAAGGCGAGGTAATAAAAATGGCAGAAGTAACAATCAATGGCGTTGCTCGTACCGAATTCGGTAAGGGTGCTTCACGTCGTGCACGTCGCGATGGTCTAGTACCAGCGGTTATCTACGGACACGGTGAGAAGCCAAAGCACGTAGCACTTCCAATGCGCGAACTTACAAACGCGCTAAAGACATCAAACGTTCTTTTGGACATTGTTGTCGATGGAAAGACCGAACTTACACTTCCAAAGGCGGTAGTTCGTGATCCACTAAAGCAGACTTTAGAACACGTTGATCTATTAGTAGTTCGTCGTGGCGAAAAGGTAACTGTTGCGGTTCCAGTTCATACATATGGCAAGCACGATCCAGATGGAATTCTTGAGCACGTTCATAACACTGTTGAAATTGAAGTAGAAACTACAAACATTCCAGCAGAGTTAAAGCTCAATATCGAAGGGCTAAAGGCAGGCGAGTCAAAGGCTGCAGCAGATGTTGAACTTCCAGCTGGTGCAAAACTAGTTAGCGATCCAAAGATGACAGTTGTTCACCTTGGTGAGCGCTCAACACATGTTGATGAGCCAGTTGCAGCAGCAGCTCCAGCAGAAGGTGCAGCAGCTCCAGCAGCTGATGCAACACCTTCAGCTTAATCAGCGGCAACGGGTATTAAGTTAGCTCCATGGTTTGGCTAGTCGTTGGATTAGGAAACCCTGGGGCTGAATATAAGAACACGCGTCATAACATCGGCCACTTGGTTGTCGATGAGATGGCGCGTGTTAATTCTTTAACCTGGAGCTCTCATAAAGCGCGAGCCGATGTGGCTGCTTATAAAATCGGTGTAGGAATTGATGCGCCAGGAGTAGTGCTTGCTAAATCTCATGGCTACATGAATGAATCTGGCGGTCCAATAAAAGCGCTCTGTAATTTTTACAAAATTGGAATCGAAAATCTGATTGTGATTCATGATGAATTAGATATTTCATTTAATGCAATTCGCATCAAACAAGGTGGCGGCGATAATGGCCATAACGGTTTAAAGAGCACCACCGGGGTAATGGGAGCTAACTATTTCCGCATTCGAATGGGAATCGGGCGGCCAATGGGACAACAAGATCCAGCAGATTTTGTTTTGAAGAATTTTTCAAGTGTGGAAAAGAGCGAAATTCCGTTATTTGTTTCGCGCGGTGCAGACGCTATTGAGTATTTAATCAAAAATGGATTACAGGCTGCTCAGGGCCAATACAACCAGTAAAACTCTTAAATCAACCAGTATTTCTTAAGCCAAGTGCAACGCCATTAATTGTGAGCAGCAGAGCTCTTCTAAGAAGTGGATCTGCGTTTTCACCAGCTTCGCGCACGCGTTCCAACAAATTCACTTGCATGATATGAAGTGGTGCAAGATATTGATCGCGAATTTGAAGCGTGCGAGCCAAAAGTGGTTGGTCACCTAACAAATTATCGTTACCGCGAAGTGAATTAATTTCTCTGCTAGTCAATTCGAATTCTGCCTTGATGTCATCAAAGAAATGATGCAAATGCGTCGGTACTAATGCTTGAACATAATTGGCGGCCATCTTCAAATCAGTCTTAGCCATGGTCATTTCCACATTAGAGATAAAAGTCTTGAAGAAATGCCATTCATTTAGCATTTGCTTTAACACTTCTGATTTACCCGCTTCACGGGCAGCTTTTAATCCTGATCCAACACCGTACCAACCAGGGACAATCTGGCGACTCTGAGTCCAACCAAATACCCATGGAATAGCGCGCAAATTTTCGATTCCGTCATTGGCGCCTTGTCGTCTTGATGGTCTTGAACCTAAGAACATATCTCCTAATTGCTCAGTAGGTGTTGATGCATAGAAATATGCCGGTAAATCTTGGTGGCTGACTAAATTGCGGTAGCGCTGGAAAGAGTTTTCAGATAATAACTCCATACATTCATTCCATTGCTTTAAATTTTCACTTGCTTGTCGCGGACCACGATTTAGAACTGTTGCTTCCAGCGCAGCTGCCAGTGTCAATTCGACATTTTCGCGCGCCAGCATCGGAATAGAGTATTTATCAGAGATAACTTCACCTTGTTCGGTCATTTTGATCTGACCATCAAGAGATCCCCAAGGTAACGCAATCAATGCATCATAAGTTGGTCCACCACCGCGGCCTACAGAACCACCACGACCATGGAAAAGTCTTAACTTCACTCCATATTTCATCGCCACATCACGTAAGCGACGTTGTGCCTGATGAATTTCCCACTGACTTGTTGCAATGCCAGCATCTTTATTTGAGTCAGAGTAACCAAGCATGACTTCTTGTTCATCTCCACGAAGAGAAACCAGCTTGCGATAAACCGGATTAGATAAGAGTTTTTCCAAAATAGTATCGGCGGCGCGAAGCTCTGCCACCGTTTCAAGTAACGGTGCAAAACCAATTTTCGCTATACCTGCATTTATATCGATAAGTCCTGCTTCTTTTGCAAGAACTGCTGCAGCTAACAGGTCAGCAGGCTGTTTAGTCATTGAGATGATGTATGTTTCAATGACTTCCGGCCCGAATTGTGCAATTAATTCATTAATCGCTCTAAAAGTATCTAAAGTCTTTGCACTTTGCGCATCTAAATTTTGTGGATTACGCAAATTCTTACTCTCTAACTCCGCAACCAAAGTATCAAATCGGGCATCTGGAGTCTGTTCTGCGTAGTCTGAAGCTATTCCAAAATTCGCAAGTGCTGCATGGTGAACTTGCGAATGTTCACGTACATCCATCGTCGCATGAATTAATCCAAATGCAGAAACCGTGCGAATAATTCGCTCAAGTTGCCCGGTAGCAATTAGCTCTCCATGGTTGGCAAGCAGTGAATCACGCATAATATTTAGATCTGTAATTAGCTCTTCGGTATTTGCATAATCTCGACCTGGAACATGCGGGGCTCCGGCCGCATGTCTTTTACGTGTTAGCTCAAGGCGATGAACAATTGCCGTGGTTTTTAAGCGATAAGGCTCGCGTGCATTTAGTCGGCGATATCGTGCTTCAAATTCAGGGATATTCGCTAGATCTCTCTCAACAGAGGCTTGCAACTCATCTGAAACCTTGATGATTCGAGTTGAAACAGAGAGTGATTGGCGCAATTGCGACATCGCCTCTGAAATCACGCGAATTGCATGACCTACTTGAACCACAATAGTTTCGCGAGTTACATCTGGTGTGACATTTGGATTTCCATCTCGGTCTCCACCGATCCAAGTACCAAAAGAGAGCGGTTTTGCAGTTGGCGGAATAGTTACACCGAGTCTGGCAACCTCTATGGCAAATTCGTCTAATACCTCCGGCACTGTCAAACGAAAAAGATCATCTAGATAATAGAGCGCATTAACTGCTTCATCAATTACCAGAGGCCGTTCTACTCGCAATTCATCTGTCTGCCAGAGTAAGTCAATGGCTTCGGAGAGACGCGCATCCCGCACTCGGCTTGCAGGCATTTCTAGCAGGTCAGAAATTTGCGCCAATTTACTTAGTACAGATCTGCGCGAAGCTTCGGTTGGATGCGCGGTAAACACCGGGCGTACTGAGAAATCGGACAACCATTTGTTTAAGTCATCTAATTTAATTTCTAGACCTGATTTGCGAGCTGCTTCGATTTTATCTACAGCTTGAGCAATCCAAGACCCACTTTCAGCACGTTCATTCTCTAGAACTCTTGAACGGTGTAATTGTTCAGCCACATTTGCCAAATGAAAGTAAGTACTAAATGCGCGTACTAATTGAACCGCTTTTTCTACATCGACATCTTTAAGTTCGGCTTCACCTTGACCAGTACGAACTGCAGCACGAACTTTTTCAACTAATTCAAGAAGCTCTTGTCCCTCTTGTCGAACTAATGATTGCCCAAGAAGTTCTCCGAGTGAACGGACATCGCTGCGAAGAGATGCATCATCTTGCATCTGTAATTGCCTTAATTGGCTCTCCGCGCTCATTGGCAAATCATCTCAGGTACTGAATAGGATATGAAACGCAATTTAGCCCCTCCCTTTTTGGGAATGGGGCTAATGGGCATTTATCCCATTATTTGAAATGGTAAATCGCACGTAGTGTGAATGATGAAGAAAGGAGCGCAACGATGCGTGGCTTGCTCCCACTTTCTAACCAAGAAATTGATGATGCTTTAAATAGCCACCATGATTTGATCGCGCCACCATCTAGTTATGCATATTTGATTTCACTACGCGCTCTTAGAAAGCCGTTATTGGTAATCACGGCTTCATCTAAAGCCGCAGAAGATTTAGCAAAAGAGATTCGCGAATGTCATCCTGACACTCTTGAATTTCCGGCTTGGGAAACTTTGCCGCACGAACGTCTTAGTCCTAGTAGCGATACGGTGGCAAAACGAATATCTACACTGCAGGCGCTACAAGATAGGAATCGCAATTGGGTTGTGGTGGCCCCAATTAGGGCAGTCATTCACAGATTTAATTCCCAAATTATCGAAACCAAACCGATAACGATTGATCGCGGAGTTGAATTTGATTTAACTGAATTACAAAGAGAATTAGTTTCATTCTCATACTCCCGAACAGACCTTGTGGAACGTCGAGGCGAATTTGCAGTTCGAGGTGGCATTTTAGATATCTTCCCACCTGATCAAAATCATCCAATTCGAATAGATTTTTTTGGTGACGAAATCGAAGAATTAAGTTATTTTGCGGTCGCAGATCAAAGAACTTTTGAAAGCATATCTACAGCTGTAAAAGTTTTACCTTGCAGAGAACTATTAATAACTGATGAAGTTAGAAAAAAGGCAAAAAATTTAACTGGGAAGTATGAGAATGATCTTCTTAGCAAGATAAGTAATGGACTGCTGCCAGAAGGTATGGAATCACTTATTCCAATACTGGTAGAAAAAATGGAATTAATCTCGACTTCAATGCCAAATCAATTTGAGACGATTTTTATTGAGCGCGAAAGAGTTGTGAGCAGACTCTCGGACTTACTTGCCACCAATCAAGAGTTCAAGGAAGCTGCCTGGTCAAATGCGGCCATAGGTGGAAACGCGCCAGTTCCAATAGAAGTGGAAAATACTTATATCGAATGGGATGAATTGATTGCCCAACTACCAAATCACAAGGACTTTAGACAATTTGGAGCAGACGATGATTTATTCCTAGATTTAAATTCGATTGAACCACTTAGAGGAAGTAGCGAGCGATTAATATCATTATTTGAAAGTGCTTTAAACGAAAACAAGAAAGTTATCTTTTCTGCCTCTAGCAAAGGCATGATTGATAGATATGCGAGTATTTTCCGTGATGCAGACTTGTCTGTGCAGATTCAATATCCCTTTGCAGCTGCGCCTACTAGTGGACACATAACTCTAACCGCATCAACTTTCCGCAATGGATTTTATGATCATAATTTTCTATTCATTACCGAAAGAGATTTAACGGGATCGCAAAACTCAGGCGGCGAAAAACTACCTTCAAAACGAAAAAAGAGTATTGATCCATTGCAACTTCGAAGTGGTGATTATGTTGTTCATGAGCAACACGGCATAGGTCGCTATATTGAAATGGTTCAGCGGGCTGTCGGCGGAGTAGTAAGAGAATACTTAGTGATCGAATATGCCCCCGCTAAGCGTGGTCAACCGGGTGATCGCATATTTGTGCCAACAGATGCACTTGATCAAATAAGTAAGTACATTGGCGGAGAAACACCAACCATTCACCGAATCGGAAGTGGTGAATGGAGTAAAGCTAAGAGTCGCGCCAGAAAAGCAGTAAAGGAAATCGCCGGGGAATTAATTCGACTTTACGCCGCTCGTACCAGCGCGCCAGGTTTTGCATTTTCACCAGATACGCCATGGCAAAGAGAACTCGAAGATAACTTTGCCTATGTAGAGACAGCCGACCAGCTATCAACGATTGAAGACGTCAAGCGTGACATGGAACGGCCATACCCAATGGATAGATTGATTTGCGGAGATGTTGGTTACGGCAAGACCGAAATAGCAGTTCGCGCAGCATTTAAGGCGGTTCAAGATGGCAAGCAAGTAGCAATTTTGGTTCCAACAACTTTATTGGTTCAACAACATTTCAAAACTTTTTCAGAACGCTATTCGGGATTTCCAATAAAAGTGGCGGGACTTTCTCGATTTAATAGCGCCAAGGATTCCAAAGAAATACTTTCCGAACTAGGAAAAGGCGCAATTGATGTAATCGTAGGTACTCATCGATTGCTTTCTAATGATGTGCAGTTTAAAGATCTAGGGTTAGTTGTTGTTGATGAGGAGCAAAGATTCGGCGTAGAACAGAAGGAACAGTTAAAAAAGCTACGCACCAGCGTGGATGTTTTGGCAATGTCAGCAACTCCTATTCCTCGCACTTTAGAGATGGCAATTACCGGTATTCGAGAGATGTCCACGATAACTACACCCCCTGAGGAGCGCCACCCGATTCTTACTTATGTTGGGCCTCAGGACGATAAACAAATAAGCGCCGCGATTCATCGCGAATTACTACGTGATGGGCAAGTTTTCTATATTCATAATCGCGTGGAATCTATTGATCGTGTTGCTGTGAAATTAGCAGAGCTGGTGCCTGAAGCAAAAATCCGAGTTGCACACGGGCAAATGAGCGAATCAATGCTCGAAGATGTGATTCTTGGGTTTTGGAATCGCGATTTTGATGTATTGGTTTGCACCACAATTGTAGAAAGTGGTTTAGATATTCCAAATGCAAATACTTTGATAGTAGAAGGTGCAGATAAATTTGGATTATCTCAACTCCATCAAATAAGAGGGCGGGTAGGCAGAGGAAGAGACCGCGCTTATGCATATTTTCTTTTCCCAAGTGATAAACCTTTGACCGAAGTTGCGATTGATCGACTTAATACAATCGCTACTAATACTGATTTAGGCGCTGGCATTCAAGTAGCTTTGAAAGACTTAGAAATTCGTGGCGCTGGAAATCTACTTGGTGGAGAGCAATCAGGTCATATTGCTGATGTTGGTTTTGATTTATATATGCGCATGGTGGGCGAAGCTGTTAACGATTACAAAACTGGTTTAATTGAGACCGAAGAAATTTCACATGAATGTAAACTGGAAATTCCAGTCGATGCACACTTACCTGAAACTTATGTTGACTCTGAGAGACTAAGGCTTGATATTTACCGCAGATTAGCTGATGTAAAAGATCCACTTGAAATTAAACCGATTGAAGAAGAGTTAATTGATCGCTTTGGGCCCATGCCTGATGTAGTAAATGCATTAATTCAAGTTGCAACACTTCGCGCATCGGCCAGAAAGTTAGGCATCAAGGAGATGATTCAACAAGGCAAAAATCTGCGGATCTCGCCCATCAAATTGGCGGAATCTAAGCAGTTAAAGATGCAGCGGCTTTACCCCGGAAGTATGTATAAAGGTGGCACAAATGTGGCTTTGGTCGCTTTGCCTGCCCAGGAATGGTCGCCATTGGGAGATAAACCTAAATTACGAGATACTTCCGTCATTGCTTGGGCCACCTCGGTGCTCCAAGAACTAACTAGTAAATAACGAGACTTATTTGAGGTAAAAGTAATGAAGAAGTTAATCAGTGCTTTCTTAGTGATGAGCGGTCTAACGTTTCTCACAGCTTGTGATGCAGGAACTGCAGCACAAATTGGTGAAACAAAGATTTCAGTGAACACTGTTCAATCACGAATCGCAGAGATTAACGATGCCCGACGCGAGTTCGACACTTCTCAAATGCAATTAGTGGTTGGCGAAGAATTAAACCGCACTGAAGTCAGATTCCTAGTTATAGCTGAAATCTTTAAAAAGTTGGCAGATAAGAATGGCATTGAAATTACACAAGCCATGAAAGATTCAAGAAAAGCAGAAATTTTTAGCTCAATCGGCGGCGCAGACCAGTTAGATCAAGCGCTCGTATCAGCACAAATGGCGCCTTCAGATTTCGATTTGTATATTGAGGCATTGCTGATTTCAGATAAATTAGTCGAGCGTGCAGCGGCAGCTGGCATTGCGGAAGCAGATGCTCAGACTGCAATTCAGCAATTAGTCTTAGAGTTTACAAAAACTGAAGTAGTTAGAATCAACCCTCAGTACGGAACTTGGGATCCAACAGTTGCTGACTTAGCTGCATTTGATTCCGCAGGCACTGCGGTCAAATCAATTACGGTCTAATTAATTCTTTATTAGATTTAAGTTAGTGAAATTATGACTTCCCAACTGCTTCGATTACTCGAAGTGATGGATCGCCTACGATCACCCGGCGGTTGCCCTTGGGATGCTGAGCAGACGCATCAATCATTAATTAAATATTTATTAGAAGAGTCATATGAATTTGTGGACTCGGTTGATGAAGGTGACCGAGCTGCGATGCGTGAAGAATTGGGCGATATTTTGCTCCAGGTCTATTTTCACTCTCGAATTGCGCAGGAACACCCAACTGACCCGTTCTCAATAGAAGAGGTGGCAGAAGGAATCGCCGATAAATTAATTAGACGCCATCCGCATGTATTTGGCGATGCTGTCGCAGAAGGCAGTGCAGATGTGCTCGCTAACTGGGAGAAGCTCAAGGCGGCGGAGAAAAATCGCAATTCGGCGACCGACGGAGTCGCGCTATCGCAGCCAGCGCTTCCGTTAATCACTAAACTTATCTACCGTGCCGACAAGAACGGCATCGAATTAGATTTACCAACAACAGAGATGAACAACGATGTTCCTGCTGACATTGCCATTGGTGATGCGTTGGTGGCAGCTGTAGTAGCTGCAATCAAACATGGAATAGAACCAGAAGATTTACTGAGATCACGTGCACGCGAGATTTCAGCCGAAATCAGACGGATCGAGTCCTTGTAGAATTCAAACAGGAAACTAAAGTCAAAGGTTCAGGAGTTAAAGTGGCAATAATCGAAGCCATCGGCGCCCGCGAGATTCTAGATTCACGCGGCAATCCCACAGTAGAAGTTGAAGTTTTATTAGAAGATGGCACTGCCGCTCGTGCAGCCGTTCCATCAGGAGCATCTACCGGTGCATTTGAAGCGGTTGAACTTCGTGATGGTGGAAAGCGTTACCTTGGAAAAGGCGTCGAAAAAGCAATTAAGAATGTTGTTGATGTAATCGCACCAGAAGTTGTTGGACTCGATGCTCAGGATCAACGTCTGGTTGACCAAACCATGATTGATCTTGATGGAACTAAGAACAAGGCAAAATTAGGTGCCAATGCGATTCTAGGCGTTTCACTTGCGGTTGCTAAAGCTAGCGCGGAGCATGCTGACCTTTCACTATTCAAGTATGTTGGTGGCAATAACGCGCACGTTCTACCGGTTCCGATGATGAACATCCTTAATGGTGGTGCGCATGCTGATACCAACGTTGATATTCAAGAATTCATGGTGGCTCCAATCGGTGCAGATTCATTCAAGGAATCACTTCGTTGGGGAGCAGAGATTTATCATTCACTTAAGTCGGTACTTAAAAAGCGCGGCTTAGCAACCAGTATTGGCGATGAAGGTGGTTTTGCACCTAATTTAGACAGTAATCGCGCTGCATTAGATTTAATCCTTGAAGCGGTCGAAGGCGCTGGATTTAAGCCTGGCAAGGAAATTGCTTTGGCAATGGATGTAGCAGCCACAGAATTTTACGATAATGGAAAATATTCATTCGAAGGCAAGCAATTAACAGCTGCCGAAATGATTGCGTACTACTCAAGTCTGGTCTCTTCATATCCATTGGTATCAATTGAAGATCCGCTAAATGAAGATGATTGGGATGGTTGGGCAGCCATCACTAAAGAACTTGGTTCAAAAGTTCAATTAGTAGGCGATGATTTATTTGTGACTAATCCAGAGCGCCTATCAAAGGGAATTGCAGCTGACACCGCCAATGCTCTTTTAGTTAAAGTAAATCAAATTGGCTCTCTAACCGAAACTTTGGATGCGGTAGAAATGGCGCATCGTGCTGGTTATCGAAGCATGATGAGCCATCGTTCTGGCGAAACTGAAGATGTAACGATTGCAGATTTAGCGGTCGCAACAAATTGCGGTCAAATCAAAACTGGTGCGCCTGCTCGTAGTGAGCGAGTTGCAAAGTACAACCAACTGCTTCGCATTGAAGAAGAATTAGCAGAAGGCGCACGCTATGCCGGTCGTGGTGCATTCCCACGTTTCAAGGGCTAATTAAAAATTGCCTCGTAAGAGAAGTAGCTACCGCAGAAAGCGCGTTGATAAAGCAACGCGCTTTTTGATGGTAGCTAGTTTCTTTTTTGGAGCAATTATTTTGATTGGATCTCCGCTTCAGAAATATTTTGCACAAAGAGCTCAAATAAATGCACTTCAAACTCAAGTAGATTCAAGTCGAAAGGCGCTTGAAGAAGCACGCAAAGAGTTAGAACTTTGGAACGATCCAAATTACATTAAATCCCAAGCTCGTGCACGGTTGCATTATGTTTTGCCGGGTGAACGTCAATACATATTAACTAATGACATTACCTTAGAGGGCGAAGATAATTCGAATGATGTTGCGACCAATGTCCCAACTGGAGTTCCTTGGTATACCCGCTTAATTGCAACTGTAACCGAAGCGGGAATCAAATAAATGAACCGTGAAGTAAGCGAAGGCGATTTAGAATGCATCGGACGCCAGCTGCAAAGACAGCCAAGAGATGTGCATGCAATTGCTTATCGATGCCCTTGCGGCAAGCCAGCGGTTGTTGAAACACCACCAAGACTTGCCGATGGAACTCCTTTTCCTACTTTATATTATGCAACTTGCCCAAAATTAACAGGGGCAATCTCAACCTTAGAAAATGGCGGCTTAATGGCCGAAATGAATGAAAGGCTACAAAAAGATCCTGAACTGGCAGGCTCTTATGCTGCAGCACACGATGACTATTTAGCTGCGCGTTCAGCACTTAGCAGTTCATTAGGAATAGATGTTCCAGAAGTAGATGGAATTAGCGCAGGCGGAATGCCAGATCGAGTGAAATGTTTACATTCATTGGTAGCCCATTCGCTTGCAGCAGGTCCTGATGTAAACCCATTGGGAGATGAAGCCTTATCAAAATTACCTAAATGGTGGCTAGACGCATCATGCGAGTAGCCGCAATTGACTGTGGTACAAATTCGATACGTCTGTTAATTGCAGATATTCAAGGCAATAATTTCCGTGAAATTACTCGTGAAATGGAGATTGTTCGTCTCGGCCAAGGGGTAGATCAAACTGGAGAATTCCATCCAGATGCGATTGCACGAACATTATTTGCAGTAGATAAATTTGCGGCAGAAATTGCGCGCAGAGGAGTTGAGAGAATTAGATTTTGTGCCACCAGCGCAACTCGTGATGCAAAGAATCGAGAATTATTCGTTAATGGCGTTAAAGAAAGATTAGGAATCGAACTGGAAGTCATCAGTGGTGAAGAGGAAGCATCACTTTCTTTTCTTGGGGCAACCAAAGATTTACCAGAATCCATGGCGCCGTATTTGGTTATTGATATTGGTGGTGGCTCTACTGAATTTGTCATTGGAAACCGCACGGTTGAGAGCGCAAAGAGCGTGAATATTGGCTGTGTACGAATGTCAGAACGTCATTTTAAGAATGACCCAGCCACGGCCGCCGAAATCGAAAACGCAAGGTTAGATATTCAAAAAGCGATTTCAGTTGCGGCTGAATTTGTGGACATTAAAGCCGCCAAATCTTTAATTGCTGTTGCCGGCACCGCCACAACCGTCGCTGCTGCAGCTTTAGAGTTGCCAGAATATGATCGACATGCAATTCACCTTGCTCGGATTTCTGCTGATCAGGCTCATCAAGTGTCGGAAAATTTCTTGAAACTTAATCGTGCTGAACGAGCAGCTCTTGGATATATGCATCCGGGTCGCGTTGATGTAATTGGCGCAGGATCATTAGTGCTATCTGAAATCATTAAAGCAGTTGGTGCAGCAGAATTTATCGCGAGCGAGTCTGATATTTTGGATGGAATTGCATTCAAACTTGGACAACAATAAGTTGCGCAAACTTCAGTAATAGTGTTTACATATCGCATATTTTAGGTAAATATAAGTTATGGCTTCAATCAAAAAAGTGGCAGGCGTTGATTCCTCAACCCAATCGGTAAAAATTGTTGTTAGAGATGCCGCAACCGGAGAATTAATTTCAAGCGCATCGAGACCGCACCCAGATGGCACCGAAGTTGATCCTGCACATTGGTGGCAAGCCTTGCAAGAGGTAATCGCAGAAGTCGGTGGCCTGGAATCTTTTGATGCAATCGGTATCGCGGGCCAGCAACATGGCATGGTGGTGCTCGACAAAAATGGCGAAGTAATTCGGCCAGCCTTACTCTGGAACGACACTAGATCAAGCAACAGTGCATATTCATTAAATAATGAGTTTTCAGATATTCACACACGAACTGGTTCAAAACTTGTGGCTTCGTTCACGGCCACGAAATTGAGATGGCTCAAAGATAATGAGCCTGAAAATGCCAAAAAAGTTGCAGCGGTAGCGCTCCCGCATGATTGGCTCTCCTGGAAGTTAACCAGAAGCAAAGAGATTAATGATCTTTTTACAGATAGATCAGATGCGTCTGGCACTGGTTATTTCAATCCTGCTAACAACAAATACGATTTAGAAATTCTGGAAAAAGCTTTAGGTCATGCAAACATAGTGCTACCAAAAGTTTTGGAACCAAATCAGTTTGGTTTCGATAATGGGAAATTGAGGATTTCGGCAGGCGCTGGCGATAATGCATCAGGCGCTATTGGTGTGGGTGCCACAGTGGGTGATTTGATAATTTCTTTAGGCACCAGTGGAACTGCATTTGCAGTTTCTGCTACTCCAACGCAAGATAATTCCGGTGAGATTGCGGGATTTGCAGATGCATCTGGAAATTTCCTTCCATTGGCTTGTACGTTAAATGCTGCCAAAGTTTTTAATGCAACTGCAGAATTGCTTGGTTTAACTTTTGAAAAATATAGCGAGTTGGCATTGCAAGCTGAACCTGGTGCTGGCGGTCTACTTTTTATGCCACATTTTGATGGAGAGAGAACGCCAGATCGCCCTGATGCTAAAGGAAGTATTCAAGGAATAACGCATTCAAATTTCACACCAAGTAATATTGCAAGAGCTTCTATCGAAGGCGTAATTGCTGGAATTGCCTATGCTGGTTTCGGTTTAGAAAAATTAGGTGTTGCACGTAAGAGAATCTTGTTAATAGGTGGCGCAGCCAAGAACCCTGCTGTCAGAAAGATTGCAACTGAAATATTCGGTCAAGATATTTTTGTACCACCAGCTGGTGAGTATGTCGCAGATGGCGCAGCAAGACAGGCGGCATGGGCGCTATCTGGAGAGAAAGATCTTCCAATTTGGTCTAATAGTGATTTTGAAAAGATTTTGATGGATACATCAAAGAGCGCAGCGGCCGAGCAAGTGCGAAAGCGATATTTTGAAGCGATCCAGTCACTTTAATTTAAATTTCAAGTGTTACTAGAGTTCCAACTTCATTTTTAACAATGGTCCAAGGACTAATGCTTATTTGATTCAACCAAGACTTTCCCATCCCTTTGGATTTAATAAGAGGTTCCTGACCATTGCTTTGAAAGTACAATTTTACGCCTATTTCCCCGAGTTCGGCGGAAATCTCCAGCTCTGTTCCTTTGTCATGCCGAAAGGTATTAGAAGCAATTTCCTCAACTGTCTGAACAAATGTTACAGAATTCAATTTTTCTAAAAGTAAACTCTTTGGAATATTTAATCTGATATCTAATAAATTGGCCCAAGAATCAATAACAGAATCAAGACGAGATAACGGCTCTTCATGAATTTTAGCTAAATCCTCTGATAGCGACCTAGATGCAATTGCTGAAACTCGCTGTAACACCTCAGATGTCATTCCTTTGTCTTGTGAAATTGCTGCTGCTGCGAGCTGACTGGAAAGTGCAAGCAATTCTGATTGAAAAGAATTGTGCAAATAAGAGGCAAGTTGACGATCCTTTAGGTTCACAACTTTTGTAGTCTGATAATAAATATCATCTCCATTCTTCTCTAGAAGAACCATCAAAAATTCCCGATCTTTTGTCGTTAGATCAAAGAGTGCCAAAACAATTATCACTGCAATTGGAATAGGAATTATTAAGGATGCAGCAAGAAAATTAGTCTTGAATCCGAAAATTGCAGCGCAGTATTCACTTATAAAAATCGGAATCGTGCCGATAAATATAAGAAAAATAGCGTTGATATTTGTATCTTGTTTCGATTGGAAAGTCATTCTATAAATTTTGTAGACAAGCCATGTTGCAGCCAAATAGGTTGCGGTTCGCAATATAGACTCAGTAAGGCTGCGGAGGAATAGATTATTCAAAATAGCTAAGCCAGTCATAATTAAAAAGAAGGCGTAACCTGGGAAATTTAGAAGCTTGATTGAATCTCTAAGAAGGATTTTGTAATTTATAACTGGATATTCATTGAGGCTTCTAAGCCATATACGGCGACTTAATGGCCGTAATTGATCATTTATATGAAAAGTTAATCTCTCTGAGATTTTATTAAAAGTTTCATTATCGCCTTTCTTAAATAGTTCAGAAAGAGTTTCAGAGAGATCTTTTTGCAGTTGATTTAGCTCATTGAGTTCTTTTTCAGATTTCAAGTCCAGCGTGGCTTGGGCAACCTGGGAAGCAAGGAATTGATTTAGTGCTCCTTGATACTCATTTTTGAAATTTCTCGAAATATTTATGATTAGATTTGAAGAACTTAGCCAGATTAATGTGGTTAAAACTGACGAAACAATGCGTTCACTGAGATGGCTTGGTTGTATAAGATTTAAAAGATCATTTACCCAATAAAATACGTAGCCGCGTATTGCACCAGTAATTGTAATGATTAGTAAGAATTTAAGTACTGTAAAGCGTTGAATTTTCTTTAATAAAAGCATGAGTGATACATAAGCCAAAGAAGTTACAAAAGTGAGAGCAAAGCCAATAGCAGTGAGGTGAATCGCGGAGCTTTCAGGATTAACGACTAAGACGCTGACTGGATAGGCAAATATTGAAACGGGGGAGAACAAGAGAAATCCAGCAATAGATAGTTTTGTTAAATTTGTAGAATTTTTCATCATTTAGGCACCCGGTGGTTTCTTGCCTGACATAGTGAAATATAATCGCGCAAGTTGTACGCGTTGATTAAATGAACGAGACCTTGAAACGTTCAAGATTTTTTGTATTTTAGAGATGGTTCCTTCAACAGCTTTAACCGATATTTTTCGAATTTCTGCAATCTCAGCACTTGATAAACCTTCTGCTACAAGTTTAAGCACCTCTAGTTGATTATTTGTTAAAGGATTAGCTGGAGTTTTTTCATTGGTAGCGGCTGTCAGAGGTTTAACTTTGGCGGAGTAGACTCTGTCTACAAGTGATTTAAAATCTTTAAGGTCTGATTTTGATATAAATTTGGTTCCTTTTGGTGGTGAGCCAGCACTTGGATCAAAAACCCTCGGATCTTGATAGCTTGTAAGTAAGACCAAACCTATATCAGGGCTACTTGAACGAATTGAATTTAAAATGTCAATGCCTGAAGGCCCAGGCCCAAGATCTAAATCGACAATTACAACTTCTATATTTTCTTCTTTAATTATCTGATTAGCGTTTGAGCCATTCGCTAAAGCATATTTAACTTGAATCCCGTAGTGGGCTAAGCCTGCTGTTAGCGATGATCTTACAAAAGGATCATCATCAATGACCAAGGCCCTTACAAAAACCATAAGGAATTATCTCTACTTTCATTCAGGTTGCCATCAGTAGATAGGGAAAACACTAGCCCTTAATTGAGCGAATAACATTAGAACTTTAACCTCAATTGGTGAACAATAGGGTTCGGTATCTACGATATTTTGCCAGTTTCCTGACTCTGTTTGCCTTAAGTCAGCTCTATCTTTCCGCAAGTTCATCAGCAGAAGTATTTAATCCACCAAGTATTTACTTTAATGGAGAGGCTTCCACTTACATCAAGGTGCCCCATAAAAGCAGTTTTGATATTGGAAATGGAGAATTCACTTTCGCCTGGTGGCAGAAATCTGGAATTCAATCAACAGAAAATTGGCCAAGGATCTTTCAATTTGGGGTAGGAGCAGCAGGTTCTGATGGTTTTGGAATAAGTCAAGAATCCGGCTCAATTTATTTTTGGTTGGACAATAGAATTCATGGCCAACCTTGCCCATCAGAAGACAATCTTTTTTCGGGACTTGGAAGATGTGGAAATCGCATAAATGCAATTGTTCCAATAGATAATGACTTAATTTGGCACCATTTTTCAATTGTTAGAAAAAACAACGTGGTAATGCAAAATATTTCAGATCCAAATCCTCAAATAAATTGCACACTTAGCGTTTCCACTCTGTATATTTTTCTTGATGGTGTTAAGGTTAAAGAAGAATCATTTCAATATTGCGACAATTCACTAATTGCACCTACAGAAGATAGAGATTTGTATATTGGCAGTAATACCGATTCTAGATATTCATGGAATGGGAAAATTACTGGATTTGAATTTTTAAACTACGCTAAATGGAATTCTGACTTCATCCCGGCTAAAGATTATACAAATACTGATTCAGGACGTTTAGTTTTAATTAATCCGAGTAGTGACTTCTCGGGAAGTGAATTAAAAAACTTGGCTGACAATACAAATGTAGTTGTAAGTGGAGCTACATTTTCGCCAAGTGATTCAGCTTCTCCTTCGCCAAGTGATTCAGCTTCTCCTTCGCCAAGTGATTCAGCTTCTCCTTCGCCAAGTGATTCAGCTTCTCCTTCGCCAAGTGATTCAGCTTCTCC
>Ga0075472_10000457_pt1 | contig 16838 bp, 16 predicted proteins | sample DEB19_08_DNA_3_FD_77014 | JGI IMG/M metagenome (GOLD analysis project Ga0075472, IMG submission 77014) | Aqueous microbial communities from the Delaware River and Bay under freshwater to marine salinity gradient to study organic matter... | ecosystem: Environmental > Aquatic > Marine > Coastal ...
GCTCCTCGCTCCACAGTTCGTTCGAATTCATCTGCTGACGGACGAGTTTTGCGAGGCGGGAGTCGAAATCGAGACCCCCCATGGTCGGCAGGCCCGAGGATGCCTGCTCGATGAACACTCCCTGCGTGGCATGGAGAACTGTCACATCAAGCGTGCCTCCACCCCAGTCAAAGACCAGAAGTTGACGAGCTTCCGGGTGCTTCTGGGCATAAGCCATCGCAGCAGCGGTGGGTTCGTTGATGAGGCCCAGCACCTCGAAGCCGGCCATACCGGCGCAAATCTTCGTTCTGTGCCGAGCGCGACCCTTCGAGTTCGCGGGCACCGTTATGACCGCGGACGTTGCATCGATGCCTTGACCCGCCACTCGCTGACGAATCTCGGCGAAGAGCATGGTGGCGACTTCTTCCACCGCGAGTGCGTCTCCGGCGGCGTCCATCGCGTAGTCCAACTGAGTCGCGAAGAGCCTCTTCACCGCCTCGAACCTGCCGGTTCGCGCCTGCTTTGCGGCCCAGCCGAACGCCAGGCCGGCGTCAGTGTGCGCCATGATCGAAGGGAACACCTGGTCGAAGCCGTATGGCGCCCACTCGATGGGCGGGGTGTCGAGATTCAGCACCTGGGTCTGTCCGCCCGACAAGTACGAAGCGACGGAATTCGTCGTCCCGAAGTCAATTCCGATCGCGGTCACTCTGAATCCCCTGACGTCTCGTTTTCCACACTCAGTTCCACGTGAGCCTCCCTTGTCTCCACGATTCTCGAAGCCGAACCTTCTCGGAGCACCACGACAGTTCCGTCCTCGAGAATGTCGAGCCATGCCGGTTCGCGAACTTCGACATGTGGGCCCTCTCCATCGATTCGAAAGGCACCCGGGACATCGGTGTCCTCCGAGCGGCGGACACCGGTCTCCCGCAGGAAATCAAACAACCGGTTCGAGATGGTCTCGAGGTTCGCGCCCTTTTCGATGTCCGTGGCGAGGGTGATCAAGTGGCTCACGTGTGTGCGCCTGGCGCGGGACGCATTCGCCAATTGCTTGCGGAGCCCTTCGAATGCCTCGACGGAACGGGCATTGCCCGGGTCGCGGACCACCAGCGACGCCTCGATTCGTTCGAGCAAGCGGACCATCTCCCGCATTGCATCTTCTGACTGTCTGTTTCTCATGCTTTTCCTAGGTGTATTTCTGGACGAAGTTTTTCAGTTCGAGCACCAATCCGGAGAACTCGTCGATCATCTCGACGATCGAATTCTCGGCGACTTGGGGCCTGCAGAACGGGAGGATCCGGAGCGTGTCAACCGACCAGTTGAAGATCGTGGCAGCCGCATGCCTGTCCCGCGTGCGCGCCATGTCGTTCACGACATCCACGAACTCGTCATAGATCTTTGCCCGGTACCTGATCAAGAGTCGCGTGTACGTCTCGGCACCGGCGGCCAAGAGCCGGGAGATGCGGTCCCTGTCCGGGGTCGGCATGTCAATGACCGGGAGGGCCCTCCTGGCCCCGTCCAACCACACGATGAACTTCTCCGCAGGCTCCGCATCCTCGTCTATGACGTCGTCGAGGCGGAGGGCAAGCGCCCCCTTCAGCTCGATGCGTCGCTGGGAAGAGTTGTTGAGACCCCCGTCTGCCATCTTCATTGCAAGGATCGGGATGTGGTTCTTCATGTCGGACGACAGGAGAAGTTGAACCAGTTGTTCGGCAATCTCGTTCGCCTCATCGACAATCCACGGCGGGGACGTGGGGCCCGAGTTCACACCGAGAAGACGGCAGTACTCGGCAAGGTCCTCTGCCTTGGCAATCAAGAGTTGCGCCTCGAGTGAGCCGGCGTGCATCGAACCGTTGAACCGATTCGCGATGACCCATGCTTCGTCGTTGTCGGCCAGGTACCGCGCAATCGTCCTGAATTGCTCGATACTCAGCCGGCCCACGACGAGTTCGCGCAATGCGTCTCTCAGGGCCGGGGGCACTTCGAGATCTTCCTGGTCGAGGTCCTTGTTGGCTGCCGACCATGCGGCAAGAGCCACCTGAACGGCCTTGACTCTCTGATCCGGGTTCCTCGAACTGGCAATGACGAACGACAGGTTCTCCACGGCGGCTGCCGGGTTGTCGATCATCGTCAGAACGGCGAGATTCTGGTGAAGGCCCACGTTCCATTCCCCGTCGATTGCCTTCTTCAACGAGGCAATCGCGAGACTCTTCCGGCCCGACATCAGATGCGCTGCCGCAATGACGTTCAGGGCCTCGTCCTGGATCCTCTCGTTGGCGCTGCACTCGTGGGCTTTCTTGGCCAACTCGATGCCGTTCTGCCATTCCCACTTGTTCACGGCATCGAAAGCCTCGCTGAGGTACGCGATACCCAGAGAGTTGCTGTCCTGTGCGGTCAATGCCGGGGCACCCGAACTCTCGAAGGCCTCGATGAGGGAGGCAGCCGAGGTGAATGCACGACCGCCGAAATTCATGTTGAAACGAACGGGGATGGTCCGCGGGTCCGCGGGCCACTGGAACATGAGATCCTTGTCCGAACTCGTGGTTCCGTCGAGCTTTGCCAGCGCTGTGGTCAAGTCCGACGTACTGATGGAGCAATCCGCCATCTTCCTCAGCCGACGGGTGGCGAGGGCCATTGCTGTCGTCGCCTCGTTCTTGTCAGCCCCGAGCCTGACACCCAGGAGAAGGTGGGGGTACAGGGTGGCAGGCGAACCATTCACGGTGTCTAGTCACACAAAGACGAAGACGTGTAGTAGATCGACCCTCGCGTGCGGCGGTAGTACGAATCCCAGGCAACGATTGCCGAATATCCCGTGTCGGAGTAGATCTCGTTGAACACGTGCTCGCACCCGTTGCTGAATCCGGTTGACTCTCCATCGGACTTGCCGGATGTGTACCCATCGTCATAACCATCGGACTTGCCGGAGGAGTACCCCGCCGTCTGCCCGGCCGAATACCCTTCGTCGTAACCGGTTGATTTTCCGGACGACTCGCCGGCGCTGTAGCCCTCGTTGTAACCCGACGACTTGCCCGACGTCTCTCCTTCGGTGAACCCGTTGCTGTAACCGGCACTCTCCCCTGTCGAATACCCGCGGTTGTACGCCGTCGTGACATCGGATTTCGAGTACTTGTCACCGAATGCCCAGTCGAACGCCCCAGCAGAACCCAAGCCGGCTCCGGCAACAATCAACAGGATGGCAGACACAACTCCGAGCGAAATCAGGGTTGGTTTGCTGGACCGAATTCTTGCAACGAGGCCTGGTGCGGGCTCATTCTCCGTGAGACCCTCCGTAGACGGCTTCTCCTCGAACTTCTCAGCCGGTTGCGCCGCATTCTGCGCCGAACCGCACTTGGTGCAGAACTTGCTGTGCGCGGCAAGCACTGCGTTGCATGTCGAACAATTCATTTTTGATTCCTTGCGGCAGAGGTTTATGACCTGGAGAGGGCCTTGATTCGGTCAAGGTTCTGCTTCAGACCACCGCGTTGTTTCAGGTACAGGAACAGCAAACCGACGATGATGGCCATTCGAACTGCGTGCACCAATGCACCGCTTATGTCGGCGAAATACGAGGAAATGACGACCGAGAACAGAATGTTGCTCACCAATCGGCCGATTGCGCTCACGACACTGGCGACACCGAGGACCACTGCCGCAGTGGGACCAAAGTCCCCGGGAAGAGCCATTAGTGCCAGCACGGGCAGGATCGACAGGGTCGACAGAATCCATACGACCGGTGTGCCATCCCACTCTGAGAACTGGGCACCGAGGGTCACCAAGAAGATGACGACGGCAATGGCGATGAAAGACCCCTTTGGCCTCAACGACGAGACCATCGTCCAGAGCTTTCTCGTGACGACAAATGCCACCAGACACCCGGCTCCAGCCCAGACGAGCAACGCCGAGATTCGGCCGGGAATCCCGAGGAACCCACCGGGGAAATTGTTGTCTCCGAATCCGAACAGTGTCACTGCCGTTGCTGTATTTACGGCAAAGAGAGTGGCTGCGGAGACCGCCACGAATTGCACCCGGTTCTCCGGGGACTTGCCCTGGACCACGCGAAGCGCGTTGATCCCGACAAGACCAGAGAGGCCAACAGCCGCGATGGCAGCCACCAACCTGGAGATGGTCGCGACCAGAGCGAACTTGAAGTCGTACCAATTGACGAAGACCGAGAGGAACCACGTTGCCCAGTACCCCGCGACTCCAGCTGCCGTCGCCAAGCCGAGGAAGCCGATGATCGAATCCGGCGACTTGGTCGCCGATGCGACGTTCAACCCCACGGGCTGATTGCCGGACTGCTGTGAACCGCCACTGCCACTTTGCGGAAGCAACGGATCCACGAATGGCTGTTCCGCCACCGGAGGGTTGTTCGGTGTCGTTCCCTGACCTTCACTGTTCGGGCGCGACGTGCCGCAGCCGCCACAGAAGACATCTTCCGGCCCGAATTCAGTCCCGCAGGACCGACAGAATCGCGTGCTCATCGACTAATAGCCGGAACTTCCGGCGGCCGCAACGGCAAGACCCCAGATGATCCCGATGACAAGGGATGCATATCCAATGACAAGCCCCGCGACTGCCATGCCCCTGCCGCCTTCGCCGGTCCGGTTGATCTGCGAGATGGCCACATGTCCGAAAATGATTCCGAGGATGTTGCAGCAGACAAGCGACATCACGAGAGATGCGATGGCCATTCCGTTCGTCTTCGCGGAAGGTTGCGGTGCGTACTGAGGCTGGCCGAACGGCTGTTGGTACTGCGGCTGTTGGTACTGCGGCTGCTGGTACTGCGGCTGCGGTGCGGGATACGAAGTTGGTGCTCCCCCGCCCGTTCGCTGGCCACATCCACCGCAGTAGACGCCGGCCCCCATTTCCTTGCCACAGTTTGAACACAGTGCCATTTCATCCCCCCGAAATCGACTAGGTCACAGCTGCTCTCAGCTGCCACGCAAAGTTTAGGCACGCTGTCGCCATCGGCAACAAGAGCAAATATCCACCCCTCAAACGACCCAAATGGCGTTCAGGGATCAGAGGCAAGAACCCCGCGACGAGAATGGCCAACACAAGAAGCGAGGCAGTTGGTTGAGCCCTGAACGCGGCCGCGGCCCCGTCTATCACGAATCGCCCGACGGCCCTGCCGCAACCGCACCCGGGGCACGCCAGCCCCACCGCCCGGAAGGGGCACTGGGTCCCCGTCACGCGATAGAACGCGGACATGACGGCTCCCCCTAGAAGGGTGAGACCCATCAATTGGCTCACGTGATGGCCCGGCAACCGAACAAGTCGTCGCATGAGTTTCATTTTGAGACCTGAAGTGTGACTCCCGCGCGACGCGCGACCTCAATCGCCTCAGTGACAGGGGCAATCAACCCGATGGTGCCCCCGATCGAGACACACTGGTCTTGATCGTCAACTGTTCCGTCCCCGTTTGTGTCGGCGATCTTCCTGCAGTCAATGAGCTCACCATCGGGAGACTCGCTGTACATCGTCGGAATCCCGAGCAGACGCCCCGATTGATCCAAAGCAGCGCCACCACTGTTGCCCCCGGACAGCAGTGCATCGGTCTTGATCCATTGGACACCGTCGAATGTGGTGAACCCGGAAATGATGCCCTTGGACACCGTGGGGCTGTCTCCGCCGATCGCGGGAAAGCCGATCAGCGCGATGTCCAGGCCGATCTTGTCACTGGTGACCAGCGGGAGCGGCACCAACCGCGGCGAGCCTGCGCTTGTCGGCGTGAGCTTCAGGATCGCGATGTCCCGTCGCTTGTCGAAGGCGGCAACAACTGCGGTGTGGGTCTCCTCGGACAGTGAGGATGCACTGCGGACAGTGCGAACACTCAGTGCTTCTGCCTTGCAGTCCGGGTCATCCTCAACAACGTGGTAGTTGGTCAGCACGTGAAGACTGTCCCCGATGACTGATCCCGAGCCGGAAGCACACGGCAGTCCGTCCTCAAGGACAACAATCTGGACAATCGAGTCCACGATCAATTCGCTCCACACACCGGATCCTGCAGACTGCGACGATCCGGCGGTGTCCTCCACGGTGCTGCTCGGGCCGGTCCCGGGAATCACGCCGTCTGAACCCCCGGTTGAGGGCATGAGCACACCGACAAGGACGAGAACCACAACGAGAATGACCGGCAAAGTGACGGCCGGTCGAGCGAATAGACGCTTGCTGATGCTGGCGAGGCGGGACGGTCTACTTGGTGGAGCTACCGGAGGAACACCAGACCCGTGCATCGGGATCTGTGGCCGCGACCTGTCTCGCTTGAACATCGGCCGCCAACTTAGTTGGTGGGTTTCATTTTGATGACCGGGCGCGCAACCGGCGCAGTCGGCTCGCGGTTCACGACGGGCCTCGCGGGTCGTTGTGACGGTCCGGTCTGGTCGATCGCAACTGTCGGTCGTCCACCGAAGCGCATTGCGGTCTGGATCGCCTCGACCCATTCCTTGGCTTCCGGGCGGTTGTCGACGGGCCCGAGTCCGCGAGTCACGAGATCCCGAACGGAATCCGGAACCCCGTGGGGACACGAGGGCACTGCGGCCTTTGTCGGGTCGGGACGGTCGGTGGTGGCTGCCCACACACCTCGGTACGCAGCCAGTGCAAGCTTGTACTTGTCACTTGCCTTGGTGGTGAAGTTGTTGTTCGGGCCCAGGTAAGGGTCGTCCCAGTCGGGTGACTGCTTCGGGCTTGCGACACCGGTCTTGCCCTCAAAATGGAAGCTGTCGACGTCAATAACGAGCACCCGGGGATTGGGCCTGTCAGTCCAGAGCAGGTTCCGGCCGGACACGTCACCGATGACCATGTCGTACTTGTGGAGTATCTCCATTGTCCGGGCCAGATCCCCGACCACCTTCAGCGCGTCCACCGGCGAGAGTTGCGGGATCTCGGAGTGAATGTTCGGGTTGGTGCGGAATCTCTCGCGCATGGACAGGTAGTTCCACTCGCATGTCACCTTCTTCGGGGCAATGCGTGCACCGTGCATTCTGAAGAAGTCATTGGTGATGACGGGCATCATGAACCCGCACAGGTTGGCTCCGCGGGTCACGAGCTGCAACGGCCACGTCGTTCTCTCCATGATCCACTGTCGTTCGGATGCATCCATCCTTGTCGGCAGATTGATGATCTCCTCGAGTGCGATTCTGTTGGGCGTGTGGCCCGGGAACTGCTTGAACTCCTTGAACACCATGTTGGGCATCGACTGCACGAGATAGACGAGACCTTCACCGCCCCGACCGATCTCGGTCAGGCCACGCGAGATCGAGTTGAAGTCAATGGGGGCAGCCATGTCATTCCGGGATTTCCACGGCGGGCCAGATGGCGATGGCAGTGCGATCGTCATCAGCCGAATTCAAGTTGAAGCTGAGGTGATTGAGGAACGTCAGGAGATTGACCGGCTTTTGCCACTGGCTTCTGAGGTATTCCCCGACCTGAAGTTTCTGGTCTCCGTGACCGATGAAATTGCCCACTCCATCCGAGAACAGACAGACCACCTGGTCCATACCCACGTCGAATTCGCTGGTGCTGCACACCTTGTCGATGGGGAAGGCCCGAGTGCGGTTCTCGACAATCTCCTCTGAAGGGTCGACCGCGGTCTTCTTCTCCCAGCCGTCCGGACCGAGAACAAAACACGGGCTGTCTCCGATGAACCCCACGACCGCATGCCGTGTTCCGCTCTCGGACACACTCGCCTCGACTATCGCGACAGTGAGCGTGACGAGAACATCTCTTTCGCCGAGCTCGGACGGCTCCACCACGGGTGCGCCGTAGTCGGACGTGTGGTAGCTGCTGATTCTCTGCGCCGCGACGGCGAGCACACCAGCAAGTTCGGGGTCGATCCACGATTTGTCCACGGACGAAGCAGTCTCGATGCGTGACGCGATCCCCCGACCCACCATCTGCGTGATACGACGGGACCCGTAACCGGATTGGCTCGCACTACTGAGACCATCAGCCAAGACGGCGACGACGTACTGCTTGCCGTTACGGTCCGTCGCGGCACCGAGGTAGAAGGAGTCCTCGTTCTGTTCACCCTTCAACTGGTGTTTCCATCCACGCATGGACCCCGCCGCAACTGCCGTCTCGCCGATTGTCCCTGCGTCGCACAGGTAATCCGCCGAAAGTCCGGAGGACGTGAGCTTGAACCATCGACGGTTCGGTGAAACATCCCACCAATCGGCGGATCCCACCGTGGAGCCGTTGCCCATGAGTGGTGCAACAACCAATGAATCCGTGGCCGAGCTTGCGGGGTGTTGACGCTGGGGCCCGGCATCAACCTTTGTGACGGGGGCAAGCGGAACCGAGGGTCGTGAAGTCGGCGGCGCGACAGGTGGCGCAACGGGTGGCTCAAGGACGACGACCGGTGCGTCCAAGTCCGGCTCCGGCGGAGATGTCGGTGCGACGGCCGGGTCGTTGTGTTGAGCAGGCGTGACAGCGGGTGGCGGGAAGGGGGCAAGCTCCTTCGGCGCATCAGGGTCCACCAAAGTGACATGTGTGATGACACCGTCGGGCTGTCGGTGAGCGACCGGCACGCCGAGTTCGCCGGGTATTCCCGGGTCGGATCCCACTACGTTCTGATGAGCTTGGTCGTCTGGTCCCAGCAATCCCGAATCGTCCACAACTTTCGCATTGGACGACTGCCCTCCACGCAGGCGAGCTTCCTTCTCCGCCGCAATCCGGTCGAGCTCCTCTCCCCGGCGACGGTGCTCCTCTTTCTTCTCCTCGTATTCTCGGTCCAAGTCCTCCGGAGTAATCAACTTCGGCTTGTTCCGATCCTTTCGGTCGCGACCGAACATTGAGAGCTCAGACTTCTTCGAGAGGAACTGCAGTCGTGCCCGCGGGTGCTGCCGGCACAACCAGCTGTGGCGTCGACGAACTGGCAGAATCAAAGATGGTGTTCGTGAGCGAGCCGATGATCTCGCGGAGCGAATCTGCTGGGGACACACCGTTTGTCGAGACGAATCCACCGAGTGTGCCCACCTTGCCGATGGTCGAGGCATCGGCCCCGTCGACACCGAAGGCGATGATGTTCGGCGCATGGCGGTTGGTGTTCTTGTCCACCAGGCTGCGGTAACTGGACTCCCAGGTTGCGACATCCGTGGGCTCGCCATCCGTGATGAAGAAGACGGCGGGACGGTACACCTTGTACCCCTGGCCCTTCAGGTTCGCGATGTCCCGTGAGATGACATTCTTCAACAGGTCAAACACCGATCCGTAGTTGGTGAGTCCGCGTGGCTGCATCCCCGGCATGGCGACGACATCGGCGAGGTTGGTGAGTGACATCAGTTCTTCCGCCGAGTCAGAGAACGTGATCAGACCGATTCGGCACTTGTCGGACACCAACGGGTCGGATGCGATTGTCGAGTGGAGTTCCGGAAGTGCGGCGTTGATGGCATCGATGCCACCATTCGGGCCCATCGACCCGGACTCGTCGCAGACGATGTAGAAGGGAAGGATGTTTTCCCCGGTTGCGTATTCAGTAGTCACATGACCCCCCTGGTTTGTGCTTTCGGCAGAGCCTATTTCGGTTTTTGCTGACCCCACAACTGGAACGGCAATTCCCACTCCACCATCGGAATTATCGGGACCGGCCACCACACTGATGCTGGGTGAACCATTGGCGGATACATAGCCCCAGGAGTGCCCTCTAAAAATTTCCAACAATGCGTCGAATGCGTCGTGCAACGTCAGGCCCGGGGTCAGCAAGAACGCCCCAATTGTTCCCACCTGCCGAACGAATTCCTCGCATGAATCGTTCAACCCGAGGGCGACGATATCCGGCCGAAATCTGTTCCTCTTGTCAAGCAGTTGATCAAGAGAGGGTTGCCACGCGTCCCGGTCATCCGGCTCGCCTGAGACGATTAGAACTACGTACGGCCGTGCAACAAACACAGCCGACCGGCCGGCTTTATTGTTCTGCTCGAATCTTTCGAGATCCCTCGCGATTAGTTCCTCGAGCAATTCGAATACCGGCGCAAGCTTTCGGCCTCTCCGTGCTTGCAGACCGGGGAGAGCCACCACATCCGCAAGATTGCTGAGTGCCATCAACTCTTCGGCACTTTCAGAGAATGCCACGAGACCGAGACGAATCGTGTCAGACACCAAAGGGTCAGAAGCGATGATTGCGTGAAACTCGGGGAACGAGTTGTTCATCACATCGACCCAGCCAGTCGGTTCTATCGGCTCAGACTCGTCAATGACGAGATAGACAGGGAGAAGGCATTCGGCCATGCCGAGGTCGAATCAGTTTTGTGGTGGCTTCATCTGGATTGTCGGCCGCTGCGCGGGTGGTGCAGGGGCAGCGGGGGCTGAAGGCTGACTCGTGGGAGCGTTCGATGGTGCCTGCGGCACATTGTTGACCGGAACCGTTGGTCGCCACGGACCACTTTGCTGGGGCGTGCCGGCCTGGGGCTGCACGGGTTGACGAGGGGCCGATGATCCCGTGAACGAAAGGCTTTTCTTCGTGTTCAACCGAAGCGACGTATTGCCGACCAGGAGAATGTCCCCGTTGCCCAACGAACCCTGGCTTGTCGGTTGGCCGTTCACGGACACCTGTGGCATGTTGGGCAGGCACGTGAAATTGACGCGACCTCCGGCCACTTCGAGTCGAACATGTTGTTCTCTCACCCCCGGGTCTCGAAGAATCGCTACCGAGACCGAGGATGCGCAACTGATGACGTGAGTCTTTCCGATCAACGGGTACCTCATGGCCACCCCCTCAGCTGTCACCACCTCCAGGTACGCATTGGTGGTGAGATAGTCGAGGATGCCGATGGCAAGACCAATCAGTGTCCCGATCAGAGTGATTCCGATGAGTCGGGAGGCGACTCCACCCACAATGTTCCCGATGGTGTTGAAGGCGAGACCCCCGGCGAACCCACCGATGAAACCACCGATACCCCCGTTCCTCAGGCGAACAAGCGACCCGAAGCCGGCACCGATTGCGAGACCCGCGAGCCCCCCGGCCACTCCCCAACCGATTGAGCGGGGAATCTCGTTGATCCCGACGTCTATCAACGCCGAGTACACGCTCTGGGCAATCACACCCGCCAGGAAGCCACCGACGAGGGCGGCCGGGATTGTCCGGAGTGCAGCGAACTTCGACTTCTCGACGTTCTTCTCGAGCAAGCCCTGCGAGACGCTCATGGCAGCACCAATGCACACCACCGCGAGCATGAACCACACGCCTGTCGCGAGGTGGATGTTGTGAGGGAAGAAGCGTCCGAATGAATACGTTCCTTCCTCGTAATTGATCGAGACACCTGACTCCTGAAGAACCTCGGACACGATTGCGCCGGCCAGTCCGCCGGCGAAACCGAGCAGCGTCATGAGTACGAGGGCATTTTGAGTCAAAACTGACATCGCACCGTTGATTGCGGATTTCGAGTTCGGTTCGCTTTGAGGAATCACAAAATCGGACAATAACATCACTTGAACTGTCCAAATAACGGGAGGGGGTGGACGGTGAACGGCTTTCCGAGTCCACTCAAGGAACAAATCGGTCGCGGTGGCTTTGCGACCGTCTTCCGCGATCCGCGCAACCCGAAGATCACGTGCATCAAGCAGTTCAAGGACCCGGTTATAGGGAACAAGGTCGCACAACTTCAGCAACTCGCCGGTCTCGACACATGGGCGCGTCCCTCGGAAGCCCAGCACATCAAGGAGTCGTTCTCGTGGCCACTCGAGCTCTTCGGTGACGACAAACAGATTCTCGGTTACACCATGCCACTGGCTCCCGCGGATGCCTTCATCACGCTGCGGGCTGCCGGGAAGGAATCACAGAAACTCCTCGAGATCAGTTTTCTCACGGTCAAGAACTACTTCAACAAGGCAGCAATCACGTCAAATGCACCTGAGTTCAGTGATCAAGACCGAATCGAGCTCTCGATAGCAATCTGCGACACCATCACCAGCCTCCACGAATACGGTCTCGTGTACCGAGACGTCTCGGCCAGGAACATGACCGCGCGACTCACAGAGCCGCGCAGGGCGTTCGTGCTCGATGCCGACTCCATCACAACGATCGATGCAGCACGCACCGATTTCATCGTGTCACCCGGCTGGCAGGTCGAGGCCGGATTCGACCCGCTCCAGACCGACAGGGCAAAGCTCGCACTCCTAGTGCTCCGGCTGCTCGTGCAGGACAACGACGCGCGTCCCCCCGTGGGACTCGACGTTCTCGAACGCAGCGGCCGCAAGGTGGTCGCCGATGCAATCAGCCGCGTCTACACGGAAGCAACCAAGGAATCGATGGACGACTTGCTTGGCGTTCTCAGGCGCGCGCGGTCCGCGGACCGGAACAGGCGGGCATGGAACGACGCTCTCGACAGTGGGTTCGCGCGTCGTGTCGTTCGCGAGGCGAATGCGGCATCGAGCGCTGCCGACCTGGAGACGCTCGCACGAGCGAAGGCCCACGTCGAGGCCGAGAAGGAGATCGAGGCCGCGGAGCTGAAGATGCAGCGCAAGCTCATTGCACGGCTCCAGAGAACCTCGAACTTCGTGATCGACACACTGCCGACAGTGGGAATGGTGCCGGCGCCCCGGTCGGCAGCCGAACTCGAGCAACTTGCGTTCGATTCACAGTTCATCGACATCGCAATGCACTTGGTCCAGTCGGGCCTGCCCCACCTGGCCGACCACCCGATCATTCCTTCGATCGCCGACAGGGCCGCGTTCGAAGCGGACCGCCCGAAGATTTCTGCCGTGACGAAGCCGGGTGTCGCGTCTCTTCGCATCCAATGGCCGCACTCCTTCTACTGCAATGCAATCGAGATCTCCATTGACAGTGGCGTTGGAGCCGTCACGCGCGAGATGGTCGTCAGGGACAAGATGGGAACCCCCTCGGAGCGCGAGGTTCGGCTTCCTGCAGGCGGAAAGGTCCGGGTGGACCTGCGACCCGGAATCCGGACACCCCAGGACGGGGTTCTCCTTTCCCGAACCGCATTGGTGTCACACGACATCGACATCCCACCGACGCCCAAACCGCCGCCGCCCCCCATCTCCCGCAAGAACGTCGCAATGGGCCAGGCGCTCATCGTCGACCTTGAAGAAGAGGAGCGTCTGCGGGAGGAAGCAGAACGCGCCAGGAAGCGACGCAAGCGGAACCGGATTCTTGCGGTGATCGCACTGCTCGCAATCGGTGGAGGTGCCTACGCCACATGGCGAGCAATGCAGCCACCGATACTCCCACCCGCCAGCCCCACCTTTGTTCACCGCTACTGAGAAGCCGATACGAAAGAAAACCACAATGAAACTCTGTCCCAACCAGCACACAAACGAAGACGACGCGTTGTTCTGCGAGACATGCGGGTCGCGCATCGAAGCAGACGCAACTCAAGCGGATGCTTCATCGGACGACGACCAGGTGGTGGATGTGGATGTCATTGCTGATGACGATGACAACCAGGCCGCTGACGATGTTGACACCGATGTGGATTCCTCGGCCGACGACGACTCCGGAGATGACGACTCCACGGCCGACGACCAGGACGACGATGACGACCTCCTGGATCCGTTGATCCTCAATGCTGCCGATCTGGACGATGATGACGATGACGACCAAGATCCAACGGTTCCTGCCGTGGTCCCACCGATTGCATCGGTCATCTCCGAACTGCAGGAGTGGGCAAGAGACAACCAGGTGGAGGATGACCCGTACATCGTCGGTCTGTCCGAAGCGGTGGCCCAGCGCAATGATCTCGGCATGTGGGCGTCAATTGATCCGCTCCAAGTACTTCCCGAACCCCATGTCTCAAATTTCTTTGTCAATCGACTTGTCCAATGGCTGACAGTTATTCGTAACGTCCTTGTCTTTTTGCCAGTTGCCATCACTTGGATGGCAATTTCGAAGGCCACGACGGCCTACAAAACTTGGGAGCCAGTAGGGAAGAAAGTCGGCGACACAACAACTGTCGCTGACAAGAACTTTCTTGACTTCTGGTCAAACGGGTACGGAAAACTTTCGAAGTTCTGGACAATTCCCGACATTGGCAAGTTCGACTTCGGAATCATCGCGGCCATCATTCTTCTGGCCTTACTCATCAACTTCTTGGACACTCGCGGAAAATCTCTGGAAGGTCACCTAATCAGAATTTCCGAAGCTCAGCGCACAGCCATCGGGATCAAGATCCGCCGGAGTCTGCACGGCAAGCGTGAGGCGAGCCCCGACAGCATCGCCGAGAGTCTCGCGGATGCACTTGCCGACCTGAACCAGACCACACGCGACATGGCAGAAGTTGCGGCACGCCTGGAACGGTCGAGCGTGGGAGTGGAGGCACTTGCTCCGCAGTTGGAAACCCTCAACTCGAGCGCTGCGACCTTCGCAACCCAGACTTCGCAGATGATTGCCACTGCCGTGAACGCGCTCGTTTCGTCCGTCGACAATCTGAATTCGTCCGTCAACCAGAACCTGACAACCGTGTTCGAATCGGCAGTTGCCAACCTCCAAGAAGCCGGCGAACAACTGGCACGCACCAGTGCTTCGGTCGAGTACGGCACAAAGTTGCTGAAGGACGACATCGAGTCGATTCGCAAGGGTCTCCGCAGGTAGTGGGATGAGAGCCTCAAGTCGACCGCGACCAAAGTCGCGCAAGGAAATCGAGAACCTCAGTGACGTCGCTGCATGGTTGTACACGGACCTGTTGCTCGGTCTGGCGGTGGTGTTCATCGGCGGTGGAGCGTTCATGCTGAACTACACGAAGACCGCCGAAAAAGGGTCAACCGTTCAGCAGCCGTTGACGTACCAATTGAGCTGCGCTCAGGTCGAGTTCTCCGTGCCTGAATCAATCTCGGGAACAAGTCTCGACGAAGCGGCCGCAAACGAGATCTTCAGTGCCTCGAAGGTGTCCGGGTGGACGGAAGCCAAGCCCGGTGTCGTCATGATCTACGGCACCAACAGCGACATCTCCGCAGCCAACCGGGAGGCCCGTCGCTTCGTCGATACCGCAGTGAAAAATGCACCGATCCTGAAGAACGCGAAGATCATTCCGCAGGGCGACACAAACTCGCGTCTGAACCGGAGCGAGATTGTCGTGCGAATCTTCGTTGTCTACAAGGGCCAGGTCAAAGACAACGGGTGCCTCAACAACTAGGGCTTTTTCTTGATCGGGATGACCGGTCTCTGTGGACTCGGCTCGTTTGGTGCGGCCGGAACTGACACGGTGGAGATTCGGATGGTCGGCCTGTGGGACACGGGTTCCGTCTGTGATGGTTCGGTCGGAATGGAGCCGACAGGAATGTCGATGGAGGGTCGTCCCGGGGCATCTTCCCGCGCAATGAATTTCTGGTGCTGTATGGAGATCGGAATGGTCGGCCTGGATGTGGTTGGTGCCTTGTTCTCGGTCCCGCTTGCTCGGGGTCGGGCGGGTGCACCATGTGATGTCTGGGGACTCACGACACCAACCAGGGAATCCCTAAGCGTCACGATCGAACCCATCCTCGAGCACTCCGCCGACATCCTGCGGAACCCTTCGCCGTAGACGGGCACCTTGTTCCTGTCCATCCTCTGGCGGAGGGCTGCCGCCATCTCACCCACCTGGCTTTCCAGCCAGAGAGCAGAGAGCACCTCGCAGAATCCTTCGGCCACAACGTCATCGGTGGGCGTGGACGAGGTTGGCTGGAGGGTCCTTGGGTCCACGAAGAGCAGGACGTGCCCGAGTTCGTGCGCCAGGGTGGCGCCCAACGCGACAGTGGGACACGGCGACACCGTCTTGATCGTGATGCGTATGGGGCCGTTCCCCCACACAACCTCCGTGTGCCCCACAACCCCTTTCCCGGAAACCGGCATGGCCAACCCTCCGAAGTTGAACTGGGACTGGCGCAACTGTCCCGCCCCGAAGACGCTCTCGACCCAGTTCACTACATCGTTGAAGATTCCCAGTGCGGTCGTGTTGTCGCGGACCACGGCCTGGGCGCAGAGCCCGCACCAATCAGTCCCGTCAATCCGGCTCACATCATGTGCCGAACCACACCACATGCAGCGGTGATGCGCCAGGTGCAATGAACACAATGGGTTGCCCCAGTCATCGAAGCCCATGATTCCGCTCACCCGGGAACGACACACGATGCAGTCCACGGGACAACCCTACGAGGCGGGTGCGTCAGCGATGGATGTGCGCAGCCTGACGGGGTCGTCCCGCAGTGCGCTCAGGAACCCCGGACAAACGCCGTGACTGAATCGGCGATCATCTGCACCGCGACCGCGGCAAGGATCATTCCGGCGACACGCGCGAGAAGAATCACGCCAGCCGGACGCACGATCCTGACCACCAGACCGCTGAAACGCAACGCCAGCAGTGACACGGACAACGCAACCCCGATACCGGCGAGAACACTGAACCACTGGGCCATGTTGTCGGCTCGGTTGAAGAACACGATCGTGGCAACGATCGTGCCCGGGCCCGCCAGCAAGGGCGTGCCGAGCGGGACCATTGCGATCGAGGTGCGTTGCTCGGGCGATGCCACCTCGAACGAATCCTCGTGGCTCTTGCCGTACAGAAGCTGAAGAGCCACAAGAAGCAGGAGCAGACCGCCTGCGCCCTGCAGGGCGGGCACGGACACATTCAGGTAGTCGAGGATTGTCTGGCCGCCAATCGCGAACATCGAGATGACGAGAAATGCGGTGCCGATGGCCAGGTACGCGGCCTTGTGGCGTTCCTTCTCGGTCAGACGCTGCGTGACCGCCAGGAAAATGGGGGTGTTCCCCGGTGGGTCAAGAATGACCAGCATGGTCACCACTACTTCCCCGAACAGGTTCATGCACTCAGGCTAAACGACTAGGCCAGAGCATCGATCAGCATCAGGATGCCGAACGCGAAGAATGCGAGTGAAGCGCCAATCTTGATGGTCTTCTCCGGGAGTCTCTCCCC
>Ga0075472_10000460_pt1 | contig 16761 bp, 34 predicted proteins | sample DEB19_08_DNA_3_FD_77014 | JGI IMG/M metagenome (GOLD analysis project Ga0075472, IMG submission 77014) | Aqueous microbial communities from the Delaware River and Bay under freshwater to marine salinity gradient to study organic matter... | ecosystem: Environmental > Aquatic > Marine > Coastal ...
CCGAGGCGCTCATTCGCTCGCGGGCCAAGCGTGAACTCCTGACCCATGTCATCCGTGACGCAGAGGGAGCCGCCGCTATGGCACAGGCAGAGGCAGAGGAACTGCAATCGCTCATTCAGGAGACTAACGCACGCAGTTCGACTGGCTCCATCGTTCCGACTGAGTTCTAGCCCATGAAACTCGAATTCGGCCCCTGGCTTCCCGACCTTCCCGCGCTCGGAAACCCCGGAACCACGGATGCAAAGAACGTCATTCCCTTCGCCCGTGGCTATCTCCCTTGGTATGCCATCAACCCCTATTCCAATGCCCTGACGGCACGTTGCCAAGGCGCTTGGGCGATCAAGGACAACAGCGGCACGGTCCATGCCTATGCAGGTGATGCGACGAAACTCTACCTTCTGAGCAGCGCGACGTGGACGGATGCGAGCCGCCTTGTAGGCGGTGCCTATGCCTGCCCTGCAGACGCTCAGTGGCGCTTCGTGAAGTATGGAACCTTGGGCATTGCCGTGAACGGGGCAGATGCGCCTCAGTCCATTACACTGGCCTCTGGTGCCAACTGGGCCGCCCTGACAGGCTCGCCGCCGACTGCCAAGCACATTGCAGTCGTGCGCGAGTTCGTGGTGCTGGGGAACATCACGGCGGCGGCCAACCGGGTGCAGTGGTCGGCCTCAAACTCCGCCGTAGGCTGGACGGTCGGCACGAACGAAAGCAACTATCAGGACATTCCGGACGGTGGCACAATTCAAGCCATTATCGGGGGTGAGGTCGGTTATGTGTTCCAGGAGCGGCAGATCGTCCGCATGGTGCGCGTCCCGGCTCCGATTACCTTTCAGTTTGACGTGGTCGAGCAGGCGCGTGGAGCGCTCGCTCCCTATAGTGTCGTACCCGTGGGCAACGGGGTTTTCTATCTCGCCCCGGACGGCTTCTACTTCTTCGACGGCGTGCAGTCGGTTCCTATTGGTGAAAACGGCGTTGACCAGACATTCTTCACAGAGGTCAATTCATCGGCCTATGACCGCATCACGGCAGCCGTTGACCCGGTTCGCAAGCTGGTCTTCGTGGCCTATCCAACAGGCGGCGGCGGTCTGCCGAACAAGATTCTCGTCTGGCATTGGCCTGAGAAGCGCTGGTCCTACATCGTGCAGGATTGCGAAATTCTTTATAACCACTTCAGCCTTGGAACGGGTCTGGACAGCATCAGCGGGACATTGGAAAGCCAGACAATTTCGTTTGACTCAACAGCCTATCAGGGCGGCAACCAATCCATCGGCGCGTTCAACTCGGCTCACAAGCTATCCTTCTTCGACGGGTCAACGCTTGAAGCCGTGATGACGACAGCCGAAGGGCAACTCAACGAAAGGGGCCGGATGCAGGTTCATGCCGTAACCCCTCTTATCGACACGAGCGCAGCGACCATAGCTATGGGGGTCAGAGAGACGCAGTCGGGAACCGTTACCTATGGTTCTGAAAGCTCCCAGCGCTCCACTGGGATATGCCCGGTTCGCTCCACCGGGCGCTTTCATAGAGCAAGGGTGACGGTTCCCGCTGCGACCACGTGGAACTATGCGCAGGGCGTGGATGTGATTGACGCTGTCGGGGCAGGACGCAGGTGACAACGGACTTCAAGCGGGTTCGCAACCTCCCGTTTCAGCCGTCGCCGCGAGAGATAGCCGACATCGTCAACCAGTTGACGAAGTACGCCCATCAGGATCAAGGGCCTCAGAAGGTGGGCGTGCTGGCTGCAGTCACGGCATCCACCTACACCGTGACCGACAATGACTACTTCATCCCGGTCAACACGACTTCGAACAATGTGACCATCACGCTGCCTCCGAAGGCCAGCAATGACGGGCGGGTGCTGAAGTTCAAGCGCATCACGGGCGGGAACAATGTTGCCATTCTGGACGGCGACAGCACGGACACGATCGACGGTGCAACAACGCTCACGATCTACCAGCAATACATGGGCTACGAGCTAACCTGCGATGCTTCGACAGGTTGGTACATCACCGGCGTAATGAGTGGATAAGGAACGAAAGACATGCTTGGAAAGATGATTGCAGGCGGTTCTGCCGCTGACGGTGCGCCACAGTATTCGGGCAACTTCGGTGCGCCCGCGAACTATTGGCAGGGCAATCAGTTCATGATGCCCGGCGCAGACGGTCTTGCCCAAGCCATTGGTGCGCAGGGCTTGCAGATGGCACAGGCGCAGCAACAGCAGGGCCAAGAGAAGAAGCCCGGCTTTGATCCGATGGTTGCGGCCCTTGGTGGCATCCTTCCCGCGCTCCTCATGGGGAACATGGGAGGCATGAAGGGTGACACGAAGAAGGGTGTGATGGGCGGGGCATTCGGGGGCCTTGGAGCACTGTTTTAATGACCATCCAGACACAGACCGAGTTCAAGTTCTTCCAACTTCCCCCGGACACCATTGACGCGCTGTGGCCTGCGATCCGGCCCCGCATCATGTCGGGCGTGGAACGGTCAAGCGGCAGGCTCACGGAGAAGGCCGCATTTGAACTGCTCCGGTCTGGTCAGTGGCAGTGCTGGACCTATTGGGAAGGCCCCAAGTGCATGGCAGTCGTTGTCACGCGCCTCAACATCGAAAGCAGCGGGATCAAGACACTCGAAGCCATCATGGCCTCAGGTGACAACCGCGACCGATGGCAGAGGCTTGCGGTGGACACACTGAAGCGCTTTGCGAAGGCAGAAGGCTGCCAACTGTTCGAACTGATCGCCCGCCCCGGTTGGGAGCGGGTCTTTACCGAGTTCAAGAAGACGCATGTGATGCTGGAATGGAAGGTGGATTGACATGGGTGGGAAGTCAGACAAGCAGACCACGACACAGACGAATGACCCGTGGGCACCCGCACAGGATGCGCTAAAGGGCATTCTCGGTCAGGCGGGGCAACTCTATAACAAAGGCTCGCAGTACGCCCCCTTCAGCACTGTGGTGCCGTTCTCGAACCAGACTGAACAGGCGCTGCAGGGTATTGAGGGCAGGGCCTCCCAAGGCAACCCGATGTACAATCAGGGTCAGGCCGCTTTGACGGGCGGCCTTGACACGCTCCAGCGTACGGCATCGGGCGAGATGCTGAACAACAACCCGCATTTGTCCGATATGTTCAACGCGATGAAGGGCGAGGTTACGGACAGCGTGAACTCGCAGTTCAGCCAGTATGGACGCACAGGCTCCCCCGCGCATGCAGGGGTGATGACGCAGCAGCTTGGCAACCTCGCCTCCAACATCTGGGGTCAGGACTACGCCCGCGAGCGTCAGAACCAACTCAGCGCCGCAGGGCAGATGCCGGGGTACACAAGCGCCATCCCAGGCTATCAGGCGGCTGGCTACAACGATTTGAATGCGCTTATGGGTGTCGGTCAGGCCCGCGAGGGCAAAGCAGGCGAGAGCCTCCAAGACATGCTCAGCCGCTGGAACTTCGAGCAGGAAAGCCCATGGCAGAACCTGTCACGCTATGCAGGCATCGCAACGGGTATCGGTGGCATGGGCGGCAGTGGCACGCAAACTCAGACGGTCCAGAGCAGCGGCCTCGGTGGCATTCTCGGCGGCTTGTTTGGTGGCATTGGCGCTCTGAAAGACACGGGCGCATTTGGTCCAACAGGGTGGCTTTAGGGGTCTGAACATGGCAACACCGTATTACCTTGAAGCCCCCGAAGGCGATCAGGCGCAGCCGTCATTCTGGCAGCGTCTTTCATCGGGCATCGACCGCACGCCTTCCGACAGCTTCTATAGCCTCGCCACCGCACTGTCCCAGCCGGGGCCTTTTGGCCGCAATCTGACGCAGGGCCTTGTAGGCTTTGGCAAAGGCTTCGCTGAAGACAAGAAGCGCAAGGGCCTCGCCTCTGCCTTTGACAGCATGGCTGAAACCATCCCGGAACAAATGCGCCCGATATTCGAAGCGGCGAGGAGTGACCCGGAGATGCAGCGCAGCCTGGTGTCTACGATGGCTGGGAATATGTTTGCCAAACCTTCGGAGTCATGGAAGCCTGTCGACATCGATGGCGATGGCCGCAACGACTACCAGCAAAGCAGCATAACGGGCGAATACAAGGATATGCCTAAGACGCTGTCTGAGGAGGAGCGTCTGCGGAGGGCTGGCGCGTCCAGCATGACGGTCAACAACATCCCGCCCGAAATTGGCGCGCGCACTGCGATGGGCGAAGGCTTCACAAGCAACTACGATGCAATCAAGGAGCGCGTGAAGAAGTTCTACAGCGGCAAGCCCGGAGAGCAACTTGTTCGAAGGGGCCAAATGGTCTTCAACACGGGCGAAGGCGGTAAGCTGTGGGCAGACGTTGAGACGGGAAAAGAGGCCCTTGTTCGCACACTGACGGGTGCTGGCATGGCCCAAGCGGAAGCAGAGAACCAGGCAAGCCGCTATGGACTGAGCCCGTATGACACGGAATTTGACGCCTTGCAGAAGATCGAGCGCCTTTACCGCGACCTGAACAACGTCGCACGGGGCGCATATAGCGCAAAGGGCAGGACGTACAACGCGCCTAACCCAGGCGGGATGGGCGAACTGACATACAACCCCGCAACCGGGAGGCTTGAATAATGCCATCAGTCAAGTTCCCGGACGGATCCAAGATCAACTTCCCAGACGGGACAGATCAGGAGACCATGAACCGCGTCTCCGCTGAGCATTGGGCAAAGGCGCAGAAGCCGGAAGATACACCAACCAGCCAGCAGACCCTTACGGACCTGATCCGTGGTCCGCGCTCTCAGGAGCAAATGCGCGCCGAGGCTGATACGGCAGCGCAGAAAGAATACGACAACGCAGGCTTCGGCTATGACATTGTTGACGCTGGCAGGCAGGCCATCAAGGGAATTCCCATTGCAGGCGGGCTGCTTGATGAGGGCGTTGCAACCCTTAGCCAAGCCCTTGGTGGCAACTACGAAAAGAGCCTTGAGTATCAGCGGGCGCGCGACCGATTGAGGGAAAAGAACTTCCCGGAATCGTCCATGCTTGTGAACCTCGCGGGCGGAATTGGCGGCACACTGGCAGGCGCACAGGCGATTGGCGTTGGCGGCATGGGCGTGAACGCTGCACGTCCCTTGGCTAAGAGGGCCATTGCAGGCGCGTCGGTCGGCTTGCCTGTTGGCGCAGCGGACGGCTTTACACGCGGCGAAGGCGGGCTGGAGAACAGATCAATCAACGCCGGAATTGGCGGTGTGCTTGGTGGCCTCACTGGTGGCCTTGCCCCTGTTATCGGCCAAGGTCTGAGCAGCGCCTATCAGAACGTAAAGAACTTCGTGACGCCGGGCGCGTCCTACGCAAAACTCGGCGTGTCGCAGCCTGTAGGCGAGGAGTTGGTGGACCTGATGGGCAACGACGCCAGCAAGACAGGCTTGGCCCGTATTCGTGCGGCGGGGCCTGATGCCATGCTTGCCGACGCGGGGCCGAATGCGCAGGGCATTGCAGATGCGGTTATTCAGAAGCGCGGCCCAGGTTCTTCTTTCCTTGGCGCGGCGGTCGAAGATCGGGCAAAAAAGGCAAGCAAGGGCTTGACCGACAGCCTGAACAAGACGATGGGCGCTCCCGAAGGCAAAGTCGCGCAGATCACAGCCCTGCGTGAAGGGTCGGCAGCGGCACGCGAGGCTGCGTACAGCAACGCCTACTCCAAGCCAATTGATTACTCGTCAGAGGCGGGCCGCAAGATTGAATCGCTTTTCGACCGTATCCCCGCCTCTGCGCTCAAATACGCAAACGACCTGATGAAGACTGCTGGCATGAAGTCCAAGCAGATCATCTTCAAGGTGGATGATAACGGTGATGCCATCATCGAGAGTATGCCGGATGTGCGCCAACTTGATTATGTAAAGCGCGCAATTGATGCGGTGGCGGATGAAGCGGACGGGAAGGGGAAACTCGGCGGCACTACCGACCTTGGCCGCGAGTATCGCATCCTCTCGCGGGAACTGCGTGACGCACTCAGGACAAGTGTACCTGAGTATCGCAAGGCACTGGAAACGGCGGCTGACCCCATCTCCCGCATTGAGGGCATCAAGCTGGGGACGAAAGTCCTCAGTCCGCAATACACGCGCGCCGAGCTAAAAGAGGCAATGGACGGCATGACCGGGCCAGAGCGCCAGGCCGTTATCAGTGGCGTGCGGGCGCAACTGGATGAGGTCATGGCGAATGTGAAGGGCGCTGCGTCTGACCCCAATGTAGACGCGCGCCAACTCAACGAGATGGTGCGCCAACTGACATCCAAGGCTTCCCGTGAAAAGATTGGCATGGTCTTGGGTGATCCCAAGAAAACCATGCAGTTCTTCCGGGAGATTGGGCAGACATTCAAGGCGGCTGAATTGCGGGCGGGCGTTGCCACGAACTCCAAGACGGCCACTCGTATGCAGGCCATTGGCGGCATTGACGAAAGGCTTCAGCCCGGCGTCGTCGGGACTGCGATGGAGGGCAATCTGCCAGGGGCTACCAAGAAAGCCATTCAGGTGGCGACAGGGGCCACGCCACGCCAGCAGCGCCTCCGCAATAACGAGCAGTGGCTGGAGCTTGCCAAGCTGCTGTCAGAAAAGCGTGGGCGTGAGGCCGAAGCCCTTCTTCGGAAACTCATGGCGGCATCGAAGGTAAGGGCCGCATCAAGCGCCACGGGCAAGGGCATCGGAACCGCTGGTGCTGGCGCAGTTGCTGGTGTCAACCCGGTGCTTGTGGAGGGTCTTAACTAGACCGCTTTTGCTTCAACCATTTCATCAGGTCAATAACCATCCGGTCGGCTTCATAGTCGAACCCGACCCAGTAACCGCTGGCAATTCCCAATATGCACAGGGTGATGGTGAGGCCGAAGAATGCCCCGGCGAGTCCGGGAATTCCTAGCCACAAGTACACGAACGTGAACGCCGCGATGGCGAACGCAATGGCAAGAACTTGCCTGACCGGATTCTGATCCATTCCTGAACGCTACGCCTTTATCGACCGCCCGTCAAAACCGGGCAGTAGGAGTTAATTATGGCCGTAAAAGACTGGTCCACGACCGCAGCCGACAACGACGACGCAGACGCCGGGATAAACTGGCTCGAAGGTCAGTCGCCAGCAACGGTAAACGACAGCGCCCGCGCCATGATGGCCGCGATTGCTTCATGGTATGCGCTCATTGACGCTGGAACCGTCTCTGGCGGCTCTGTAGGTGGCACGGCAGATGCCATCACGCTGACATGCTCGCCGACTGTTGGCGCTCTCGCCGCAGGGCAGCGTTACCTCTTCAAATACACTTCCACGGGAAACACTGGCGCGGTCACGCTGAACGTGGATAGCCTCGGGGCCACAGCGGTCCGATACAAGGACGTGGCCCTTGTCTCAGGCGACATTGCAACATCGGATTGGGTCTTCGTCGTTTATGACGGGACACGCTTCCAGATGCTCAACCCGCCTCGGCTGTCTTGGGCAACCACTGACATTCCAACCGACACGACAGGCGGCGCAGTCGCTGACTTGTTCCTGTTCGCAGACGCGAGCCAATCCAACGCGCTGAACAAAGTCACCATTCAGGATATGTTCAACAATGTCATGACCGGCCTGACGGCAGACACAGCCCCGGATGTGGCTGACAGCCTCCTGACCTACGATGCGAGTGGCACAGCAGCGAAAACTACGACCATCACGAACTTCTACAAGACCATCAATGCGCTGACCGCAGACGCTACACCAGACGGCGCTGCGGACTATGTTGCGACGTATGATGCTTCGGCTTCAGGCGGCAAGAAGGTGCTCATCCAGAACCTTGCGGCGACGCAGGCGCAGCAGGAAGCGGGCACGGCTATCACGAACTTCGTGACACCAGGGCGGCAGCATTTCCACCCGTCAGCAGCAAAGGCGTGGTGTACGTTTGATGGATCGACGGCGGGCACCAATGCGCCAACAGCGGGCTATAACGTCACGTCAGTGACCCGCAACGCGGCGGGTAATTACACAATCAACTTCACGACAGCATTTAGCGCTGCAACGTATGCAGTGTCCGGGTGGTGTCAGTCCGTCACGGCGGCAACGGGCGGCATCGTCACAGCGGACCCAGGGGACACGAAGTCAACTACTGCTTTGCAAATCAGGGCCCGTCGCTCTGACACGAGCGGAGCAATCGACAGCACCGTCATCACGGTTGTCTGCTTCGGCGACTTTGCCTGAGATAGCCCGGTGGTTCTCTGGTCTCTCCTTGCCGCTGCAATAGGCGGCCCGCTCTACCGCCTGCGCGGTGGTTGGCTGAAGCGGTGGATCAACTCCACGCACGCTTGCAGGGCAGTCTGGGCCGTCCCCACGGGGCTGTTGCTCTACTTCCTCGCTGGCGGGCCTTGGTACATTGCGCCGCTGCTGATCGTGTCCGTATTCGCTTCGATGGCCCTCTACGGTCACGGCGCGCACATGATCTATGACGTAAAGCAGTTCTTCGCCTTCGCGCAGACCAAGACCGAACTCTTGACCGAGTGGTGGTTGCCCCGCGCCTTCGGCGGCATTCCTGACACGACTTGGCCGCACTGGAAAGTCACAGCCTACAACCTCGCGGGCATGTCGTTTATCGGCCTCGTTCGAAACGCCACGGCTATCCTGCCCCTGTCCCCGTCACACGAAATTCCTGCGCTCCTCTTCGCACTGACCGGCCTTCTGCACGGCCCGCTCTATTGGGCGGGCTGGCGCATTCGTGGCGACGGTATTCAGGCGGCAGAGGTTCTGACCGGCGCAGTCACATGGGCTTCCATCGTCTTAATATTCGGGTGAAACATGGCTTTGAATGAACGCAGTCTAAAGGCCCTTGTGGGTGTTCATCCTGATCTAGTCAGTGTAGTAAGGCGAGCCGCTGAGACTATGCCGGGCGGGTTTATCATCACTGAAGGCATGAGGACCAAGGAGCGACAGCGCGAGCTATTCGCCAAGGGTCTCAGCAAGACCATGAACTCTCGCCACCTTGTCGGGCTGGCTGTGGACTTCGCGCCGCTCTTTGACGGTCAGGTCACATGGAAGTGGCCCGCGTTCAAGCCCGTGGCGGATGCCTTCAAGGCCGCTGCGAAGGAATTGGATATTGCCATTGAATGGGGCGGAGATTGGCGACGCTTCAAGGACGGTCCCCACATTGAACTCAGCCGGGCGGTCTACAAATGAACCCGCTCGTCGAAACTGGCGCGCTGATCGCCGCCACCATCGTCGTGGGCATAACGCTGATCTTTGTCCCTGTCCCAAAGCAAAAGCCCCCAGAGATTGACAACCCGCCTCCGCCTGCAACCGAGCCTCCAACCCCGCAAGAAGTGGTTTCACCCACCATCACCATTACAGCCCCTATTGCTCGCCCTGACGTGTCGGAGAAGGACCGCCTGGTGAGCATCGAAGTGAAGCTGATGCACATTCAGCAACAGGTCCAACGCATGGAAAAGAAGGTTGAGTGACTATGTGGGACAAGATGATCGGGCCAGCCACGCTCGTTTATATGATTTCCGCAACATTTGCCGCTGTCTGGTGGGCAGCGTCCGTCTCTGCACGCATTGACGATGCAGAGCGGAAGATTCAAGCCGCCGCGAACACAGCCGACAGGCTAACGCGCGTCGAGACGATCCTCATCAATCTGGACAAGCAGTTGGACCGCATCGACCACAAGCTGGATCAAAAGCCATGACCAAGAAGCGCCCCAAAGCCTCCGACCGCATCTTCTACACAGCCCCGCGAAAGTGGGTGATCTGGAAAGTGCTGCTCTCAGGCCCTGCCATAGCCCTCTATTGCCTCTCCGCTCTCTTCATCATCGCCTTCGCGGGGTCCTGACATGGTCACACTGGTTGCACATGGCGAGCGGGTCCGCATCCCGTTTGGCTTCAAGGGCAAGGTTGTCTCCACCCCTGTCGTTTCAACGACATCGGGCGAGGTCATCCTCATCAACACAGATGCAAATCAGTACGAAGCCATTTTCACACCCAGCGGCTCAGTGACCGCAACGGTGTCGGCAATGGCTCAAGTGGACCTTGGCGACGGTCGCGGACCTTTTGAGTACGTGGTCAGCCTTGGTGACTTCACTGCGCAGCCAACAACTGACGCAGTTACTATCGTGGTCGGTGATCCGGTGGTGGAGAAGCGGCCAGGCTTCAAGCAACTTTCTGACATCAAGAAGTGAACCCCGCGCGCACCGGGTCCGTGCGTTTAACTGATAGGTGCATAATGGGTAACTTCATCACGACCATTTTGTCTCTGCTGAATATAGCGCCAGGGTGGAAGACCCGCATTGCGGCCATCGCAGCATTGCTCCTTGCTGTTGTGTCGGCATGGAATGGTGCTGCCCCGCAGCTAGGCCTGGAGAACGCCGTTCTCGCAATTCCTGAGTGGGCGAATGCCATTGTGCTGGCCTTGCTGGGCGTAGGTGCTGCAAATCAGCCCAACAACCTGCCGAAGCCCTGATGCTGGGCTATCTCAAAATGATCGGGGCGGGCCTTTCGGTTCTGGCCCTGATCTGGGTGGGGTGGCAGGCCAACGGGTGGCGCATCAAGTCCGCCCAAGCAGACGTGCTGAAGGTCGAATTGCGCAATGAACTTCAGCGCAGGGTGAAGGCGGACGCTGACCGCTTGGCCCTTCAGGTGCAGCTATCGGCCAAAGAAGCCAAGATCGGCGCTGGCGTCAAAGTCGTAACCAAGACCATTCGTGAGTACATCCATGACACGGTTCCTTGCAGGATTTCTGCTCCTGTCTCTAACGGCCTGCGCGACCTCCGTGCCGGTATCCTGCCCCCAGCCCCCACCCAGTCTGCTACTGGCAGAGCCGCCCCTTGACGCCTCCCTGTTGGCTCAGGAGCCCATTCCGCTCCCTGTCCTGCTGGAAGCCTATGCAGTCGATATAGGACGCTTCCAGAGCCTCAGAGAGCGGCACGCTGACTTACAGGGCTGGGTTACGAAATACTGCCTATCCCAGCCAGCAGGGCGTCCAGAGCCGCGCTAGCCCACGCGAAGAACTGCGCGCTACAGAACATCAGGAAGACCAGCAGGCACCAATCCCCCAGCCTTGCGTTTGGACGGTGCCCCCAGCCGTGTTGTGGACGTTTCAGGGCCCGGCTCATGGGGTAGTCCCCCACAGAGCGACCAGGACAAGGCCCAACAAGACCATCACGGTGTTGATTAAGGCCGACAGGACGAATAGGAACAGCGAAGCGTGACGCATGAGATTGACCCTCGTGTGTTGCGTTAGAGGCGTGGCGGGTGTTGCAAGCACCCCCACGTCTCGCTGATGTTTATCAGCCTGCCCATAATGGGCGGAATTCGTTGATTTTCTTATAACTTTCGGCGATAATGCGCCTGCTGATTCACACAATCAGCGGGACCGAGTGGGTGCGCTAACACCCTTCCCGGCCCCTAACCCCCAAGTCTGTTTCGGAGACTCAGATGGCTGAGAATCAATTACCACAGGATTGCCGCCCTATCGACCTGTATTGGGTAGCCGGGTTTATTGAGGGTGAAGGTACCTTCAGCGGCTACAAAAGGAACTTCCACATCTCAGCCGCGCAGGTGCAGCGGGAGCCATTGGACCGAATGGTTAGGATTGTTGGCGGGACCATCATTGGCCCGACAAAGAAGAATGACAACCCCCGCCACCAGCCAATTCATATTTGGCGCATCTGCGGCAAGAGCGCCATTGAGTGGATGCTGGCGCTGCGGCCGATCATGTCCCCAAAGAGGCAAGAGCAGTTAGACCGCGCCCTACATGATTATTTCACCACCGTGAAGTTAAGAGGCGAAGGTGTCGGCGGATATTGCATCCGGGGGCATCACGTTGTGGAAGGCAATTTGTACTCTAAGGGTGGCGGCAGGTTTAGGTGCAAAGCGTGCATGGACATGCACTTATCGAACCACCGGAAAAAGCACGGCAGAAAGAGCCGGGCAAAATCGCGGCTAAAGACTGGCACGCCAACACCGGGGAGCACTGCCTCTGAGCAGTGCTAACCCATTGAAATGATGGTCGGAGAGACGTGATTCGAACACGCGGCCTATGCTCCCGAAGACATTGCGCTGTATGGAAAACAATGCCTTAGCGGGCCATCTGCGTTCCAGTGTTGGCCCTTTGATGCACTCTTGTGCCTTGTGCGTTCACGGTGACTGGCGCGGTGTGTCAGCGGGAGCTGCTTCTTTTTACAAGCTTCTCATATGAAGTCCGCGCCCTCCAATATTCGGTGTTCGCTTCACGGATCGCCAAGTCCAAGCGCAGGCGGTCCTCTGCGCTGATGTTGTAGACGTTTGTGTGCTGTAGCGCCGTGATGCGCGCCTGCGCCCCTAGCATCGCTTTTGCAGTCTCTGACACTGCAATCTCATCCCACCAATTCATCCCAAAGCCCTCACTGCTCGTTGAAGATAATCCGGACTGTAGCGGCTGCTCATGATGCGTCTTCCTTCAGATGTCGTTCCAATTCTGGCCTCATTGCGGGGTGCATCAGAAGGGTGTTTCCAGCCCTGAAGCACGCGGGCTTGTAGGTGATCCTCGTGTTGCGCTTGATGAGTTTCTTCGTGATTCGTGCTGACCGATGCCTGGAAATATTGAACGGGGTGACAGTGGCAACCTTCTCAACGGCGGCATCTGTCCAGATGATGCGAAGCCCGTTCAATGGTGCGTTTTCGTTGAAAAACCTCATGATGCGTCTCCTAGTGCTTTGCTTGCAATTTGTCTCAACTCGTCAAGCGTTCGCTCGTGCGGCCTTGTTGCCTTTATCAACTCCAGCGCAGCCTTCAGACGGTCGCGCTCTGCGCGAAGTTCAGCAATTTCTGCGGCGGCGAGTTTAGCGGCCTCCTCTGCGTCTATTACTTCTTCAAGTAGGAGTTGGCACTTGATTCTGTAGTCATCAACGAGTTCAGCTCGCATCGGCTTTTTCTCTGTCATTTGCTTTTGATCCACTCTCCGCACCAGTTGTTTGGGTCTACAAATGGGAATGTTGCCATTGGGTTATAGATAATCGGGTGCTGATTGTCGTTAGGCCACGGAACCATTTGTGGTGGGTAGCGGTGACAGTTGCTACCGTCAAAAAACTTGCAATCTCGGCACACCTTGCCGTCAGGCGCGGTCGGGCTCATGCGTCACCATCCACATATCCGCAGCCCTTGCAGACGTAGCAAGTTGCAGCCGCAATGCCGCGAGCATCTTCTGGGACTGGGCCTGCGAACAAGAATTTAGCCGTGGTAACGCTGATAGCAATTTCGCCGAAGCCTTTGCATTTGGGGCATTCAGACACGTCAGCCATCTGGTCATAATGGTCCTGTATTTTATTCTCCGGGCTCATAATTTCCACCCTCTCATCCAATTATGAATTGATCTTATTTCGTCATCCGTAGGCCGCTCTGTCAGCGCAACTCTAACTGACTGTGGCTCAAATAAATCTCTCCCAACACCGCGCACTCTAATCTCATCAGCCTCGCGTCTTGGCGCTTCGTAGATACCTATTGCTTCCGGGCGTAACGTCATTATTGCCAAGCGCCGGAGCTGCATGAGATGATGCTGAGTATGTTCCATCTCACTCAGGCCGCTTGATGCCGGTTGGTCCGGAATTGTGCTTTCACCAATTGTTTGCAGGGCGAAGCGTGCTTTGTGGCAGTCTTTCTCAGCGGCATTTAGCAATTGCCGCAACTGCTCCACCTCACACGCCAGCACTTCTAGGGCGTCGGCTGCTTCCTGTGCGATGCCGTAAGCGTGCATGTTCACACGCAACCGCTTCACCAGTTCTTTTGTTTTCTCATCTACAGTCACGCTGTGCCTCCTACCGCCAAGCATCGTAAAGTTCAAAAGCCAACAGCAGCGGCCAGATCAGGCTGAGGGCCAAGATTATGCCTAGCCACGTCCAGTCCATGCCCACTTCATCTTCAGGCAGGCTGAACAACTGGTACAGCAGCCAGGCGCAGCACGCGGTGTAGCCGGTCATGTAAATCGCAAGCAGGGTCATGCAGCCTCCTCGGTGGGCAGTCCCACCATTTGCTCAATCTGCGTCTTCAACTCGCTGGCCTTCAGGTGCGGCAGCCACTCCTCGCAAATGAACATGCAGCAGCGGTCATAAAACGCCTTGAACTGCGCCTGATCCATTTTCGAAAAAGCAATTGACGCCGGGAACTCCAACAGGCCGTCTTTCGTCTTTATGACGCGCACATGCCCGGTGCGGACCTTCAGCACGTCGCTGACTGTCTCTGCCTGCGCGCCGATGCTTGACGCGATGGCACTCACCAAGCCCCAGTAGAGACGGTGAAAGCGGATATTGCGGGGGCGGGTCACGTCACACGCAACCTCCGCCCCTAGCGGCACGCCTGCCAATGCTTCGCGCGCCGCATCATCTGCGGGCTGGAGGCCTATAGCGGTACGGGTGAAGAAGGCTTTCACGCGATCCTCCATATCCGAAAATAGTATTGCCCATCCTCCACGACTGTCTTCGTGGTGAACCTGCGCGTGCCTTTGAACTGTGCCCGCGCATTGTTTGCGATAGATGAGCGCAGACGGGCGTCATGGGCGAACCGGAAGCTGTCCCCGACCTGCATATCAGCGAGCGGGTACTTCACCGCTCGCCCCTTCGGGTTAGCCGATGGAGGAGGCACGTGTGTCTCAACAACGTACCTCATTCAGCCGCCACCTTCTTCGTCAGATGCGCCCGCTGTGCGCTGATGCCCGCATCGACCTGCTTGGCTTCGTCCGGGAACTTCTCGCGCAGCTTGTCGATGTGCTTGGTCCAGGTTGTGACCCAGTTCTCAAGATCGGCGACACTTGTTGCTCCACCCACTTCCTTGATGGCCTTGCGGGTGAAGGCTTTAGCTGCGTCAAGGGCTGGGTCATGAGGCGGTGCCGCTGGCTTGTCTTCTTCAGCGTCCGCATCGTCCGCAAGCCCGGTCGGGATTTGGAACAGGCCCAAGATGAAGTATTTGCGGGCGGTCGTGTGGCACTTGTTCAGCGCCTTGTCGTCATAGCCGCCCTTTGAGTTGCGCAGAGATGACAAGCCGGTCTGCCGGATAGGTGTTGATGTCTCGCCGCTGGAATGGTGCAGCGTGAACTCGTACACAGCCTCCATCATGTTGCCCTCCGCAACGATTTCGTGGCTGATTTCGCTCTGCACAATTACCAGACCGCAGTCCACCAGAGCGGGCTGCACCTTCTCCAGAATGCCTTCAATGCTGGCATACTTGTAGTTCTGGAAGGAGTTGACGCCCTTCTTTTGCACGTAGCCCACTTGGCTCATAACCTTCAGAACCGCTTCCGCAATCTTTGTCATTTTGCTCTCCAATTGATATCGCCGTTAAACTTCTTGCTGCCCTGGAATGGGCGGCTCTTGATCTTGCCGGGGGGCTTTTCCGCCATGCCGGAAACGATGGCCTCGTGCGCCGCTCTGGCTTTCTCCAGACGCTTGGCCTTGGCGATCTTGTGCAGGTCGCCGCCGGCAGATGTGGCTCTGGAGCCGTTGGTCTTTCTGCCGGCGCATTCCTTGTGAACCCATCGCAGGTTCTCGGCATCGCTGGAGCCGTCCAGTTCATGCGGGACCAGGTGTTCCAGTATGCGCGGCTCGTTAGGACGAAGCGGCCCACTGCAAAGCGCACACCTGATCCACCCGCCCGCCTGTTCAATGGCGACGTTGACCTTTGTGGCCGTTGAGATGTGGGGCCGCTTCATTGGCGCAACAGCCAGTAAGCGCGCATAAGCGTCATGGCCTCGTCCATCTTCGACAGCGCTAGGAGCATGTCATCTGCATCCGGCTTGCCGTGGAACAGGCCGACAGCACACCCAAGGCACTGCCTGATCTGCTGCTTGGTGGCTTCCTCAGCCATGAAGTCAGCAATGCGGGGTGAGGCTTCAGGGAACTGAACGATGTTGCTCATTCGGCTGCATCCTTCTCCAAAACGACTTGGCAGATCGAGCATACAGGCCATTCGACATGCTTGCGGTTGCCGCACCAGCAATCGTCGACAAACAAGGCGCGGACCTTGGCAATGCCGAGGAGCGGCTCGTCACGGTCGCCCGTGTTGACACAGGGAACGTCGCCATATGTGCGGTTGTGGCGGTTCACGCTTCAGCGCTCTCAAGAATGGTGTTGATGGCGCGGTTGTATTTGGTCTGAAGCTTGGCCCATTTCGCAATGAGCGCATCCTTCTTGACCTTGTCTTCGATGGTGTCGCCACCTTTGCGAAGCGCCTCGATCTGAACGTCGATAGCTTCGAGTTCTTCCTTGGCTTTCTGCAGGAACGGGTCCTGCGCGATGCTGTCGTAAATGCTGCTCATGGGAGTGTCCCCTTGAATGGAATGGTGAAGGTGATCGGCGCGTGGCACTGACGAGCGTTCGCTGCCATGTCCATCCGACCGAGGTTGAAGAAGCCGATGCAGAAGCCCGCGAGGATCGCAAAGCCAGTTGCGTAGGCGCTGAGTGTCTCGGGGGTCATCAAAGCCTCCCGTCCCACTTGCTGCGGGTCCATGCGCGCTCTGCGGCTTCCTGCTCGAACTCATCGTCCAGCATGTCGCCCAGCGTGGTCTTGGCTGATCCGTCTTCGGTGATGACTTCGATGCCCGCCGCTTCCAGAGCGGTCATCAGTTTCAGTTTAATTTCATCGAATTGGCGCTCGATGCGATTGGCGCGAACCTGAGTGGGTCGCTTCGTGATGGTGATATGGGGCATTGGTTCCTCCCTTGTTGGTATGGTCAATATGCGCCCCCTTGTTTCCAGTGTCAACACTCATCAGGCGAAATATTATTGCTTAATTTAGTGATTGACGGTGGCAACGGACGCGGCTATATATCCCTAATGACACCAAATCAA
>Ga0075472_10000461_pt1 | contig 16759 bp, 8 predicted proteins | sample DEB19_08_DNA_3_FD_77014 | JGI IMG/M metagenome (GOLD analysis project Ga0075472, IMG submission 77014) | Aqueous microbial communities from the Delaware River and Bay under freshwater to marine salinity gradient to study organic matter... | ecosystem: Environmental > Aquatic > Marine > Coastal ...
GGTACCTAGCGGTCGGAGTAGGAGCCACGGCCATTGGGGTGGGCGGCGCGCGATTCAAATAAACCTGTAACATACGGTTGGCGCTAGGACATGGACAGCTTCTTCAAGAATACAAAACAGATTTTTAGTACTAAAAATCTCACCCGATGGCGTAAGGAGTGTGATGTGTCAACCAGGGAGGCATCCAATGGACTGAGGGATATTCTCTAGACGCTGCTCGACGCCTGCATCTCGAGCACTTCGAAGTCACCTTCGCTTCAAGGACGAGTCAGTGACATACTGACCTACTGGCCTCCTGACACACTAACCTACTGGCCTACTGACACACTAACCTACTGGCCTACTGACACACTAACCTACTGGCCTACTGACCCACTAGCCTACATACCCCCAACAGTATATAAGCTCCGGCTCGCTGAGAAGCGAGCAGGAGTTACCTTCCGACATTTATGTACACCACAATCATAGATATAAGCTAGAACTAAATACACCAGTCTATATACTACAATATATGTACAACTATTATTATAACTAAGTAATGAATAGAAGACCTCACGGTTTCACACATTACATATTTGGTGCAACGACCGGATTTTCTTCAGCTACATTTTTGGTTAATTGGTTAAACGGAGGAAGGAGATATAACAAACCATCTACCAAACACCAAGACAGAAACTACTATAAATCTAAATCAACATATTAAAGGTAACAAACTCCTCATTTAGGTTATGGAATTAGATGGCTACTAGTAACAGTACCGTGGCAGAAAGTGATATTTTAGATACGAAAAATCAAGAAAGTAGTTCAGACGAATCAGAGCTAAATAGCACTTTAGAGGATAGGGAGGAAGTAGTGTCCCTTGCCAATAAAGCAACCGAACTAGAGAAAAATTATATTGAGTCAAGGAAACAACGCAAATCTGCTTCAGTAAATTTAATAATACAAAATAACGAAGAACTTTTTAACGCAGCAGAAGAACTACTAAGAGAGAAACTAGACGAAGTAGCGTTGCGGTACATTAACCCAGAAGAGAAAAAAGCTATTTTGACAAGTATTAAAGATCAATCAATAAAGCTAGACTCACTTATAACGTTAATTAAGGACAAGAATTTACAACAATCAATCAAGAAAGGTATTGATAATCAGACGGTCAATTATAGCGGTGCAGAAAAGTACAACCGACAATACCTAAGAACTATTATCTACATTTTACGATCAGCGACAGCTTTAGAACAAGAACGACTAACTGAGGAACTAGACAAAGCGAACGAGCTACTTCAACAAAAAAACTACGAAGTCGGCAACGAGCTGAGATTGAGATTAGAGGAGGACAACAACGGATTAGCATTAGCCGAAGCGAGAGAACGCATAGAGTCCCTACAGATCAATTCAACGCAACTAGAGAACAAAATAAAGAGCTTAGAGGAATTGATTAAACAGCAAACTAACTTAATAGAAGAAACAGAGGCTACAAACACAACTATCAACCTAGAAAATCGGAAAACAACAGACGATTTGAGAAATACAATTAAAAACCAAAATACAAGCTTGCAGCAACAAGCGGAATTTATTAAAGTTGTAAGTGAAGCAGAGAAGTTAGCTAATACACAACTGGACACAGCAAAACAAAGAATTCAAGAATTGGTTGCAAAGAATACTGAGGCCGCGACTAAATTAGAAAATCTTACAGCTGATCTAAAAAATACTGAAAGCGAACTAGAGAATTGTGGAGCTGCTTATAAAGCATTAGAGGACCAATTGAAAACCGCCACTGACGAAGTCAATAGACGTCAAACAGAGTATACAGACAATCCAACGAACACATTCGAGAGCAACGACCAGAAGCTAACAACTATTGGTAGAGATCTCACTGAAGTAAAAGATATTGTGTACGACAATAGGTCATTGCTGATTCAGACAACCAAAAGTATCAGGGAAAATACCCACAGAACGATTGATAGGACTGGTATCTCCCTCGCAGACGAATTAAGTGTATTAGAAGAGCAAAATACTAACCAAAGCGAAGAGGAAGACCAATACGAAGATTCAATCTACTTAGGAACGCGGGAAACAAGTAGCCTACCACGTCTTAAAGAAACAATCGAGTTATTAGAAAAAGCTCTAGAGACGAAAGGAACTGAGCATAAGACCGCAACGGAAAAACTTAAAGAAGCGGATCAAGTTCTTAAATCACAACAAAGCGAGATAAACAAGCAGAACCAAACGATCACCGAATTAAGAAAACGGGTATCTGAATTTGAAGAAGAACAGGACATCATGGCAAACGCAGAACTAGCCAGAAAATTTGACCAAATTATCTCGAGAGACGAAAAGAAAGAAATCCCCTTATACGACGGAGAATCAGACGACGTCCATAAATGGATCCAACAAGCGGAAAGGGTCTCAAATAATAATTCATGGGCAATGGACCAGAAAATTAGATATTTTTCAGATAGGCTAAAAGGAGAAGCTCTGGAATGGCATAATGAGTACATGGAAAAACCCCTAGACGACTCTAGTCCACCAAAACCGATCCCAAAAGTGATGGTCACTTATGGTACTTGGAAACATAATTTCATGAAACGATTCGAGGATGAAGCTGACTTGGAAAGAATTAAAAATCATCTGAAAACTTTAAAACAAAAAACGGGCCAGAATGTTAAATCCTATATTGCCATTATAAATCGATTATATAATAGAGTGAATGGGAAAGGAGTCCAATTGCCAGACAGAGCGTCACTCAGCGAAATTGCACTATGCCGAGAGAATTATAACCTAAGAGATAAGGAGAAACTAGAGATTTTGTTATCAGGATTAACGCATTCTCTTAAAGAAGCGATATGGGTACGAATGCCAGCAAATAGAACCTATGATTCAGTTTGTAAATTGGCGGGAGAAGTCGAAAGTATATTATTAAACAAAGAATTGACAGATAACAAAGGTATTTCAGCTCTTGTAGCGGGCATCTCTTTGCATGAACAAGAACAGGATCTTGAAATAAACAAACAAAGAATTGAATTAGCTAATCTACAAAAGCAAATTGGAGAAATACGCCTAACAGAGACTTTTAACCAGGTTATGGATAAAAGCCCCCTAATAGCAGCGGTGGAAAAATACGACAACCAAAATCAAACACCTGAGGGCAGAAAGGAAAACAACAACTACTACACATATCCCAGGGATAGATCGAGAAGCAGAGATACGGATAGGGACTATAGACGAGAATACTCTCGTTCAGCTTCACCTGGACCACCACGTTATTTGAAGCAAAACCAAGAACGTGACTTCTCTACAGATCGCCAGAGCCGACCAGATCAAAGTAGATCTAGATTTCCCGACAATTGGAGGGAAAGAAGTCTGTCGAACAGCCGTGTAGCCAGTCAGGAACGGCCACAGAGTACATTTAACAATTACACGTCCCGTCGAGAACACGATACAACGGGACAGCAACCAAATACGGCACGAGACAATTTCAGATTTCAACGTCCATATCAAGCAACCGAAAACCAATTTCGGGGACCAGGACAAAGGATTCCATTTCCTCGACAAGTCTCTTTTGATCAAAGTAACCAACAAACAGCGGGAGACACTGTCATTTGTTATTTCTGCAAAAGGCCGGGACACATCCAAGCGAAATGCAAAACGCGTCTACGTCTACAGAACAGGAGAACCCCGAACATGGGACAACAACATCAAGTAATGAATTAGAAACAATAAGCAATTTATTACCGAAAGACGTATCAATAGAACCAAGTCAAGAAATAGTAGAAAATGGAAAGGAATGTGATATCTGGAATGCACGAAGGATGGTGAATAGTCAATTTTACCAATTAATGAGATGTCCAATACGAATAAAAAATTTATCGCTGCGGGCCCTCCTTGACACGGGATCTGCAGCTAGTTTAATGGCAATTACGACCTTTCTTAAAGTACCAAAGCAGTGTATAAGGCAGGTGAATAACATGAGAAACATCTCAATAAATTTCAAGACTGTTTCAGGGGAGACTATGAAATCTATGGGCTGCTACAAAATAAAATTCTCAGTCATGACTGACGATAAAGCAACTTTTTCACATGATTTTTATATACTAGGTAGCCTTTACGAGGGAATAATCTTGGGAATCGATTTTATGACAAAATACCAATTAATTTTGTTCCCAGGAGAACGCTCACTGGGTTATATCCGGGATAACAAACCGTACACAATAGAACTATGTGAGACCCCCGTAATGCACATAGATTTTCTAGAAGAACAGACGCAGATCCTTGTTGATAAGCAATACAAACATATAATTGAAGGATTACTAGAGAAACATCCCTATTGTTACGCAGAGAATATGTCACAGATGACATCTGTACCGACAATAGAGCATAGAATAAATACAATAGGAGAACCTCCATGTGAAAGGATGAGGAGAACGGCTCATGCCCTTAGGCCGATCCTAAAAATGAAAATTGACGAATTATTGAAATATAACATTATAAGGAAGAGTATAAGTCAATTTGCGGCGCCTATTGTTATGGTTAGGAAGAAGAACAACGAATATCGTATGTGTATAGATTATAGGAGGCTCAATGATTGCACAATTCGTGAAAAATTCCCGATCCCGAACGTGTGTGACACAATAGATGGCCTCGGGGGAGCTAAATATTTCACGACCCTTGACCTCTTTAGCGGCTATTATCAGCTATCTATTCACGAAGAGGACCGCCATAAAACGAGCTTTGTATGTGAATACGGACAATTCGAATTCAATAGATTACCATTTGGATTGGTCAACGCGCCATCGGCATTTCAAAGGACGATAACGGCCATATTTAATGAGATACACTTCGATTTCTTATTGATTTACTTAGACGATTTAATTATTTTTAGTAAATCAAAAGAGGAACACATTCGACATCTAGAATTAGTCTTCAAAATATTACATACAGCAGGGTTAAAACTAAACCTACGGAAATGTAATTTTTTCCAAACAGAAATAGAATATCTAGGGTTTCTCATTTCTGGAAAAGGGGTGAAACCAATCAAACGAAATGTTGAAGCAATTAAGAACTTTCCGGTTCCTAGAACTGTTAAACAAGTAAAAGGATTCATCGGTCTTGCATTATATTATAAAAGATTTGTCCGAGATTTCGCAGGCATGGCACATCCGTTGTACGAGTTATTAAAGAAAGATACCAAATGGGAATGGGAGGAAAAACACCAAGAATCATTTGAAATATTAAAGACAGCCCTTACATCATACCCATGTATGAGACATCCGGAATTTTCGCGAGATTTCATTGTCCAAACAGATTCAAGTGGCTATGGGGTAGGAGCAATATTATGTCAAATGCAACCTAAGGTGTCTCTCGATTCCGAAGAAAAAGAACCGCGGTTGAACAAGGATGTGTACAATGATAAAGAAAATGAAATAGAAGAGCTAGAGGAAGTGGTTATAGCATATTCCTCAAAGAAGTTAGATAAGAAGCAAATAAAATATTCGGCAACAGAGCTCGAATGTTATGCGATAATCCATGCCATTACAGTGTTCAAGCCCTATCTATACGGACGGAGATTCACTGTGAAATGCGACCATCGACCCTTACAGTGGCTAATGTCTAAAGCTGAACCAGCAGGAAAACTTTCAAGATGGGCGATGAAAATTCAGGAATTCCAGTTCGATATAGAGTATAAAAAAGGCAAGGATAACTTAAATGCAGACGCATTAAGTCGTATGCCAATAAATAACGTTTCTATTTGGTATCCAAAAATGGACGATTGGGTTATAGCACAGCAAACAGACGAATATTGTAGGACAATTTTAGAAAAACTTAGCTTACCAGCCCCACAAAAAGACATGAATGATGCGAAATATACTATTCTACCGAACGGGATAATAGCAAGAGTAGACGGTAGAATAGTGGTACCGGAGGGGAAAAGAAATGAGGTCCTAGAATTAAATCATGATCACAAACTGGCAGGACATCCCGGTATAAGTAGGACATTAGCAAGACTGAAGGAACGGTACTCATGGCCATATATGGCAATTGACGTGACAAATTATGTTAACAAGTGCGAGAAATGTGCAAAGAGAAAATCGTACGGTGCAACCAAGGCCCCATTGAAGTCTATGCCGACGACAAACAAAGTAATGCAAATGGTCGCAGCAGATATCTGTGGCCCGGTAACCGAGAGTAAACATGGTTTCAAATATATTTTGGTCGTCACAGATTACGCATCACGATACGTCATAACCGTACCTATGATTGACCAGACAGCAAAGACTATAGCGAAACATCTTGTTTACGACGTTTTTACGATTTTTGGGGGTGCTACTTCGATGCTGACAGATAAGGGTACAAACCTCCTAGCGGGGGTTGTTCAAACTATTTGTGATTTATTCGGGGTAGAGAGAATAACCACAACAAGTTTCCACCCACAAACGGATGGATTAACTGAACGTTTTAATCGCACAATGGCGGACATGTTGGCCTGTTTCGTTAATAAGACACCGGACCTCTGGTGCGAGTATCTCAAATTTATAACAATGGCGTATAATACCACACCACATAGCACTACTAAATTTAGTCCTTTTTATCTGTTTTATGGAAGAGAGGCTAATATGCCTAATGATATATGCCCACCGATACGATATAGGGCAGTAGAAAATTATGGAGAAATGGTTTCACAACAGTGGAATATCGCACTTGAAATAGCGAGACAAAATGTCGAAAAGGCGCAAGTCACTCAGAAGAAATATTATGATGAAGGGTCGGCGATTATATCCTTTAAAGTAGGAGAAAAAGTGATGCTAGCAGAACCTCCTAACAAACCAGGAAAATTCAACATGAAATGGGAAGGCCCCCATACAGTTATTACACGAATTTCAGATCTAAACTATCGAATTCAACATAATTTTACCAAACGGGTACAGGTAGTACATATTAATCGGTTGAAACGGTATGATAAACAACCACAAAAGGTTAAACCAAACGAATTAAAGGCAAACTTATTAAAAGCCACGTCGGGAGTGAGGGAAAACACAGAAAATAGTGATAATACAGTTACTACAGCTAGTAAGGGAATTGAGATCCAGACAACAGGGGGTAACAAAGAAAATGTAACCCCAAAACAAAGGGTGCAACCAAAAAGGCCCGGTGTAAGACTAGTAAGAGACGTAAGGAGCACTAGACCGAACCAAACTGTGGAAAAAGGTGGCGGGGGGGAAACCAAACCTAAAGGACAGTACAATGCTAGGGCTAGTCACAGCAGAGTTCTTCAACAGGCATCAGTGGAACCCACTTATAGGGGACGGTATAATTTAAGAGAACGGACGCAACCTGCCAGATACTAAACTAATAGACCTGATTACTCATGTTACGTCTATAAAAAATATTGAAAAACCTTTCGTTTACTTTTAGATGCCCGGAATATTTAAGATAGCGTTCATAATGGCCATTACTTGGTTAGGCCATAAGGTGGAAACAACGACTGTATGTGATTGTAGCAATCCAACAGTTAAGGGAATTATCGACTTATCAGTGCCAAAATACTGTGACCATGCGGAACCACATCGTCATAAACAACCACAGAAGTTCGAAGGATACACCATAGTAACTAAAAAGAAAGATACCTTCATCTTTCAAGGAAACGTTTGCGAAATGTGGATCAAAGAAAAGAAGATTACGGGATCGTTTTGGGTAGGGGCTTACAATACAGAATTCCATGAATATACGAGATATGTCTCTCGACATGAGTGCAGAGCAATGGTTGAAACAGGTCTCTGTGGCAATAATAAAATGATTCAAGTGGGAGAAGCACTGAAGTATACAGAAGAGCCCGAAGGTCCCGGCAAATGGTACGATACACGAAAATATTCCACTTTGAATTGCGCCGTTACCAATATTACACTGTCACAGGAGAAAAACAGGGGGACTATAATGTCACCCCTAGGAGAAATTGATAATTTATGGTATTTGGGATACGAAGATTTCAATCACAAAATGATAATTTGGGATGTAATCGACAGAACGAATTACGAGCAATTCACAAGCTGCAGGCCAACTGAACTAATCAAAGGACGCGGTACCGTTACATTCACAGAAAAGCATGGAAGATTGATAGACACAGCGCATCAGCTAGAAATCTTATTCGATGTTGAGAAAAAAGCTCTCTGCAACCTGGATGGTGAAGAGACCGTTGGACACACGATTTTCGGATTACCGGATGGATACTTGGTTCTGAGAAGTCCATTAGAAAAGAAATCACGGAAACGTAGGAGCCCTTGGGATTTAGTGGAAGAGCGAACAAATGAGCTACAGGATACATATAACACGAATAGTTATTCAGGGGTTATTTTTCAGTACGAACACCCATTTAATTATATAACACATACGGGTTTAAACACTTTACTCGAAGTAAGGACAATGAAGATAGCAGAGGGTTCAAAAAGAAACGTGTCATATGAAGGATGGCCAGGATTCTCTCTAAAAGATCAGCTCTTAAAAATATACGGGACAGATGATTGTGTAGTAATCCCTAAGAACAAGAGAGCTATAAGGGTGGGATCTTGCGACGATGACCCGACTCTATGGATCTACGATGAGGAAGACACGGTCATAATCGATAGTGAGTATGGAAACTGTTTAACACGACTAGGAGACATCATTGGCATAGCAAAATGTAGGGAGCTGGGTCAAAGGGAGAATCAAACATGGCTGTTCTGGAATACAGAACGGATCCAGGAAACAACAATTCCAATTATCTTTGATTTTGATCGGCCGAATCAAATGCTACCCTCACTGCTGGAGATGGCTAGTACAGAGGACACGACGGTGCCAAAAGACTACAACTCATTTGCATGGGGAAAGATAACCAATTTCAAAAACAACTTGTGCATTAGAGTGAAAGGCGAGGCGTCTCGATTAAAAATGAAATCCTGCACTGAAAACTCAGAGGACAATAAGGGATGGATTCAAGATTTTGAATTAATGGGAGATTTAACCTTAAGAGCTCTTGGTACCGACTACTGCGTGACTGCGCTTCACGCAGGAAGAGTTATACATAAGAGAAAATATTTAAGACAAGAACCAGAATTTGCTCATCTTTCAAAATATGAACCATTCTCAGTAATACTCGAAGAGTGCCGTCTGTCTGCGACACGTTGGGTGTACGAGTATGAAACGGGTCAATTAATAGGATTTGATTTCCACACAAAGATGAGTCTTTGTTTAGATAGAGTGGGAGACGGTTTGGAATACCTATCAATCCAAGCTTGTGAATTAAAAAACCAAACTTTATTAAACCCTGAGCGTACACAATCTTGGAATTTAGAATTTACAAACCAGAATGCAAAACAGTCCATCGAACCAGCCTTGGCTAAAGATAAATACGCACTTCATGCTTATCTGAAGGAACTGAAACGGAGTCAAAATAGTAAATATATAAAAATGGAACAGATTATGCGCTTTGGCAAAGAACATCGTTTGAAACCTAAACATGCAGATAAGGGTAGGAAGAAGCGGTTAGACGCAGAGCGGTTCAGTTTTTTAGAAACGCAAAACCAGGGGGCCCCAGTGGCAGAACCATATTTACAAGGCCCGTTAGAGGGTGGCCAAAGCCAAGACCAGGAGGGCTCAAATCAACCAGTTCTCTCCACAACGACGGAAAAATCTGAAGCGTCTACAATTAAACCCAAACCAATTTCTACTACCAAGCGTGTTTCTTCCACCACACCTAGGTCGAACGAATTTTCAAGCCCAACATCTGAAGAAAATGATAACAAACCTGACGTAGAGAAAGACATAGAACTAATACTGGGACGGACAAAAAATTTAATTAGATCAGAACTGAAGGAGGCACATGAGCAATATAAAATAGGATACGAATTAGATATGTCAAATTTACTTGCTGATGAAATTCGCCAAGTTTATTGTGAAATAGCATCAACCAAAAGAAGACAGCTTATGCTTATGGCTCAAATAAGCCCGCTTTTGGCTGCAACGGGTCTAGGGAAGAATGTTTCAGTTTGTGGGCGCATAGAAGGACGGGGTGAAACCCTGATCATGCAGCAATGTGTACCGCATAAAGTAGAAATGAAAGCCATTTTGACCAGGTGTGGATATGAGCCAATATTTGCGTTTGGCGAAAATAATCATTCAATGACCATTGGTATTGACGGTTGGTCAATGCGAAATTACACGGAATGTTTCCACAACAGTCATTACATAGGCATGAATGGAAAAACATACTACTGGCATTCTCGATATGATATCAATAATGGAAACTGGTTGGAAAAAAATGCTACAATTCATGGCTCACAAGCAGCATTAGTAGCCGGATTTGATGAACTTATGCTCAACGATGAAGATTTTAAACTATTCGCTCCAAATAGAAATAGCAGAATGGAATTAGAAAAATTAAACATCCTAATGGAATTAGCAAACAGGGATTTTGATAACCAGCTAAACCCAAATGGAGTCTACGGTTCTTTCCTAGAGCGAGATAATAAGCTACGAAACAACCCGTTTGGGATTCTAAGTTTCCGCAATGTTATGCAGACAATTGGAATGTTAATTATGATAGTGATTAGTTTTTCTATATTAATATGGGTGATAAAAATTGTTGTCAACTGTCTTAAAAACAAGAGTTTACATAACTTAGAGCTAGGAAAGAAAAAGAAAAAAGAGACAGAAAACAATACAGAACCACCTATAGACGTTTATCTCCCTGAACCTATCATAAACAGCATTCAAGAACGATGGTATGGAATAAAAGGGGGTCGTACGGGCAAATCTCATCCTATCGAAATAAAGGAGACAAAAATTTAATTATACGTTTAATTTTCAATTGTTAATGGATACTTCATAAAAAGACTCGGATTAATGACCAAATCGAATATATAATTTAGATTATAACTATGCGACGCAGCAGGACACGGGAAATTGACTTAGAAGCTGGGACAAATACTCAGACTACAAATAAGAAGTTTTGGAAAAGCGATTGTACGAACCCTACACTAATAAAATGGGCAAAAGCAATAGTACTGGTCATGTCATTAATTTACCTCTGGTTACATGTAATAATAAAACACATTTTCGCGGAAGATGGCGTCAACCGAAATCAGACCCTAAAAATTATTTAAGATACAACGTGGGATGTTAAGCGCAACTTAAATGATCGATAGGACTACAACATACGAGGACGCTCTTGGATTTACCATTCAGTTGCATTTATTAAACGATTCTGCACATATGGTCATTCCAGAGATCACATTTCGTTGTATTTCGAGTTTTAGTCAAAAGCAATCAAGAAAATACGTAACATCTTATTTATATCCAAAACTAGCCATTTCAGTGGAAGACCTACCACGTTCAACCGTTCCAGTGGAATCAGTGGAGAGTAAAGCAACCGAGATTTCTCCCGTATCGGAAATACAAACAATTCCACCATCCACTTTGGCAATAGGAATTCGTATTCATCACTCGGAAAGGACAAGAGATTTAAGTAGAATCGAAGAATGGCTAGCAAGAATAAATTTGGAAAATGATTATGAACAAGAGAATGACAGCCAGGATACGCTGGAACAAATTATTGAAGTGGACGCCGAAAAACAGGAGAAAAATGAAGACTCTGGGCCAAAAGAACAAGGGATGATTGTAAAGAGTGAAGAATGCCCGATTTGCACGGAACTTCTAATAGACAAGCCTGTAATGATATTGGATTGTGATCATGAATTCTGCACTCGATGCATTTATCAATGGATGCAAGAGAAGTTCTCATGCCCAATATGTCGGGCGAGCATAGGAAACAATAATTTTGGATTAAATGAAAGAGATGAAGAAGACCTTTATTCGCAAGACGACGATTATAGTACTGGGGAAGATGATCACGGAGGTTTTGAGGCTTTTAATCATGAATATGATGAATGGGGAGACTGTGTGTCGTGTGGTTACCCCGGATACAACGACGAACGTTGGGAACACATAAGAGGCATAATCAATAGTGAACTAGGTATATTCGTGCAAGATGATGCTTCAGAACAAGACGAAATTTCTGAAGAAGCCTCTTCATCTGAGAATAACGAAAATCCTCCTACCATGGGGGCTTAGTATACACTAATTGTTCCCCTTATCTTGATAACGTTTAGCAAATTTAGTTTGAAGAATGGAAATCACCTTATTTCAGTTTAGTCACATAATTTGGCATCCCGTTGACAAAGTAATATCATTATAACAAATTGCAGATTGCAGATTATAGTCAGATAATCATTTAATAAAATACAGTGTTACGGAATTAAATAACATGGAGTAATAATTTAATAAATTCCAAATCCAAAATGTTATTAGGGAATTTATTCATGAATAATGCCGAGCATTGATTCAGTGGAATTATTGGAATCTGAACTAAAAAAAAAAATCAAAATTGTCCGAATTTGTTTTATTTTAACTGAGTTTAAACCTTTATTCTGAGGGTCGAGTTTTAACAAGAAAAAAAAATCTGACAGAAACAAAAGTATGTTTTTTCTTTATTGTGTAAAGAATTAAATTCTTGTTGATTTGGTTCTTTTTATCAAAATTAAACAATTACATTTGATTAAAGTTGATTCTAGTCGAATGTAATTGAATAACCCCCCTTTTAAATGCAATTAAATTTCTAAATTTTATAAAGATTTCATCGACTTTAATCGATTTTGGTCGTTGAGTTAGAATTATTATTAACTAACAATTAGTGTAACACAGTTAAAGTATTGTGTTAATCAAAACAAGAAAAAGGTCACAGTTAAAACTGCATTAAAGAAACTGTCTGCCCATCAAAATTTTAAAATACGTGAACTCGTTTGAAAACTTAGTTGAAATTCATTTATACATGGACCTTATCTATTATATCTATCATGGACCTTATATAGTAAATATTTAATCTAGTAAGACGAGTAGGTGTTTGCAATTACATTTGAGGCACTGTTTTCAATTGTAAGCGATTATTACAGTTACAACAGGAAAAAATCATATCTGTTTAGAACTTGCACGAAAATATAACGACAACTAAATAAATAAAAGTTTAATGCCACTATAATAATATTGATTACCGCAAGGACATTAAAGGCTAACAACCTCACTGAGAAACATTTATTTATTTATAGGGAAAAATAATGGTTTTATCGTCTGGTGAATACTGGGCAGCTTGGTACTCGAAGAACAAAGAAGTAGGTGCCCTTATGTTTGCACGAAGAGAGATATCATTGGTACTATCTCAAGCAGTAATAGATAAACATATTCAAGATTTAATAGGAAATAAAGTTCATCGGGTGTATAGTTACAACTGTTACATTTTAGAAAACATCGATTTATTTGTAGACGTCCCTACTAATACTGCCCCAGGATGGAAATTTGGAACTCCAACTAACGAATTCCTTAAACATAAAATAGTTAAAGAAGGTTTTGAAAAATTTCTAATTGATCAGAGAATTCAGACAAATGAATTCAAAGTTAACGACACACAAAAGTAGTGAATATCAGTTAAAATAACTAAGATCGGATAGGAAACTAAAGGTTAACTTCTTATAAACAAAATCTGATCAATAAACCTATCAAAGTAAAATCAATTAAGTTTCTATATCAAGACAAACTATTTTCAAATTTGCAAGTTAAAAATCATAACACTAACAGTTCTGTTGTTGAATGCTAATAAAAATCAAAACATCGGAAAAAGGGGCAGAGAAAATTCAGCTATCAATTGAATTTTTATAATTGAACGCAAGCTAAACAAATTTTGCTTTTAATCTTTGGATCATTGGGCAATGGGCAACAAGTTAGAACCTTTGGCAAGGTATTACCTCAAGGATTACAAACAATATAACAAATCAAAGGGAAGGAACGTCATTCAACAGTAGACAAAATATCCACCTCGCGACCAAACCTATTACTAAATATAGCTAACTGGAATAAATATAAATCATGAGTTTCTCGAAAATAATTTGAATACATGGTTTTTGTTAATAGGTAAAGGATCGTAACCATCTGTTATAAGTAATGAAGGAACCAAGACATAAAAACCCGAACCTGATACGCCAATTATATGAGAGGGAATTGGGGAGGAGGTGGACATTGCCTACAATTTCAATAAAAAGGGAGAAACGCTGCTATCACGTTAAACAAAACTTCTATCACCATTATATCGAGTTCTATAAAATTTCAAAAGAGTTTTAATCAAAAAATAAGCGATGAAAAGAATAGAAAATAAGAGCGTAACATGCGTTATGTTAAACATTTTAATCAAGTACATGTGTCTCAATCTAAAATCTGCGTGTCAATTCATTAGAACGTAAATTTACAGAGGAACATTTAACGAATATTTAGTATTCAATTGACAGATTTATTACATGCACGACGCATTCAATAAACAGAGACGATATGCACGGGTTACAAGCATAAAATACATGATGCACTTTAACACTTAAAATATTACCTTTTCAGTAGTATCGATTATTGAGAGGAATGAGGGCATAACAGGTCATTAAGAAGAGACTAGAACAATGCAGAACCCGACGTACTTGATACTAATTATTTACGTAATAAAAAAAAATCAAACAGTTACATACCCGAGTCGTCGAAATTCAGATGCATAAAACAGACAGGAAACCGCGTAATAGACCATGCTATTGCAAACCAATTAGTTCAATCAATTAAAAGAACAAACATATTGAATCAATAGCTCAGATCGTGAATACAAAATGAAATAGGAGACACGGAAGCAGTGGAGATGCAAGATAACCGGGGCATCGAACGGTATCAGTAGATAAAGCCAAACGATCCCCTGGCAGTGCAATCTGATAAGTCTCTTAAATCTTACCCCAACCGACACTACCAACGCCTGAGCTAGACGGATGATTGCATGCAATCAAGTCGAGCAAGGAATTGGCCGTATAAATACGTAAACAGTCCGAGTCTGTATATGCCGGTCAGGCTCCTAGTTATTCGTGCACACACCCGTCAATCAACGCATCAAGAACTAAAATTTGTATTCATACGATCGTTAACCATTAGATGCAAATACATTCATCTTTGCTTGATCAAACAAATCTTTTCACAACAACCATCGTTATATACAGCAGTAAATAGCCCTTCTGACAAACGACGCCGATGTTGAATCAATCGACGAAGCACTTTACCTCGTGACAAATGATGAATTCTTGCGATCTTTACGAGATGGAGTAGGAGACCATCCATCACTCTGTTAAAATAAAGTCATAGTAAATGACGTGAATTTATATAAAAAATAATAACTTTATTTAACCTGTTCATTGGAGGCCTACTGCGGCTGGTGCTGAAACACGCAGTCAAAGAATGGCGTGCTACAGACCGAAATTAAATACACCATTCATCGATTGAATCAAGCAAACTCAAACATGAACCCGGTGAAACCATTACAGCGGCAATTGCATTAGATTTGTTACGTTTTAAAATATGGTCACACCGTTTGAGTGTGATACCATCTGCAATTAATCGGTTAACTAATCACGAATAATAAATAAAATTGCATGAAACTAGTAGATACTAATTACAATGATTAAAGTTCAAGACCCATAATAAATAATCACAGTTCTCGATTTACAGATGCAATCGATAACACATCTAGAAATTACATAAACATAAACATGTACTATCATGATATATTATGACAGAAGCTATCAACGTCAGTTAATAAACGAGACGCTACTTTTTTTTCTGATCCGGCAATCCAAAACAACAACATCGATAGTAAACAAAATAATAAAATCACCAGAGTCAACACATAAAGTTAGTAAACAGCATTATTATTGATAAGGACGATTGAACGATGGGCAGCCATCAAAAGTCTGCCCTTAATAGAATATGAACTCTTTTAGATTACAGTGAATCAGAGGATATTGATTGTCTATCATTCGATTCATACTACTTATCAACACCACAAATTAGTGCATTAAACGTTGTTTAATTATATAACTGATGTTTCGCGTGTCTACAAAAGAGACAATAGGAATGGAATATACATACAACACGTCCAATATGCGGGACTTGATGAAATAACAATAGTTAAAACTGAAAGACTAATTTATGCACTGAATTCTTATTACTGGATAGATTAGTACTCTCGAGCCAAACAAATCTTTAAATAATGTTATTAATTAACACAAACACGATGACAAAACGATTGAGAACGGGACAAAAGATTTGACCAAAAATCGACTAACAGTCCAGTAACAGTAAATAAACACAATGAAATAGTTTTTTCAATCGTTAAAAGAGAAATGCGTCATCTAATTAACAGGTTACAACTGTGAATTTACACAAAAATACAGTCGTTATGGAATAACAGGCAGTTGATCCATTGAAAATGAAGAATCGAAATACCGCAATCATCAAAAGCCTTAAGTCTATAATTGAGCGCTAGAGGGCACAAGCAGTTATATGAAGCAAGAAAAAATAACAAATGAAAAAGCGGTGGTAATCATGAGCGCCAGATGGCGGTAATGAGGCCAAAAACAAACACAAACGCGCCAGACTTATAGTCGATATGATATTGTACATGCAAACGATAGATGAACACAGTATTACATCGATATAAGTAAACAAGACATTTTTATTTCACTTGAATCTAATATAATGGATAATAACCAATTGGAAACACTGTATCAATCATCAATCGTAATCATGACATTACACATTCTACTAAATACAGAAGGCGAGGGCAAACAAATAAGACAAATACATTATTCCTTGCGTGCATTTATAA
>Ga0075472_10000463_pt1 | contig 16725 bp, 19 predicted proteins | sample DEB19_08_DNA_3_FD_77014 | JGI IMG/M metagenome (GOLD analysis project Ga0075472, IMG submission 77014) | Aqueous microbial communities from the Delaware River and Bay under freshwater to marine salinity gradient to study organic matter... | ecosystem: Environmental > Aquatic > Marine > Coastal ...
AGACACGGTATCGCTCAGTTCATTTAATTTAGTGCTTAGAAATCTTTTTGATAATATTAAGAAAGTTATTCCTTCTATTCAAAAGATTGAAATTTGTGGTATTTCTCCTTTATCAGAAGTAGAACATTGTTTTTCTTTCGGAGAAGACCACAAAATAGTTGAAATTGATCATATGGATGAAAATTATTCATTTAAAAAAGAGCTCAAACAAAACGATAAAAAAATAGGTGACATTTATATAATTATTAATAAAAACATGAATAAAAAAGAAAAAACGCTCCTTGAAATGTTGTTGAATAAAATATCCGTACCTGTTGCGATTTCTTTAGAAAAAGAACTCATATTAAGAGAACTTGAAGATAGTAACAAAATGCTTTATGAAAAATCAATTTCAGATCCTTTAACAAAACTTTACAACAGAGAATATATGAAAGAATTTTTATCTCAAAAAGTACAAGAGGCTAAAAGATACAAGTTTCCGTTAAGCGTAGCAATGATAGATATAGATTTTTTTAAAAAAATTAATGATACATACGGACATTTAATAGGTGACTGTGTTTTAAAAGAATTGGCTGAACTGCTCAAGGATAATTTCAGAGGATCCGATATCGTTTCAAGATACGGCGGTGAAGAAATATTTATAATAATGCCTTTTACAGATGGAATTAATGCTTGTAAAAAGTTGGAAAATTTTAGAAAGTTTGTTGAAGAACATGATTTTTGCGAAAAAAAGAGAATCAAAATTACAATTAGTGCAGGAGTGAGTGAATTTGATTTTGGTGAGGATATTGAAGATTTAATATTAAAAGCTGACAGAAAAGTGTATTTTGCTAAAAAACAAGGAAGAAATAAAGTTGTGTGTGATAAAGGGGAAGGAAGTGATACTTAATGAAGAAGTAAGGTTTGAAGATATAAATAAAGACAATAGGCCTGTTGTTTCGAAAACAGATATAACAGGGAAAATCACTTATACGAACTCGGTTTTTAGGGCACTATCTGGATATGAAAAAGGTGAAATGGTAGGTAGACCGCACAGTATTGTAAGACATCCTGATATGCCTAAAAAAGTATTTAGAGAAATGTGGAATACCATTTTGCAAGGCAAAGAATGGAATGGAATTGTAAAAAATTTAAGAAAAGATGGAAAATATTACTGGGTAGATGCTACAATTACGCCTATAAAAGATGAAAATAATGATATAATCGGTTTTATTTCTGCAAGAAGAAAAGTTAGCGATGATGTTAAAAAAGAATATGAAAAAATCTATAAAGAAATGAGAGAAAAGGAAAAGTAAGATGGACATCGGTTTTGTGTTGCAACAGATTGTAAACGGGTTTTCGCTTGGAAGTATGTACGCATTAATTGCAATCGGGTATACATTGGTTTATGGTGTGTTAAGACTTATTAACTTTGCACACGGTGATATTATGATGGTGGGTGCTTTTATGGCATTTATTTTTTTCAAAATAATCGGACTTAATTTTTATGTTTCGGTATTGTTTGCGATCATTTTTACAGCCGGGGTCGGTATTTTGACATATGCAAGCGCATATAAACCTTTATTGGATAAAGATGCGCCTAAAATTTCACTTTTGATTACAGCAATTGGTATTTCATTTTTCTTGGAATCTTTATTTAACGTTATTGCCAATCAATATTTGGGAGGAACATATCAGGCTTTCTATTTTCCTAAATGGTTTTCTCATATTTTACATGTAGGTTCACTTACAGTTCCGGTATTGACAGTTCTTGTTCCGATTTTAACATTGGCGTTATTAGGTATTGTGTTATTTATATTATATAGAACGAAAATAGGTATAGCAATTAGGGCATTGGCATTTGATATCCAAACAGTAAAATTAATGGGTGCAGATTCAAATAAAATCATTGCTTTTGTATTTGCATTAGGTAGTGCGCTTGCAGCAATAGGAGGAATTGCTTATGCTATGGCTTACCCGAGCATTGACCCTTATATGGGTATGCTTGTAGGTCTTAAAGCGTTTGCTGCCGCTGTTGTTGGTGGAATCGGAAGTGTTACAGGTGCGGTAATAGGTGGGTTTATTTTAGGATTTGCAGAAGTTGCAATTCCTGGGTTCTTCCCAGAACTCGGAGGATGGAAAGATGCGTTTGCATTTATTTTCCTGATTTTCGTACTACTGTTTAAACCTACAGGAATTATGGGTATAGATTTTGAAAGACAAAGGTTTTAATGATGGAAAAGGTAAAATTAAATTTAAAAGATATGAGTGCCGCAAAATATTTTGGAATAATTGCTGCGGTAACAGCTGTATTTTTAGGATTTTTATATATTTCACCAAACTTGTTTAATGATTATACGATTACGGTATTGGGGAATGTGTATATTTTTATTATCCTTGCTGTCAGTTATAATTTAATCAATGGTGTTACAGGGCAGTTTTCACTTGAACCTAATGGATTTGTAGCTATAGGTGCGTACGTTACGGCACTTTTAATGCTAAGTCCGGAAGTAAAAGCTGATATGTATATGATTGCAGACCCTTATCCGTTTATTAAAGACATATTTTTACCTAATCCGTTTTTTACATTAATTATCAGCGGAATCGTTTCAGCTTTAGTAGCACTGACACTTGCTTTTCCTGTATTTAGGGTAAGAGGTGATTATCTTGCTATCGTTACTTTAGGATTCGGATTTATTATCAGAATTTTCTTAATCAATAATCCGGAAATTTCAAACGGTTCTATGGGGCTTGACTCAATTCCCGGGTTTGCAAGTTATTTCTGGATAGGGTTTACCGCTCTTGTAACTATCGTACTTGTTTATAATATTGTATATTCTAAATACGGACGTGCGATGAAAGCGGTAAGAGATGATGAAGATGCGGCTCTTGCGATGGGTGTTAATACATTTAAAACAAAAACATTGGCTTTTATGACAAGTGCATTTTTTGAAGGTGTGGGAGGAGGACTTTTAGCAAGTTCTATCGGTTCAATTTCTCCTGATCAGTTTACGTTTATGCTAACATTCCAATTATTAATTATTATCGTTCTTGGCGGTCTTGGAAGTATGAGTGGTGCTATTATAGGAACGCTTCTGTTTATCGGCGGTATGGAAGTGTTGAGACCTCTTGACGACGCAACGTGGTCAATTGGTCCTGTGCATGGAATTCCGGGCCTTAGAATGGTTGTGTTTAGTTTAATTCTTTTAGGCATAATGTTATTTGCGAGAAAAGGGCTTTTCGGTGACAAAGAAATTTGGGATTATGTTAAATTTAAAAAGAAATAGTTTTTAAGGAGATTTAATGAGCGATATTTTAAAAATAGGAAAATATGAATTTACAAGCAGACTGATAGTAGGAAGCGGTAAATATCCAGATTTTCAAACTACAAGAGACGCAACACTTGCAAGTGGTGCGGAAATGATTACTGTTGCGGTAAGACGTGTAAATATAATGGATCCTAATGAAGAAAACTTAATGGATTATTTCAAAGATACGGATGTTAAGATTTTGCCAAACTCTGCTGGTTGTACTACGGCAGAAGAAGCGATCACACTTTTCAGACTTGTGAGAGAAGCTACAGGAATTGATATTATTAAACTTGAAGTTATCGGTGACACGGCTAAAACTCTTTATCCAGATGTAATGGAGACGCTAAAGGCGTGTGAAGTATTAGCCAAAGAAGATTTCACAATTATGGCTTATACGAACGATGATCCTATTATGGCAAAAAGATTGGAAAATGCCGGAGCTCATGCGGTTATGCCTCTTGCCGCGCCTATCGGAAGCGGACTTGGCGTTCAAAACAGATACAATGTTGTATTTGTAAAAGACGCTGTAAACGTACCTGTAATTGTTGATGCGGGTATAGGAACTGCAAGCGACGCTGCAGTAGCGATGGAACTTGGAGCTGACGGAGTGCTTACAAATACGGCAATCGCACAAGCCAAAAACCCTATAGCGATGGCGGAAGCTATGAAACATGCAGTTATTGCAGGTAGAATGGCTTACAAAGCCGGAAGAATACCTAAAAAGCCTTATGCAACAGCCTCATCTCCTCTTGAAGGTCTAATAGAGTTTTAATTATAAGCGGGGATTCCCGCTTTTATTTTTGATTTTATAAGTGACAGACACTTAATATATTTATATATTTTAAATTAAGATACAATTTTAATATGTGTTTAAAAAGGTTTAAAAAGGTATATTATGAAAACATTTGTATTTATTTTATTAGTAGGAATAGTTATTTATTTTGGAGCGGTTATTTATTTGTATGTTACGCAAGAAAGTAAAATATTTAATCGAAAATGGGCTAAAGAGTATGTGCCTAAGGTTGCTAAAAAGATATCGTTTAAAACAAGTGATGGAATTATTTTGGAAGGTGCGGTTACAAAAAACAATGAAAACTCACCTTTGGTTTTGTATTTTAGCGGTAATGCTAATAATGTTATTGAGTTTTTAGATAATATTGCCCCTAAAATCAGAGGATTTAATTTTATAGGTTTTAATTATCCGGGATATGCAGGAAGTGAAGGCAAACCTTGTGAGAAATGTATATTAAAATATTCTCTTGAGATATTTGACAAATACAAACCAGATATCATTATCGGAAGAAGTTTGGGAAGCGCAGTGGCAGCGTATGTAGCATCTAAAAGAGGCATCAAAAAACTTGTTTTAATAACACCTTTTGACTCAATTGTTAATGTAGCAAAAAGTAAATATCCTTTTTTACCTGTTGATAAATTAGTAAAATATAAATTTACTGAGATTGAATGGATAAAAAAAGTTAAAGCACCCGTTAATGTTTTATTGGTTGAAAATGATGATATCATTCCGCAAAGAAATATTGATAATCTATTAAAAAACATACCAAACTTAAATAAGAAAATTATAATTAATGGTGTTAAACATGGATATATATATGAATATAAAAATATTGAAAAGGTAATAGAGGATTTATTGCTTCAATAATAAACAGCTTTATTTCTTCCGGTTTTTTTCGCTACATAAAGTGCTTTATCAGCGTTAATTAAAGCTTGTTGAATATTGTCTTCATTGTAAGACTGAATAATATATATACCTAAACTCACCGTTATTTGTATCATTGTATTTTCGTTAATTGAAATATGCATGTTTCTTATGGCGTTTAAAATTTTATCAACAATAGCATCTACGTCTTTTTCCGAAGTATCATACAAAAGAAGTACAAATTCTTCGCCTCCAATTCTTGCAAACAAATCATTTTGTCTAATAATTTTTTGAATTTCTGAAACAAAACTTTTTAACACGATATCTCCGGCTTTGTGTCCATATGTATCGTTTATTTTTTTAAAATGATCGATATCCATCATGATAAGAGTTAGTGTTTTTTCTTCTCTTTTTGCTTGCATTAAGAGTTTTTGGGCAATTTTAAAAAAAGCCCTCCTGTTAAAAATTTGAGTTAGCTCATCTATTAAAGCAAGTTTTTCTAATTTTTTACTTTGCTCAAGTGTTTCTTTTGCGTATTTGTCTAATTGTAGGGAAATTAAAAAACCTAATATTGAAAATGCTACGAGACTCATTATAAGGGTCATGAAGGAAAATGCATCGATATTATATAGATTGAACAGTTTTATAAAAAAAAGAGCAAATAAACTATAAACTGAGATGATTATGGCTATTTTTTTATTTGTTGTAATATATGCTGTTAAAATGGTAAAATCAACCCATACAGGTAGAAAAACATTATATTTTGCAATAACAGTTTGAAGTGTTATAAAAGTAATAATTACAAAATATGTTACTAACTGTATTGTATAAAGTTTATTTTTGCATTTTAATAAGCAAACATACATTGCTATTAAAAAGAAAAGCAGACTTGTTGTGTTTAATGTTGCCAATGACGGTCTTGGTATTATGTCTAACAGTCTTAAAACAAAAAATACAAATGTAATAATTATTGCAAGAAACAAACTTATTCTTGTAACATTATATTTAAAACTATCTAATCCTAATATATTTTTATCCATAAATATATTATATCAAAAAAGGAGTAATTTATTAGTGACAGACACCTTGTGTAGAGTTAAAAATGGCGGAGAGGGCGGGATTCGAACCCGCGGAGGCCTTGCGACCTCAACGGCTTTCAAGGCCGCCGGTTTCAACCACTCACCCACCTCTCCATTTATTGTTTATAAACAATAATTTATCTGGGAATGGTGCCCGGGGCCGGACTCGAACCGGCACGGGATTGCTCCCGAGGGATTTTAAGTCCCTTGCGTCTACCAATTCCGCCACCCGGGCTTTGTGAAGTGAAAGTTTATCAAAAAACTCTTAAAGTTCCCTTAAATGGAGGCGCCACCCGGATTCGAACCGGGGATCAGGGCTTTGCAGGCCCCTGCCTTAGCCACTTGGCTATGGCGCCGTGTAAACTTAAAGCTTTAAGTTTAATGGAGCGGGCTACGGGATTCGAACCCGCGACCTCCACCTTGGCAAGGTGGCGCTCTAGCCAGCTGAGCTAAGCCCGCATTTAAGGACTAAAATTATATAAAAAAACTTAATAAAATGCAATAGCACTGAAGTGTTAAAATGATAAAAATATTAAAAAGATAAGGAAAAAAAGAGGGAATATAAAAGTTTATGTTTCTAAATTATACTTTTGGCCCCGCTTTTTCGTACTCTACGCCCTCAGGTACGTCTTCGTATCTTTTGAAGTTTTCAACAAACATACTTGCAAGTTTTTTTAGTTGCTCATCGTATGCGTTTTTGTCTTCCCAAGTGTTTCTTGGATTTAATACCTCAGTATTTACTCCAGGAAGCTCTTTTGGTATTTGAAGTTCAAATACAGGAAGAGTTTCAAATTCAGCATTATTGATACTTCCGTCAAGAATAGCGTTAATACATGCTCTTGTATCTTTAATACTCATTCTGTGACCTACACCGTAAGGACCACCTGTCCATCCTGTATTTACAAGATAAACGTTTACTTCGTGTTTATCGATTTTTTCACCAAGGAGTTTTGCGTATGCAGTAGGATGTAATGGTAAGAAAGGTTCACCGAAACATGCACTAAATGTTGCAACTGGTTCTGTGATTCCTCTTTCAGTCCCAGCAACTTTAGCAGTATAACCGCTTAAGAAATAATACATTGCCTGCTCTTTAGTTAGTTTAGAAACAGGAGGTAGAACACCAAACGCATCAGCACTTAAGAATATAATATTTTTAGGGTGTCCTCCCTGAAGTGTGCATTCATGGTTTTCAATATGTTCAATAGGATATGAAACTCTTGTGTTCTCAGTTTTGCTTCCGTCAGTATAATCAACTTCACCGTTTTCTTTAAGTACTACATTTTCAAGAAGTGCTCCTCTTTTGATTGCTCCGTAAATTTCTGGCTCACTCTCTTTATCAAGATTGATAACTTTTGCGTAACATCCACCTTCGAAGTTAAATACACCGTTATCATCCCATCCATGTTCGTCATCACCTATAAGTTTTCTTTTTGGATCAGTAGATAGAGTTGTTTTACCAGTTCCAGAAAGACCGAAAAATAAAGCAACATCTCCTTCTTCACCAACATTTGCCGAACAATGCATAGAAAGTTTACCCTCAAGCGGCAACCAGTAATTCATCATGGTAAATATACCTTTTTTCATTTCGCCGCCGTACATTGTTCCGCTCATGACAGCAAGGTTTTCTTCTATGTTAAATGCTACGAAAATATCACTATTTAATCCTTCTTCTTTCCACTCAGGATATCTGGCTTTTCCGGCAACCAAAAAAGTAAAATCAGGTTTGAAGTTTGCTTTTTCTTCTTCTGTTGGCAATATAAACATATTCATTACAAAATGTGCTTGCCATGCGATAGGAGTTACGAATCTTATACCTCTTCTACTTTCTTTACTTGCACCTACAAAAACATCAACAACATATAATTCGTCTTTTTTTGAAAGTTCTTCTTTTGTGAAAGCTTCTAATTTTTTAAAAGTTTCAAGTGAGATCGGTTGATTTATATCACCCCATGCAATATATTGATCACTCGGAGATTGTTTTACAAAATATTTATCTTTTGGGCTTCTACCCGTAAACTCACCGGTATCAACAGCAGTTGCGCCACTTGCGGTTAACTCAACTTCACCTTTTTTTAGTGTGTCTTCAATAATTTTATCATAACTTGGATTGTGTATTATTTTGTTCGCTTTAATACCAATCTTGTCTAATTCTTTTATCATAAAGTTCTCCTAATAAATGTGGTTGTATGGAGTAAAATTATAGCAAAAAAATAGCAACTCAAATAGTTGAAAATGAAATTTAATTTTTGAAGAATTAGTAAGAGAATATAATAAAAGAAGGGGAGAGATTAAAGATCTTCTTCAACCCCGCTTTTTTTAAGAGTAAATTCTACGAATTTGTAAGCCACAATAATTAAAATAGGCCACATAAAGAATAAAATTAGTCCCCATGTTGAATTGATATGTTGAGCCTCAGGTGTAATTCCGTTTGGCAATAATTTCTCAGAAGCGAAAAGGAAGCTTCCAAGAAATAGTGTGATTAATGCTAAAAACTTTCTCATTTTCGCTCCTTAATATGCATGGTCATCTGTTAAGATTTCTTCTTTTGTAATAGGACCTTGTTTTTTCATTTGATACCAAACGTAAATAATATATCCTAAAACAAAAGGAACAGCAACACTAACCCATGCCATAACCATTAGTGTGTATTTAGAACCTGATGCATTTTGGATTGTTAAGCTACTTTGTAAATCAGCATAACTTGGATAAAACGCAGTTCCATTTAAACCAGCTAATGTAAATACGATAATTCCGATTAATACAGTACCAAGACCTGCAGCCCAGATACCTTTTCTTGAACTACCGAATCCGCTTTGGAATACACCAAGAACGAATAATACAACACCTACTAAGAATACGATTAACTGAATAGCACCGAATGCTAATAAGTTTTGTAAATATTTACCTGCCACTAATGAAACAGTACCTTTAGGATCGTGAATGTCGTACGCGTAACCTTTTAATGTAATTAGTCCGTAAAGAACGATTACTAAAGCTACAAGTAAAACTACGAAACATCTTTTAACTACAGCTCTAAGTCTTGCAACTACGTCTGCGAAATCTTTTTCATCAAGGTCGTTAATTAACCATAATGCCCCAAGAATTCTTGCTACTGCGAATACTAAAACACCCATTGCAAGGTTAAACCATGCTCCGTGTTTAAAATCGATTGCAGCTTCAAGACCTCTTAAGTTGAATCCGTCTTTAGCTGTACCCCACTCAAGGATTCTTGTAGCAGGATCATAAGTAAAGTTTGAACCTGTAAAGAATGTTCCAACTGCAGCACCGATTAATACAATACCAACAACACCGTTGAAATATAAGAAGAATTTGTATGCACCTTTACCGATAAGGTTACCTGTTCTGTTCATATATTCATATGATACTGCCTGAAGTACGAATGCGAAAAGAATTAGCATCCATACCCAGTAAGCTCCACCGAAAGATACTGAGTAAAATAGTGGGAATGCTGCGTATAACGCACCACCGAACATAACAAGAGTTGTAAATGTGAGTTCCCATTTTCTACCAAGAGAGTTAAGAATACCTCTCTCTTCAATTTCATCTTTTGCTACGTGAAATAATGTTTGTCCACCTTGAACAAATGTCATAAATAAGAATAGTCCTCCAAGAACCGCAACAATTATCCACCAATAAAACTGTAGATAAAAATGAGTTGCGTCCACTGTAATTGGTGCCCAAGTCATTAGTGCGCTCCTTTTGGTCCGTGTTTAACGACCGTAAATAGGATTTTAAGCTCTGCAATACCAAGGATTACGAAAGCTGTTAAGAATAGGAAGAATGTCGCTTGAACATTTTGTAATGCAATTGGTGTTACTGATTCGCTTGTTGGTAACACACCAAATACAGTCCATGGTTGTCTTCCGATTTCTGCAGTCATCCATCCGAAACTTGTACCGATCCATGGTAATGGAACAGATAGCACTGCAAGTTTTTGAACAAGTGTATTGTTTTCGAATGTACCTTTTAAGATAGATACATAAGCAAGTAAGAATAGTAAGATGAACCAGAATCCTAACGCAACCATAATATGGAATGAATAGAATACCGGCGCTACTGGCGGATATAATTTAGTAGGGTCTGTTAAATATCCGTAACCCATTAAGTCTGCTCTTGTTACTTTTACACCGTTAACATCAGCAACAACTTTATAGAATTCAGCTTTTGCCGCTTCCATTCCAGCTTTGTCGCCGTTAGCTTTAGCAGTGTGATATGCTTTAAGTGCTTCAATAGCTTTAGCACCTTCCGCATGAAGTTTTTCAAATGGCCAAATACCATATTTTTCATTTCCGTTTACTAAGTCTTTTAGACCAGGAACGAATGCATTAATGTCTCTTTTTCCAAGAAGTGATAACATACCAGGAAGTTCGATTTTGAATGCGAACGCTTCGTCATTGCTGTTTGTGTTTCTTGGATCAACAGTTTTAGGAATACCGATAGCTACTATTGGTGCACCTTTTTCACCAACAATTAAACCTTCTGCCGCTGCAATTTTAGTAGGCTGAGTATTTGCAACTTCATATGCGTGCTCGTCACCGATTACTGCAGTAAAGATTGAAGCCACTAAACCGAAAGCCGCTGCAACAGTAGCAGATTTTTTCGCGAAATCTTTATGTTTTCCTCTAAGTAAATAAAGAGATGAAATACCAAGTACGAATACTGCCGCAAGTGTGTATGCACTACTTACAACGTGTAAGAATTTAACCTGTGCAACAGGCTGAGTAATCATTGCAAAGAAGTCTGTCATTTCAAGTCTTGCATTGTCAATGTTGTATTTATAAAATTCGCTTGTAGGATGTTGCATAAATCCGTTTGCGATAAGAATCCATAATGCTGAAAGGTTTGAACCGATCGCAAGTAACCAAGATGATGTTAAGTGAACACCTTTACTTACCCTTTTCCATCCGAAGAATGCGATTGCCGCAAATGTTGCTTCAAGGAAGAATGCAACAATACCTTCAACTGCTAATGGTGCTCCGAATAAGTCACCAACAACCCATGAGTATGTAGACCAGTTAGTCCCGAACTCAAATTCGTGAATAATACCTGTAGATAAACCGATTGCGAAGTTAATACCGAAGATTAACTGCCAAAATTGTGTTATTTCTTTCCATTCAGCTTTTCCAGTTTTTACGTAAATTGTTTCGAAAAACGCTACAATAAACGACATACCGAGTGTAAACGGTACGAAGAAAAAGTGGAAAAGTGCCGTCATAGCAAACTGGGCTCTCGCCCATTCAAGCATGCTGTAATCTACCATGCTATTCCTCCTTTTTTTGTTTGTCGGATGTGATTTTTGTTAGTTGATTAATGTAAAGCGCTTTTTGTGCTTCTTCCCCTTTGACTTTAGAACTAACAGTCGGGAAGAAAAACACTTTAAGCACAACAAAAATCACAACCAACTTAATGATGATGATCAGCCAAAGTTTTTGACCGACGCTTGACATGTTTTTAAAACCGTCAATGTAAAAAAACAGAATGCGTTTAATCATAAGCCCTCCTTCGAGGCTACGGAAATTATATATCAAAAAAAATAGGGTGTCAATAAATTTTAATGTAGATTTAATAGAAAAATAGTCTTTTTATACATATGAACATTCATTTGCTTTAATCAATGTAAAATTTTTGTAAAAAAGCCCTAAAAAAGGGCAATTTAAGAGAAAGATATCTTTTATTCTGATACAGAAACTTCTTTAACTTCACTTTCCCATAAGCCATGTTTTGTACAGTAAGCCATTGCAGTAAGTTTAAGTTTGTTTGAAGTAGGAACGATGTAGAAATCAACTTCAACATGATCTTTTTGGTTACCAAGTGTACCAGGTGTAAATGTAGCCTGTCCAAGTAGAGTTTCTCCGTTCCATAATTGAACATATGCAATGTAGTGATCAAAATCATCAGGATGCGAATATTCGTTACCAACTTTTACTTTAACTTTGAATTTTTCACCTTTTTTTGCAGTGTCTTCACAATGCACGAACGGTGAATGTCTGTCGATGTAATCTTTTTTTGCTTCTCTGTCGATTTGAGAGATGTCTTGATATCTGTTAATTTTTGGCATTTTTGCCTCCTTTTGTTAAAATTTTTATGAATTATAACAGAAAAAAAGAAAAAAGACAAATTTTATCTTTTTACTTAAATACTCAATTGATAAAAAATATTAAAAAGGTAGTTATGAAAAAAATAGAGATATATACCGACGGCAGTTCCTTGGGAAATCCTGGACCGGGAGGATGGTGTTCCGTTTTAAGATATAAAGGTCATGAAAAAACTATAAGTGGGGGAGAAGAACTGACAACAAATAACAGAATGGAATTAAAAGCCGTAATCGAAGCGTTAAAATTATTAAAAGAGCCTTGTGAAATTGATTTGTATGCCGATTCGACTTATGTGTTAAAAGGTATAAGCGAATGGTTGGAAAATTGGAAAAAAAAGAATTTTAAAAATGTTAAAAATGTTGATTTATGGCAGGAGTTTATTGAAATAAGCAAACCTCATATTATTAATGTGAATTGGGTTAAAGGGCATTCGGGACATAGGGAAAATGAAATTTGTGATAAAATTGCAAAAGAAGAAGCAGCAAAAAGGAAAAAATAATGCTTATATCTCAAGAAGAGATTAAAAAATATTTGTCTCAAGTGCCTCCTGTACCGGAGAGCGCTATGAACACTTTGAAATATTTAAAAGAAGGCGATTTAAAAAAAGCGGCACTTGAAGCAGAAAATGATCTGGTTTTAAAAAAACAGATCGAACATGTAGTTAATTCCGCTTATTTTTCTCTACCTAATAAAGTGGAAGACACGGTTCAGCTTTTTACCATGATAGGTCTTGAAATGGCTAAAAGCCTTGTTTATAGTTATATTGTATCTCTTCTTGAGCCTAAGGAATGGAGAATATTTCAAATTAACTTTAAGGATTTTCAAGCACAGTTTTTGTCAGATTATGAAGAATATATGATATTGGAGTTCGGAAAAGAAACATATAAAAAGTATCCGGAAATAGGAGCAATTATTCCGGTGGCGGTTTGTGTTTGTGATATGCTTTTAGGCGATAAAAAAGATAAAGTTGAGTTAATCACTGAGTCTGCACCGTTAGAACTCGGTACATTGCTTAAAAGAATGACAGGAATGTCGTTATTTGAAATAGCTGCAAAAATTGCTGAAATTTGGGAACTTGAAAAAGAAAAATGTGATATTATAAGAAACAGTGAATGTGAAAAATGCGAAAATCCTATAAGTGCACTTACTCATTTTCTGTTTTTTTATCTTGCAAGCAAACCGGCTTTTATGGATTTGAACTCATTAATTGAATTTAATCCTAAATGCATGGATTTAATACCTAAAACAACACAAAGGATAATGAATGCAGATTAGTGAACTTGAAAAGAGCTTGGGGTATCAGTTTAAAAACAAAAAATTGATAACCGAGGCTCTGACGCACAGAAGTTATAAGAAAGAAGTAAATAATGAAAGATTGGAATTCTTAGGTGATGCGGTAATGGATTTGATAGTAGGTGAATATCTTTTTCATCTATTTCCTAAAGCTGAGGAGGGAATTCTTTCAAAACTGAGAGCGGCGCTTGTAAATGAAGACTCTTTTACAAGGCTTGCTAAAAGATTAAATCTTGGTAAATATTTATATCTTTCGCCTGCGGAAGAAAATAATAACGGACGTGAAAAGCCGTCAATACTTTCAAGCGCATTTGAAGCGGTTATAGGGGCTATATATTTGGAAGCCGGGTTTGAAAAGGCAAAAGATGTGGCTCTTAGACTTTTAAAAGAAGAGTTTCCTATTATTACACCTGAGGAGTTGCTTAAAGATTATAAAACCACACTTCAGGAAATTACACAGGCTCATTTCGGAGTGGTACCTGAATACAGATTGATAAGTGCCAGCGGGCCTGATCATAAAAAAGAGTTTGAAATCGGTGTATTTATACAAGATAAAGAATACGCAAGGGCAAAAGGCAAAAGCAAAAAAACGGCGCAACAAGAAGGAGCGAGGCTTACTATTGACATGCTTAAAAAAGAGCTTAATTTATAAGTTGTGAAGTAGATAAGTTGTGAAGTTGTGAAGTGGTGAAAGATGGCAAAGATGGGGACAGATACGGCTAAAAAAGGAAAATAATGTTTAACAGTTTCGGAGAACTATTCAGATTTACGACATTCGGGGAGTCGCACGGAAAAGCCATAGGTGTTATCGTTGACGGTGTACCTGCCGGGCTTGATTTTGACGAAGAGTTTTTGCAAAACGAGCTTGATAGAAGAAAACCGGGCAAAAACAGATTCGCAACACAAAGAAAAGAAAGCGACAGGGCAGAAGTGCTAAGCGGTGTGTTTGAAGGTAAAACGACAGGTACTCCTATTGCAATAGTGATTTTCAATAAAGACCAAAAAAGCAAGGATTATTCAAACATAAAAGACTTGTTCCGTCCTGGGCATGCCGATTTTACGTATTGGAATAAATACGGAATCAGGGATTACAGGGGAGGAGGCAGAAGCTCTGCGCGTGAAACCGCCGCAAGGGTTGCAGCAGGTGCGGTTGCTAAAATGCTTTTAAAAGAGCTGAATATTGATATTAAAGCCGGAGTTATTGAAATTGGCGGGGTAAGAGCCAAAAAAGAAGATTATGAATACGCAAAAACATCACCTCTTTTTGCACTTGATGAAAAAGCTGAAGAAAAATGGATAGAACTTATAGATGAAAAAAGAAACGAGCATAATTCTTTGGGTGGAGTTGTGAAATTAAAAATTGACAATCTTCCCGTAGGCCTTGGAGAACCTATTTATTATAAACTTGACAATGTGCTGGCAAGCGCAATGGTGAGTATCAACGCCGTAAAAGGAATCTATATAGGAAACAGCGAAGCACATAAACTTACAGGCCTTGAAAATAACGATGAAATTACAAAAGAAGGTTTTTTGAGTAATAATGCCGGAGGTGTTTTAGGAGGTATAAGCAACGGGGAAAGTGTAGAAGCCGAAATATATTTCAAACCAACACCTTCGATTTTCAAAACCCAAAAAACAGTTGATATATACGGAAATGAAGTTGAAGTAGACCTTAAAGGAAGGCATGATCCGATAGTGGCAATCAGAGGAAGTGTTGTTGTGGAGGCAATGGCGGCATGCGTAATAGCCGATATGTTAATGCTTAATATGACAAGAAGAATAGATTATATTAAAAAAATATATCAGTAAATATATACGGCCAGCCATACGGCCGTTTTTTTTGTTTTTATTAATGTGTGAGTCGTGTTTGCAGGAATAAAAAGCCAATCTCCGGCTTTTAGTTTTTTAATTTCTCCGTTTATCTCTATTTTCGCACATCCTTTTAAAAGCACTACAAACTCGTCTTCTTCCTGAACAAAAGTCTGAGGTGTCTTTAACGTATTTGAAATGATTTTTTTAACCGTTACGTTTTTATGTTTGATGAGTGTTTCAAATATTTCGCTGTCTATCTGAGGGAGTTGTTCTATTTCAAATAGATTTGAGTTTTTCATTTTATACTCTTTGAAAGTTGCCAAAAAGTTTTTAACGCTTTTTTTTCTCTCCAGCCTATTTTATAATATATAATGTTGTCTAAATAATCTTTTGCTTCTTTTGTTGAAATACCGGCTTTCTGAGCGTATTTTTTTATAACTGAATACGGTATTTTTTGTTTTTTAATTAAAAATTCGTTTATAAGTTTTTTGTATTTTTTTTGATTTTTATTTGTACAAAAAAGTGCAAATACGAATGGAAGCTTATATTTTTGATGCCATACTTTTGCTAAATCTATGCAGTTGTTTTCTTTAAATGCTTTATCTCCTATTACAACCCTGCCTTTAATTTTAAGCACTTTTGCCAGAACATTTGATGTGGCAGATTCAAAATCATCTCCCTCTCCTGGACAAACCAAAACGGTTTTTACTTTTTTATTTGCCGCTATACCGGCATTTAAGCATTTTTTGTTTTTGGCTTTGACGGACGATATAAAAGCAGCATCGATGATGCCTTTTTCAAACCATTCATTAATTTCTGCAGGATATGATTTTTTGACCTTTATCCCTTTTTTCTTCAAAAATTGATAAAATGGCAAAAGGTTTAAATAATCAATATGACCTATAAGCATATTAGCCTTTTTTAGATAATATTTTATCATATAATCAGGCGGTTGATATGTCAAAAAAAGGAGTGTTAATGGTTAAAGTAGAGTTTTTAGGGCCAATTGCAAAAGAAAATATTGAAATTAATGTAAAAAATTTAAAGGAACTTAAAGAAGTGTTAAGCAAAGATGATGAAATAAAAAAATGGTTGGAAAATTCGGCAGTAGCTGTTAATGATAAATTAACAACAACATTGGATGTAGAACTAAAAGATGGAGACAGGGTTGCGATACTTCCGCCTGTATGCGGAGGGTGATAGATTTAAAAATTAAAAACGGAGGAGAATATGTTAGAAGTATTTAAAGGCGGAGTACCGGTTATACCAACTCTTGAGAGGTGGTATGAGGAATTTAAACTTGAAGGATACGGAGCGATGATTCCGTTCATCGGTATTGTTAGACCGGATAACGGAATTGAAGGACTAAGTTTTGATTTGTATCTTCCAATGCTTAATGAATGGTTTAAGAAATGGCAAAATTTAGATGATTGTAAAATAACGATGGCGCATAGTTTCGGCGATGTAATGGTGGGAGA
>Ga0075472_10000467_pt1 | contig 16671 bp, 18 predicted proteins | sample DEB19_08_DNA_3_FD_77014 | JGI IMG/M metagenome (GOLD analysis project Ga0075472, IMG submission 77014) | Aqueous microbial communities from the Delaware River and Bay under freshwater to marine salinity gradient to study organic matter... | ecosystem: Environmental > Aquatic > Marine > Coastal ...
ACGCGCTGTGAAAAAAACCCCTTGAATAAGCCAACCCTCAGTCCAGAAAAGCCCCTAGAGGTCGAGCGCGTACCGCTCGACAGCCTCAAGCCCTACGGGAAAAACCCCCGCCGGGGCAACGTCGAAGCGATCCGCGACTCGCTCGAGCACAACGGCCAGTTCCGGCCGCTGGTCGTCCGCCGCAAGACGAACGAGATCCTGGCGGGCAACCACACCTGGCAGGCAGCCGGTGAGCTTGGCTGGACCGCGATCGACGCGGTCTACCTCGATGTCACCGCCGAGCAAGCGAAGCGCATCGTTCTCGCCGACAACCGCACAAGCGACCTCGGCACCTACGACGAGGAAGCCCTAGCCGACCTGCTCCGCTCCTTGGGCGATGACGACGCCCTCACCGGCACCGGCTACGACGGCGACGACCTCGACCGGCTCCTGGCCGACCTAGAAGTCCCGCCCTCGCCGGCACCCGACGACATTCCCGAGGTTCCGCCGGAGCCGACCACCCAGCCCGGCGACACCTGGAAGCTCGGCCCGCACCGGCTCCACTGTGGCGACTGCACGGATCCCGAGCAGGTTGCGGCGCTCATGGACGGCGAGTTGGCCGCGATGATGTGGACCGACCCGCCCTACGGCGTCGATTACGTTGGCAAGACCAGCGACGCGCTCACGATCGCGAATGACGGCGCCGAGGGCATCGCAGCCCTCCTGCGCGACGCCTTCGCCTCCGTCGACAACGGACTCCGGCCCGGCGCGGCGATCTACATCGCCCATCCAGCGGGTCCGATCAGCGTCGAGTTCGGCGCGGCCGTGCTGGCCCAGGGCTGGCGGTTTCACCAGGGCCTCGTCTGGGTCAAGGACTCGATCGTCCTCGGCCACTCCGACTACCACTACCGTCACGAGCCCCTCATCCTCGCCTACAAGCCCGGCGGCTCCCGGCGTGGCCGCGGCGGGAAGGGCTGGTACGGCGACAACGCCCAGGACAGCATCTTCGAGGTCCCACGGCCCAAGGCCTCCCGAGACCATCCCACGTCGAAGCCGATCGCCCTCATCACCGAGCACCTGCAGAACAGTTGCCCGCCCCGCGGCATCGTTCTCGACCCTTTCGCGGGCTCCGGCTCGACGCTCATCGCCGCCGAGGGCTTGGGCCGCACGGCCTACCTCATGGAGCTCGACCCGCGCTACTGCGACGTGATCGTCCGGCGCTGGGAGGCGCAGACCGGAAAGCAGGCCGAGCGTGGGTAGACCCCCGAAACTTAACGACGAAGTCACGGAAGCGGTCGCCCGCCTGATCAAGGTCGGCGTCAGCAACGACATCGCGGCCAAATCCGCCGGCATCGGCCGGTCCACCTTCTACGACTGGATGCAACGCGGCACCCAGCCCGGCAAGGCCACCGCGCCTCACCGGAAGTTCCGCGCCGCCGTTGAGCAGGCGCAGGCTGAGGCTGAGGCGACGCTCGTCGCTCGGATCTCGAAGGCTGCCGCCAATGGCTCCTGGCAGGCAGCCGCATGGCTGCTCGAGCGTGGCTCACCCGAGCGGTGGGCGAAGAAGAAGGAGCGTGAAATAGCCGATGCCGACGACTCTGGCCCCACCAAGAACCCCGCCGAAGCGATCCGCGACGAGCTCGCCGCCCGCCGAGCCGCCCGAACTTGAGTTGTTCGCCGAGTGGTTTTGCCCTCGGCTGATCCTCGAAAACGGATCTGCGTTTGAGATTTACGACGAGCAGCGGCTTATGCTGCGGGACTACTTCGACGGCTGCCGCGAGTCGCTGATCCTCATCCCGAAGAAGAACGGCAAGACCACGCTCCTCGCCGCTCTCGCCCTCTTTCACCTCCTGACGACCGACGACGCCGCCTGCTTCATCGGCGCCGCCTCCCGCGACCAGGCCTCGATCCTCTACGACCAGGCCTGCGGCCTCGTCCGCCGCTCCGACTGGCTGGCTGACGAGGTCGACATTAAGTCGGGCTACCGGCAGATTCGCTCGCGCCGCGACTCCGGCCTTATCAAGGTGCTGGCAGCCGACGCCGGAACCGCGGACGGCGTCATTCCGACGCTGGCGCTGGTCGACGAACTCCACCGCCACAAGACCGCCGACCTATACGGCGTCTTCCGTGACGGCCTCGGCCCCAGGGACGGCCGCATGATCACCATCTCAACCGCGGGCGACTCCGACGAATCGCCGCTCGGCCGCCTCCGAACGCAGGCTCACGCGATGCCCGGACTCAAGCGCGAGGGTGCCTACCGCTACGGTCGCGTCGACGGCTTCGCCCTCCACGAGTGGGCGCTCGACCCCGACGAGAACCGCGGCGACCTCGACCTCGTCAAGCTCGCCAATCCGGCCCCCTGGCAGACGGCCCAAGCCCTCGGCGAGCGCCTGTCCTCCCAGTCGATGACCGAGTGGCAGTGGGCCCGCTTCGCCTGCGGCGTCTGGCTCGCCGGCGAAGACGGCGCCATCAGCGGCAAGGAGTGGGCCGCCTGCGCCGATCCCGCCACCGCAATCCCCGCCGGGACAAAGGGCGTCTACATCGGCGTCGACCTAGCGTGGCGCTGGGACACCGCGGCCTACGTTCCGGTCTGGCGCAACGAGGACGGCGTCCTCATCGTTGCGAAGCCGACCATCCTTCACCCGCCCGGCGACGGCACCTCAATCGACGACCACGAGCACTGGGAGTCGGTCGCGGAAATGGCCTCGATCTGGCCCGAGGCGACATTCGTCATCGACCCGAACGCCGGCGGCGAATCGCTCGCGCAGCGCATCGACGCCGATCTTCCCGCGCGCGTTGCCGAGCACAACCAGCAGCCGACCGCAATGGCGCTGGCAGCGCAGCGCCTCAACGAGGCGATCAGCGCCGGCAACATCCGACACCCCGACGACACGGAGCTCAACGCGCAAGTCCTCGCCGCCGCCCCGCGCCCCGTCGGCGAGGGCTGGCGATTCGTCAAGCGCAAGAAGAACAAGCTCCCGATCGACGCGACGATCGCCCTCGCGATGGCCGTCAACGTGATCGTCGGCGGTATGGACAAAAAGCCCGACTATGGGCGCGCATCTTGGAGGTAAGGCCCTTGCCTGAACTGAACCCAATGCACAAGGCCGACCTCGACCTGCTCGGCACCGAGCAGCGAAAGCGCGCCGACGCCTTCCGCAACCTGCGCTCCTACGCGCGCGGCAGCGGCCCGCTCCCCGCCGCCATCCACGAAGCCGGCGTTACAAAGGCCTACCGCCTGCTGATGCCGATGTCCGACGCGCCCTGGGCCTCGGTCATCGTCGAGGCCGTCACCGACCGCCTCGAGGTCTCCGGCGTTCACACCGGCGACGATGCCCTCGACGCCGCCCTCTGGGAGGAATGGCGCCGCAACGGCATGGACTCCGAGTCATCGCTTGCCCACCAGGCGACGCTGACCGGCGGGCGCTCCTACGCGATCGTCTGGCCGGACGCCGACGGCAACCCCGAAGTCGTCCTCGAGTCCGACGAGAACGTCATCGTCAAATACCGCTCCGGCTCGCGGCGCCATCGCGTCGTCGCCCTGCGCCACTGGATCGAGGACGAGACCCCCTACGCGACGCTCTATTACCCCGACGGCATCTACAAGTTCAAGGGCCCGAAGTCGATCATCGGCTCGTCGTTCTCCGGCATCCAGTGGGAGCCCTACCAGCCCGACGAGGACCGCACCTGGCCCGTCCGGAATCCCTTCGGAGTCGTCCCGGTCGTCGAGATCGCGACCAACCGCCAGCTCGAGCCGGGCGTCTTCCCATACGCCCGCGGCGAGTTCGAGCACTGCACCGGCGTCATCGACCGGATCAACCTCCTGACGTTCCTCGGCCTGGTCGTCGCCTTCTGGATGGGCTTCCCCCTCCGCGGCGTCATCGGCGAGCAGATCCTCAAGGACGACGACGGCAACGTCCTGCCGCCCTTCGACGTGAACGCCGACTCGATGTTCCAGCTTGAGAACCCCGAAGCGAAGCTCGCCGAGTTTCAGGCCGCCGACCGCGGCAATCTGTCGATCACCACCGAGCTCGAGCAGCTCGCGACGGTCTCGAACACTCCGCGGCACTACTTCCCGATGGGCTCCGGCACGTCGAACGTCTCATCCGACACGGTCGTCGCCTGGGAGTCCGGCCTGCACGGCAAGGTCACGACCCGTCACAAGCCCCAGATCGGCTCCGGATGGGAGGAGGTCTTCCGCCTCATCGCCCTGCAGCGCGACGGCATGGACGTTCCCCAGACCGCGACGGTGCAGTGGGCCGAGCACGAATCCCGCTCCCTCGCCGAGCGCGCGGACGCGGCCGTCAAGCTCAAGGATCTGATGCCCTGGCAGGCGATCGCCGAGAAGGTGCTCGCCGCCAATGGCGACGAGATCGCCCGCTGGACCGCGATGCGCGGATCCGACGCCTTCTCGCAGCTCCTCGCGTCGGTCGACCAGCCGATGATGCCCAATGGCGAGCCCGCTAACTGAGGCCCACATCGAGGGCCAACGGCGCCTACGAGCGGCCGTCGTCGGAGTCGTCGAGCAGGCCTGGCGCGACCTCCCGAACTACGACCGCGCCTCGGTCCCCGCATTCCTCAACGCCGCCGTCCCGACCGTCCTCGCCGGCCAGCGCCAGTCGGTCGCCCTCACCGAGGCCTACCTCGCCCGCTTCCTCGGTCGCCAGCCGCTCGGCGTCAACCCCGAGAACCTGATCGGCGCCGGGATCCGCGGCGTCGACCCCCGCGAGGTCTACGCGCGCCCCTTCGTGACCCTCTGGACCTCCCTATCGGACGGCACCGCCTACACCGACGCCGTCAACGCCGGCCTCGCCAGGGCGAAGAACACCGCCGCGATGGACGTGCAGATGTCGATGCGCGCCACCTCCCAGGCCGTCCAGACGGCCGACGAGGGCGTCTTCGGCTACCAGCGGGTCGCAGACGGCGATGCCTGCCCCTTCTGCGCCGAGATCGACGGCGCCTACGTCAAGTTCGCCGACGCCGCCGCGCTGCACGACAACTGCGGCTGCGGCCTCGAGCCCCTGACGGCCCCGCACCCCCGCGCCGCGAAGCTGCCCTCCGGCGTCGCGGTCTCCCAGCACGGCGAGCTCGGCCCCGTCCTACACGCGCCCGAACACAACTTCACCGGCCCCTCCGGCCTGAACTAACCCCCGGCGCCGCACGGCGCCCCAATCCATAGGAGGCCGCATGGCCGAGGAAACGTCCGCCACGGACGCTGACGAGAACACAGAAGACCCGGCCCCCCCCAGCGACGCTCCGGTCGATGACGGCTCCGGCCCGATCGACATGAGCGACGCCGAGGAGGCTAAGCGCGCTGCGCGCAAGCACGAGCGCAACGCCAAGGCCGAGCGCAAGAAGCGCGAGGAACTGGAAGCCCGCCTCGCCGAGATCGACGACGCGAACAAGACCGAGCAGGAAAAGGCAATCGAGGCTGCCCGCAAGGAAGCAGCCGAAGAAGCCCGCAAGGCGGCGGCGGTGGAGCTCCGCGCCGAACGCCTCAGCGCCGCGATCGCCCGCGAGGCCGCTAAGGACTTCGCGGACATCGACGACGCGATCCGCCTGCTCGACACCGAAGCCGAAGAGTTGTTCGACGACGACGGGAAGATCCAGCAGGACGCCCTGAAGTCGGCACTCGACGACCTACTCGAGCGCAAGCCCCACCTCAAGGCCGAGGCCGCAGGCCCCGGCCCGTCCGGCTCATCCGATGCCGGCAAGGGCGGCACCGGCGCCCCCTCCCTCGAGGAAATGTCGGTCGAGGATCACCTCAAGGCGATCCGGCGCAACTGAACCACGCCGCATGGCGACCCCCTGAAACCTACTCATCACAGAAAGGAGGGTGATCAAAGTGTCGAACACCTTCATCACCCCCACGGTGGTCGCCCGGCGCGCCCTGGCGACCCTCTACAACTCCACCGTCTTCCTGCCGCTCGTCTGGCGGGACTTCGACGTCGAGTTCCAGGCGACGGTCGGACAGGCCGTCACGGTCCGCAAGCCCGCCACGTTCACGGCCGCCGAGTTCTCGAGCTCGATCAACGTCCAGAACGCGACGGAGTCCAGCACGACCGTCACGCTCGACAAGTACCCCGACGTTTCCTTCCAGGTCACGTCGCGCGAGCAGACGCTCGACATCGACGACTACTCCACCCGGCTGATCCAGCCGGCGGCCGAGGCGCTCGCCCAGTACGTCGACGCCGACATCGCCGAGAACCTCGTCGATGCGGCTGAGGGCGTCGGTGGCGGCGGCACCTCGACCTGGTCGTCCTCGACCCCGTCGACGGTGTTCACCGGCCAGCTCGGCGCCCGCGCCAAGCTGGGCCGCGCGAAGCTCCCGCTGACGGACCGCTTCGCGGTGTTCTCGCCGGAGTCCGCCGGCGAGTGTCTCAAGGAGGCCCTGTTCGTCCAGGCGAACACCTCCGGCTCGACCGACGCCCTCCGCGAGGGCTCGATCGGCCGCGTGTTCGGCTTCGACTCCTACGAGTCGCAGCAGCTCGGCGACAGCGGCTCCGACGACAGCTCGCAGGCCGACGGCCTCGCGTTCCATCGTCACGCCTGCGCGGTCGTCACGCGCCCGCTCGAGGTCCCGAACGGCACGAACAACAGCGCCGTCGAGTCGTACAAGGGACTGGCGCTTCGCGTCACGACCGACTACTCCATCAGCACGAAGGCCGACATCACGTCGCTCGACCTGCTGTACGGCGTCGACGCCCTCCGTCCGGAGGCCGCGATCCAGTTGAGCCTGGGTATCGGCTCCTAGCACCCACGGATAGACCCCCGGCGGGCTACGGCTCGCCGGGGGCGCATCCGTCCAACCTCTGAGGAGGACTCCAGATGAGCATCAGCAACTACTGCGAGCTCGCGATCCTGAACGCGGTGGGGAACAACACCTCCTTTGCGGTGACGACCCCCTACATCAAGCTTCACATCGGCGACCCCGGCGAGGACGGCACATCCAACGCCGCCGGTGAGACGACCCGCAAGTCCGTCTCCTTCGCCGCCGCCGCGTCGGGCTCAATGGCTTCCGACGCGGACATCACCTGGACTTCCGTGTCCACCGCCGAGACTTACAGCCACGTTTCCCTCTGGGATGCCTCCTCCGGGGGTAACTGCCTCTGGACGGGCGCTCTTACGGCATCCAAGACCGTTGCGGTGAACGACACTTTCACGATCCCCTCGGGGTCGTTGACGCTGAGTGTGGAGTGATGTCATAGTCGACTGGTAATGGTGAAGGTGAGGATTTAGCCCGCCTCCACAAGACATCCCAGGCATCGGTAAGCAGGATTCTTCAAGCGAACGGACTGGGCGGCAGACGAGTTCCTCGAAATGGCGGTTTGGCGCTCGCGGCGGGTGGCTATGTGCATCAGCTCGTCTATCCAGACGATGAACTCGCCTCGATGCGAAACAGCATGGGATACGTGCCACAGCATCGCCTCGTCATGGCGCGACACATTGGCCGTCCTCTCGCCCCCGGCGAAACGGTCCACCACATCAACGGCGACCGTAAGGACAATCGGCTTGAGAATCTTCAACTCCGACAAGGAAATCACGGCAAGGGTGCTTCCTTCCGGTGTTGCGACTGCGGCTCTACCAACGTGGAGGCTGCTCGGTTGTAGCAGCGGTAGGGGGTAACGCCTAATGGCGATCCCCACAATCGTCAGCTCGTCGGCCAACATCGGCGGGGGCTCTCAGACCATTTCCCCCGGTGCGGGGCTGACGTTTGTCTTCATCGTCACCGAGGCCCAGAACCTCCCCTCAGCCCTCTCCACGCAGATCAGCCACGCATCCTCGGGGTGGACGGCGATTGTGGGAACCAAGGGCGGGGCGGGATATTCAGCGGCGAGTTTGTACCTCTACCTGTTTGTCAAAGTGACGGACGGGGTTGAGACGATTGCCACGGGTGACTCAGGCACGATCAACGCTTTCACATGCGTCACCGTTTCGGGATACCACGCCTCCCAATACGAAGCCCTGACCACCGGCTCGGGCACCTTCGGCACCAGCAGCCAATACACCTTCACCCACCCGTCACTAACCACCCTCGGACCTGAGCGGCTGATAGTCCATATGGTCGCTCCGAGGGCCGACACGACCTCGACCGTCACCGTTGGTAGCACCCTAGAAAACCCCAAGGGCGCCCAGGTCGTCCAGACCAACCTCTCCGGCGGCGGCGGCGCGAATATGTATTGGGGCGGGCTTACGACGCAGGGTCCAAGCGGCTCAACGGTGGAGTGGCAATCCCTCGCCGCCGCCTACAACGGAGCAGCGGTCGGCTACGTCACCCTTGCGGTCATCCCCGCCAACGTAACCCTGTACGGGACGGCGTCACTATCGGGCACCGGCTCGCTGACATCGGCGGGTGTTCGGACAAGCCTCGGCGCCGCCACGGCATCCGGCACCGGCTCGCTGACCGCCGCAGGTAGCCGACAGACCTTCGGTACGGCCACGGCATCCGGCACCGGCTCCCTCAGCGCCTCCGGCGTCCGGACCGCCTATGACTCAGCGTTTCCGACCGGCGTCGGCGCGCTCACCGCATCCGGCGTCAGAACGACCCTCGGCGCCGTGGACGCATCGGGCATCGGATCACTTTCGGCGACCGGCACCCGCACCGTTCCCGCGCAGGCATCCCTGGACGGCACCGGCGCCCTGGCGGCATCCGGAAGCGTGATCACCGCCGACGACCTCCGGCGCCGACGCCTGTTCGCCGCTGACCCGATGCTCACCGGCTCGCCGATGCGCTCGTCGATCGACTTCACGAAGTAGGAGGACGCATGGCATTTGCCACCGCAGACGATGTCGCCGCCCGCCTGGGCCGTGAACTCACCATCGCCGAGGAGAATCTCGTCGAGGCCGTGGTTGAGCAGGTCACTGACCTGATCGCCGACGCCGTCGGGCAGGACGCCGACTGGGCCGCCGACCTCGATCCCGTTCCCGCAGTCCTCACCGCGATCTGCGTCGAGAAGGCGATCGCCGTCGGCTCGAACCCGAACGGCGTCGCCTCCCGTTCCGAAACGCTGGGCTCCTTCTCATCGTCCGAGACATTCCGCAAGGACAGCGGCCTCTACCTAACCCCGCTGGAGGAGCGTCTCGCCCGCCGCGCCGTTCTCGGCAGGCTGGCCGGATCCTCCCGGCCGGAGTCCACCGTCGATGAGGTGCACGACCTGTTCTACGGGTCGTGATCCCGCTCGCGATCCTCGTCCCGGTCCTCCGGCGCCCCCAGGCCGTCCGACCGCTGCTTGAGTCGATCGCGAGCACGACACCCCGCGTCCGCGTCGTCTTCATCGCCGACCCCGACGACCAGCGCGAGCGCGACGAGCTCCGCTACGCACAGGGCCTCGACTGGCCGATGTCCGTCACCGTCCTGATCCACGCCGGCTCCTACGCCCGCAAGATCAACCACGCGATCGAGCAGACCACCGAGGGCCTGCTGTTCCTCGGTGCTGACGACCTTCGCTTCCGCGAGGGCTGGCGCGAAGCCGCCGAGGCGAAGCTGCACCCGGCCGAGGTAGTCGGCGTCAACGACCTGCTGGCACGCCCGCACCGCCCCGACCACGCGACGCACTTCCTGGTCACCCGCTCCTATGCGGCCCAGGGCACGATCGACGGCGCGCCCGGCCTGCTCTGCGAGACCTACGAGCACAACTTCGTCGACGACGAGCTGATCGCCACGGCGAGCAAACGCGGCGTCTACGCCTACGCCGACGAAGCGAAGCTGGATCACCTACATCCAATGCAGGGGGCCCCGATGGACGAGGTCTACGAAAAGGGGTTCAACACGATGCGACGGGACCGACGGCGTTTCAACACACGGCGGCGGATGTGGATGTAGTGATCGCAACGTTCGGCTCGCTGGAGTGGGCCGAACTGGCGCGCAACCACGCCGGGCCCTCGGTCCGCGCGGCCGGAGGCCGCCCCGTCTACTCGCACGGGCGCACCCTCGCCGAGGCCCGAAACGCCGCACTCGACAAGGTTCGCTCCGATTGGGTCGTCTTCCTCGACGCCGACGATCAGATCGACCCCGGCTACCTCGTCGCGATGGGGGAGGGCACCGCGGACATCCGCGCCCCGAAGGTCTCCTACGTCCGCGACGGCTACGCGCACCCGCCCTACTTCCCCCGCGTCGCCGGCCACCGGCACGACTGCACCGCCGAATGCCTGCCCGATGGGAACTGGATCGTCATCGGCGCCGCCGTTCGCACCGACCTGGCCCGGCAAGTCCGCTTCCGCGAGGAGCCGATCTACGAGGACTGGTCCTTCTTCCTCCGCGCATGGAAAGCCGGCGCCTCCGTCGAGCGGATCCCCGTCGCCGTCTACCTCGCGACCTTCCGCCCCAATAGCCGCAACCGCGCCCCGGCGATGGAGTGGAAGAACGAGTGGCACCACAAGATCGTCGCCGCCGCGTGATCGCCCTGCTGCTCATCGACGACGGCCGCGCCGACTACCGCGACCGCTGCCTGGAGTCCGCATCGGTCCTGCTCCCGCCGCTCGACCTCTGCGTCGAGGTCAGCGACCCCGACCACGAGCTCGGCTTCGCCGGAGCGATCCAGGCCGGATGGGATGCCGTCCTCGAGTCCGGCGCCGACTACGTCTTCCACCTCGAAGCCGACTTCACCTTCAACGTCCACGTCCCGCTGCAACAGATGATCGAGATCCTCGACCGCGAGCCGAAGCTCGCCCAGGTCGCGCTCAAGCGCCAGCCCTGGAACGCCTCCGAGCGGATCGCCGGCGGGATCGTCGAGCAGCACCCCGACCACTACATCGAGCGGCACCGCCGCTACGGCACGTTCACCGAGCACTCCCGCTTCTTCACGACGAATCCCAGCGTCTACAGCGCCGACCTCTGCAAGCGCGGATGGCCGCAGGTCCCGCAGTCCGAGGGCATCTTCACCCACCAGTTGCGCGACGACGGCTTCACCTTCGCCTTCTGGGGCGGCAAGTTTCAGGCGCCGACCGTGACGCACATCGGCCAGCACCGCGCCGGGAAGGGGTACTAGTGACCACGTTCGCGGTCTCGATGATGAAGGACGAGCGCGACATCGTCCGCACCACGATCGCCCGCATGATGGGGCAGGTCGACCGAGTCCTCGTCGCCGACAACGGCTCGACGGACGGCACCCGCCAGATCCTCGAGCGATTCGACATCGACCTGATCGACGACCCTGAGCCGGGCTATTACCAGTCGCAGAAACTGACCCACCTCGCCCGCGTGGCGATGGAGCGCGGAGCCGACTGGATCGTTCCCTTCGACGCCGACGAAATCTGGATCCCTGCCGACCGTGAACGCCGCATCGCCGATGTTCTCGCCGAGCTGCCGCCGGAAGCGATGATCGCCCCGGCCGCCGTCCTCGACCACGTCGCGGTCCTCGGCAGCGACAGGCTCTCCGAGTGGCGCCGCTCCGAGATCCTTCCGCTTCGCAAGGTCGCCTGCCGCGCGGGCGAAGGGCTGACGATCGAGCAGGGCAACCACGGGGCCCGCTACGAGGGCGTCACGAACCCGCTCCACGCGCCAGGCCTGCTCGAGGTACGGCACTTCCCATACCGCTCCGCGGCGCAGATGATCCGCAAGGCGCGCAACGGCGCCGCGGCCTACGCCGCCACCGACCTCCCGAAGTCAGTCGGCGCTCACTGGCGCGGCTATGGCGAGCTCAGCGACGAGCAGATCACCGATGTCTTCCATCAATACTTCGCGACCGCTGACCCAAAGGGCGACGGCCTAGTCCACGACCCGGTGTGAACGTCGAGGTCATCGTCCCGTGGCTGGCCGGATGCCGCCACCGCGAGGGCGCCTGGCGCTACATCAGCGCCCAGCATCGCTATCCGACGCGCCTCGCCTACGGCACCGCGCCCTGGGTGAAGGCCCTCGCCGTCCGGCCCGCGCTCGAGGCGAGCGACGCCCACATCGTCATCGTCGCCGACGCCGACTGCTGGACGGAGGGACTAGAGCTCGCGGTAGCCGCCGTCGCCGACGGCGAGCCCTGGGCCATCCCGCACGGTGAGGTAATCCGGCTGACCGAGCAGGCGACCCGCGCATTGCTCGACGGGGGCGACCCCGACTACGGCGACACGGCCCAGCCCGCTTACCGCGGCTACCCCGGCGGCGGCTTCGTCGTCGCTCCCCGGGAAACGCTGCTCGAGATTCCGCTCGACCCGTTGTTCGTCGGATGGGGGCAGGAGGACGAGGCCTGGGCGATAGCCCTGACGACCCTCGCCGGCCAGCCCTGGCGCGGCGGTCATCCGCTGATCCACCTATGGCACCCGCCGCAGCGCCGTGAAAACCGCGTCGTCGGCAACCCCGAGAGCTGGCGACGCCGTCGCCGCTACCTGAAGGCCCGCGGCAACCACGAAGCGATGCGAGCCCTGGTTACGGAAGGAGAGGACGTGGCGATAGCCGACATCATCAGCCAGCCTTGCGTGATCTACCGGACCACCGCGTCTGGAAGCCGCGACGCCTACGGCCGCCCCGCGAAGTCAACGTCTCCGGTCACCACGGTCTGGGCCGTCCAGCAGCGGTCCGCCACCGAGCCGGAAATGCAGGGCGAACTGAGCGACGCCCACTGGCGCGCCTACTTCCTGCCGACCGAGGCAATCGCCGGGGGCGACACGGTCTATGACACCGACCTCGGCGTCTTCGAGGTCACGGGCGACCCCTGGCCCGTCGAAAACCACTACCTCAGCGCGACTCACCACATCGAGGCGAACGTCCGGCGGACCGCCGGGCCGGAGGACGGATCGTGATCGTCGACGGCCCCGCGATCGTCACCGCCCACCTGTCGGCGGAATCCGCGATCACCGACATCGTCGGCGACGAGATCGTCGATCAGACGCCGCGGAACACCGACGGCGGCTGGCTGAAGGTCGCGCTCCTCCAAGCGCCGCAGGCCGACAACGTGCCCTTCGACTACCTCGTCCCGTTCGTCTTCCAGTTCGACGCCTACGCCGGCGAGGGCGAGACCCAGGCCGAGGCCTCCCTGCTCGGCCGCATCGTCCGCGCGTCGCTCAACGAAATGCCGCTGACGAGCCACACCGACGCCGTCGTGACCTCCGTCCGACACCTGTCCTTCCGCTACCTGCCCGACACGGACCTGGAGCCAGCGCGTGACCGCTACATCCTGGTCTCGACCGTCGTGGCGCATCCGGCATGACGACCTTCCGCCCTAACGCCGCATTCCGCGAGCAGATGGAGCACGACCCCGAGTTTGTGCTCGGCGTCGCGAAGATCGCCGGCGGCCTCGCCGCGGAGGTCCGCAACCTCGCCCCGCGCAACTCCGGCTACTTCGTGCGCTCCATCGAGTCCGAGGGCTCGACCGTCTTCACCACCGATCACGCGGCAGCGGTAATCGAGTTCGGCTCGATCAACAACCCCGCCTATGCCCCCTTTCGTGGCGCCGTAATCGCCTCTGGCCTGCGCTACGAGGATCACCCTTCCTAAACATCTAACTCCGAAAGGACGAATACTATGGCCTGGAATAACAGCAGCGACACGCTGATCGCAGGCAGCGGTCAGGTTTACGTCGCTGCCACCGGCTCGACGTTGCCGACGACCCCTACCGGGACCGTCGACACCGCCTTCGTCGGCCTCGGCTACCACACCGAGGACGGCGTCAGCCTGTCAGCCCCCGTCAACATCATCGACTACCCCGCCTGGCAGTCGAAGCACCCGATCCGCCGCGAGGTGGACACGAGGGACTTCACCCTGAGCTTCTCGCTGCTCCAGTGGGACGAGGACACTGTGCCCCTCGCCTTCGGTGGCGGCTCGATCTCCTCCGTCTCCGGCGGCTACAAGTTCACCCCGCCGCAGTCGACCGACGCGATCACCGAGAAGGCGCTGATCTGCGACATCGACGACGGCTCGGAGCGGACGCGGATCATCATCCCGCGCGGCTCCGTCACCGAGGGCGTCGACACCTCCCTCACCCGGACGAGTATGTCGGCCCTCAGCGTCACCTTCAAGGCGCTTCAGCCGACCGACGGCTCGGCGGCCTGGTACTTCCTGACCAGCGACTCGACCGCTTACGCGAGCGGCAGCTAGTCGATGGCGAAGACCAGCAAGGCGGCGGCTCCCACGAAGAAGGGAGCCGCCGCCGTCGCGGAGAAGAAGCCCGAGCCGAAGACCGTCGAGGTCCGCGGCCTGGAGCTCACGCTCCCCGACACCCTCCCCGCGACGTTCGCATTCGACGTTGCCGAAATGCAGCAGGAAGCGACGGTCTTCGCCGTCATCCGGCTGCTGACGACGTTCCTCGGTTCCGACCAGGTCGTCGAGATCCGCGGCAAGGTTGCCCGCGGGGAGGTCACTGACGAGGAGCTGGGCGACTTCCTCGGCGAGATCCTCGAGGCTATCTTCGAGGAGTTCGGGCTGTCGCTGGGGGAAGCGGAAGCCTCGCAGATGTCCTAGTCAACTACTGGGACGAATGCGAGGCGGACTTCGCCCGCTTCTACGGCCTCGACCTCCGCGACGAGATCGAGACCGAAACCGCCCGGCGGCTCTGGGTCCTCATCAAGGCCCTGCCCGCTGAGGCTGCCGTGATGCGCGAGGCCGCCGAGAAGGCGGCCCCGCCCGAGGCGATCTCGGTCGCCGACTTCAGATCGAAGTTCGCGGCTCACGCCGCATAGAGAGGAGGTGAGAAGGTGAGCACATCCCTGGGAACGGCCTATATCAATATCGAGGCCGATTGGGATTCGTTCAACCGCCGGACGCTGCCGCAGGTACAGCGGCAGATGGCCGGGATCACCTCGTCGCAGACAAAGGCTTCACGCACCACGTCGAGGCTGTCATCCGCCACCGCCGGCCTCGGCGGCTCGCTGGCCCGTGCGGCCGGTGCAGCCGCAGGGGCCGCTGCTGCTTATGTCTCCATATCCCAGGCGAAGGAAGCGATCACCGCGACGAACGAGCTCGCGAAGTCGACGCTGACCCTGCAGGCGAACCTCGGCGTGGCAACGAAGGAGGCGAGCCGCTGGGCTGTCGTCGCCCGTGCCCGCGGCGTCGATATGAAGGGCCTCGCCCAGGCCTTCGGGATCTTGTCGAAGAACGTCGACGCGGCGACCCACGGGGGCGCCGAGCAGCTCGAAATGTTCAAGCGCCTCGGGCTGACGATGAAGGATCTGAAGTCGGCCAACAACGACTGGTCCGGCTTCGTCGCGGAGTTCAGCCAGGGCCTCGGTCAGATGGGCTCCGGCTCAGAGCGCACCGCCCTGATGATGAAGACCCTCGGCCGCGGCTGGTTGCAGATCGCGCCGCTGATGCGCGACGGGGCCGCCGCCTTGCGGGAACAGCTCGCCCTCGCCGACAAGTACCACGTCACCTTCGGACAGCAGGCGCTCGACGATCAGGAGAAGCTGATCGCCGCGCAGCGCGAGTCCCAGATGGCCTGGATGGGGATCCAGGTCGCCTTCACCCGTGCCGTCACCCCGGCACTTATTGACGCGCACGAGAAGTTTCAGCGCCTCGCGAAGGTGCTCACCGACCCAAAGCTCTCAGATGCCGAGAAGTTCGAGATCATCGGGAAGCGATTTGCTCACATCGCCGAAGACGCTAAAGACGCCTTCATAGCGATTCTGCCGAAGCTGGTTGAGAAATTTGGCGAGACGGCCCCAGAAGTTGCGAAGGCATTCATCCAGGGCTTCGCGAATGCGCCGATACTGGGCAAGCTGATAATCGGGGGGATGCTCCTGTCCCGGCTGGGCGGGGTTTCTGCGCTGACCGCGCTCGGCGCCTCGATGGGGAACCCCGTGGGCCTCGCGATGGGGACGGCAATCGCAGCCGCCGTCGCCTTCAAGCTGGAGCAGGATCAGCACATAGTTGGGGAAGCCCTCCTGAATCGTAAGACCATTACCCAAGCAGACGCGCTCAACAACTTCCTCAGCAACGTCCCAGAACTGAACTCCGACGGACTGCGTCGCGCGATCGAGCTCTACTCCGCGCTGGGCCGCATCTCTGAAAAGTCCATCTGGAAGTGGGTCGAGTCGGGCAAGATCAGCGCCGAGCAGGGTCAGCGCATGATCGAGATCCTCGAAAGGGTGAACAAGCGCGGAGGCAACGCGCTGATCAGGCTTTCGACCAAGTTCGAGGACACGGGCGACGCCGTCCGCGACTTCACGGACAAGGGCGCCGACTGGCTCGATGATCTCGCAGACAGCACGGTCCGCTTTGAGCGCGTCGTCAGCAAGAAGATGGACGACGTTGGCGACTCGATCAAGGATGTCGGCAAGGCCTTCGGCGACCTGACGACCAAGTCCGGGAAGACGGCAAAGGGCGTCGGTCATAACAGCGGCGCGATGGTCAATGCCGTCTCCGATGGCCTCCGCACCCTCGGCGAAAACGTCAACGAGGCCCTCCGGACCTTCAACGTCAAGAAGGTCAGCTTTTCAATCAAGAACGTCGGCAAGGGCATCGGCGACATCGTCGGCGCCCAGAAAGGCGCAATCGTCCAGGGCGCCGGCGCAGGCGACACCGTGCCGCTCCACATCGGCGGCCAGCTCGCCGCGATGGTCGAGCCGGGCGAACAGGTCTCCGTGCTGAACCGCAAGGCGACCGCGGCGATGATGGAGGTCAACCAGCGGATCCCGCGCTTCCGCGACGGCGGCATTGTCCCGCACCTGGCGAAGGGCGGCCTCGCCGCGATGGTCGCGCTCGCCAACCAGTTCGACCGCGCCGACGAGCCCTACTCCCTGGGCGGCGGACATGGCGCCTTCCTCACCGGC
>Ga0075472_10000471_pt1 | contig 16579 bp, 22 predicted proteins | sample DEB19_08_DNA_3_FD_77014 | JGI IMG/M metagenome (GOLD analysis project Ga0075472, IMG submission 77014) | Aqueous microbial communities from the Delaware River and Bay under freshwater to marine salinity gradient to study organic matter... | ecosystem: Environmental > Aquatic > Marine > Coastal ...
AAAGAGGCTAAATGATCGTCCTGGACACGGATGTGAGCAAGGCGCGTCAGCCGTTGAAGAAGCTTCCGAATGTAGTGACCAGCTTCAACGCAGAAGGATATAGACGTTACGGTAAGAAGATGGTGGAGAGTTGGCTTCAGTATTGGCCCAAGTCCATCAGACTTACGGTGTACTACGAAGGCGAAGAGTCGGAGTTCGACATGGTTTCCGGCCTGTCGTGGAGGCCGATTGAGGAGGTCGAGTTCCTGACCGACTTTATGAATTCCCTGCAATTCCCTTTGATGCACGGAATTGTAGGAAGCGGGTATGACATCAACTTCGATGCCCGGATGTGCCGCAAAGTCTTTATTCAGAATCACGCCTCCAAGACTTACGGGGGGAAGGTGTTCTGGTTTGACGCGGATTCGATCACTACCAAGCACGTTCCGGAGTCGTTCCTTGATAGCTGCCTGCCGGATGACGCTCTGTGCTGTTTTCTTGGCCGGGATGGGTGGTACTACACCGAATCAGGCTTTATCGGGTTCAACCGTGACCATCCTCTAGCAAGCAAGTTCTTCAAGAACTACGTCCATGTGCCGATTGTGGGGACGATCTTCACGCAACCCGGCTGGCATGACTGCTATGTGTTCGATGCTGTACGGATGGTGATGGGGAACGGGCCTGAGTTCGTGAACCTGGCTAAGAACGTGCCGCACGGTCACATGCACCCGTTCCAGATTTCAGCGCCGGGGCTTTACATGGAGCACCACAAAGGAAATCGGAAAGACACTGGGAAATTGAGGCCGGAAGATGTATCAACAACGGTTTAAGTCTCTTGAGCAGAGGTTCTGGGAGAAGGTTGTTGTCCAAGAGAAGGATAAGTGTTGGGCTTGGATTGGCTCCTCTGGCAAAACTGGGCGTGGCGTTATGTGGAATGGAACGCGAAACGAGTTCGCTCCGAGAATTAGCTGGAGGTTGGCAAAAGGAGATGTGCAGCTAGGTCTAAGCGTCCTGCATAAGTGCGATAACCCAAACTGCGTTAATCCGAGCCATTTGTTTTTGGGTACGCAAAAAGACAATGTGCACGACGCAATTAATAAAGGCAGATTCGCGCAAAACTCTGCGAGGCGCGGGGAAGACCATCATTTCGCGAAACTATCTAAAGAGGGAGTTAAAAACCTCCTTTCTATGAGAGCGCAAGGGGCGACTTTTGCGGAGTTGGGGAAGATGTTTGGAATAAGCAAGTCACAGGCATATCGAATTGTCCGTGGATTGCGATGGGGCAATCGGAAGGAGACAGGTGAACTGCGCCCCGAAGACCGATGAGACGAGGCAGTTTGTCGCTCGTCAGGAAGAGGTCAACGCGCACCACTTCCTCCGGTACGTCCTCGCCAGTTCGGTGGCGGAAGGCCGGGTTCTGGATGCGGCTTGCGGCTGCGGCTACGGGTCGCGGTTCCTATGGGAAAAGACTCAGGATGTCGTGGGGGTGGACATCCACCCCCCGGCGATAGAGTGGGCTAACAAACATTTCCCCGGCCCTAGTTACTTAGTCGGCGACCTTGAGAAAGAGCCGTGGGAAGGGCGATTTCAGGCGGTGGTTTCCTTGGAGACACTGGAACACCTACCCCGCCCCGAAATCGCGCTGGAGGGCTTCAGGAGGGCTTGTAGGGGGGTTCTGGTGGCCTCGGTCCCTAACGAGGAGGTCTACCCGTTCGACCCTAAGAAGTTTGAGGGGGATCAGTACCCCCACCAGAGGCACTACACCCCCGGCGAGTTCGACCAGTTGCTAACTAGCTGCGGCTGGAAGGTCTTGGATCGGTTTAGCCAAAAGTCCAAGCAGGAACCTATTCCACAGGCAGGAACGGCGGGAGCCTTCCTGATCTATGTATGCGAGTGAGAGTCTATCTCTCCGGAAATGACACCCATGATCGCGTTCTTAAGGCGTTTGCCGAGGGCTGCGACGGGGAATTTGTAGAAGGATGGAAGTACGAACCCAGCCCGGTCGCGGTGGTGTTTGGGGTACGGAAATCCAAAGTCCCGTTAAGTTTCCCACGGGGCGAAATCTTTCGGCAGCAGAGGCAAAACAACCTTGATGTGGTCGTCCTAGAGACGGGATACATCAACCGGGGTGACGGGGAAAATCACCACTATGCCGCCGGATTCAATGGCCTGAACGGTAGGGCAGACTTCAAGAACAAGGGAATGCCCGAGGACCGCAGGATTCTCCTCCAGAGGAACCACGGGCACCGATGCCTAGCCTGGAGGGATTGGGGGAAGCACATCCTCCTGTGCGGTCAGGTTCCGTGGGATGCCTCCGTGGATCACGTTGATTATTTGGCGTGGCTCCAAGAGATCGCGGGGAAGCTTCAGGGCTTTGGTCGTGAGGTCAGGTTCAGGCCCCACCCCAAAGGCCCGAAGTTCAACCTTGCGGGCTGCACTCTGTCTGAGAAGTCGTTCCGCGAAGACCTGGAGGATTGCTGGGCGGCGGTTGCGTTCAATTCCAATGCCATTGTGGAAGCCATGATTGAGGGCGTCCCCGGATTTTCCTTCGATGAAGGGTCTATGGCTTGGGAGGTCTGTAACCGCAGTTTGGACAAGATGCTGGAGCCTGAAATGCCAGAGCGCAGGCAGTGGTTATCCGACCTTGCCTATGCTCAGTGGACCCCTCAAGAAATGCGAGAAGGCAAAGCCTGGAGGCACCTGTGCAAGTCGTGATGTTTGGACATGGAGATCCCGGTTGGCTGGAGCCGGAAAACGAGATTGACAGGGAGTGGCTGTTGAAGACTCCGGAGGAATGGTCGCTGGAGCGGATGATTGTTGAGGCCAAAAAAGAGGGGCTGTTTGACTCCGCTTGCGTTGCCTGACCTTTCCGGGAATGAACTTAAGTACCTGACGGAGTGCGTGACTTCTGGTTTTGTCACCCACAACGGTCGATTTGAAAAGGAATTTGAGGATGCGTTTAGCGAAAGGTTCGGAGTCCCCGCGCTTGCAACCTCTAGCGGCACGGGTGCGCTACATCTCGCACTTCTGTCTCTGGGGATCGGGCCGGGGGATGAGGTCATCGTTCCAGACCTTACTTTCGGAGCGACCGCTTCCGCAGTTCTCGCCGTGGGGGCAAGGCCCGTCCTCGTTGATGTTGATCCCGAGACATGGGGAATCGACAGAACAAGAATTCTGGCTTACCTCAACAAGAAAACAAGAGCCATCATCCCAGTTCACCTCTACGGCTCCGACGCAGGCGACTTTACGCAGTTTGGCATCCCTGTCGTAGAGGATGCCTGCGAGTCTTTAGGCATCGTCCCCATCCGAGGGGATATGGCCTGTTACTCGTTCTACGGTAACAAGGTCATCACGACCGGAGAGGGCGGGATGCTCTGCGGGAAGTTCGGGAATGCGAAGGCGTGGAGGGATGGGGGATTTGATAGCGAGTACCGCTGCCACGTTCCTGGCCTTAATTACCGAATGTCCAATATGCAAGCCGCGCTAGGGCTGGCGCAGTTGGAGCGGCTGGATTCTCTTCTAGAGGCTAGGCTTGAGAACGCAAGCCGTTATGCGGAGCAACTTCCGGGGAATGGGAAGTGGCTCTTTGTTGTCCAAGTAGATAACCCGATTGCGCTGCAAGGGAAGCTGAAAGAGGCGGGGTTTGATTCCCGGCCTGTATTTACTCCCTTGCACAGAAGTCCTGCATTCAGGCAGTACGCCAAGGGGAAATTTAAAGTCTCGGACTCGATATGGGAAAGGGGCTTGTGTCTTCCTACTGGCCCGCACCTTACAAAAGAAAAACAAGAAAAGGTGATCCAAATTGTCCATTACCACTTACGCGGAACTTAAGACCGCAATCGCGGCGCGGCTGAAGCGGGGGGATACCGCGTCGTATGTCGATGATTGGATCACGCTTGCCGAGACGGACATCTATCGCAAGCTTCGTGTTCGGGAACTGGAAACCTCGTTCACCGGGACTATTGCTAGCGGAGTTCTCGCCCTGCCGACTAGCTACATTGACCTGAAATATGCCTACGTCAACGCTTCTATAGCCTACCGGCTGCAACGCACCGCTCCGACTGCTATTTACGAACGCTATCCGCAGCGCAGTTCCACCACGATCCCCAAGCTCATCGCCCGCGAAGGCTCGAACTTCATTTTTGGGCCTTACCCGGATTCCAACTACACGGTAAACGGGGTCTATTACAAGAACCTCGGGAACGTGGCGGATTCCGCCCATGCGCTGTTCCTGGCTAACCCCGATGTCTACGTCTTCGGGGCTTGCTACATGGCCTCGGTGGACGCGAAGGACGACCGATCCATGATGCGCTGGGGGAGTCTGTACGAAAAGGTTCTCAAGTCGGCCCAGGTGGATTCGGACGGCGAGGAATACTCCGGTGGTGGGTTGGAGGTCAAGTCGGTATGATCGTCCAGCTTCTCGGGTATGCGCCCGATGCGGACCCTACCGTTATCGGAGTGCTGACCAACGCGGCGGGGGTGGTCCCTTCCATGAAGGGTCTGAAAGGCGCTCCCAGCCCCGCTAGTACGCCTCTGGCGGCTCTGGCGAGGACTTGCCAAGGGGCGGCGTCCCTCACGAAGCTGGACGACACGACGCGGCTATTTGCAGGGACGGCTATTAAGCTTTATGAGGCCGGGACTTCAACATGGTCTGACGTATCCCGTGCGGCTACTTATACCGGTGGGGTTACTTCCCGCTGGAGGTTCGCGCAGCAGTCGAACGTATCGTTTGCCATTAACGGCGCAGATACGTTGCAAGCATCGACTTCTGGGGCGTTCTCCTGCGTTGCCGGTGCCCCTGTGGCTGCGATTGTGGAGTCCGTGGGGCAGTTCGTGTTTGTCTTCAATACCTCGTCCAGTTCGCAGGGCTGGCAGTGTTCAGCCCTTGGAGACTATACAAGTTGGTCCGCGTCTATCTCGACCCAAGCGACTTCTGGAACGCTGATTTCCACCTCTGGCCCGATCACGGCGGGGCGCAGGTTTGGCGGGCAGATCATCGCCTACAAAAAAGCGTCCATGTACATCGGGACGTATGTCGGCGCTCCGGTGGTGTGGGACTTCGTGCTTGTCCCTGGTAATGCTGGGGCGCTGTCTCAGGAGGTTGTTGTCAACGTAGGGACTCCAGACAACCCGAAGCATATCTTCATGGGGGAGGATGATTTCTACCTCTTCGATGGCTCCAGACCCGTCCCCATTGGAACAAACCGAGTCAAGGATAAAGTCTTTAACGAACTGCTGGCGAGTCGGTACTACGCCTGCACCGCGCTCCACGACAAGAAAAACAACCGGATCTATTTCTACTATCCGGTGGCCGACTCCACTCTCCCGGATCACTGCGTTGTCTACAACTACCGGACGGATAGGTGGGGGATTGATGATCGGCAGGTAGAGGCGACGGTGGATTACGTTTCGGCTGGTCTGACCTACGACACGCTGGGGAGCAGTTATGCGACGTATGACGACCTTCCTAACCTGCCGTATGACTCCGCGTTCCTTAATCCCGGCAACAGAACCCCGGCGATTTTCGACACCTCGCATCTGGTCAAGACATTGACCGGTGAGGCGGCGACCACGAGTTTCACTACCGGCGACTTTGGAACGGACGGCAAGGATACGCAGGTCGAAAGAGTAAGGCCGCGATTCATCACCGCGCCAGACTCCGCGACGCTGACGAACTACTATCGGGCGAATCTTGGAGATGCGCTGACGACCGATGCAGCGACTCCGTTACTTAACGGCAAGTTCGACTTCATGCGGGATGCAAGGTGGCACCGATTCACGTTCTCCTTTGTGGGCGATTGGGAGATGTCGGCATTTAGTCCTAGCTGGGTGGCGTCCGGTGAGTAAGTTAGACGTTTCCCAGAAAGTCCCGCCGCAGTATTCCAAGCCGATCATTGTAGACATCCTCAATTCAGTTACTTCTCAGGTCAACAACCTGTCGGAAGGTAGGCTGACGGCGAGGCACAACGCGCAAGCCTCTGTTCCTAGCGGGACGACTACGGCGTATGCCGTGGGGGATTTCGTCCCTGATTCCAATTGCACGGTAAGGGGGAGCGTGGCTCCAGGTGTGGCTGCGTCTTATGTCCGCTTGGGGTGGGTCTGTGTGGCTCCGGGTACTCCGGGGACGTTTGTAGAAGCCCGCGTGTTGACGGGCACTTAAAAAGGCTGGAACGATGAACATCTACACGCCTACGGGGGCTGTAACCCAAGTCTCCCCGACTGTCTGGAGTTTCCCCACGGCTACGGGGACTAAGTATTTCACTCCCAGCATTGAGGGCTGGAACGGGACCGAAAGCGAGTTGATGCCCCTGCGGGCTGGTGGGGGCGGGCAGTCCACTCAGATTCCGTGGGAGATCGCTGACAAAGGGGAAATGGCGCGATTCGGCGGTGGAAGGCTTGGGTTTGCAGGAGAGAACAACCCGGTTTCTGCTGGAGGGCCGACCAATCATGCCGGATGGTTCTTCGACACCAACCCCGGACAAGCTACCTACAACTACGACGAGGGCGGGAGTTTCTTTGGGGATGTGCTGGGCAACTTTATCAGCGGCCCCGGCGTTCCTCTTGGCGGCTTCCTCGGTGCGGGGGCTATGGGTTCCGGTGGGCTTGGCAACTTCCTCGGCAGCTTTGGCGGTGGCGGTGCTGCTGGTGCTGCCGGTGGCGCGATGGATATGGGCGTAGGTCTTAGCGATGTGTTTGGAATCGGTGACGTGCCCGGATGGGGCGTGAACGGAGGCGGGAAAATGTTTGATCCTTTGGCTGACTTTAGTTCTTCCTACTTCGACACGCCCGACCTCGGGTTCGATATGTCGGGGCTGGAGGGAATGTCCAGCTACAACTCGGCGGGTAACCTGATTAACCTCAACCCGTTGCAGCAGATTCAATCGACGCTAAGTGGCGTTCCTAACGGGACCGCCAACGCGCTGAAACAGGCTTTCGGCCTAGCGACCAGCGGTAACGGAGGCTCCCTGCTTGGTGCTGGTCTTGGTGGGCTTCTCGGCCTTCTGGGTGGCAGCAGCAAGCCCGCAGGGACTACGACCACTGTCACCGACATCCCGGACTGGCTCAAGCCCTATGTGATGTCCAACCTGAACGCGGCTACCGCCCGTTCCGCGCAGATCGGCTCTGCGACCCCGTTGCTGGGGCCGGGGCAGGACGAGATGCTGAAAACGATTCAGGGACAGTATCTGACTCCCGACTCCAACCCCTACCTTAAGGCTACGGTGGACGATGCTCTCGGACAGGCTAAGAGCGCGTTTAACAGCCAGTACGCGAACATCCAAGGGGGTGGGGACAACATGATGAACAGCGGCTACCAAGAGGCCCTTGCGCGGAATCTTGGGAAGACCGCTCTGCCCTTTTATAACCAGAACTACCAGACCGAGCGGGGCAGGCAGTTGGGAGCGGCTACTGCGGCTCCGGACTACACGACCTCGCAATACGGCGCGGCGTTCTCCCCGTTTACTAGCTATAGCAACCTGACTCGCGGGCTGGGGTCGCAGAGCTCTCAGCCCTACTTTACTAACCCGATGGCTGGGGCTTTGGGCGGCGCTGCTCTTGGTTCGCAGTTCGGGAAAATCTTCTCTGGTGGAGGCCCCTTTGGCTGATTTTGACCCTATGACGCAGGGCATTCTAGGCTTCGGCGCTGGGATGCTTTCGGCCTCCGGGCCTTCCCGCCTCCCTGTTGGCCTTGGCGCTGCGATTGGTCAAGGCGCTATGGGCGGCTTGGGGCTTTATAACCAAGCCCTAGAGGCCAAGCGCAAGGCGGATCAGACTGCCGCGCTTATCGAAATGGAGAAGGAAAAGACTGCTCTTACCAAGCAACAGACGCTACAGGCCATCCGCAATTTCGAGATGCAGCTTGGAATTCTCTCCCAAGCCGGTCTAATCGGCCCTGGGGCGCTCTCCAGCGGCGCTGTAGCCCCGCAGATGGGACAGGCTCCCCAAGCCCCCGGCGCGGCTCCTGGGGCCGCTCCTGCGCGTCCTGGCGGGTTTCCGTTCAACCTTGCCCAAGTCACGGCAATGCGGATTGCCGGGATGCCCGACCTGCTCCCCAACCTGAAAGAGTCGCAGCCCAATATCTCCATCCAGAACGGGTTGCAGGTTGACCCGCGTTTCGGGGTGATTGGTGCCGTGCCGCAGACTAACCAGCAGGGCTTTAGCACCATGACGGTGCCTGACCCCTCTGCGCCCGGTGGGTTCCGGGTGATGGTAACTCCGGGTGGTGCTGAAGCCTACGCGCAGCAGCAGAGGATCGGGGAGGAGGCGCGGGCAGGGTATGACGTTGTTACCACCCCGCCCACTAGTCGGGGAAGCCCGCCCACCTACAACACGCGGGCCAACATCGTTCGCGGCATGACCCCGCAGGCTGGGCCTGTGACTGTCGTCGGCAATACGCCTAGCGCAAACATGAACCTGCGTGGGGTGAGCCAAGAGCAGCTTGTGGACGCGGCTGGCAAAGACCCGTTGCTTAAGAAGGCGCTGGAAGAGTCCGGGGTGATGCCGTCTAACGCCGCTGGCATGAGTCCGAATCAGACCGCAGAAGCCGAAGCGAACAAGCAGGCGTTGGTGACTTCGGCCACCGAGGACGCGAAGAAGGTCGGAGAGTACAAGGCGAAAATCCCGTCCATTACTAGTTCGCTTGTCAGCCTGAATATCCTTGGAGAACTGAACAAGGATGACAGGACTTATGCCGCCGCAGGGGCCGAATTCAAGAAAGACCTCGCGCGGATCGCCCAAGGATTCGGCCTGAAGATCAACGAGAAAGAGGCCGCTAATACGGAGATGTACCTTGCCCGTATTGGTGAACTGATGAAAGAAAGGCTTGGGTCCAAAGACTACGGCGCTGGTTCTGGCGTGTCGAATATCGACCTGATCGCCGCCTCTGCCCCTCTGCCTGAACTTGCCAAGACTCGGGAGGGTCGGCAGCAGATCATCGAGGCTATCAAGCAAGATGTGATGCGGTCGTATACCGACATTCGCGGCGCGGTGGATCACTTTGAAGGGAACAATTCCCTGCGTGGCTTTAGGTTCCCGTCTGAAACTACCGTCGCTGCGCCGCCGATCCCCAAGACCCCGGCCCCTAATCGGCCTAGCAATGTCCCTAAAACTGGCGAGGTGCGGGGCGGGTATCGCTTCAAGGGCGGAGATCCTAGCCAACGCATGAACTGGGAGAAAATCTGATGGCCGGGCCTTGGGAAGATTACGCCGCGAATGAGTCTGGGCCTTGGGCGGAGTATTCCCAGGAGCCTAAGCCGGTCCCGAAGAAAATTGGCGTTGAGGGATTGCCGGACGCTGTTAGAGCGGTATGGGGCGACTTTAGCCCTCTGTCGCAACTGGCGGTTGGCACAAAGGCCGGGTTGGATACCGGGGCGATGTGGCTGAAGCAGAAGTTCACCAACCTTACCCCGCAAGATAAGGCCGAGGTTCAAGCTAATCGCGCATTTATTCAGGACTCCCCGATGGGGATGCTTGGCAATCTCGGATTTAACGTCGCCGCGACTGGCGCTCCTGCATCGGCGCTTTATGGTGGAGCTGCAAATCTGGCAACCAAGATCCCGATGCTGCCTAATTTCCTTGCCCCCACGGTGGGCGCAGCAGCAGCCGGTGGTGTGCTGAACACGATCCAGCCGACGCTGGACAATGAATCCACGATGAAGAATGCAGGGGTGGGGGCTGCGGCTGGCGCTGCGGTTGATACTCTAATGCGTGGCGCTGGTCGCGTGGTGCAGCCCGTCCTGCAAACTCCTGCGGTCAAGAACCTGTTGGAAAAAGATGTGGTCCCAACCGTGGGCCAAGCACTTGGCGGGGTTGCTAACCGCATCGAGGAGAAGGCAACTTCCATTCCGTTGCTTGGCGACATTATCGCTGGCGCTCGAAACCGGGCTAGGAATGAGTTGGGCACCGCTGCTATCAATGTGGGGATGCCCAAAGGACTTAAAGTCACCCAGCCGGGCAATGCTGGCATCGAGCAGGCCGACGACCTCCTGAGCCAGGGCTACGGGCGTCTTTATGGAAACTCGCAGGTTTCACGGGACGCGCAGCTTGTCCAAGACCTGAAGAATGCGATCACCGCGCCGTCCATCCCTCTTAGCGATACCTACAAGACTACATACAACCAGATCATTAAGAGAGACGTACTGGATCGGCTGAAGCCTGGGCAAAACATCGCTGCCTCGGATGTAAAGCAGCAAGTCGAAGCCGATCTTGGGAAAGCAATCCGCGCCCTTGAGCCGAAAGGGCAGGACGGCGCTTTGCGCGAGGCGTTGCAACAGGCTCGGCAGGCCGTTCGTGATCTTGCTGGCAGACAGGCGGGTGTCGATCAAGTCCAAAGGCAGGCGCTTGATCGTGGATATGCCAACATGAAAAACATGGCTGACGCTGCTCGTAGGGCGGAATCTAACTCCGGAATCCCCACTCCGCTACAGATCATCCAGAACGCCAAGGGGTCCGAACTTCGGCAGCTTGGTCGTGATGCCCAGGAAGTCATGGGGAATCGTGTTCCTAACTCTGGGACCGCTGATCGCGCCATGCAGGCGCTTCTGCTTGCCGGGGCCGGTGGGGCGGCGTCAGCCGGGGATGTTCCAGGCTTTAACTTGGCTTCCCCGTGGTCGTGGGCCGCTCTTGCTGCGACTCCTCTGCTTTATAGCCGTGGTGGATCGCGGCTGATGATGGGCGACCTTCCGTATATCGGGGCGCTGCAACAAGGTTCGTCGGGAGCCATTTCCGCCATGCGTCCTTATTTGTCGCCGCAGGGCGGGCTGCTATTTGGGCAGCAGGCTCCGTAATTCGTAGGCGATCCCCACCATTACGACAAGCCCAAAAAAGAGAAGCACCGCAATCCAGCTTAGGGATGACTGGATGCGCTGGAGTCGTTCTCGCGTCTCTTGATCCATGTAAGTCAGTCTAACTCATAACAATAAGAACCTCACAAAGGGGTCAAAGCTTATGGCAGACGTAGCAAGCACTCTCCGCTCGTGGAGTACGACTCCAGGGAACAACGCGCCTTCCGGTGGCACCGCTCTTGGCTCCGGACTTGACGATAATCTCCGGGAACTTCAGGCAGTTACGCGCCGTTATCTAGCCTCTAAAGGCTCGGATATGGCCTCTGCCGCTACGGTAGACCTGTCCACGGCAGACGGGTACTTCGTGGACATTACGGGCACCACGACCATTACCGCGTTCGGTACTGAGGCGGCGGGGATTAGCTACCTCCTGCGGTTTACAGGTGCCCTGACCCTGACCCACAACGGGACGAGCCTGATTCTTCCGGGGGCGGCGAACATTACGACCGCTAACGGGGATATGGCCTACATGATCTCCCTTGGGTCGGGTAACTGGAAGTGCGCTCTTTACCAGAAGGCCGATGGGACGGCGGTAGTTGCTACGTCTGTATCCGCTGCGGCTCAATCAGATCAAGAGACGGCCACTAGCACAACCACCTACGTTTCCCCCGGTAGGCAGCATTTTCACCCCTCTGCTGCAAAGGCATGGGGAAAGGTTACTGGAACGACTGTAGATGCCAGTTACCCCGCAGCCGGTGTTTCGGTAAACAACTCCTCAACGGGCGTTTACGTTGTAACGCATGGCCGCACCATGTCGTCGTCTAATTATGCGGTGTTGATTACGCTTTCTGGCACATCAAATGTAAACCGATTTTTCCGAGTTGGGTCTAGAGACACAACGACATTTACCTTAAATGTCTATGACGTTGCTACCGACCCAAATACTGTTCCGGGCTTTGAATATGTGATTTTTGGTGACATCTAAAGCGCATGGAATCCCTAGTCCCTCTCCTCGGCAAGCTGTCCGGCTGGACAGACCTGTCGGGCTGATAGGCTACCGAACAGGTAGGACATGGACCCGGCCCAGGCGCTCACCGAATTCGTCAAGGTGTACGGCCCGCTTGGCATCGGTTGGGTTGCCGCGTTCTACCTGCTGCGCTTTGTCCTTTCCCGCTATGACGATGACGTTAAATCGCGCACCGATCTGGCAGAGGCGCTGCGCGAACTCACCAACGAACTGAGGTCGAAGAAGTGAAACTAAGGGGTTCCGTAACGAAGGCGCGTGATGCCATGAGGAACGCCACGCGCCGACTGCTCACGCCGTTCCGGTCCACCAAAGACGCCGACGAGAAGCTGGCCTTCGCCGTCGCAGAGTTGAATCATGTACTCAAAGAGCGAAGGAAATCCCGATGACGAAGGCGCTGCTTGCCGCAATCTATCCGCCACTGGTGATCCTGCTGTTCGTTACGGTGGTGCGACTCGCCCGCGCCATCCCGGTGCTGCGGCAGAACGGCTGGGAGCGATCCCTGTACATGGCGCTCGGTGCGGTCGTGATGCTCTCAACACTGATGGTCGAGCAGATTTACTACGGCGTCGGGCGGTTCATGCCGAACATGTACGATACGCTGGCTTACTTCGCGCCCGCCGTCGGGTTCCTGAAGGTGATGTACCTCCTCGCCATCTACCTCTGGACGAAGGCGTACTTCATCATCATGGACACGCCGCCACAGTGGCGGTTCATCGTGTATTTCTCCAGCGCGGTGATTGCCGCGTCGTTCGCCGCCGCAATCGCCATGGGGATCGCATGATCCTTGCGGAAACGAAGCTTGAGGACTTGGTGAAGTCGTGGGGACCGAAGTAAACCAGATTGAGTCGTTGTTAGTTGGCGAGCAAATCGTAAGTATTGATTTCAATAAAGACGGAGCGCACATCGCCACCCGCAACGGGCTGGTTATCGTGATGACCGTAGTAGAAGGCTTGCCGGTTCTCGGCGTCCTTCAGACAGACGAAACAGTCCACCACTAGGAGGATTCATGTCCATCCGCGCTTGCCGCGTCATCGGCAAGACGTACCGCATCGCCTATTCGTCAGGTAAGCCATTGGATGAGGGCGATCTCGGGGAACTGGACCCTGCGAAGCAACGCATCACCGTCCGCAAGGGACAGCCGCTAGAGCAGGAGCAGGACACCGTATTGCATGAGGTCATTCATGCGGTGGACATAGAAGGAAATCTAGGACTCTCGGAGCGTCAGGTCAGGGGGCTAGGGACGATCCTCCTCGGAGTCATCAAAGACAACCCCGCGTTTGTTCGCTACCTGACGAGGAAGAAGTAATGCCCGCCGCCCGATGTACGGATCAGGAATTCATCAACCTCTGGCAAGCCAATCCTAGCGCGATTCAGATGGCGGAAATCCTGAAGCTAGACGTTCGCGCAATCTGCTCCAGGCGCAGGGCTATCGAGCAGAGACATGGGCTGAGACTCAAGGCCACCGACCCCCGTAGTCCTGACTCCATGCTCATCACGCATGACCGGGTAGAGGTGAAGATCGGCCTAGAGAATGGTGTGATCCTTGTTAGCGGCGATCTCCACTTCCGGCCCAAGTACCAAGTCCCGACGATGCACCGGGCGATGCTGTACCTCGCTAAGAAACTGAAGCCCTACGCAATCGTCTGGAATGGTGATGTGGCCGACTTCCCGCAAATCTCGCGGCATCCCTCTATCGGGTGGGAGGGTTATCCCACGGTAGCGGAAGAAATTGAGTGCATCGGGGACAGGTCGGCGGAACTGATGAAAGCGGCTCCTGCGGCAAAGCGAATTTGGAACTTGGGAAACCATTGTTTAAGAATGGAGTCGAGGATTGCCAACACCCTTCCTGAAATGAGGAACATGAAGGGTGTGCATCTAAAGGATCATTTCCCTGAGTGGGTTCCTAGCTGGTTTGTAACCGTCAACGAACATACAAAATCCCACACAGAAATTCGCCACAGGGAAAAGGGCGGCGTCCACGCCTCATACAACAACACTAAAGAATCTGGCGTTACTTTGGTGACAGGCCATGACCACCGCGCAGACGTTGTTCCTTATATAGACCGGCGCGGCATTCGTTACGGCGTAAGGCACGGGATGGGGGCAGACTCTCCGCGTGACCCTCAGTTCGTTCATTACTTAGAGGGTAAGCAAACTAATTGGCAGAGCGGGATCGCCGTGCTTACTTATAGAAATGGCGAATTGCTAATGCCAGAGTTGGCATTGCGCCGCAGCGATAATTCGTTTCAGTTTCGCGGCGAAATAGTGTCGGTTTGATCGTAGAATTGCGGGAGCCGTAGGTGCTAGTAACACCTAGCGGCCCCCTAACCACCCAACCTGGACTAGAGGCTGGCATGGCTGCTGACAATCCTATCACGCGTATTTGCCCGCGCTGTTTTGCGGCGTTCCTGTCTGCGAAGAAAAAGGCCGGTTACTGCCCGCCTTGCGACAAGCAATACAAACATGAATGGTACTTGCGCAATCAAGAGAGATTGAAAGCGCAGGCTATTGCTTGGAGGGCCGCGAACAGGGAACGGTATCTAGCGAACAACAAGCGCTATTACGAAACCAACAAGCCGGAAATTGCTAAAAAGCAGCGCGAGTACCAAATAAAGAACATGGATCGTCACCTGCAGCGTTCCGCTGAGTGGCGAAAAAAGAACCTCGATAAAGCCAGAGACAACGAGGCTAGATACAGGGAGCGCAACAGGGACGTTTGCAACTCTCGAATTAGAGAGTGGAAGAAAAGCAACGTCAGCAAGGTAACTCTCTATTCCACGGCAAGACGGAAGCGAAATAGAGATGCGATTCCCAAGTGGGCCGATATGCAGAAGATCCGGCAGCTATATCGGCTTGCCGAGCATATGCGTCGAGCATCTGGCATCAACTATCAAGTTGACCACATTGTTCCGCTGATTTCGCCAATCGTTTGTGGCCTGCATTGCGAGGCAAACCTTCGCATCGTCACTCAAGAGGAAAACTTGAAGAAATCCAATACGCAGTGGCCCGATATGCCATGAGTCCCGCTAACTGGATCGTCCTCGCTATGGGCGTCCAGTGCGTCCTCGCCTCTGTCCTGTACGCGACGGACGGACGCTGGCCTCATGCCCTCATGTTTCTCGGCTACTCGCTGGCAAACGCGGCGATCCTCTGGACGGCTATTAAGTGACAAATCATCAACAGTTAGACGCAAGTGCCGAGGTTTTGGAACTGGACGGCATCCCCATCACCCTAGATGACCTTCGTGAAGCGTCCGAGGTCTATCTAATCGAATTCAGCAACAGCAGCTTTCGGCTTCAGTCTCTCCCCTCTAAAAAGCAGATTGGAGGTAGTCCATGCCCGGAAGATTCGAGTTCCCCTTGATGATGCTGCTCGTTGTCCTCCTGATGGCGTTCGTCCACAAAGTCCACGCTGCTCCTGTGATGCAGGCGGCGGTTAATGATGTAGCAATCGTCCTCCACGACGAGGCTTGCCAGATCGAGGCCGTAGGCGGGGAGAAGTATTTGCGGGCGCAGTGGATCACGCCGAACGGCGCTATCGAAGGATGCTGGGGGCTTATCCCCGTCCATCCTAGTTTCCGCGTGGTCGTTTTCTACTTCATGGACAAGACGATTGCAGCGGTCCCGGCTTCTATGTTCACAAGGGTGAATGCTTCGTGAAAGTTAGCGACAACGGGCTTCGGCTCATTAAGGAATTCGAGGGGCTACGGCTGAAGGCATATCAGGATTCCGTAGGGATTTGGACTATCGGCTTCGGATCAACTCGGGACGTTAAAGAGGGAATGGTCATTACGGAGGAAGAAGCTAATGAGCGCCTGCGGGATGACGCCATCTTTGCCGAGCAGTGCGTTTCCAACTCCATCCGCGTTCCGGTGACTCAGAACGAGTTTGACGCACTTGTAGCTTTCACGTTCAACGTAGGCTGCGGCAACTTCAGGAAGTCCACGCTCCTGGCGAAGCTGAACGAGGGCGACTATGAAGGGGCTGCGAGGGAATTCCATCGGTGGAACAAGGCCGGGGGGCAGGTGCTTGCGGGGCTAACTAGACGCCGTGCAGCAGAGGCGCAACTTTTCGAGACTGCGTGATGCTCCTATTCGCCTTGAACAACTGGCGCGTTCTCTTAATGGGAACGATCGTTCTCGTTTTGGGAACGACCGCAGGTTTCTACAAGTGGCGTTCTGGAGTATGGGAGGGCCGGTATGAAACGGAGAAAGCTGCCTTTTCAACCTTTAGGGCTGAAGTCGCTGCTGTTGCTGATGCGGCTAAAAAAGAGGCCGACCAGAAAAAGAAGCAGCAAGATCGCAGAACTAGGGAGGTAGGAGATGTCTACGAAAGCACTCGTCGGCGCGTTTCTGATTTTTACGGTAACGGGCTGCGCCTCCCCGCAGTACAAAGCGGTGGCGGTGGAGTGCCCGCCGCTCCCGACTATCCCCCGCGCCCTGATGGAGCCGCCGAAGAACGCGGCCCTAGTGGAGAAGTCACTGTCCAAGCCTGCGCCCTAGACGCGGCTCAGGTACTCGCGTTCCAAGATTGGGTTAGGAAGCAGGGCATCCCGGTAGATTAGTCGCTGCCGGGTTCGCGCTCCCAATACTGGCAGCTAGTCGCGGTAGGGAATGCGCGTATCTGGTGCCAGCAGCCTGGAGCCTCTGAATATAGCCCGCGCTCCCGGAACTGCGTGATGACGTAGTAGCGGCAGGAGCGGCATAAACTCAAATGTGTTTCCAACATTTGCGTCTCTGAATTGCTCTCACGGATTCCTTTGCCAACCCGTACTTTAACGAATACTGATCTAA
>Ga0075472_10000475_pt1 | contig 16497 bp, 15 predicted proteins | sample DEB19_08_DNA_3_FD_77014 | JGI IMG/M metagenome (GOLD analysis project Ga0075472, IMG submission 77014) | Aqueous microbial communities from the Delaware River and Bay under freshwater to marine salinity gradient to study organic matter... | ecosystem: Environmental > Aquatic > Marine > Coastal ...
TCTGCTGCAACTCCACCAGCAACGTAGAGCGTGCCATTCGCCGTCCAGAGCGCTGCGCCCACGCGCGGCGCGGGGAGGAGCACACCTTCTGCCGTCCATCGATAGATCTCGCCAATCGGTGTCTCGCCCTGCGCAGGATCTGGGGTTGCGGCAGGGGCACTGTGCCCCGTGGCTGGACTCTGTGCAACAGCAAGATCGCCGCGGAGCGTCACGTCCGTCGCAACTGCTGCCTCTGCCTCACTGCCGCCCCACACATAGAGTGCATCGCCGACAAGTGCAGCTGCTGCGTCGGCACGTGCGGCTGGGAGTTCCATCAGTGGGGCCCATGCCGCAAGGTCGCCGCTCGACTGAAGGGCTGCCTTCCAGACGCTCGTTTGCGCAACGCCATTGGCGTCTCGACCGCCGATAAGGATGAGTCCGTCACTGACCGCCACGAGAGCTGCGCCAGAGCGCGCGCTCGGGAGTTCCAGCATGGTCGAAGGTGTCCAGGTGGTAATGAGGCCCGTGGTTGCATCTGGCGTGCCGACATAGACGCTCGTCGTCGCCTTCACGTCTCGTGTCGCTCCACCGACGACATACGCCTTCCCGGCGAAGAAGACTACGGCGACATCGGTTCGCGGTGCCGGAAGTGGTGCACCGGCGCTCCATGTGCTGAGTCCGTCGGGGCCAACTCCGGCAACGGCAGTTTCCGTCGTGCCGCCACCGCCACCGAGGTAGTAGAGGTGTGCACCAGCTTGGACCAGCCCGCCGCCAACCCCACTGCCAGGGAGATCCGTCGCGGTGCCGCTCTTCCACGGCAGGAGCGCGCCGTTTGGCGCAGGGCACGGGAGCCCCTCATTCTCCGCTGGGCAGATGTTCACGAGCGAGAGACCGTTGAGGCCGAGCTCAACGGTTGGCGAGACGGTGAGGTAGTAGGCGCGGTCGGGGATGTAGCCGAGCATCATGATGATGACGAGCGTCCAGAGGATTGCGCGTACGCCAGCCCATCCCCAGCCCGATGCATCGAGCAGTCCGAATAGCACACGCTTCGGTGGCACATTGCCACTCTCAAGCGCGCGTGGGGCGTTCGTTGTATTCATCACTTCGCCGTCAACGTTCCGACCATGTTCGGATGCACCGTGCAGACGAAGGCGTAGGTGCCCTTTGCAAGCGCAGGGATCGTGTAGGTCTGCTGCGCGATCCCAGGGAAGATCGCCCCCTTAAACACCTCGGTGCCTGTAGCGGTCCCCATGTGGATCGCGACGTTATGTGGGATGCCCGCATCCTGGTTGTCAAACGCAATCGCAAACGGAACGCCTGCAGTCACCGTGAGGCTCATCGTGGTGAACTGCACGCCCTGCGCAACGATGTCGTAGGTCTTGCCAGGTGCAACAGAGGGGCCGCCTGTCGGCGCCGGCGTTGGTGATGCGGCAAATGCATCGCTCCAGCATGCAGGAACTGGGGTGGCATCGGCAGCTGGCACATACGTCGCGTCGCGCCATCCCGTTACCTGAACCCTCTCTCCCGTTGCAGGATCGGTCACGGTGATCGTGTCGGTGTTCGTCGCACGAATCCATGCGATCAGCTCTTCGATCTCGCGATAGTTCAGCGGTCCACCATTGGTGTCGGCCCATACACCCATGAGCGAATTCGCATCACCGCAGACATACCGACCTCCAACCGTGAGCACATTCTTTAGATACGCGGGGGTCAGGTGTGAGAGCAGCTTCCCTTGCTCGTTCAACACTGGCCCGATGCCGCCCTGCCCCTGTGCACCGTGACAGCGCGCGCAGTTTGCCTGGAAGAGGTTGTAGCCGCGTGTCACCGTTTCGAGGTACTGCTCCTCTTTCGCAGCATCGAGGCGCGCAGAGCCCGTGACACCTGGGAGCCCTTGGTCGTAGAAGGTATACACGATGACAAAGAGCGTGACGATGGCGATGCCGAGCAGCGCTGCGGCGCGCGAGGAGCCGCTCTGCTTGACGATCTTTGCCGCTCGCTCAGCGTCGAGCCCGTGCGTATGAATCGGCGCAGGGCTTGAGAGGCGTGGCACTGGCGTGCTCGCCTTTTCTACTGGAACAGGGAGCTGCTTCTGCTCGTCGCTCATTAGATGCACCCCGTTGCGGCGCGTGGCGCTTCGATCCCTGGCTGCCCGAGCGCTACGGGCATCCCGCCAAGATTGATCTTCCCCGTGTCGAGGGTGAGCACGCCGTCGGCGTCAACGCTCAAGGAGAAGCGGTCCATGCCGCGCGGCGCTGGGCCGAGTCCGTCTGCCTTCGTGCCGAGTTGGTCGTAGCGACTGCCGTGGCAGGCGCACTCAAGCCAGTAGGTCTTGATGCAGGGGTTTGGCTTGCAGCCAAGATGTGGGCAGCGTTGATAGAGGGCGCGAACGTTGAGCGCACTCCCCTCGCCTGTTGGGTCGTCACCGGCGATGAACTCCTTACGGCTCGGATCAACGAGCATGATGAAGGCACGGGCGTCTTGTACATACGCGGGGTAGCCCTGGTCAATTGGAAGTCCCACGTTGGCGTTGATCAGCGACTGCAACGTGCCGACGCGCACCTTGCCACCAAATCCCCCTTCGAGATTTGGCCAGAGGAAGCCGAGTGTGCCCGCAGTGACCTCGAGGAGCCAGAGACCGAAACCGGCGCCAATCGTGGTGCGCAAGAGTCGACGGCGCGAGATTCCCTGAACCTCTTCATGGCGCAGCGCCTTGATGGTCTCGCCGGTCAAGGCCTGTGGCTTGTCGGCTGGCTCAACTTGATAGTGGCTCATAGGCTGAAGAAGAATCCAGTTGACCAGGGGAGGATGAACGAGTAGCCCGGACCACGGAAGAAGATTCCGATGAACGTGACCGCAAGTCCGAGTGCCCACAGAATCGAGAAGAGCATCACCTCAAGCTTCCGATCCGACGGGCGCGTGCTGCGAATGTTGCGACGGTCGAGATACGGAATGAGTGCAGAGCCAACGAGCACGCCGATCGGCGTGAGCGCACCGGCAACGGTCGGGTGGAAATAGGCGAGGAGCTCTTGGAGCCCGAGGAAATACCACGGCGCCTTCGCAACGGCGGGGGTGACGTTCGGGTTCGCAAGTTCTTCGAGCGGTGCATTGATGAAGAGTCCGAGCATGAGCAAGAAGATGCTCATGGCCACGGCGGCCAAGAATTCAATGGTCAGGAGGTGCGGCCAGGTCATCACCGTGTCGTCTGGCTCTTTTTGTACGCGGACGACGGCGTCTTGCTTGACCAGCGCCAAGAGGCGGTAGGGGCGCGCCGCCATCGGCACGCGCTGCTTATCAATCTCCGTCTGGCGCGACGGATCGACTGGCAGCGAGCTTGCGGGTCGCTGCTCGTCACTCATGGCAGATCACAGCGGTCCGCTGATTCCGCCGTCCTTGCGGATCCGCCAGAAGTGGACCGCGAGGAAGACGGCCGCGAGGAGCGGCAGCACCATCACATGGAGCACATAGAAGCGAAGGAGCGTGTTCTGTCCCACCTCGAGGCCGCCGAGGAGGAGGAGCTTCGATGGCGTATTGAAGAGCGGCGCATAGCCGGCCATGTTCGATCCGATCGTGATCGCCCAGTAGGCGATCTGATCCCATGGGAGCAGGTAGCCGGTGAAGCTGAGCATCATCGTCAAGAAGAGGAGGAGGACGCCGACGACCCAGTTGAATTCGCGTGGCGGCTTGTATGCGCCGTGATAGAAGACGCGCATCATGTGAAGGAAGACGAAGAACACCATAAGGTGCGCGCCCCAGCGATGGATGTTGCGCGTGATCTGCCCGAATGGGACGAGCGTCTGGATGCGAATGATGTCGCTATACGCCTGCGTTGCAGATGGGGCGTAGAAGAACATCAGGTAGACGCCGGTCACGGTAAGGACGAGGAAGAGGAAGAAGGAGAGCCCGCCGAGACAGAAGGTGTAGGCGAACTTCACGGCGTGCTGGCGTACGCGCACTGGGTGAAGGTGGAGGAAGACGTTGTTCATCACCGCATAGGCACGGCTCCGCTCGTCGCTCGGGTAGGCATTGCGGAAAATGGAGCGCCAAGCTGACGACCGTCGAACTGCCTGATCGACTCGCGCTAGAAGGCTCATTGCGCTCCTCCCCCTGTGCCGGCAACCCCTGCGAGCTGCCCATCTCGGTATGACTCCTTATAGAGGCGACCATCCGAGCTGATCTCCTGCATCTCGAACCTCTCCATCGTAATGGCGTCGAACGGACAGCGCTTGACGCAGAGGGCGCAGCGGATGCAGCGCTCCTCGTCGAGGATCATGGCCGCGCCGTTCTCCCAGCCATACGCCTCGCTGAGCACGGGGAGCTGCCCCTCGGCCTTCAGCTGGTTGATATCCACCATATGGATGACCCCCTCGGGGCAGACATCGGCGCAGGCGCCGCACAAGACGCAGCGCATCGGATCGAACCAGATGTTGTAGTTGCACATGAGGCAGCGGGTGCTCTCGGCGACCGCCTGCTGCGCCCCGTAACCAAGCTCCACCTGGGTGGTGAAGTTCACCGTTGGGTCGGCAGAGGGGAGGCGCGCTGCAAGCGGGAGCACGGGGATGTGCTGGCGCGGGATGGTGTCGTAGAACTCAGGCATGTCGTGGCGCCACGAACTCGTGACGCGCACATTCGCATCGACCGTCACCGTTGCCTGGCCCGCAAGGTAGCGATCGATTGCGTAAGCGCACTTCTTCGCGTGACCGGCCGCCTCGATCATCGTCGCTGGCCCAGTGACAAAGTCGCCACACGCCCACACGCCACGGATGTTGGTGGCATAGGTTGCCGGGTCAACCTTCACGCGACCGCGTGCAACTTCGAAGCTGCTCTGCACGGGAAGGAAGCCGAGGTCGGCCGCCTGCGAAACCGCCGGGATCACCGTGTCGGCAGGGATGATGAATTCTGATCCTTCAATTGGCACGGGGCTACGTCGGCCGGAGGCGTCGGGTTCGCCGAGGCGATTCTTAATCATGCGCACCCCGGTGATGTGACCGTTCTCACCAACCAGCTCGAGTGGCGAGACAAGGAAGTCCATGCGCACGCCCTCGCGCTCGGTCTCGCCCAACTCCTCTTCGTCGACAACGAGTTCGGCACGGGTGCGGCGATACGCAATCGTGACGCGCTCGGCACCGTGTCGGAGCGAGGTGCGCGAGCAGTCCATCGCCGTGTAGCCACCACCGATGACGACGACATCCTTGCCCACGCTGATCGGCTTTCCGAGGTTTGCATCTTTCATGAAATCAACGCCGTAGACGAGGCCGTCGAGATCGGCGCCAGGGATGTCGAGGGCGACCGCGTTCATCGCACCAGCACAGATCGCAATCGCGTCGTAGTCGGCCTGCACCTGCTCAAAGCTCAGCTCGCGGCCGATCTCGGTGTTGTAGACAAACTTCACGCCGAGCCGCTCAATCAGCCGCACGTCGGTCTCGATCGCCTCGCGAGGGAGGCGGAATGCGGGCACGCCGATGAGCATCGTGCCGCCGCCGTACGGGAGGCTGTCATACACGGTGACCTGGTAGCCCTTTACTGCAAGCTCGCGTGCAACGGAGAGGCCCGCGGGGCCGGCGCCGATCACGGCAACGCGCTCGGCGCGCGGCGCAATCGCTGGAGCGACATCGGGGATTCCCGATGCTGCGTGCCACTCGACGAGGAAGCGCTTCATCGCCCGGATCGCGAGTGGCCGATCAATATCGCCACGGCGGCAGGCCCGCTCGCAGGGTGCCGAGCAGACGTAGGAGCACATTGCAGCGATGGGGTTTGGCTCACGAGAGAGGATGTAGCCCTCTTCGAAGCGTCCTTCGGCGGCGAGGTTGAGGTAGCCGCGGCAGTTGGTGCCGACGGGACAGGCCTCCTGGCACTCAATGTTGCACTGCAACCATGAGGCGTCTACCGGCTGGACGAGGAAGTCCTGGTTCGCGAGAGTCACATTCAACCTTTCCTTGGGTCGCGCGACGGGGTTACTCCTCCGTGATCGTATCAGGGAGCCCTAAGCGCCGTGCTCAGCGAGGAACTGTTACGAACGTGCGGTGATCTCGGCGAGGACCTCAGCGGCATGCCCGGTTGGGGTGACCTTTGGCCAGACCCGCGCCACGGATCCATCGGGGGCAATGAGCAGGGTGATGCGGTGCACCGCGTGGAAGGTCTTCCCGAGCATCTCCCTCTCCCCCCAGGCGCCATACGCCTCGGCCACCACGTGGTCGGGGTCGGAAAGGATCGGAAAGTTCAGTGAAAACTTCTCCCGGAATGCTGCCTTGCTCGCCTGGTCATCGGGGCTCACGCCCCAGACCACGGCACCCGCTCGCTGCAACTCCGCGTCAGCATCGCGAAACTCACACGCCTCGATCGTGCATCCAGGCGTGTCGTCTTTCGGATAGAAGTAGAGGACGAGCCAGCTCCCTGCAGCATCGGCACGCTTCCGCTCAATGTCGTCGGCGTCGCGCAGCGTGAAGTCGGGGGCGGGTGTCCCTACCGATGGATGGTCGCCCAGTTTGCTCATCGGGCAAGTATAGGCTCAAGGAGCGCACGCGCAATGCTCACAAGTACGCCGCCAGCGCTAGCAATAATCAGGACCAGGTCGGCGTGGCCAAACGTTGATGGCCGGAAGCGTGTTGCAGGTCGCGTGCGTGTTGGCATGCGCACGCCACGGATCTCGAGTGCAATCGCAATGCGTGGGACGGCGCGCACAAACGAGTCGAAGAGATCGACGAGCAGGGTGAGGCCCCCACGCGACGTGGTAAGGCGCCGAATCGCCCGTCGCTCACGCGCTTCGGAGAACATCGCGGGGATCGTCGCCGCCGTTGTCAGGAGTGCCATCGTTGGTGCAAAGGGTGCACCGAGGCGCTCAACCGCCGCATCGGCAAGCCGGAGTGGCTCAAATGGACGGAGCAAGACAAGGCTCCCCGCCGCAAAGGTGAGGAGTCGCGCAACAGCGCCGATCGCCTGCTCAACCTCTGCCCCGCCAATCACATTGGCAAGGAAGAGGCCAAGCGCAGCGGGCGCGAGCGCGAGTCCAATGCGCAGGGTGCCGAGCGCGTCGACGCCTGCGCGCCAGGCGATGAGGAGGGCCGGGATCGCAATTGCCCCTTGCGCCAAGAGGGTCGCTGGACTGATGAGTGAGAGGAGGAACCAGAAGAGCGCCAGCCCCATGCGCGTGAGTGGGTTTGCACTACCGACCAGGCGCTTGGTGATCGCTGGGCTCAACAGCTGCTGTGCCGCATCGACCGCCTCGCCGAGCGGGGCAGTCAGGCGCGTACGGATAGAAGGGGTGCCTCCCGCCGTCATCGTGCCGCGTGGGTGTTCGATGACGCGCGCTCGGGCCGGAGCGAGTGCCGCGTCATGGGTCGCAATAAGGAGTGCAGTGCCAGCGGCGGCCAACTCATCGATGATCGCGCTCACCTGCGCTGCTGCAGCAGCATCGAGTCCTGCGGTCGGCTCATCGAGCACGACTAGCTCAGCATCACGTGCGAGTGCCACAACGAGAGAGAGGCGACGGCGCTCGCCATCGGAGAGTCGCGCTGGCATTACATCCACGAGCCTTGCGACGCGCAGTCGCTCGGCGAGCGCGAGGGCTCGCGGCAGGTTCTCCACCGCAATCAACTGTCGCGCTGGTCGCGCGCCAAGCAAGAGCCCAGGGTCTTGCGGTGCATAGGCGATACGAACATCTGCCACCGTTCGCACACCAACCGAGAGCGGGAGTGTTCCAGCAACGAGGCTGAGGAGTGTCGACTTGCCGCTCCCCGTTGGGCCGGTGAGGATGGTTACTGTTCCGGGAATCACGTCGATACTCACCGCCTCCATCTCGCGACCAGGCGTACGTGCACCACGCAACTGTGCAATTGATGTTTGCTGGTGGAGATGCACCACTGATGCTCGTTGTGCAGTGATCACAGTGGGATCGCCAGCAGCGAGAGCCGTTGCGCCGCGGCCGTTAACGAGGTGGAGTGTGGCCGTAGGAGTTTCGCCCAGCGATTCTACGGTGTGGGTTGCGATGACGCGTGTCGCACCGGTTGCACGCATCGCCTGCCGCAGCGTTGTGGCGGTAGCAGCGTCGAGAGAGTTAAACGGTTCGTCGGCGATGAGGAGTTGCGGTTGCGCAACGAGAGCGGCGAGTGCGGCGGCGAGCATACGTTCTCCGCCACTGAGGTGCGCAACGGATCGCTCGAGCAGCGGGCTGATGGTGAGCTCGTGCGCCGCGGCGTCAATCGCCTGGCGCATTTCGCCCGTGGCGATGATCCGCGACTCCAAGGGGAGGGCGGCGTCATCAAGGAGGCGCGGGAGGGCGGCGGTTGGCGCCGGCCCGGCAGGGATCAGGCCGAGGCGAGCGAGGTGCGCGACGGGTGGCCCAGGCTCGCCACGGGCGGCCGCCGCGACGAGATCGATCCCGCCCACGGTGAGCTCCCCGCTCAACTCCCCCGGCAAGAGGGTGCCGAGGAGCCCGGCGAGGGCGAACAGGAGGGTGCTCTTCCCCGCACCTGATGCGCCCGTAATAAGGAGAAGGCCACCTGGTGCGAGGCTCGTGCGCGTCCCCCGTAGGTCGAGGGTCGGCGCTGGCGCGCCAGCGGGACGCCAGACGAGGTCGCACATCTCAATAGCCGGAGGCGGCTCCTTCAGCATGGTCGACTATGCGCCGATCAGGCTGAGGGCCCCACTGCGACGCAGTGCTGCGCGCAGGAGCCATGCACCTACACCGCCGACGAGCGCCGAGCTGGCGACCATTGCACCAGCGAGGAAGAGTGCGAACGTCACATCCACACCAGCGAAATACAGCGGGATGTCATGTGCGGCCATGCCGATCCCCGAGAGTGCACCGGCGAGCACGACGATGCCGATGTGTGGCCGCCGATACGCAATCAGTGCAAACGCAACCTCTGCGCCGATCCCTTGCGCCGCGCCAGAAGCGATTGCATCAATCGACCACTGACTCGCAAGCAAGAACGAAACGGAGGCAGCGATCATCTCGCCGGCAAGTGCAGCACCAGGTCGGCGAATGATCAAGCCCGCCAGCGGCCCAGCGATCACCCAGGTTCCCGCAAACAAGAGGTACTGCAGCGGCAAGACTGCGGCAAAGAGTGGCGAGAGTGAACTCCAGAGGATTCCCCACCCTGCAAACAGCACCCCCGATGCAATACCGAGTGTGGCAAGCGTCACGAGATCAAGGAGACTCCAACGGCGGCCGCTCATGCGGTGACTCCGCTGACGAGGAGAAGCTTGCCGCTGTGGACGGTAAGAACAACGCGTGCGCTGGTTGCAACATTGGAGAGGCCGCGCGATGCGCCGACATGCAGCGTCTCGTGTGTCAGTGGCCATCGCGTGCCACTGATGCTTACCGTCGCGTCGGCACCCCACGGAATCAGTGAGAGCGTTTGACCCACGTGATCGAGAAGTTCGCAGCGCTCATTCGCGGCAAGGAGCCGCACAACAGAATCCGCGCCGAGCAGCACGAGCAGCGCGCCGCTCGCGCGCACGCGCGGATGCTCGAGGAGGGCGGCGATCCCCAGCGCATGATCGACACGCCCACCCCAGACGCCGATCAGGGCAATCTCCGACGCACCAGCGTCGAGGGCGGCGAGGAGGGCGAGCTCGGTATCGGTCGCCTCTTTCTCTACGGGGAACCTCGTGCAGCGCACCCCAGCCGCCACCAGCGCCTCGTATTCGGCGGAGGTGAGGGAGTCGAAGTCGCCAATGACCTGATGGAGCGTGAGGCCGAGTGCGGCTGCCTGGCGAGCACCGCCGTCGGCAGCAATCACGAGGTCGGCCGAGCGCCAACCTGGCTGCACGCGATCGAGGCTCGCAGCGTCGACCGGATCACCGCCGGTAAGGATTAACGCGCGCACGAACACCTCCCACTATCGCGGAGGGCTCTGCGTCTCCCTTCGCCGGCATGACCCGGATCAGGTTCCGAGGGTTCGCGGGCCTTCCCGCATCTCAGCGCCATCTGGCGCTCCCCTGTCGCGATGGATGGAGTCTAGCGCTTTGATGTCGCTATCGGGTGACCGTCGAGCAGCTGATCAACCCACGCTGCAACTGAGGCCGCATGCTCATGTGCGTCTGCCTCATAAAAACGATCGGGATGAAAGAAGGGCGAGTGAATCCCAACCGCGCGCGATCCAACTGCGCGCGCCATGCGCATATCGTCGAGCGTGTCGCCAAGATACGCAGAATCTGCCGTTGAGCCGCTATGCCCAAGCGCCGCGAGACCGCGGCGGAGTGGCGCTGGGTGGGGCTTCTGCTCCGGCGCATCATCACCATAGACAACCGCCCCAAGCAGATCAACAACACCGGTGCGCTGCAACTGCACGCTCACCACCTTCCGATCGCCCGCGGTCACCACGCCGATCGGAATTCCTGCATCAACGAGGCGTGTCAGCGCGGCGAACGCGCCAGGAAGGAGCTCCGCCGCGTGGCCGTGATACGCCGCATGCCAAACGTCTGCCGCGCCTTCAATGAGGTGCTCGGGGACGCCGAACGCCTTGTACATGAGCCGCCAGTTCGCCGAGAAGTGCTCACCGTATCGCTCGCGCGTGAGCGCAGGCAGGCCGAAGGCGCGCATCACCTCGACGTTGGCGAGGTAGACGTGCTCGGTCGTATCGATCAGGGTGCCGTCCCAGTCGAACAGCACCGCCTTCATTCCCGTCTGCATCGCCTGATCCTAGTGCGCGCCTAGAATCAAGGGATGACGAGCAACCCAGCCCCGGTCCCTCGCGGCGCGCGTGAACCCCAGAGTCGCGTCAGCGACTTCCCTGGCGGTATGCACGTGCGGGCAACCTGGGGGAGCAGTGGCCAGGCGGCCGCCGTCTTCGCCCTCTCTGAGCAGGGCGGGGTGCTCATCGACCATGGGGCGCTCGGCGCCGGGGCAGACGGCGATCCCGATCGACTCTGCCGGATGGAGCTCCGTGTCGAGACGCCAGCTGGAGCCTGGGCGGTTCGGCTCGCCTCCACGATTTACGACGAGCCGCGCGCGCTCTACTGGGACGCGGGGCAACTCTTCGTTGCCGGCTACGGCTTCGCCGTCTACGCGTTTGGCGCGCGCAGTGGCGATCTCATCTGGAGCCATCAAGCGGGAACACCGATCGTTGAGCTCATCGCCTCGCCACGATTTGGTCATGTGATTGTGCAAAGCGAAATTGAGACCTGGGCGATTCGCCCCGACGGTGAGGTGCGCTGGCGCCTTGCGCATAGTGATGTTGTTGCAGAAGCCGCACTCATGGGCGGCCAACTCGTCTTGACGAGTGTGAGCGGCGAAACGCAGGCGATCGATCCTGCAACCGGATCGCGTCACCCATGATCTCTCCACTGCAACTCGCCGCTGGCGGTGCGCTCCTGATCGCTGCCGGTGCACTCATTAACGCACGCCTCGGTGCGCGCATGCGCGCAGGTCGCTTGCTTGCTGGCGTCCAGCCGCACACGCCAACCGAGGCACTCGCCTCTACCGATCATGCGTATGTCGCAATCAACGGAAGTGTTGATGCCGCTGAGGCCTTTGAAGACGAGAATCATCGGCCGCTCGTCTATCGCCGTGAGCGCGTGCTGATCTCCGACGGGAGGTCGTGGCGCGAGATTGACCGCGCGGTACGCAGTGTCCCGTTCTCTCTGAGCGATGCAACCTCTGCAATCGCCATTGATGTGGGCGCACTCGACGAAGGGCTAATCGTCATCGAGCGTCGCTGGGATGGGAGTGTCGCCGAGCTTCACGCGGCCCAGCGCGAGTACGCCACGTCCGCCTCGGCGGCACTTGTCGCTGAACTTGCAGCGAGCGACCCCGAGCGTGGTGCACGCCTCATCCTTGAGCAGGTCAGCACGCTCGATCACGCGACAGCCGCCGGTGGCCTGGCTGGGGGGCAGCTCACCGCTGGACCAGGGGGGCGACCCTTGATTCTCACCACACTTGAGCGTGGTGAGGCGCTGCGCATCCTCGGTGCCGAGAAGCGCTGGGCGCACCTTGCCGGCCTCGCCGCACTCCTCCTCTTTGTGCTCGGCGCCCTCCTCTGCCTCGCCGCCGTAATCAGCCTCCTCGCGACGCCTCTCAGCGGGGCAGGAGTGACGGCCAGTCCCACCCCAACGCCCGAGACGGGTGATGCACGCACGGGTGGCACAAGCGTCGGCCTCGGTGGGCTCGTCTCGCTCCTCCTGGCCCTTACCGCGCCATTCGCACTCGCGGGCCTCGTCGCCCTTCTTGCACGCGCCGCGATTAGAATGCGGCGATGAAGCAGCGCCCCTACGCCATTGACGAGATTCGTTCGCGCTTCCCTGCGTTGAGCAACACGCTCCCCGACGGAACGCCGATCGCCTTCCTCGACGGACCAGCGGGAACGCAGGTGCCCGAGACGGTGATCGATGCCTATCGCGACTTTTTCCTTCACGCCAATGCGAACTCTGGTGGCGATTGGATCACCTCGAACCGACAGGCAGAGGTTGCAGATGCAGCGCATCGCGCTGCGGAAGATCTCTTGAATGCCCCGCGCGAATCCGTCAAGTTCGGTGCGAACATGACCGCGCTGAACTTTGATCTTTCACGTTCTCTCGCACGCGGCCTTAAGGCGGGCGACGAGATCATTGTCACCATGCTCGACCACGACGCAAACTACAGTCCATGGAAGCTCCTCGCAGAGGACCACGGCCTTGTGATTCGCAGCATTAGCGTCAACCCAGAAGATGCGACGCTCGATATGGAGCAGTACACGACGCTGTTGTCCTCGCGGACGAAGATTGTCGCAACGGGGATGTCGTCGAATGCGGTAGGGACGATCAATCCGTCAAAAGAGATCGTGCGCCTCGCACATGAGGTGGGAGCGCTCACCGTCCTCGATGCGGTGTGCAGCACGCCGCACTACCCCGTTGATGTGCAGGCACTCGACACGGACTTCTTACTCTGCTCCCCGTACAAGTTCTACGGACCCCATGCTGGCCTGCTCTTCGGGCGCCTCGAGCTCCTGGAGCGCTACGGCCGATATAAGGTGCGACCCGCCCACGACCAGTGGGAGACCGGGACGCCGAGCTTCGAGGGGATGGCCGGGGTCACCGCCGCGATCGACTACCTCGCCTGGATTGGCGAGGAGTTCGGAAGCCCGGCAGACACCTCCCCACTCACGGGGCGTCGTGGGGCGATTCGTGCGGGAATTCGGGCGATCGGGCGCCATGAGCGCGCCATCACCACGCAGCTCCTCGACGGGCTGGAGTCGATCCCCGGGGTCACCGTGCGCGGCATCACCGACCGCGATCGACTCGATGAGCGCACCTCCATCGTCTCGTTCACCACGACCTTTGCGCACCCCGATGCGATCCAACGTGCGCTTGGTGCACTCGGTATTCAAACCTGGAGTGGCGACTTCTATGCGGTGAATGCCATCGAATCGCTCGGGCTCACCGAGAGCGGCGGCACGGTGCGCATCGGGCTCATGTCGTACAACAGCGCGGCAGAGGTAGATCGACTCGTACGCGCTGTGCGCGCAATGAGTGGCGCAGCACAGGCATGAGCAGCGCACCACTCATCCTTATCACCGTTGCGGATCACGACGCTGCACTTGATGCGGCACGTGTCGCACTCGTGAACGCACGCTATGCCGATGGTGTACGCCGCGCAGGTGGACTCCCACTGCTCATCTCACACACAAGTTCAGCAGAACAGCGCGCCACGGCATTCGCACGGATGGACGGGCTCCTCCTCTCTGGTGGTGCCGACATCGACCCTGCGCGCTACAACGAGCCGGTTGCGGGTGCGGTAGAGATTGATACGGCACGAGACGCACTTGAGTGGGCAGCACTCGATGCTGCTGATGCACGAAAGATTCCCGTGTTCGGCATCTGTCGCGGACTGCAGTTCCTGAATGTGCATCGCGGCGGCTCACTCCTGCAGCACATCGAAGGCCAGGTCACTGCTGCATATCCAGAGACGCCAGCGCTTGTGCACCCGCTAGCGATTGAAGTGGGGACGCGCCTCGCGACGATCCTCGCTCCGAACAGCGCGCCGCTCGCCGTCAATAGCTATCACCACCAGGCGGTCACGCCAGATCGCCTCGCGCCAAGCCTCCGCGCCGCTGCGTTTACCGACTCACCGCGCGGTCCACTCGTTGAGGGGCTCGAGGAGCCGGGCGAGCGATTCGTCTTGGGGGTGCAGTGCCACCCAGAGCGAACCGAGAGTAGCCCCGCCGAGCTCGAACTCGTCTGGCGCGCCTTTGTGAACGCAGCGCGCGGGTAACCTCAGGCTGTGGCACAGTCTGAGACATGAACCGCAACGCTGAACATGCCTCAGGTGAGCGATTCGACAAGAGCGACCGCTCCGCGCGCCTCCTGCGCACGCTCAAATACGTAGAGGGGGCCGGCGAGGCGGGGATCCGCCCCGAAGACCTCGCGCGACGCCTCGGGGTGAGCCGCCGTACCGCCTACCGTGACCTCAAGGCGCTTGAGCGCGAGGTCGAGGTTCCGATCTGGAACTCGCACGGGCGCTGGGGCGTAACGAGCGAAGGCCTCCTCCCCGCCCTGCGCTTTAGTCGCGACGAGGCACTCTCACTCGTCCTCGCGGCGCGCCTCCTCGCAAAGTTCTCAACGGGATACGACCCGGAGTTTGGTGCGGCGCTCATGAAGCTCGGCGGCATGCTCGATGAGCCGCTGCGCTCATCGGTTGAGCGCACCGTCACACAGCTGAGTGAACTCAATCGCGATACCGCAGCACAGCAGCGCTTGCGCCTGCTCGCAACTGCCTGGGTGAGTGGTCGCGTTGTTGAGTTTGACTACGCCGCGGCTTGGAGCAATGCTGGTGCAGTGCGCACCGCGCGCGTACATCCATATCTCATTGAGCCGTCGTCGGCAACGCTCGCAACGTATCTGATTGGTTACGACGAGACGCGCAAGGCTCTGCGCACATTCCGGGCCGACCGCATCACCAACATCAAGGTGACGAGCGACACGTTTGTTCAACCAAAAGATGTGGATCTTGAGCACACGCTTGCTGCAGCCTGGGACATTGTTGCCGACCAGCCGCTCGAAGAGATCGTCGTGCGATTTAGTCCTGCAGTTGCTGCGCGCGTTGCAGAGACGCGGTGGCATCCCTCGCAAACAATTACCAACGAGCCAGGTGGCTCACTGGTATGGAAGGCGCGTGTTTCTGGAAGTCTTGAGGTGCGCTCGTGGATCTTAGGGTGGGGTGATGGCGCGGAGGTGCTGCGACCAGAAACACTCCGTGCCGACGTCGCTCGAACCCATGCGACCGCTGCAGCAACGTACACGGCACGCGGATAGCTGATGGACGCGAGTAGGTTCAAGGCGGTCAACCTCATCTCTGATCCGATTCACGGCTATATCGAATTGACGAAGCGCCTTGATGCTGAGGGTGCTGCGGCGCTGGGCTACGCGGCTGAGGGGGCGGCAGAAGAGGACCTCCTCGACACCCCCTGGGTGCAGCGATTACGCCGTATCAGCCAGCTACAGAGCGCCCGTTGGGTCTTCCCCACTGCCGAGCACAGCCGTTTTGCGCACGGATTGGGCGTCATGCACGAGGCGGGGCTCTGGGCGCGCCACCTCTATCCGTCGCTCGCCGAGCAGCTCCGTGCACAGGGAGATCCCTGCCCGAGCGAGGGGCTCGTCGTTGAAACCCTTCGCGTCGCGGGGCTCCTCCACGATGTGGGGCATGGCCCCTTCGCGCACTTCTTCGACCACGCCGTTCTCGAGGCGTACCCGGCACCAGCCGACCCACGCCGTGCGCCAGGAAAGCGCCTCGCCCACGAGGACCTCTCAGCGCTCATCATCGAACGCGAACTCGGCGACGTGATCCGCGCCCTCCGTCGTGCCCCCGGAGAGCAGGTCGCCCATGCAGCATTCGCGCCAGATGAGTCGATCAATCCAATCTGGGTCAGCTTCCTCATCTCGAAGCCGCCACTCGTAGACGCGACGATGCCGCGCTGGCTGCGCATCGTGCAGCCACTCCTCTCGGGCGTCTTCACCGTCGACAACCTCGACTACGTTCGTCGCGACTCCTACATGACGGGGGTGCACATTGCCGCCGTCGACGTCGAGCGCTTGCGCCACTACAGCTTCATCGGACCGCGCGGGCTCACGCTCTATGAGCCCGCTGTCAGTGCACTTGAAGCATTCCTTGGCGCGCGACAGTTTCTCTATCAGCAGGTCTACCTGCACCGCACCGTCCGGGGGATCGACCTTGATATGAAAGAGGCATTTGCGCCGAGCATCCGTGCGATCTTTGGTGACCACTCTCCCGCTGGCGATCTCGCGAGCTACCTCGAGCTCGACGAGTACGCACTCCTCCATCAAGCGGCACGCTGGGCGCGCGGTCAAGATCTTGCCGTGAACCCGCAGCCGAAAGATGGAACCGTCACCCCAGAGGTTGCCGAGGCATGGCGCGCAATCCTCTTCCGCAACCCGCGCTGGCATCTGGAAGAGGAGATTCGTGCCGACTACGAGACGCCAACCGTGCCGCAGTCACTCCTTGATCAGCTTGGCCCGGCCATCCCTGGCGAGGTTGAGATCGACCTCGGACTCTGCGACCCCCGCCATGTGGAGGGGGATGCCGCA
>Ga0075472_10000477_pt1 | contig 16484 bp, 19 predicted proteins | sample DEB19_08_DNA_3_FD_77014 | JGI IMG/M metagenome (GOLD analysis project Ga0075472, IMG submission 77014) | Aqueous microbial communities from the Delaware River and Bay under freshwater to marine salinity gradient to study organic matter... | ecosystem: Environmental > Aquatic > Marine > Coastal ...
AAATCTTTTGGTTTACCAGTTTCATCATTATGGCTCCAGAATTCCAACCCACCACTCCACTCAGGATTCCAATTTGGAGTGACGTATACAATCAAATTATAATTTCTCATCATGTCCAATTTGGGATGAATACTATAGTCTTTATGTATGTTTAATTTGCCACCACGTTTGTGTGAATGCAATCCACCACCATGAAGCCCATAATCTGGCATCAATGATTCCACCCCAAAAAAATCGGATAAAATTTTCGAAAATCTCTGAGAAGTAAAATGTGTGAATGCTGTGTATATGTGTTTTGGGAATCTATCCCAATGATTACAAGAACGTTTTAATTCTACAGGATTATTGTATTCAAACGTCCAAACATGACTATCATAATTTGGAAATTCTTTTGATATTTCTAATGCAAATTCTGGATTAAAAAAATCATCGATAATAACGTGGTTGAATGGTTTATCAAATACTATCCAGTTACTTTGATTCAGATTTATAACTTCATGTAATTTTCGCATTCTTATTCCAAATCACTCTTCTTATTTTCATACCAGATTCAAGCATCATCTCAGTTGATTGGCCAATGTGATAATGAATACCAGCGCCTACGCCACCGAATGGAATATTCGGTCCAATTATCTCTTTGATTCCTGCTTGAATAAACGCTCTAGCGCAATCAGAACAGGGGACAGGCTCCCAGTTCAAGTATGCTCTTGCATTCTTCAAACGAATTCCATTCCTCGCAGCATTATATATTGCGTTTCTTTCGGCGTGTTCAACCCACTTGTATTTCTCTGGTCGTTCCCATCGTTTGAAGTTTGGTGTAAATTTAACACCTTCACCAATATACTTCTCATGCATACCTTCATCAACACCACGCGGAAATCCGTTGAATCCAGTTGAAAGTATTTCGTTATCTTCACCAACGATAACACAACCAACTTTCGTTGATGGGTCTTTTGATTTTTCAGCAATAAGCATTGCTTGCCGAATAAAGTATTCATCCCAAGTCATTGCATCTCCAAAAATACATGGCTCAGAATAGTATACAACTTTGTTTTCGTTTTGTCAAATGAAAAATGGCAGCGAATGCTGCCATTTGAATCTATATTGTTGAGCGTCTATTCAGACAAGACGCTCAGGTGTTTACACTTCCCACGGAACTGGAAACCAGAGCAAGTACATGTTTTCAATTCAGGATCAACGAAGTAGGAATCACCACGCGAACCCTGGACCTCAATCAGATTGCTCTTCGGAGCACCTTTGAACGGATTCGGCGTCACCTTCACGAACTTCCGCCCACGACGATCCAGCATCATAGGTTTGCTGAAATATGTTGGGGATTTTTGTCCATACGGGATGTAAGCAACAAGGTTCGCACCATCGATCAGATAGGTGTGATTCGGTTGCTTGTAAGGCACATCCCATTGAGTGATTTCGCGAACAGCTTCCATATTTACCTCACTGAACCGTCGGACGGGAGATGGCGGTCTGCTTGACCCCATCACGTTCTTGGTGGCGCTTCACGGTCGCCTTGACCGTGACCTTCTGGTCTTTCTGGCAGAGTTCCTTGCCAGAGTAGACGAAGATGTTACCATCAGCGTCTTTGAGAAGGTTGAACGTATAGCCAGCGTCCACGAGATATTTGCTGGCGACGCAAGTCAACTCGAAGACCTGACGCTTGCCAACCTCACCGACCCATTGAGAGCCAGCATTGGCTTTCGCGTTGTTGCGCGCCCACTCGGCGCGACGTTGGTCGTCGCGGTCGAACGAGCGAAGCAGAGCATCGATCTGCTTCTGGGAGAGCTTCCCCCAATCGCTGTAGCTCTTCCAGAGCGAATTATAGAAAGTATTTTTACCATTCGCCGAACGCTTGGACAGCTCGGCAATGATAGTGCGACGCGACGGATCCTCAGCCAGCCAGCGCTGGTTCCCAACAATAACAGCGCGACGAATAGCGATCCCATAAGCAACATCAGCGTCATACATTCTTAAATATCCCTGTGATTTCCCAACAAGACTATTATCGCCTAACTGGGGTCAGAAGTAAAGCTGATAAAATCTAATAAAATCAATAACTTATAAGTCATTGATTTATATAGGGAAAGGGGAAGGCGAACCTTCCCCTCTCAGGCGACCTCAGACGGCGACGACTGGGATCTTTTTAGGCTTCTGTTCCTCAGGAACATATTCTTCAAGCTCAACGGTCAATATCCCATGTTCTAGCTTCGAACTATGAACTTCGATGTTCTTCGTCGAAGGAAGCAAGAATTGTCTGGTAAATGATCTCGTCGCGATTCCTCTCTTAAGATATTCGCGTTCATCTTTTTCAGCTTTCTCACCTTTGACAGTTAGAACATGCTTTTCAACAACGACATCGAGTTCCTCTGCTTTGAATCCAGCGACAGCGATTTCTACGAAATACTTGTCACCGTCTTTGATCACATTGATCGGAGGGTACGTCGGCGCTGTGTCTACGACGATATTTGGCAGGCGATTGAATAGACCAAGAAGTTCATCAAAAGTAGCTGCGGGAAATGAGGGTGTGTGAATTAATTTAGTCATGGTTGTTCTCCTTTTCAGCGAGTTATAAATGCGAGATCCATTAGGCATCTCACGTTTATATATTCACATTCTGCCAGTAGACCCGAATCCACCAGACCTTTCAGAATATTTTTTTAGTCTTTGTGGAACTTCGAGGAATTTAACAATCTTGTTCTCAACAAGTTCACCTTGACAAATTCGCTCACCAAGTTCAATTGCTTGTATTGTGGTTGATATGTTTACAATCGGAACATAGACTTGTTCTTGATAGTCGATATCAATAACACCCTCACAATTAGCGAGCATCAATCCACGTTTGTATGCAACACTTGATCTTGGGTGTAAACGAATGGAATAACTTTGGTGCGATTTTGTAGCTTCAATTTTGAAAATCAATCCTGTTGGAATCAATGCTCTATCGCCTGGTCCCAAATATATTCGATTGGAAATGGAAGGATTCGGTCCAGGCTCGATGTAAATTTTAAATGGCGTGTTTGATGAGTTCACTGCTGAGATCTCATCTTTAAGTTTAGCTTGAAACTTCAAATCAAAACAGCTAGACAAAGAAGTGCCGTAGGAAGGCAACTCAAAACAGGGATCAAGTTTATTTACATAAACACACCATTCCATAATTAAACCTCTCTTTTCTTTTTGCCAATATTATATTTGGCAACCAACTCCCAATTGTTTTTTTCTTTGTAAGGAAGAATCTTAATTTGCGACAGAGGAGCAATCGGTTCAACTGTCAGATCTTTCTGTACGATTTCAATAAGACCCCAATCACATAAGAGATTGATGATTGTATTCCTTCGAGCATAATCATTTTCACTGATATCTGATGGCTTTCCATCGAGCGCAAACAGCTCTTTGAAATGCACGATGTAATACTTTCCTTGCTTATGCAGGATATGGCAAGATTGGTAGAGTTTGTTTTCTTTCTTTGCCGAAACACCAATACGAGTCAGTGTTTCTTTCACCTTTAGAAAATCATCCCTCTCTTGAAGTCTCACCTCAATTAGACTGTCTACGACGTTTTGCATGGTCAATCACCTATTGTTGTTATTTTTCTAATCATGGCGATTTGATCATCTGTCAGCACTCTTAATGCTTCTTTTGCTTTCACATTCGAGTATCCATAAAAGATCTTGACTGATTCCAAATCATCTTCTTTCATTGGCTTATGCCACTTAGCGAAACTTCTATTTTTCGCACGAATGATATTTATAAAATAATCATATTGTAGTTTTTTATCAAGATGATATAACATATTCATTTCATTAGATTGAAACAAACAATCATCATAATTTGACAGCGATCGATTCACCAGAAAAGGAACATAGTCATTCTCATTCTCAAGAACATGCTTCTTGGTCTTTGTGATGCTCGGGATGATTTCTTTGAAGAGATCTGTCATTTGAATTCACACTCAATCATCAACTCAGTCAAAAATGCCATGAGATTGATTTCCTGATCAACAACAAAAGCTGCTTGATACTGGTATTTACCAATCAACACAACTGCCAACGGAATCGTTCCAGGTTCAAGGATATCATAAATCTTATTGTAGATTTGACGATAGATTGAATGCACGTCAGCGTCACTATTCGTCCCAACCCACTTACGAACTTCTTTGAAGTTCTTATCCTTCAAACCAGAAACCAATTCATCCAATCGAACATCAGTCATCACCGCCAGAATACCAACGTCAATCTTACCACTGATAGAATAACGCTGTAGTTCATTTAGAACACGACGGTAATCAGGAAAGTATTTAGTGATGACTTCAACCAATACTTTCTCATCAAACTCAACATTCTCTTGATTCAGAATTTGCTTGACACGCTTCAGAAGAAGCGTCGCCATCTTTGCTTTCTGCCCATTATGTAGTTTGAAGTCAATTACAGTGCATCGAGAATGAAGAGGCTCGATGATTCTGTTCTTGTAGTTACAGGTGAAGATGAATGAACAGTTACCAGCGAACTCTTCAATCACACCACGAAACGCAGGCTGAGTTGAATTTGGATTCAGATAATCCGCCTCATCAATAATAATGACCTTTCGACCACCAATCAACGAAACAGAAGATGCGAATCCTTTGATCTTCGTTCTCAGAGTGTCAATACCAGACTCATCCGATCCGTTGATCAGAATATAGTCTGCGCCGATTTCTTCGCACATTGCTTTCGCCACAGTTGTTTTACCAACGCCTGCAGTTCCAGCAAGAATCATATTGGGGATTTCTTTTCGATCAACATATTGTTGAAATGTATTCTTCATTGTCTCAGGAAGAATACAATCTTCAACAGTCCTGGGTCGATATTTCTCGACCCAGAGTATTTGGTCAACATCATTCATAATATAAATTCCTGATTAGGAAAACAATTGATCGTATGCTTCGGTAACTTCTTCGTTCTCTGCAACAACTTCCTGCAGATTTCGCTTATGATAAATCCTTGCAAGTTTACGAGTCACCTTCGGCACAATCTCAAACTCATCTTTGATATCAGCAAAGATTTCTTTCACGAGATCGCGTTCAGCTTCAATGCGAGTATACGCATTGCTGATCTCATCAAACTTACCTTTCAGTTTTGCCTTATCCGTGGGATTCAATGTAGTCAACATAATCATTCTCCAAACTTAGAAAAACCTTGCTCAAGAGCGATCCAATAAAGGAGACTTTCATCTTCATTTACAAACTTACAAACGCCACGAGAAGAAATCATAACCTGATAGTTGTCAGGAATAATCTTCAGATTCTCAACTTTGATAGCAACGGTGAACGGAGCATCAAATGCACCATCAACATCAATGCTCGCATCATCAACGATTTGACCTTTGACGTCAGTCGCCGTGAGTGAAACGCCATCATCTTCACTTTCGCCACGAATCACAATGTTCGGACACTTCAGAACATTCGCAGCAGAGAAAAGGAAGTTCAGCGTTTCTGCACTCAGAGTGAATTGAGCATCAAAAGTATCAGCAAGCACTCTACGCTCAGGTGGAGCAAGAATCAAAGTGGGAGAAGTAAATCGCTGACGAATTTTCGCACGACCACTCAGACTATTGAATTCAAGAAACTCTTTACCAATATCAACCTCATTATCAGTTGACATAGAAAGCAAACTCAATGCTTTGTTGAGATCATAGATTCCAAACTCATGGGGAAACTTCTCAGCAACAGTCGCCTCAGCAAGAACTGCTTTGTTGGGAGAAATCGTGCGCAGAAGTTTCCCAGGCTTTACAATAATCCCTTGATTGATTGTTGAGAAATTTTTCAGAACTTTTACAGTATTATCAGACAGTTTCATAACGAACCTCCATTACAAGAGAACAATATTATACTACGAAAGACCACATAATGGCAACAGTTTTTCAATTTCATTTTCTAGATCTTCGATACTCCCATCGTTGTTAATTGTGTAATCAATTCCTTCAGAACCAATCCAAGCCCATTCACTGTAATGAACTTGAGGAAAGTTTTCTGCCATTACATTTAAATCGCGTTTCGTGTTTACATCCATAGCAGGAAGATACCAGATTGGATCTGGACCTTTCTTGACTCTAATTATCATTCCACCATCTTCTTTGATCTTTTGAATTTCATTTGGAAAGCGAACATCAGCAATTACATAATTCTTACTGTGATTCATTCTGCGGAACATAGAATATACCCAAATGTTTTCATCAAATACATCTCTTCCAGATTCAGTCCCCATCAGTTGCAGCGCAGACCTTGGTGTGAATTCATAACCAAATCGATTTGACCACCAAGGATCTGCGCGCTCACGCCATCCACGAGAATAATCAGTGTCGCCTTCAAGCAGTTGACGATCCCAACCAAAGACAACTGATACTGCATCCTTCACAGAATTAGCAAAACTTTCTTTGACAAACCCACGTTTGTTTACGAGATAATCAGCGCAGGTTCCCTTTCCGCTTGACATGAAACCAACGAAACCAAGTATCATCACATTGATCCTACATGTTGCGCGACAGCTGGCATATCTCCTGTAAATGCGTATGTTCCGATATGATGAGTTTTCATCCAAGGACATAGCCAAACCTGACCGCCAATCTTTCTCCACCATTGACAGAACATATAGTCTTCAGAAAGATAGCGCTCAGAAGCACCAGCATCAATATATGTGTCGAAAAATGCATGAATGTTGCGGGTTCCATCGAAGTTTTGCTGACCAACATGATCAGGTCTATATGACTTTTCAGGATATGCTTCTTTAAATTTATCAAACACTTCGCGCTTAATCAGCATAAATCCAGTGCCAATTTCCATTACTTCAAGTGGTTCACCAACGCTGAATTGACTGGTACCAGCAACAGCATTGAATACATAATCGCCAGTCACTTTCTCAAGTTCTGCTGGTGAAATGTCAGGATTACGTTTAATTGCTTGGATAACTGATCCCCATTTGATTGATTTCTTGGGATAAGGTCCGCCAATGATTTCTTTATCAAGAGCGAGAAGCGCAATTACATCTCTCGGATCAAACTCAATATCTGAGTCAATAAAAAGAAGATGCGTGAATTTATCAGCTCTCAGAAACTCATCAGCAAGATAGTTTCTCGCGCGAGTGATAAGAGATTCATTGAAGATGAACGAGAATCGAACCTCAATACCATAACTGTTACAGACGCTTTGTAGATCGAGACAAGACTTCACATACATCCCATGAGCCATACCACCATACATTGGTGTAGCCACAAACAGTTTGTTCTTGCGCAGTTTCTCAACAGAAATTTCTAGTTGCATATTAACTCCAAAGTGTAAAAATCAAACCACAAAACTATATAGTCAACCGAATAGGCTCTCCAAAGAACTAACCACGTTCAACTTTTCTTTGAATCCGAAATGATCGTACCAAACTGAATCAACAGTATCATTTAATGACTCAGTGTACTTGCCAGTTTTTGTTTCTGCTTCGTCAATAGCAAGAGAAATATACTGTGATGCGATTTCTTTGCGATCAAACTGTTTCACAAATTCAAAATTGTTTGAAACAATTTCTTCATAATCAGCCTGACTCATTGACAGAAATTTATTGCAAAGATCACCGAACTCTTTTGGTGTTGCATCCCACGGAATCATAAGATAGTTCTTATTTGGTTTCAACAAACCAATTCCTTTCTCATTATCAGAAACACCAAGATTACGAGCGATTGGAACAACACCCATAAGCATAGCATCAACCACAACACGATTGAAATGTTCACCATACGTTTTCGACCATGAAGGATCTAGCAGAAATTTTACACGATTGAGAATTTCGTCGCGTTTTTCTTCAGAAACGAAACCAACATATTCCATTCCATAATCTAATGCATTCTGCCAGATTGGTTTTCCAATTCGATCTTCAGTTGCTTGCGGGTCACGATTCAATGTGCAATAGTATTCTGCTTTACACTTATCTTTTGATGACATGTATGATCGTTCTATACCATCACCAGCAATAACAACTTGACCGTTAATATAAGGAACTGCAGCTACAAGATCATCAACACGCTTCCAACGCTTGAATGTTTGAAGTGAAAAGATTGTATTTGTTTTCTTACCAAAAGATGTTTCTTGTTTCTTTGAAATGTCCTGTGGATTCAGAATCAAGGCACGAGGAATATTCATTGCTTCTGCTTGATTAAATGCGCTAGGATGAACGCAAGCAAGTGCTGTAATGTGTTTACGAAGATGATGAATCCATGGATAGTTCTTACGAAGATTACCATCGTGCACGATTACAATATGTTTCGCTTTCACCTCTTTGAACATTCGAAGCCAAGATTGTTTTCCTTCTGACTCCTGGCATTTGAAACCAAAGATAGATTCCCAAATCACAATGTCATACTTGTTTGCTAGTTTAACAAATTTAGCCACATCGTCATCGTTGATGAAAGACAGGTAATTACCACGCCATCCTTTACCCTGATGAACTGGAATACCAGTGCCGACGCCAATATCATATCCATCAGCGCTGTAGTCGTCAGAGAATTTGCCGCCAGTTTTCGTCGGACGAAGATAAACAAATCCAGTTTCGTGACCAAGATCTTTGAAACCAGCAATCAATTGCTCAGTATGTGAAATGATCCCACCGAAATTATTAAAGTCATGAACAACAGTCAATACTTTCATATATCACCCAAACAGACTTTCAAGTGTGCTTTCTTTATGATACGCTTCTGGATGATATTTAGCAACCATTTCTCGACCACCATTCAGCTCCAAATAATCATACCACTCTTTTTCGCTCCACATTCCAGCGGAAACGCCATTCCATTTTTTAGTCCAGAGTTTATGCTCTGAATTTTTCCTACGATCTTCAACGAATCTGTATCTTAGATTTTCATATTCCCAGGAACCAAGTTCAACCATTTTCTTTCTGAAGTAACAAACCAAAGAAACACGATCAGAAGTTGGAGACTCGAGAACGATGGGTGTATTACCATGAATGATTTCATGATTGTTTACCAGAAGCAAATCACCAGGTCTTACATTTACTGCGATACGATACTCAGGAAATATCAGATATCCCCCAGTGTAATTACCATCATTCGATAGAACAAGAAGATTACTCAGACCTGTATCCAAATCACCAGCATCACGATGAGCAGCAGTTCTGAATGTTTTATTCACTGTGACAGTTGTGAATACAGTCCCAGGAATAACAAACTTGGAATCAATTTTATTACATTCTTCTTTCTGTGCTTTCCAACGATTAGGAAGAAGTTCTCTGAATCCTCTACTCAATGTTTTGAGGAACGGAAATGCCATCTGAAACTTTTCATAGTTGTGTTCAGTGTAAGAAGTTGCACGACCATAAGGAATGCGTGGGTATCGATCAAAGTAACCAGCAATGCCAGAGTTTACTGGATTCGCATACGTCGTGTCTGAAATATATTTGTCAAGAATTCTTTTTGCTTCTGCTCTGAGTTTATCAGTTGATGATACTTTTTTTCCTACTGTAGAAACCCACTCATCAAATTTAAATTCATCATCACCAGTTTCTGACGCAAGCCAAACAAGACCACGAGTTGTTTCTTCGTTTTCGTACATCGCTTTCATTTCAGAAGCAGTTTGATTTACTGTTTCTTGTAATGATTGATTCGGTGGTTGATAAACTGTCGTGAGCGCTGAGAGTAACCTATATTGATATTCAGTTACCCATTCACGATTCAAACACTTTTCATCTTTTGGACCAGAAGCAAGACCACGATTTTGAGATAGCGTAGCTGCTTCATGTAATCCGAGATATGCTTGACGCTGTTCTTTTTCACCAAAGAAATTTTTCCGAAACTTGAATGCGATTCGATCTTCAGATAATTCGCTGGTTGAGAATCCAGCAACACCGTAGCAATCTGTATCTTCTTCGATCAGAACATCATAATGAGATTCATCGAGGAACTGACCGAGAAGATGTTCGCAGTCAAGTTTTGTATCTGCAACAATCACTCTAACCATAATATCTCCAAATGAAGTGAGGGGATGATATAATTATATATCATCCCCTCAGAGTTGTCAAACTATATCAGGCGGAGATCGCATCCCGATAGAGAGTCTGACGCGCACGAGCCAGATGTCGGCTCTTCATGCTTTGCGTGTAAGCTCGCGAGGGTTGCCCCATGCGATAAGCAAACGCTTGACGACCATCAGACAGAGTTACACGGTTCGTGTAAATCACATGCCCTTCATTGCGAAGAACATAGACCGCATCAGCGACGTTCTTGATTTTGAACATCGTTCGCGCTGCGCGAGTCGTCATCTGATTGCCTTTGCTCAGATAGTTGAGGATTGACTTAGTTGCACTCATATTACACTCCATTGCTTTCATCAAATTACACCAAACCGATTAGAAAGCATTCGTCGGTTCGGTGGTTTCACCCTCGGCAGGGGCAGGCTGCTCACCATGAGCATTCTGGTCGACTTTGGTATACAGGTCAAGGAAAGAGTTCTTGGTATCCTCATCGAAGCGATTCAGACAGAGTTGAACTGCCTTCATTCGATCCTTGAAGATACTGAATGCCTTCGCGATATGCACGAGGCGACGAGTAGAAATGATTTCGTTCACAGCACCAGTCTCGAACGAAGAACGGATAATATCCGCCCAGATCACCAGTTTCTCCTCGAAATCTTTATCGGAACATCCAAGTTCAGCAAACACTTTCGAAAGAATTTTACTTTCGACCGTGTTACTAGGATACTCCTGCTCAACTGTAATAGCAAACCTTTCTAGGAATGCTTCGTTAAGAACGTTCGCGCCGATGAAGCGACCATCGTCAGAACCTTTGCCCTTGGTGTTCGCAGTCGCGATCACGTTGAACCCAGGCGCAGGATGGATGATTTCACCAGTCTTCTTGTCGAAGAATGGTTTGCCCTCGAGAATCGGCTGAAGGCAGAGCAGACGCTCAGAACCATAGTCAGTCTCATCGAGAAGCAGAACCGCACCACGACGCATGGCGACGATTGCAGGACCTTCACGGCGGATAGTGTTACCATCGATCAGCTCATAGGAACCAATCAGATCGGTCTCATCGGTCTCTCGCGTGATATTGACCCGAATCATCTCACGCTTCAGAGCAGCGCAAACTTGTTCGACCATGAACGTCTTCCCGTTACCAGACAATCCAGTGATATACACGGGATAGAAGATCTTCGACGAAATTATGTTCTTGAGGTCGGAGAAGAATCCGAACGGAACATAAGTCGAACTGCGCTCAGGGACGAACGATTCGCTGACGTTATCAGCAGTGCGCCGACGACTGGTCATCGATACTACCTGCTGAGGCGAAGTCTCAGCGACGCTCGCGACCTCAACGATCTTGGGCGCAGGCTTCACCTTCGCCTTGGTCGGCGAGTTAACGCTGATCGAATACCACCCACGAGAAACTCGACGGGTCAGGTCAGAGAAGATGAATCCAGGATTCGGATACCCATTGTCTTTAGCGAATTTCGCAATCACGGAACCACGAAGCTCCGTAACTTTGAACTCTGCCCGAAGTTGAGTCAGGAACTCTTCGCGAGCGACGGCGGAAGAAAACACAGTAGAACGCATTATATAAACCTCTTTCCAAGTCAGACTATTATCGCCTATCTGGCGACAAAAGTAAAATTAAAAAACTCATTACCAATCAATAACTTAGCTCAAGCAGCGATACTTTGGGAGAACTTCTGAGCCAGGATCTTGCGATTAACCTTCGAAGACTGCTCACCAACGAATTGCTTATAGATCTTCGTCTTTTCATTCCTGTAAGGAATATTCTTTTTAGCAATCTTTTCGCGATTTATCACCACCAGGTAGTATTGATCGAACCCAGCCAACGGAACCGAAGCATGTTGATCAACAGTCAGATTCTTCCTATGGGTGGAATCGTCGGCGATCAAACCTTGCTTCTTGTAGGTCCTCAGAACATTCCGAAGGTCTTGATCTTCGCCGATAAAGAATCCATAGAGATTGGTCCCAGTGACTTCTTTCAACCATTGAAACATGCAAGACTGGTGATGGGTGTTCGTGTATTCATAATTATTTTTTTCTCTGAACTGAAACCGATCTTGCGTGATTCCATCCTGAATCTGAATGGTAGGAACATTCCAACCAGACCACCCGAATCGCATATCAGCATTACCCTCGCCATCAGTCAGGAAGATAGTATTCAGAACATCGACGCGATGCTTATCCTGAAACTCTTTCAGGATCTTGCGCGCAGCAACAATCGTCGGAATAATCGGCGTTGACTGCAGCGTCAGATACGTTCCATAATGGTCGAACCAATAACCTGACTTGCCGATATAACGATAGGACTCAGAAAACAGACAAAGCATACGGAATGCATTGGTGTAATCTTCGACACTCATCTCGCTGGTGAGAAACTCAACCAGATTCAGTTTGTAGTCTTCCTCGCGAACATATCCGAAATACATCGAACGTTCGTCAGAAGGGTCAAAACGACCAATCCTATCATCAACCAAACCATCGCTGTAAAAACGGCTGTCGTTGGTGAAACCATAGACTTTGAACGGAATGTTAACTTTCTTACAGAACGACGCGAGAACCAGGACCTGCTGAACTGCATAGTTCATACGGTGACCGCGCATCGATGCTGACATATCCAGGAACATCACCATTCCGTGGGATTTGCCCTTAGCAACTCGCGTCACCTTGCGGAAGATGTCGTTCGTGAACTTATACTTCGCGAGGTTGCGAGTATCAAGTTCACCAGTCTTCGCAGTCAGCGAGCGAGTATACTGGCTGGCGTTTTTGCGCATCTCGAATTCCTGGACGAGAAGCGCAATGTAGTTGCGATACTCTTTCAAGAATCCAGTTACTGATTCCTTTTCAATTTCGTCAACGTTGAAGTCTTTCAGCGCATGCCGATACTCATCATATACCTTCTTAGAGGGAATGATGATTTTGTCAAGATTGACTTTCGGAGTGTGAAGGACAGCCATTGCTTTAGAACCACCAGCGACCAGCTGCGATTCCATCTCACGGAACACTTCATCAGTCACTGACGTCGGGTTGAAATCGCTTTCACAAGCAACTTCGTTTTCGTCAGTTTCGTCATCCGTTTCGGCGTCGTCGAACTCACCCTCGTCGTCAGCCATGACGCTGGGTTGATCTTGGGTCGCCTCAGACTCCATCTCATCCTGTTCTTCATCATCAGAATCGTCAGACGAATCTTCAATGAAGTCGCGCAGTTCAGCAACGTTCTGAATCTTGTCTTCTTCTTTTTGCTGAACATAGTCGTAGATTTCAGAAGCAAGAGTCACGACCTGTTCCCAGGTCTCGATTACATCAAGACGGGACAGGAACCGAGTTTCCTCTTCCTTCGAAAACCGAACGAAGATGAGGTGCCCGAGTTTGTACTTGATATTGATACGATCGATCAGATTGAGATCGTCAATATTCTTTAGCTTCTTCACGCCGAAGTAATCGCGCTCGTGGAGTTGCTTATAACCTTCAGCGAAGGAACGCCCAAGACCAGGATACCGACGACGCTGAAGGCGATCGGTGCGAACGTCCTCAACGACGTTCAGGAACGTCTTGAAGTTGGGGCGAGGGTCAGTCGTCACCGAAGTATGCCAACCATCAGCTGGCGTATTCAGTGCGTGACCAACTTCGTGCCCCATGATCGCGTCGTACAGGTCGCCGCTCATCTCTTTCCAGACTGGGCAAACAAGTTTACGATCTTGGGGACTGAAATAGGGGATATTGACGCTGTTGTCATGAACCACGTCAATATTTTCTACCGCCATCAGCTTGGCGAGAAGCGATTTACTTTCTACTATAGCCATACGTTACTCCTCTCAACACGGTCATTATACCCTAGAACGGTCTCAGAAGTAAAATTCAAAAACTATAATGGAATCAGTAACTTAGTGATAGGAAGGTTTATTTACGAGTTTCGGCGTTAACATAGATCGTGTTCGTCTTTTGCAGCAGCGTCATCCTATAGAGCCACGCTTTGGCGTCTTGTTCGAACAACCCTGGATGTGAGTGGACTTCTAATTTGTCTGGTATATTGCCTGACGTTTCGTGTTTCGCGCAAAGCAATCCCGCTTTTTGGCAAGCATCATATTCGCGCATGATTTGTTTGAGAGCGATTTCATCATTGTGATCGAGTTGAACGAATTCTAAATTTGGTTTCATGTAATATCTGTAAAGAAATGCCATGTTACCTTCTCCGTTTCATTTTACTCTGAATGATTTTGAGTTTGGTTTGTGGGATCCTAGAAGTATATAGTATTCCGTCCAGATGATCGTATTCATGTAATGCGCAACGAGCATCGATTCCATAGAATGTTGATTGCATTTGGTTACCGAAATGATTTGTGAACTGAACTACAATTTCAGTTGATCTTTCAACATCTAAATACAAACCTGGAAAAGTTATGCATCCTTCTTTCTCTTTTCTTTTCACATCAGATTGGCTGATAATAACAGGATTGAAAAGAGTCATCACATCCATCTTTCGTTGATCTTGCTGTTTATTCAGCTGTATAAGTCCCATACAGAACACACGATAAGGAATACCAACTTGTGGCGCAGCAAGACCAATACCTCCGTTCTTTCCCATCGTTTCAGCCAATGACATTGACAAATGAATTGGATCGATTGGTGGATTGTTGAACTCAAATTCTTGAGCTGGTTGTTTTAAAATAGGATCATATTTGTCAACCAATTCATACAAAGTGTAATCAACCATTTGACCGTTGACAAACTTTACAATACGTTCACCTTTTGCTTTCATATTATACACTCAGCTGTGAGAAATTTTTGACCTTTTCGAATTTGAGAATATGATGGAATTTATCAACCAACACGTCACCCTTATGTGATATAACATATATATTGACGTCAGACCCAAGCGTGTGTAGCAATTTCATAAACTCCTCTGTTCCTGAAGAATCCAACGAACTATCAAACACTTCATCAAGAACCAGTATATTTGTATTCATACTGTTTTTGATTTTAGATACTGATCGCCAAGTCAAAAGCAATGCCAAGTCAATGCGCATTCTTTCGCCTTCAGAAAAATTCTGATAACTGAAATCGTCGCGATGCCTTGACTTGATTGTTTCCTTAAATTCTTCATCAATTTCAAAGTTGACAAAGAAGTTCATCGACGACAAATACTTGTTGACTAGTTTGTTAATGATCGGCAAATACTGTTTGATGATCTTTGCTTTGATTCCACTGTCCTTCAGCAATAGACTAGCAACTTCGATGTACTGTTTCTTGTTGGCGAACTCTTTTCGTTGGTTCTCCAACTCTTCCATCTTCTCAACCAATTTCTTAGAGATATCAAGCATATCATCGCTGATTTCTTTCTTCTGTTTCAGATCAAAGATTTCAGCTTGGACTTTACTTTCATATTTCCTAAGTTGTTTGATTGTTGCTTCCATGCTTTTGATTTCAGCATTATGCTCATTGATCTTTCTTTGTGTTGTTAGTGCATTTTTCAGCTTATCTTCAACACTCTTTCTCTGATCGCGGAGAGCTGTCAATCCATCATCGTATTTGGATCGTTCTTCGTTAAATTCTTTGATCTTCTTTTGCTTATTCTTTATTGACTGGTCGCATGTTGGGCACGTAGAGTTTTCTTCAAAGAACTTTATGTTCTTATTAATTTTATTCAGATTTGATTCAATCTTAATTTCATAGGAATCAAATGCTTTCTTTTTACTCTGTAAAGAATCAAGATTATCATTTAACTTTTTACTCATGACATCGCGATGCTTGACAACGAGTTCAAGTTTTTCTTCCCAAGATGCAACTTCTTCCTGGAGTTTTACCAGTTCCTTTTCTTTCGCTTCAACTTGTTCTTTGTTATTCTTCTTCGCTTCCTCAACATATTTTTGTTGTAGTTCTATTTGCGATTTAGTTGTATCGATGTTTCTTTTGATTTCTGATGCTTCGTTCTTTAATGTAGATATTTTATCCTTTACCACTGAATTCATCGATGAGAATATTTGAATGTCAAGCAGATCTTCAATAATCGCGCGACGATCACCAGCAGTCAGCTGCATAAACGGAACGAACGAAGAACTGCCGAGAATAACGATCTGAGTGAATGCTTTCAGATTGAACCTGAGAATATTCTTTTCGAGATAATCTTGATAGTCTCTTGAGCTGGCGTCTTGATTGATCATCACACCATTACAATAGATCTCAAACTTATTTGGTTTCAAACCTCTGATGATCTTATAGTTCTTAGCTGAGATGCTGAACTCAACTTCAACTACACATTCTTTACCATTGATTGAATTGACAAGCTGTGGTTTGTTGATGTTACGAAAAGATTTACCAAACAATGCAAATGTGAGTGCATCAAGCATAGTGCTTTTACCAGCGCCATTCTCACCAACGATCAATGTCATCTGATGTTTGTTCAGGTAAATCTCAGTGAATAAATTTCCCGTAGACAGGAAATTTTTATATCGA
>Ga0075472_10000478_pt1 | contig 16484 bp, 17 predicted proteins | sample DEB19_08_DNA_3_FD_77014 | JGI IMG/M metagenome (GOLD analysis project Ga0075472, IMG submission 77014) | Aqueous microbial communities from the Delaware River and Bay under freshwater to marine salinity gradient to study organic matter... | ecosystem: Environmental > Aquatic > Marine > Coastal ...
CCGATCGAGCTGGTCACGGGCGATACCCGGCGGGCCGATGATGGCCTGGCCCTGTCCTCCCGCAACAGCTATCTCAGTGCCACACAACGCCGCCAGGCGGTTGAACTCTCACAGGAGCTCAAGCGCATGGTTGAGGCTTTGCGCAATGCAGACTACCGCTTCAACGAGCTGGAAGCGCAAGCCATGCAGTCGCTGCTGGGGCACGGCTGGCAACCCGATTACATGACGGTTCGACGTCGAGACAACCTGCAATCCCCACAGCCTGGGGATGATCTGGTGGTTCTGGGCGCTGCCCGTCTGGGCAACACCCGACTGATCGACAATTTTGAGGTTTAGGTCAGCCCAGCCTGCTCTGAAGCCTTGGCGGGCCGCGCCTGAATCTGCAACTCAGCTCATGACGCCAATTTGCCAGGGCACGAACTCATGGTTGCCCAGGCCCAAGGCTTCGCTCTTGGAGGCTTCGCCCGAGGCAGTTCGCAGAAACAGCTCGAAGATGCGCTGACCCATTTCCTGCACCGACACCGTGCCATCCAGAATTTCTCCGCAGTTGATGTCCATGTCCTCGACGATGCGTTGGTACATGGGGGTGTTGGTTGCCAACTTGACGCAGGGTGCCGGCTTGGAGCCGAACATCGAACCGCGACCGGTCGTGAACGCGATCAGGTTGGCGCCACCGGCGATCTGACCAGTGGCCGATACCGGGTCAAAACCGGGAGTGTCCATGAACACGAATCCTGGCGTGGTGACCGGCTCGGCATAGCGATAGACCGCCATCAGCGGACCGGTGCCGCCTTTCATGCTCGAGCCCAGAGATTTTTCGAAAATATTGGCCAGCCCGCCAACCTGATTGCCCGGGCTGACCTTGCCATTGATCTGCACATCACGACCCACCGAGTACTCATCTTTCCACCAGCGGATACGCTCGATCAGTTTTTCGCCCACCGCGCGACTGGCCGCACGCCGCGTCAGCGTGTGTTCAACGCCGTAGATTTCCGGGGTTTCCGACAGAATGCCGGTGCCGCCATGGCGCACCAGAATATCGACCGCGGCTCCCAGGGCCGGGTTGGCGGTGATCGAGGAAAAACCATCCGAGCCGCCGCACTGCAAGCCGACACAGAGGTGGCTGGCGCTCACGGTTTCGCGCTGGGCCTGGTTGGCCTGCGGCAACAGCGCCTGGACCGCCGCAATGCCGGCTTCGATGGTCTTGCGGGTACCACCCTCTTCCTGCATCACAAACGTGTGCAGGCGCGCCCCCGCCTGCAGGTTTTCCTTTTCCATCAAACCCGTGAGTTGATTGCGCTCGCAGCCCAGGCCCACAATCAGGGCAGAAGCCAGGTTCGGGTGACGGGCATAGCCGGCCATGGTGCGCCGCAGCAGATCCATGGGTTCACCACTCATTTCCATGCCGCAACCAATCGAATGGGCAAAGGCCACCACGCCATCCACATTGGGGTAGTCGGCCAGTCGCTCCGGGGTGAACCATTCAGCGATCTTGTGGGCGACCGTGGCCGAACAATTGACGGTGGACAGTACCCCGATGTAGTTTCGCGTGCCCACCTTGCCATCAGCGCGTACATAACCCTGAAAGGTGGCTCGTTCAGACTCGGGCAGCAACTCAACCGCCTTGTACTCGCTGGCGTGGGCGTAATCACGGTCAAACTCACGGAACTCGGTGTTGTGGCTGTGAACCATGGTGCCAGCCTCGATGTCCGTGTTGGCAAACCCCACGGTAACGCTGTATTTCAGGATCGGCTGGCCCTTGAGGATCTTGCGGGCTGCAATTTTGTAGCCGGCTGGCACCTGGCTTCGGCTGGTGAAGTTTTCTGCCGGCACCACGGTACCAATGCCCACATCTACTCTGGCCACGACCACATTGTCATTGGGGTGCAGGCGAATTACCGGGCCAATCAGGCGCTTTTCAGTTATCTCGATCATGATGTTTGAACCCACTAGGTCTTTTTCAAAATTTCAAAGGCAGCCTGCAGCCGCTGTTCATAGGCCGCCCGCTCGGCGTTGGCGCGCTCGGCGGGCCACGCCATGAAACCCGCCCCGGCTTTCATGCCCGTTTGGCCGGCCGCAATATGCTCAGCCACACAACGCGCCAGCACCGACGTATTGGACAGGGTGGGATAAATTTCTTCAGCAGCACGGGCCATGCTGTCCCAACCGGAAATTTCCTTTTGCAGGATCGGGCCGGCCGCTGCATAGCGAAATCCGAAACTGTAGCGCACGGCAAGGTCGACATCGGTAGCCGAGGCAATGCCGCGATCGATCAGGTCCATGGCCTCACGCATCAAGGCATGCTGGATTCGATTGGCCAGAAAGCCTGGAATATCCTGTCGCACCAGTACCGGCTGCTTGCCCGCGCGCCGGTATAGGGCGCACACTTGCTCGGCCAGAGCCGGGTCCGACCCTTCACCCAAAGCGATTTCGACCAAAGGCACCAGATGGGCTGGCATGAAGTAATGGGCGTTGAACATGCGATGACGCGAGCTCAGACCCTGCGCCAGGCGGGTGATCGGAAAGCCAGAGCTGTTGGAGCCGATTGGAATGCCGGGCGGGACCCGCGTATCCAGCTGGGCAAACAGCTGGCGTTTGAGTTCAAAGTTTTCGGCAACCGTCTCGATCACCCAGACCACGCCGTCCCAGGCAGACCAGTCATCGATCAGGCCAACCTGCCCGTTGGACTCACTTTGTTGCTGGCGGGCTCCCAGCCCCACAGCGAGTTGCCGTGACTTTTCAAGAGCCCCCGCAGCGCGCTGCAAATCACGCCCAAGGATGACGGTCTGCATGCCCGCAGCGATAAAGCCTGCGCCAATGCCCACGGCCATGGTGCCGGTTCCGATAACGACTACTTTTTCCATGGCGGGTCCCATTTAGACCACTGTTGCATCGCCGCTCTCGACAATCACATTTTCAACCTCGCCCGCACCCGCGCGTCGAAAGGCCGCTGCCTCGACATATTCAGGTGATTCAAAGCAGGAAGTGGCGGCCTCGAAGGTGGGGAATTCAATCACCACGAAGCGATGAAATTTCTCGGGTCCTTCCATGATTCTGTATTTGCCACCGCGCGCCATCACTTTGCCGCCATAGCGCTGGATGATGCCGGGCACGCGGTCGGTGTATTTCTTGTACTCAACAGGGTCAGTAATGCGCGAACGCGCAATCCAGTAGGCAGGCATAAGAACTCCAGTTATTTGAGGGCAACCGCATGACCCAGGTTAGGCAACCAGGTGGCCAATTGGGGAAACAGCACGATTGCGAGAATGGCGACCAACAAGGCCACCCAATAGGCCGTAGAGCCACGGAAAATCTCTCCGGTTGAAAGATTTTTTTCATCCGGCACTGCGGCTTTCACAGTAAAGACCAGAATTCCAAAAGGGGGCGACAGCAGACCTGTCTCGATGGCCAGGATGCCGATGATGGCAAAGGCAATCGGATCAAAGCCCATTGCCACGGCAATCGGGGCAAACACCGGCACGGTCAGCAGGATGATGGAAATCGAATCGATGATGCAGCCCAGAATGAACCAGACCAGCACCATCAGGGCCAGGATGGCGTAGGGAGACAGCCCGGAGGACAGGAAAAAGTCCTTGGCCGCACCCGTGACACCAGTCATGGACAGAACCCTTGAGTACAACTGCGCCGTTACCAGCAGCAGCAGCAAGGGCGCTGAGGTGCGTCCCACTGAAAGAATGGCAGCCCGCATTTCGGCAAGACGCATGCCGCGTGCAATGGCCAATAACAGAGCAAGCGTGGCGCCGACACCCGCCCCCTCGGTCGGCGTGAAAGCGCCCAACCAGATGCCGCCCAGCACCAGCGCCACTAGGGCCAGGATGCCGATCGTGCTCCACAAAAGTTTGCCAAGGTCCTGGACTTCGAGCTGATCGTTAGCCGCCCTGGCCTGCAGCTGGTCTGGAGGCAGATCTTCACCTTCACCGACCCGGGCTGGGCTGGTCTTAGCGACCCACAAGATATAAAGAATGTACAGGGAGACCACCACCATGCCTGGCAGGATGCCTGCAATAAACAGTTTGCCAATGGCAATTTCGGTCAGCACGCCCCAGACAATCATCAGCACCGAGGGCGGAATCAGCATGCCCAAACAGGCACTGCCTGCGATACAACCCAAGGCAAACTTTCGCTCGTAGCCATAGCGGCGCATTTCGGGGTAGGCAATTTTTGAAAAGGCTGCCGCCGCCGCGATGGATACCCCGGTCACAAAGGCAAACACTGCGTTGGAGAGCACGGTGGCGACGCCCAGCCGGCCAGGCACCCATCGAGTCAGGCGATTGATCAGGGTAAACAGGTCACTGGCAGCCCCGCACTTGGCCAGAAATTCGCCCATCAGCATGAACAGGGGAATGACCGCAAACACATAGTCGCGTAAGGCCTCGTAGGCTGTGTTGGCCGCGAAAGTGAGGGCGGGGTCGAAATCACCCGTCATCAGATAGATACCCAGCATGCTGGTACTGCCCAATGAAATGGCGATATGGATTCCGGAGAACACCATCAGCAGCAAAACGGACACCAGGATGATGGTGTTGGTTGAATCAAACATGAATCTAGCCTACCGGTTTCAGTGTGACGCTGAGGGTGCGGGGGGCATTCCGCGAAGAGCCAGCCCAATGCTTTGCAGAGCCTTCAGCAGATAGCTCAGTGCAGCCAGGGCAGTTCCTAGAATGATCACGAAGCGGGCAGGCCAGACCGGGACGCGCAACGCACCCTCGCCTTCATACTCGCCAGAGGTCCAGGCATGGAGTGCCCCGTCTAGGCTGCCATAACAGATCAGGATAAAGAAGGCCATGCCCACAAGCGCACCCAGCGCATCCAGCAAGCTTTGCCCGCCAGGCGGTAGTCGCTTGACAAAGGTGTCCACATGCAACATGCCTCCGGAGCGGATCGCATAGCCGGCCTGCAGATAACAAATGATGACAATCGAAAAGGAAACAATTTCGGGCGTACCTTTGACGGGGCTGTTAAACACCACCCGACCCGTCACATCGGCCACCACCAGAAAACAGAGCAGAAAAGCCAGCAGTGCTGCCAGTATCAGCAGCGTCCGTGTGAGCCAATCGTTGAACCGAGCCAACATGAAAGCAACCTCGTTGCGAAGAACGCCCTGCGATCATGGAAGACCGCAGGGCCAAACCTTGACCTGCTTATTTAACCTGATAACGTACCGGCCACTTATGACCGAGTTTTTCAGCTTCCTCCAGGGTGGCTTTCAGCACCTGAGAAGCTGGCAGGCCCTTGCCATCAAGCTCGGTTGCCAAAGTCTGCGGCCAGGTTTTCAGAGAGTTGGCCCAATCCAGCTGGACAGACGCGGGCACCGATTTCACGTTGACGCCTGAAGCCTTGAGCTGTGCCAACTGTTTGGGATAGTTTTCCTCATTGACCTTGCCCGTCATCGCCTCGTACTCTTTTGCCACTTCAACAATGATGGCCTGCACGTCCTTGGGCAGCTTGGCAAAGCGGGCCTTGTTCATGGTCAGACCGTGCCAGGTGATCGAGCCAAAGCCCACTTCGGTGTAGTGCTTGGCCACCTCACCCAGCTTGAAGTTGACCCAACCCGAGGGGAACATGATCCAGCCGTTGTAGACGCCGGTCTGCATCGAGGTGTAAGCCTCGACGAGAGAAGACTGGACTGGAACAGCACCCGCATACTCCAGCCACTTCAGGTTCAGGCCGGCACCGGCAATCTTGCGTCCCTTGAGGTCAGCCACAGTGTTCCATTCAAAGGTGGTGCCCAGGTTGTAGCCGTTGTCGGCAATCAGCGCCAACAGCTGCTGGTTGAACTTGTCTTCGAAAACTTTGGACAGGTAAGGAACGCGGTTGTAGACCGCACGCGCCAGCTTGACGCTTTTCTCCGGGCTCATGGTGCCAAAAGGCAACATGACCTGGAAAGCATTGAGCGGGAGATTTGAAGGCTCAAAGCAGAAGCAGTAGCCACCAATGTCGATAATGCCCGACTGAACGCCTTCCAGCGTATCGGCCACCTTCACCATGGCGCCGCCATAGCCCTCGACAAATTCGATCTTGTGACTGGTGCGTTGCCCGACCCGCTTGGTCACTTCGGGAACGAAGAAATTCTGCATCAGGTTCACATACGTGTTCACCGCCGGGTGGCCTGAGGCAATGCGAAGCTTGATGTTTTCGGCCTGAACGGCGGTGGCACCGGCTAACCCCAGCAGGGCCACCAGCAGGGTAGATTTGAAACGTTTGATCATGGGTTATCTCCTATCGGGTTAACTAAATCCTGATGCCTTCCGGGCATCAGCCCACTGCCTCAGGCAGCCTTTTACCTCTCACACTTGTACGACATAAGCCTTTGCTCAGGGCACAATGATTGAGGATCCTGTTGTGCGGCCGCCCTCCAGTTCGGCATGCGCACGTGCAATTTCAGCCAGCGGGTAACGCTGATTGATCGACACCTTGAGAACGCCCTTAGCCAGACGTTCAAAAACCGCTGACGCAGATGCCCGCAGATCCTCGGTGGAGGCGGTGTAGGTCACCAGGGTGGGCCGGGTGAAATAGAGCGAGCCCATCTTCTGCAAGGTCGCTGCCACCACTGGAGGGGGGGCCCCGGTGGTGGTGCCGAATGACACGAAGAAGCCTCTGGGCGCCAGACTGTTCAGGGATTGCTCAAACGAGTCCTTGCCAACCGAGTCATACACCACTGGCACACCAGCACCCCCGGTGATCTCCTTGACGCGCGCCACAACATCCTCGGAGCGGCGATCGATGCAAAACTCATAGCCGTTGGCCCTGGCCAGTTGGACCTTGTCCGGGCCACCAGCCACACCGATCATGCGGGCACCAAGTTGCTGACCCCATTGACCCGCCAACAATCCCACGCCTCCGGCGGCGGCATGCATCAAAACAAACTGGCCCGCTTTCACCGGATAGCAACGCTGCATGAGGTACTCCACCGTCATGCCCTTGAGCAAGGTTGCTGCAATCTGTTCATCACTCAGGCCGTCTGGCGCGTGCAGCAAGCGGGCTGCGGGGTAATTGCGATGGGTGGCACAGGCGCCCAGGGCCGGGCCACTGGCGTAGCAGACCCGCTCCCCGGGTTTGAATTCGCTGACCCCGGGGCCAACAGCCAGTACCACGCCCACTGCCTCGGTACCCAGGCCAGTGGGCATGGGCGCCGGGTACATGCCCGAACGGGTGTAGATGTCCTGAAAATTGAATCCGATGGCGGTGTGGCGAATCTGGACCTCACCTGGCCCGGGCGCAGGTAGATCGAGCTCCTCCACCTTCAAAACCTCCGGTCCACCTGCGCTATGAATGCGTACTGCCTTGTATTTCATGGTCCTGCTTTCTTACATTGATGCGAGCCAATCAGCTCACGACTTCATTGACCGGCTTGGTGTTTTCACCCGTGTCAGTCCAACCGGGAACACGACCAATCCGGGCTGCCTCGGCCCAGGCAAAATTGAGTTCGACCTTGATGCCATTGATTGGCTCACGCATGAACAACTGGTAGAGGTCGGAGTTGTGCGCCTTGCGCTCGCTGAACTCGACGCCATTTCTGGTCAGGCGCTCGATGAATTCTTCAATCCCTTCGCAGTTCAGGCAAATATGGTCAATACGACCTGAGCCCATCGCCCCGGCAGCCGAATAATCCACGCCCTGCTGATCGGCAGGTGTCTTCAGATAGGTGTCCTGATGGTTGGAGTAGCGCGCCTTGCCAATGTGGATCACATCCTGCTCGCCGATGTAGAGCCAATAGACCGGAAAACCGAACTCGGGGTGATAGCCATTGCGAAACCCCAGGTTCTCGCAGAACCAGTCACGGGTGCCCTCCGGATCATGCGTCAGGATCAGGATGTGTTCAAGAAATCTAAGTCCCATAGGATAGCTCCACCAAAAAAAAGATCAGGCCACAGTTTGTACCGACTTACAAGCAGGGAAATCCCCAACAAAACACCCAGCGCAGGCACGGCTGAAGTCTGTCAGCGCGGAAAAATTTTCGGCCCATGCAAAGTTCCTCATGAACTGGCGCCCTCGCCCAGCGCCTCGGCCGCCTGAAACAGGTTTTTGATCACTTCGGCCGGGATATTTCTGGTGATGAATACCAGCCTTGAGCCGGTATCTGCACTGGGCCAGTGGTCCAGTTGAACCGGTGGGTGAAAAACATGCCCCACCCCCTGCACCACAACCGGGTTGCCTTCCACATTGACGATGCCTTTGACTCTCAGCAGGTCTTTGCCTCGCAAGGTGAGCAGCATTTCCATGGCAGCGGCAAATCCAGACCAGGTAAAGGGCTGGTCAAATCGCAAGGACACGGTTTTCACCGCAGGGTCATGGCGGGCCGGTAAGCTGGCTCCCAGGTAACGTTCGGAACCCTGCGAATGTTCTCCCGCGGTCTGGGGGACCAGGCGCTCGCCTAAGAACACCAGGGTGTGCGCATCGGCACGCGCGCTTTTGAGGCCAATATTCACCAACTCGCTGGGATGTACCTGTCCCTGAAAACAGGTTCGGATGTCGGCCTGTGCATTGATGGCACGCAAAGCCACTTTCAATGACTCCAGCGAAGCTGCATTGGACAAATCCGTTTTTGTGATGAACAGCCGATCGGCCAGCGCAATCTGTCGCTCGGCTTCAGGCGAGTCAGCGAGCTGGTCAGGGCATTCACTGCATCGACCAGGGTCACCACCCCATCGAGCCGGTAGTGCGCGGCCACCATACTGTCACCGCTAAGGGTCTGGATCACCGGCGCCGGGTCAGCCAGGCCGGTGGTCTCGACAATGACACGGTCAAAATCAGGAATCAGACCGGCGCGGCGCTCGCCAAACAATTCGCGCAAGGTTTCCTGCAGATCGGTGCGTACGCTGCAGCACAGACAGCCATTGGCCAGCAGGCTGACGTTTTCCGAGGACATCTTGACCAGATCGTTGTCAATGCCGATCTCGCCAATCTCGTTGATCACCACCGCCACCCGGTCCATCTCGGGATGGCGCAGCAAATGGCTGATCAGGGTGGTCTTGCCCGCACCCAGAAAACCCGTCAGCAGAGTGACCGGTATCTTGCCTGCCAAAGGATCGCGGCCGCGCGCGGCCGCCGGAGCTTCAAACATTCATTTCGAGAATATAGAGCCCACCACTGAACCGGTCCACGGTATAGACCAGCCGCCGCTCATCGACATAGACATCATTGAGCTGCACGGCGCCCTGCGCAGACAGTGGGGGCGATGCTGGCACATAGTAGGCCACTTCCTCAACCTGATAGGGGTTGCTGGTGTCATAGACACGTACGCCGGCATTGAAGAAGGTACCGATGAACAAGGTGTCAGACTGGAACGAGCACGGCAAAGGCAGATTCTCATGCAGGTTGTGCGCCCCGAAGCGGCCACCACGCTTGGCAAAGGTGGCGTGGGGTGGTGCCGGGAAAGTGGAAATAGGCAATGGATTTTCATCCGAGCGTGAATCCACTACCCACACCAGCTTGGGCCAGTCAGCGCCGTCATCCTGCACGCACTCATCGCTGACAATCCAAAGGTTACGCTCAAACAGCGGCAGCACCGTATGGGTGAAACCGTTGAAGGGCGGCGAGTGATTCCAGTGGGACACCATTTTGATGTTGGCTGGGTCAGCGATATCCAGCACAATGGCGCCACCATCGATGTAACCCACGTAGGCTCGGTCGGGCCGCTGCGGAAAGACATTGGTGTTGTGCGCTCGAAAACCCGTATCGAATTGGGCGGGCAGACGCTTGGGCGGGGGCGCAGCATCACCCTCGCGGGTGCCCGGATACCACCAGCGACCAGTCTCGCGTGGTTTGGCCGGGTTGGAGATGTCAACAATTCTGTAAATCTGGTCATCCCGTGGGTTGCGCGGCTGGAAATCCGGCGCACCCGACGCCATATGCACGGTCTTTCCGTCGACGAACCAGACCGCATGAACACCACGCGAATACGGACCCGAACAGTCAAAATGTGAAATCACTCTGGGTGATTCGGGCTTGCTGATGTCATAGACATCGAAACCGGCCGGCTTGGCACCCAGCTCCTTGACCTGGTTAGCCACCACCATGAGGTTGCCCACGACATCAAGAGAGTTTGACCGCATTTTCATGTGCGGCAATTCAGTCTGAACAATCACACGTGGCTTGCGTGGATCGGTCACATCAACGCCAGTGAAATTCTTGGGTGCTGATTCATGAGCCAGCCACATGATGCGCCGGCCGTCATCGGCCAACTGCATGGCGATACCCTCACCCATCCCACCAAATCCCTGTAACTCGTTGTGAGAGAGCAGCGTCATGTTATGCGCCATTGGCTGGTCAGCACGGGCACGTGGCGGGTTGATTCCGAAATTCATACGATCTCCTGTAGAAGTTGAGAAGTTTTTCAGACGTTCAGTTGGTCTGGATGTTGTTGTCCTTGACGACCTTGGCAAAACGGGCAAATTCACGCTTCACGTAGCTGGCGAATTCAGCCGGCGTATTCCCCACAGGTAATGCGCCCTCCTTGGCAAAGCGCTCGATCACCTCGGGAGCACTCAGCGCTTTGACGGTTTCCTGATGCAAGCGTTCCACCACATTCGAGGACGTGGCGGCAGGCACAAAGAAGCCGAACCAAGAAACAATGGAAAAACCATTCAAGCCCGACTCGGACAGCGTAGCCAGCTCAGGGATGGCTGGCGAGCGCAAGGCCGAGGTCACCGCCAGGGCTCTGAGACGCCCGGACTTGACATGAGGCAACACCGCCACCATGGGTGCGAACATCACCTGGATCTGACCTGCCAGCAGATCATTGACTGCTGGTCCGGCACCCTTGTAGGGCACGTGCAGCAGATCAACGCCTGCAGCGGCCTTGAACATTTCACCCGCCAGGTGGCTGGGCGCGCCCTTTCCGGCTGAGCCAAAATTGAGAGCGCCTGGCTTGGTCTTGGCCAGTGCAATCATCTCTCCCACCGTTTTGGCCGGCAAGCTCGGGTGAACAACCAACATGTTGGGCACTTCGGCCACCATAGTGACCGGTTTGAGATCTCGCAGGGTGTCGTAGCCCAACTTCTGATAGAGGTGAGGTGCGATAGCGATACTGGTAGACTGTCCCAGCAGTACGGTGTAGCCATCTGCAGGTGCCTTGGCTGCCATGTCGGCCGCGATGGTACCTGAGGCACCGGCGCGGTTGTCCACTACAAAGCCCTGACCAGTCTGCTCCTGCAACTTTTGACTGACGATACGGGCCAAGAAATCCGCTCCACCACCGGGTGCTGCCGGCACAACCAATCGTACAGGCTTGCTCGGATAGGTCGTCGGTTGGGCATGAGACAGGCCAGTCAAAAGCCAAAGGCTCAGGACCCCGGCGAGTGGGGGCAAAAATTTCATGGGTCAGTCCGGCTGCAATGACAATGACTTTGAGGGGCGGTGAATTTATTCAGCCTTGATATTGTTGTCACGAATCGCTTTGCCATAACGGTCAAGCTGACTTCGCACCAACTGGCTCATCTGCTCGGGGGTTCCGCCGTTGGAACGCAAGCCCAGGCCGGCATAACGTGCCTTGATCACCGGATCGGTCAAGGCCTTGGCAACTTCCTGCTGCAGCTTGTCAACAATCGCCTTGGGGGTGCCCTTGGGCGCGGTCAAGCCAAACCAGGTGCTGTACTCAAACCCCTGCACCCCTTGCTCCTTGAGCGTTGGCGCATCCGGGTACTCTGGATTGCGCTGATCAGTGACGACGCCCAGTAGCTTCATCTTGCCCGCCTTGGTCAAGGCCGCCACCGTGGCCAGGCCCTGCACGGACAGGTCAGTCTGGCCCGCTGCCGTGCCTTGGGCCGCCAGGCTGGCACTGCGGTAAGGAACATGCTTCATCTTGATGCCCATGTGTGAAGCAAACAGGGCCCCGCCCAGATGCTGAGGGCTGCCATTGCCCCCGAGGAATAGGTGATCATGTCTGGCGCGGCCTTGGCGGCCGCCACCAAATCATTGACCGTCTTGTATTTGGAGTCCGCCGGCACGGCCAGACTGAACTCGATGATGGCCACTTGAGAGACATGCTCAAAATCGGAAACCGTGTTGAAGGGCATGCTCTTGTTGAGATTGGGCACCATGGTCAGCACGCTGTCATTAAAGCCGCCGATGGTGTAACCGTCCGGGGCGGCCTTGGCCACCTTGTCCGCACCGATGATGCCAGAGGCGCCGGTGATGTTCTCGATCACGATGGATTGACCCATGTTTTCTGACATCTTCTGGGCCAGCAGACGCGCGGCCACATCCACCGCGCTGCCAGCACCCAGAGGCACAATCATTCGGATCGGCTTGCTGGGATAGCCGCCCTGTGACCAGGCCGGTGCAGCCAGCCCCAGCCCGGCGAGCGCAGCGGCTGCCAGCAGCAAGCGGCGGGAGGTAGCGGAAAAATGGACTTGTTTCATGGTGTCTCCTTTGAGTTGTAGAAAATTTGGGAATCAGAGCTTGAGCTTAAGTACCCGAATGGCATTCTCCCCCAGGATGGCCCGCTGGTCATCTGGGCTGATTTCGGGTGTTGCCATCACATGGCCAACCGGGTCGTCTTCCCATGGAATGGGATGATCGGTTCCGATCATGATCTGGCTGGCGCCCACCTCGGCCACCAGATGGCGCAGGGCTTCGCCGGTAAACACCAGGGAATCAAAATAGATCTGCCGGATATAGTCGGTCGGTTTTTTCTGCAAGGCGATGTCTGCGTTGCAATTCTGAGGCGACACAAAGCAGGACCGGTCCATGCGCGGCGCATACGAGCCCAGAAAGCCGCCGCCATGCGCGCCCAGCACCTTGAGTTCGGGGAACTTGTCAAACACGCCCTCAAAAATAAGTTTTTGCAGGGCAATGGTGGTGTCCAGCGGGTTGCCGATCACATTGGACAACCAGCCATTGCCCTTGAAGCGCGCCGCCAGCTCGGGCGTGCTTTGGGGGTGGATGAACAGCATGACACCAAGCTCCTGCGCCTTGGCCAGCACGGGATGAAATTGCGGCAGGGCAAAATCTTGGCCCGCCACACTGCCGCCGATGGCAGCCCCCTTGAGGCCGAACTTGAGAACCGCTTCTTCCAACATGGCCACCGCCAGATCAGGAAACTGCATTGGCAGGGACGCGAAGGCGGCCAGGCGTGTGGGATGACGGGCGCACAGTTCGGCCAGGCTGGTGTTGTGAATGCGGCAGATTGCCTCGGCGGTTTCACGGTCCTGCTTGTACCAGAACGGGTTGATGCTGAGCACCTGCATATCAACGCCCATGCGGTCCATATCGGCAAAGCGGGTGGCCAGCTGTTGCTCCACCTGCAAGAAATGCTCGGGCACCCCTTTGACCGGCGGCAGTACACTCTTGGCCTCAGCCCCCATCAGGTCGAGCGCCGCCTGGAAATAGCAATGCGCATGCACATCAATTGCGCGTGCACGTTGGCCACGGATGAACACCGGTGCTCGGCGCGCGCTGGTGGCACCGCCCTCGTTGGGCACGATGGGCAAACCGGCACAGCCGCAGAACCAGAATCCGCGTGCGCCGTGGGAGTGGGAGGATGGAAGTAACCAGCTCATCTTGAAAATCGGATTGGGTGAAAGTTCAGGAATCCGCTGTATCGGCCATCGCGGCGGCAGCGCGCTGAATGGCCCGTACCATGCGGTTATGCGCGCCACAACGGCACAAATGTTTGTCCAGAGCCTCAACAATAGCCTCGCGGCTTGGATTGGGTTGGCTCTTCAGCAGGGCTGCTGCAGTGGTAATGATTCCGGCCACACAATACGCACACTGAGCCGCCGATTCCTCTAAAAAAGCTGTCTGCAGGGGATGTGGTGCCTCCACGGTACCCAGGCCCTCCAGCGTGGTTATCTGACGATTTTCAAGCGACCACAAGGGCAAGTTACAGGACGTCTGCGGCTGGCCGTCAACCAGGACCATGCAGGCCCCACACTCGCCCTGACCGCAACCGAACTTCGGCCCACACAGGGCCAGGTCCTCGCGCAGGACCGATAACAGCGGCACCTGATCACCGGCAGCCGGACTGCAGAGCTTTCCATTCACATGAAATTTTGCTTTGGCGTTCATGAGCCACTTGCCTCCATGGCACGCACGATGTTTTCAGCGTTCAGGGGCAAGGTCCGGACCCGCACCCCCAGAGCGTCAAATACCGCATTGGCAATGGCTGCAGCCACCGGGCCCTGGGCCGCCTCACCAGCACCCAGGGGCGCTTGCTCGGGCCGATCCAGCACATGCACACGTACCTCTGGCACTTCGGTAAAACGCAGCACCGGGTAAGTGTCCCAGCCAACACTGGTGACCCCCGACTGGTCAAAGCTGACCTGCTCCTTCAGTGTCCAGCTGGTGCTCTGCAGGGCACCGCCTTCAATCTGGTTGCAAATACCATCCAGATCCACTGCCATGCCCACGTCAACGGCGAGGTCAAGGTTGAGCACACGGACCTCCTGCGCCACCTGCACCCGCGCAATCACTGCGCACCAGGCACCAAAGTTTTTGTAGCGGGCCCAGGCCAGGCCATGGCCGACACCTTCGGGCTCCTGGCTGCGCTGGCTCCACCAGCTGGACCGCTGCGCCACCGCCTCCAGCACGGCGCGACTGCGCGGCTCATTGAGATGCCTGAGCCGAAAGCTCAAGGGGTCCTGACCCAGCTCGCGTGCCATTTCATCCATGAACGACTCGATCGCAAAGACATTGGCATAGGCTCCCAAGCCGCGCATGGCGGAGGTTCGTAAAGGCATCACCGTCAGGCGGTGGTTGATCACTTCCAGATTGGATACGTCATACGCTGGTACCGCATTGCGGTCAGCCCCGCCCCCTGAAGCCAGGGGCGGATTGATCGGTAGGGGCAGGGCTGTGCCATTTGCGCACTCGCTGGCGGCCAGCAGCGAGGGCGTTTTAGCACGACCCGGCCGTGAGCTGTAGCCATTGGCCCATAGCGCATGGTGCCAATGGGTAAGCAGTCCGTCTTCGCTGGTACGGGCCCGCAAACTCACAGCGTGGGCCGAACCCACGGGGCTGTGCGAGAGTTCATCCGCGCGTGACCACAGTACCCGGACCGCCTGTTGCGGATAGCGTAAGGCCATCATCACTGCATCCATCGCCACATCATCGGCACCGTTGTGGCCATAACAGCCCGCACCCTCGACATGGTGGATGATGATGTCCTCCTTGCTGATGGCCTGCGACTGCACTGCGAGGGCCAGCACCAGATCGTCGCGCAGGTTATGGATTCCCTGGCTGTGGGTCCAGATTTCCAGTTGACGGCCATCCCAGCGCGCTAGCGCACAGGACGGACCGATCGAGGCATGGGCCAGATAGGGTTTGAAGTAGTCGGCCTGGAAATGGTGTCCATCCGCTGGCAGCTCTGAACTGCCACGCTGCACTGCCACCACCCGCTCATGGGGCGCTGCGCGCAGGAAATCAGGCAGATCCCTGGCCTGGGGCAGCGGCTGGCTTACCTGCCAGCTGAGCCGGTCTTTCACCCGTTGTGCGGTGGCATCGGCGTCGCGTTCCTTGGCGGCCACCACCGCAATGAAACGACCATCCGCCCAACATTCGGTGTTGGCTGGCAACTCACCCAATTCGCTGGGTGACCAGTTGGAAAGTTGCGCCTGCAGGGTGGGAGGCCTCAGAACCCGGCCATGCAGCATGCCGGGCAAGCGCAGATCGTGGATGAATCTCGGCCGGCCAAAAATCTTGTCCGGCAAATCCAGACGCTGGGGTCGAACCACACCGATCAAGCGGCGCTGCGCCACCGGCTTGGGTTGCCAGCGGCCCTGGTACTCAGCCTGCAAATCCTCGGGCATGAGCAAATTCCAGTAGTCACCCAGCACCTGATCATCCGGTCCGACCATGCAGCCTAGACGGACCTGGATCTGACCCACATCCAAGCCATGCTGTTGGGCAGCGCTCAACAGGGCCAGACCGCGCACTTCGGCGCAGGCATGGCGCAATGCTCCCCCACTGTCCTGCACCGAAAGGCTGCCGGAAGTAACCCCCTCGTCGGGTCCGCGCTCCGTGCTGGCCGAGAGCACAACCACCGCCTGCAAGGCCACATCCAGTTCCTCCGCCACGATCAGCTGCAAGGCCGTCAGGATGCCCTGACCGAGTTCGGCCTTGCCCGTCATGACTTGCACCACCCCGGGGGTGGCCAGGCTGAGCCACTGCGACAGACGTCGGTTGGTATGCAAGCTGCCCGGCAACTGTGCCTTGCCGTCACCACGGTCAATCACAAAACCGCGCACAGTCGGCTTGGATTCTGCGGGAGCAGGGCTGCCCGGACGGGTTGACATGTCAGACATTACACCAAGGGTGGCAAACCAATTTCGCTGGCCAGAGTCTTCAATTCAGCCAGGACCCCATCCGCAATGGGAATGCCCTCGCGTAGATAGCGAACACGACGTTCATGGCTTTGCTCTCCAGGCAGCCAGATTCGCTCCACGCCTGGCAAGCGCTCGCTGCCCCGAATATCGCGGATCAGTTTGTCAACCGACGCTTTGAACGGGTCGAGTTCTGCAAAG
>Ga0075472_10000481_pt1 | contig 16405 bp, 15 predicted proteins | sample DEB19_08_DNA_3_FD_77014 | JGI IMG/M metagenome (GOLD analysis project Ga0075472, IMG submission 77014) | Aqueous microbial communities from the Delaware River and Bay under freshwater to marine salinity gradient to study organic matter... | ecosystem: Environmental > Aquatic > Marine > Coastal ...
AAGTCCCAGCTTGCAACGGTGAGCACGCCGGTTACGGCTGCCGCGAAGGCATGACTGATCACGCGAGCGGCCGTGAGCCAGCCGCCTTTGAACCAGTGCGTGGCCACGGACAGCGCGAGCAGGCGGTTATCACGCGCCGCCAACGCTCCGCCCAACATGCCGACTGCGAGGACGAGGTGTTGAACGATGGTTGCCGAGGCCGGGAGACCGCTTTGGAAGAATTTCCGCAGCACCACCTCCAGCACCGGCAACAGGGTCATGACGGCCAGGCACAGAACGACGACGAGATTTTCGCTCTGGCGCAGGGCTTTGAGCCAGGTGGGCAGATTTGCGGGTTCGGTGGCCGGGATTCCCGCGATGTCAACAGGGGCTGGATTCACAGACGGAGCCGGTTCAATGCTTCGACCGGTATTCAGAGACGAACTTGGTGGCCTCGTCAAAAATTTCCTCGGGCACGAGTTTGCCTCGCACCTGTGGGTAAACCGCTTCCGCCGCCTTGCGCCACTCGGCTTCCACTTCCGGCGTGACCTTGGTCACCCTCAAGCCGCGCTTCTCCATGGCAGCGACGGACTCCGTCATTTCCTTACGGCCAGCAGCTTTGATTTCGGAGCCGGCGACTTTTGCGGACTTCATCAGTTTCTCGCGCACATCGGCGGGAAGCTTTTCCCAAGCTTCTTTGCGCACAACCAACGCACCAACGATGGGTGCCCAATTCAATTCCAGCATGTGCGGTGCGCGGCTGTCCACCTGGCCGGCCATCGCAAAGAAGGGCGGGAGCGGGACGGCTTCGATCAACCCCGTTTGCAGGCTGGGAACAATGTCTGCGGTCTCCAGCGGCACCGCGTTGAAGCCGGCTGATTTGTAGATCTCCACTTGCGCCGGAAAGCCCGACCACGAGAACATTTTGAGCTTCCGCATCTCGTCGGGTGTCGTGGCGGATTTGTTGGAGAAGAAACGAATCCAGCCCGCGTCGCTCCAGAACAGAACCACAAAGCCTTTTTCCTCCAGCCGTTTCTCCAGCATGGGCTGGAGCTTCCCGCCGACGTAGTCCACCTCTTCCAGCGTGCGGAACCCCATCGGGATGTTCTGCAATCCCGCCACGCCGCGCTCGATCTCGGAGAGCCCCACGGTCGTAAGCAGCGCGGCTTGCAGCGAATCCAGTTTCATCAGGCCGACCATTTCCGCTTCGCCGCCGAGCTTGCCGCCGGCGTAGATGTTCAGGTTCACTGCGCCTCCGGAATCCTTGCGCCACGCCTCGGCCATGCTCATCAGCGATTTGTGATACGAGGTGCCCACCGGCACCAGCGTGCCGAGTTTCAAGCGTGAAGCAGCCATCGCTGGTAAAGCGGTGACCAGACAAAGGGCGATAGACAGGAGCTTCGTTGGTTTCATGGCAAATCCTGGTTGGAGGTGTGCTGCGGCGCGTTCAAGAAAAGGTCCTCTTCCTTCGATAGCAGCCAGCGGGCACGGCGCTGCATGATGAGGTTGACGAGGCGCGTCTCCGGATGTTCATCCGGATTGATGGAAATAGCACGCCGGAGCAGCCCCTCGAACTGTTTTGCGTCCTGCTCCTCCACGCAGACGGCTTCGGCGTAGGTCACGAAAGGACCCGCTTGCTGGCCGTGGGTGAGTTCGACGGCGCGGTCAAAATGTTTGCGGGCCCGCTCCGCCCGGTTGACCGAAGCACCCTGACGACTCATCTCGTAGCTGATGAGGAACCCGTGAATCGCGCCGTCACCCCAGCTTTCGTCGAGCTGCAATGCGCGATCAATCATGGCTTCCATCTGGGGGATCTCGGCGATGGTGGCGGGGTCGTCTTTGCTCAGCGAAATTGCTGCGCCCCACGCCGCGGCTGTCCAGTAGACCTGCGCCACGTGCTTTTCCTTGAGTCGAGCCACCGCCTGCCCGGCATCTGAGCGTAGCGCGTGGGTGAAACCGGGTTGAGCCGCTTCCAATCCGCGCAGTCCGTAGTCGCGGGCGCGGAGATACAGTCGCCGCGCCCGATCACGCATGGCTTCGGCCTTGGCGAAGTCTTCCGCCTCGATCTCGTCCGCCTCTTGCTGAACAAAGGCGTAGCCGTATTGCGTGAAACCGCTCGACGCGGCGAGCAGCAGACCTTTGTGGTTCGGACTTTCCGCGAGCAAAGACTCCATCAGCTTCAAGCTGAATGGCACGGCCTGCTTAACGAGTTCGGGATCATCGTCGCTTGCGAAGGTGGTGCCGCCGCCGGCCAGGGCGTCGCCAAGCCGGTTGACGGCCATGCGCTTGACCGAACAACCGGTCAGGCTCATCGCCAGCCCCATCGCCAATGCCCTTGCCCATACGTTCATGATATTTCGGGAATGTTCGCAGACGTCCCTGCGACGCTCCTGAGCTTAGCAGCAACCACCGGAAAAGTGAAAATCGATTATCATGCCGCCGCCCCAAAGAATTTGATGCGAAGAACTGTGGTTGGAGCAGAACCCTCGGCTGTGTCACCGGAATTCAACCGCCTCGAAGCCAAGCTGCATGAGCAGCGCCCGCAATTGGTCTTTCGCCCGCGTCTCCGCCTCATCCTTCAGCCCGCCCAGGCGGGCGGCCCGAGCGATGTCGTCGGTGGCATTTTGGCGGGCGGTTTGCTCGAGGTCTTTGTCAAAACTGCGCAGCAGCCCGGTGGTTCGTTCGATCACCTGGGTTTTCTTCTCGTCCAGGTAGGTGTCCATCACCTGCGTGGGCGGTAGTTTGATGGAGATGTTGTTGCCGGTGATGACAATGTCATCCCGCTTGAGCCGCCCTAAATCCACGCCGCCTTTGACCACGCCGTGTGCGAGTATCAAAACCCGGTTTTCGCCATACCACTTCACGTCCTCCAGCACGATGACCTTTTCGATGACGTATTTGACCGTGACCAACTCGGAGAGGGACTGAACTTCCTTCAGTAACGTGGCGGTGTTGTAAGTGCGCTTGCCGTCGCCGGAGAACATCCGGCTGAAAAGGCTGCCCACGAGCAGGCCGCCGACCAGGCAGGCGAGGGCTACGGCGATGATGAACAGGCGTGCGCGATTCATGGCTGGAATGTAGCGCCGCGGCACTTTCTGAAAAGGGGAAAACCGCCCGGAATCGAACGCCAGTTTTCACTTTGAACAGGCTGGCGCGCTCTTAGACTGGAGCCATGAGCAAGATTGCCACCGGTCCCTTCCCGAATTACCGGCCCCGGCGCCTCCGCCGGTCGGGAGCCCTGCGCCGGCTCGTCGCCGAAACCCACCTTAACGCCAGTCAGTTGGTGTATCCACTGTTCGCGCGGGGAGGTCGGCGCATCCGCAAACCCATCGGGGCCATGCCGGGTGTGTTTCAGCTTTCCTTGGATGAATTGCTCAAGGATGCGCAAAAGGCTTTTGAACTGGGTGTGCCGGCCGTGTTGCTGTTTGGCATTCCCGATCGCAAGGATGCCAAAGCCTCGGGCGCGTATGCCCGCAACGGCATCGTTCAGCAAGCTGTTCGACTTTTGAAGAAGGAACTCCCCGGGTTGATGGTCATCACGGACGTATGCCTCTGCGAATACATGTCGCACGGGCACTGCGGCATTGTGAAGCGGCACCGCGACCACGCGTGTATCGAGAATGATGCGTCGCTAAAATTGCTCGCCCGCACGGCCGCCAGTCACGCAGACGCAGGCGCAGATATCGTTGCTCCCAGCGACATGATGGATGGCCGTGTGGCGGCGGTGCGGGCGGCCTTGGATAACGGCGGGTTCGCCGAAACGCCCATCATGAGTTACGCGGCCAAATTTGCTTCGGCCTATTATGGACCCTTCCGGGAAGCGGCGGAATCTACCCCCCAGTTTGGCGATCGCCGCAGTTACCAGATGGACGCCGCCAATGCCGACGAAGCCCTGCGTGAGGTCGCCATGGATATTGCCGAAGGGGCGGACATTGTCATGGTGAAGCCTGCGCTGGCTTACTTGGACATCATTTACCGGGTGAAATCCGAGTTTGCCTATCCGACGGCCGCTTATCACGTGAGTGCAGAGTATTCGATGATCAAGGCGGCGGCCGCGAATGGCTGGGTGGACGAACAGGCGGTGACCATGGAGACTTTGTTGGCGATGCGTCGGGCTGGGGCGGATATCATCATCACCTACTCCGCCTGTGATGCGGCCAGGTGGTTGAGGCAGGGGTGAGTTCTGGCCGGGGGCGGGATTCAGCAGCCTATTGGCCGCCGCCTCCGCCACCGATGGATAGCCCTACGAATATCAGGAGGGCTACGATGATCAACCCGATGATTATCCCGCCGATCAAGAAGTAGCGGTTCACTTTGTTGGACTTCTTGGTGAACCCGCTGGTGGCGGTGTCAAATCCGCCGGGGCGAGCTTCGGTTAGATCGTTCAAGCTCACCCCGCGTTGCACCACCATCGTCTGGTCCTGACGGCTCTTGCCAGCGCTGGTTGGAGCGGCGGGAGCAGCCGCAGGAGCTCCACCACCTGAGGGCGCTGAGGGCGCGGGCATGGCCGATCCGTCATCAATCCGCAATTCTACCTGGCCCAGCTTGAGCGTCTGCCCGGGCTTCAGCACGGACTCGGTGATTTTTTCCCCGTTGATGAACGTGCCATTCGTGGAATTCAGATCCCGTATGATGACGTCGTTGACGGAAAGGATGACTTCGCAGTGATGGCTGGAAACCGACGGCTCGGCGATCTGGAAGGCATTATCCTCCACGCGACCGATGGTGGTTTTTTCCACCTTCAGCTCGTGGGTCTGGCCAGCCATTGATCCGCTGAGAACCTGAAGTTTTGCCATACTTGTGTGTGGGTGGATTATCCCGATGCGGGGGGTAAGTCAATCCTAAGCATCCCTCAACGACAGCTTGGGTCAGGCGGCACGGGCGGCCAGCACCCGGCGCGACGGCACATAATTCGCAGTGAACTCCCGGCGAAACTCCCCGAATGTGCCCGCCGCCAGATGTGCGCGGATGTCCCGCATGACCCGCAAAAACATGTGGGAGTTATGGACGCTCAACATCCGCGCCCCCAGAATCTCGCCCACGTTGAAAAGATGTCGCAGGTAGGCGCGGGTAAATCTTTGGCACGCGAAACAGTCGCAGCCTTCCTCGATGGGCCGGAAATCTGCCTTGTACTGGCCGCCTTTAAGCACAAACGCCCCCTTGTAGGTGAACACCGTGCCGTTTCGCGCCACACGAGTCGGCAGAACGCAGTCAAACATGTCCACGCCGCGGGCCACGATTTCCACCAACTGTGCCGGCGTGCCAAGCCCCATGGCGTAGCGTGGCTGGGCGGCGGGCAAGAAAGGTTCCGCCAGCTCAATGGCCTTCATCATTTCCGGCTCCGGCTCACCCACGCTGACTCCGCCGATCGCGTAACCGTCAAAACCGAATTGCGTGATCGCCTTGGCGCAATGTTCGCGCAAATGGGCGTCGCTCCCGCCCTGCACAATGCCGAAAACCATCTGGCCGTTGGCGCGCGGCTGCTCGCGGCATTCCTTCGCCCAGCGGATCGTGCGGTCCACGGCGGCCTTCAATTCCTTCGCGGGCGCATCGTGAGGCGGGCATTCGTCAAACACCATCGCGATGTCCGAACCCAGAGTCCGCTGGATTTCCATCGATTCCTTCGGGCCCAGGAACAGCAACGAGCCGTCCAAATGGGAACGAAACTCCACGCCATGCGCCTTGACCTTGCGGATGTCACCGAGACTGAAGACCTGAAAGCCGCCGCTATCCGTGAGGATGGGCTTGTGCCAGTTCATGAACCGGTGCAGCCCGCCCGCCGCCTGAATGATTTCCATTCCCGGGCGGATGTTCAGGTGGTAGGTGTTGCCGAGGATGATTTGCGTCCCCATTTCATCCAGCTCGCGGGGGTCCAGAGCCTTCACGCTGGCCTGCGTGCCCACCGGCATGAACACCGGCGTATCAATCACGCCATGCGCTGTGGTCAGCCGGCCGAGGCGGGCTTTGGAGGTGGAATCTGTCTTGAGCAGTTCGAACACGCGCGAGCTTATACCGGGAGCGGGGCAGAGTTCCACTCCGGAAGCGTGCAAACAAGCCAATCCAGCACCACCCCACGCCGGGGGCGGAACGGACGCCAGATTTGGGCGGTGAATATCATGCTCCCTCAACGCATTCCTCCATCCTGGCGCCCTTCGCGCCCCCCGCCGGAGGCCGTCCGGTAAAAGTTCATGCCCCCAAACGAAACCGCGTGCCTCCGGGCAGCCTCCGGGGTAGTCTCGTCCGCATAACTGGTCATGACTCCACCCCCGGACCAAGCCCAACCCGCCGTTGCCGCTGCCCCGAGCAAGCGGCACGACCTCGAAATCAAGGACGCCCAGCTCATCTTCAATTCCGTCTGGGCGGAGCTTGAGGCCCAGCGCGGCCGCGAAAACATGCGGTTCCCCAAGGAAATCATCCTGCTCGGGGGTGCTCCCGGCGCGGGCAAGGGCACCAACACCGCCTTCATTGCCAAGGTGCGCGGCTTGACCTGCGAACCCATCGTGATGAGCGCTTTGCTGGATTCTCCCGAGGCAAAGACCCTGAAGGACTCGGGTCATATGGTGGGCGACCGTGAAGTGGTCAGCCTGCTCCTGCGCGCGCTTCTCAAGCGCGAACACCAAGACGGCGTCATCCTTGACGGGTTTCCTCGGACGAATGTGCAGGTCGAGTGTTTGAAGTTGCTCGTGGATAAAATGCACGCGTTGCGGCGGGAGTATTACAACACGCCGCTTAGCCTCCATTTCCGCCAGCCCACCATCCACATCATGGTCTTGTTCGTGGACGAAAAAGAGTCCGTGGCACGCCAGCTCAAACGCGGCCGCGAGACCCGGGCTGCCATCGAGGCGGCGCGACGGGGAGGTAGCTCCCAAATGCCGGAGGACCGTCCCACCGACCACGATGAATCACTCGCCCGGCGCCGTTATCGGGTGTTCAAGGAGCAAACGTGGGATGCCCTCCAGTCTCTGAAAGAGATCTATCATTACCACTTCATCAATGCGCAGGGCCCCGTCGACGAAGTGGAGCAGAACATCCTGCGCGAGCTCGAATACCAGAGCACGCTTGAGCTGGACCCGCGCACGGTCGACCGCCTTCGCGGTGTGCCGGTGGCCAGCCAGATTGTCATTCACGCCCGTCAGGAACTGGTCAAGCGGCTCGACAGCTACGAACTGGAGCACGCACCGTTGTTCGAGCGCGTGGTTGCATTTATTGAGGAAAAGATTCTTCCCATCGTGCTGCGCCATGCGATTTCTGGCACGGCGCACATCAACTCTGAGGACCATCTGCTTGACGACCCGCTGGCGCTGGCCATGGTGATCGATGTGTTCTCCGAACGTGGTTATCACGCGGCGGTGGACATCCATCGGATCGAAATCCCCGACCACTTCAATCTCCAGACCGGCAAGATCACCAGCCGCATCAAGAAAGTCTTCCGCATCGAGATCCGCTTCAAGGGGTCTGAGATTCGCCGCGGGTGACACGGATTCTGTCGCGCCGCGGCAGCGCCCTGCCGGGGGGATTGCACGCCCAGGTTCCTGCGCAGAAGCTCCAGCAGCCTTGCGGGTGAATTAACGACCGCCACGCGGCCGCTGACGGTGATCACCTTCTGCTCCCGAAACTTTGCCAGTGTCCGTGAAAGCGTCTCGCTGACCGTGCCCAGTTCTGCGGCGAGCACGCGCTTGGTCATGCTAAGTTCGATTTGCGGGAGGGGGAGGGCCGGGGTGAGGCTGGCGGTCTCAGGGTCGATATGGCCCAGCAGCAGTTTTCTGAATCGCATTCAGGCCCGTGTGAAATTGGTGCGCGGGGCGGGATTTGAACCCACAACCTTCGGCTCCGGAGGCCGACGCTCTATCCAGTTGAGCTACCCGCGCAAGGTGCCGCAGACATTACGCGGCTCGCAGACCCCGCTCAATTCAATTCTCCCGCCCCAATCGCTCGTACCCCTCCCGCACCGACCCGCGCATCAACACCACAAATGTGAACACGCCCAAAATGGTGCCGAAGGGGAATTGCAGGCACATCAATCCAGCTGACACCATGGCGAACACGCCGTGCTTGCGCTGCCGCAGAAACATCACCGCCAGAATATTCATCACGGTGCTGACGACGATGAAGAGGCCGACGACCAAGTAGATGACCTGCATCAAAGCCACCATCTCCTGGGGCGGGGGATTGGAGCTGTTGCCCAGCTTGCCGGTCATCAGTGCGGCATCAGCCACCAATGCCCGGCCATGAAGCAGCCGCCCAAGGCCCCCAGTCCGGCGAAGATGTAGTAGAAGATGGAGAGCAGATTCAAATGGCACTCGGCCTGAGGTCCCCACGCAGGCGGCAAGCGCGGCGTCTGATTCATGCGCAGAATCTGGGCGCACCCACCCTGCGAGTCCATTCAAGGGTTCGACAGCCCCGATTTGTCAAAGCACGGTGCTGGCGCTGCCCAAACAGACAAAACCCAAGGCAACGATTGACGCTGCCTTGGGTTGAAATATCGCAGCATGCCAGGCTGCTGTCAGGGTCAGGATTGCGGAGGCTGGGCAGGTGCTTCCGCTACCGGAGCAGCCTCTGCAGCCGCCGCGGCCGTTGTGTCCGCCGGCGGCGCGGACTCCGTTAATGCCGGAGCGGGTTCCGTCGTGGCAGCTCTATCTTCCGCCAGACCCGCAGCGGGTGTCGCACTTGGCTCCTTTTTCTTCGGCTCCGGCCTGGGCGCTGGTTTCTTGGCCGTCTCCAGCAAGCCCGTGGTGGCGAATTCAATCACGTGCCCCTGATGGATCAACCAATGCAGGTCGGACACCACAGCAGTTTGCTCAGGTGTGGGCTCGGCGGGTTTGGCTTCCGCCGGGGCTGCGCCCTCGGCCACGGGAGCAGGGGCGGTTGGAGCAGGTGTTGGAGCAAGTGCCTCGACCAGTTCCTTGCGGGTGCACTTTTTGTTGTTGTTGATGAACTCAACAATCTTGCGCACCCCGTCGGAAACCGGCGTCGTTTCGAGATCGAGATACTTGGGGCGCGCCACCCAGACGTGCGTGACGGTCTTGTTGACCTTGAAGAACTGCAATCCGTGCTGCGCGAACTGCTGGCTCAATACCGTGGCCAGTTGCAACGGGAACCGGCGCTGGTCCTCGACCGTGATGCGATACAGACGGGCGAGTCCCGGGCAACGCAGGTTGCGGGCGGTCTTGCCGCTGATGGTCATCGTCTCGACGGACTTGATGATGACCGGCGCGTGGACGGCGCGGAAATGATTCTCCACATCCTCCATCGTCGAGAGCTTCGGGGCGTCGGGGATGTTCAGGCAGATGTATTCCGTCTTCCAGCTCTGGTCTTCCACCCACTTCGCCACCACGGCCTCGTCCTTCACGATCTTGACGCGCGACTTGAACATGTCGAACGGCATCCTGGAAAAACGCTCCGCATGCAGCTCCTGCAACTTCTTCTGGTAATCGTGATGGTTCGGTGGGCCGAGAATGATGTCGCTCATGCCGCATTGCGCCACGAACGTGTATTTGCCCTTGGGCGGCTCCGTCTGGGTGCGCTCGGCCTGGTAGAACGTGGCGAGGTGCTGGCTCAACACGTGTTTCACCGCGTCGTCCTCGCTCAACCAGAGTGATTCATCCAAGGCGCAGCCGAACAATGGCTGCACCGGCTGGCCCTCGGCGTTCTTCTTCACCGCGAAGGTCGCCGCGTGACGCTCGGGCTTTTCCAAAATCATCAGCGCAATCTGGAACAAGGGGAACGCGCGGCCCGTCATGCGGATCTGCTTGGCCAGCATATCCACACCGGTGGAATCGGGCACCAACGAGAGATTCACCTCCGGCAAGGGCTGCGGCGTGGGACGTTCCTCGCGACGCGGGCCACGGTCATCATGGCGCGGACCGCCGGGGCCACGGCGTTCGCCGCCGCGACGATCACCACCCTGACCGCCTGGACGCGGACCGCCAAATCGTTGGCCGCCCGGGCCGCGACCGCCTTCCGGTCTTGGGCCGCCGGGTCCGCGCGCAGGGCGGGGACCGCCTTCACGGGGGGGGCCGCCGAAGCCGGGGCGTGGGCCGCCGCGGCGATCGCCGCGGCTGCCGCGATCAAAAGATTCCTCGCGCCCCTCGAATTTTGCGTAGCGATTGGCCTCGGCCGGCTCTTTCGCCCAAGCGGGTGCGAACAGGTTGTCCAGGTTGAACAGGTCGTTCTCGGGTTGATTGCTCATGACTGAAACACGTCAGGCGCGACTGAGGCGCCTCGAAATGAATACAGCTTGAGCATGACTAGGCAGGCTGGGATTGGCAAGCCTTGCTTGGGCGGCACTGTCCGTCGCTTCTTGCTCGTAATCTTGCTCCTACTCTTGATTTCCTGCCGGCCCCGGGCGGATCAAGAGCATGCGCAAGATCAAGACCCCCTAGGCCCAATACAGGTAATCCAAATTGGGGAACACATTGTCCGTGGCTTCGAGCTTTTTCAGTCCGGCTTCGTCAACAGTGTTGATGGTAAGCTGCTCGTAGAGGGACAGGAAGCGGAGCAGATGATCCTTCACGCGTTTCCTGGCATAATCGGGGCTGGTGCCGGTGCGGAGGATGAACGGCCAGTCACTGGATTGGGCGAGCAGCAATTCCCGCGCGGCCTGGCGCAGGGCGCGGAGTTGCAGGCCGGTTGCGTCGGGGAACTTGCGGGCCAGCTCTGTCATGCGCGTTTGGGCGACGTTGAGGTGCGGGTAGATCCACTGGTTCGTTTCGTTGAGCCACACGCGGCAGTAACCCTCCTCGCCCCAGCTGGACGGGCTCGGCTCGGCAACTTGGTTGGTGGGATGCGCCCGGAGGTAATCATCGGGCGTGACGAGCGTGAAGACCTTCTGGTCGTAGCAGGCCTTGCGAACGAAGAGATCAAGGAACTCCGGGCCTTCGTGCCACCAATGGCCGAACAGCTCGGCGTCGTAGGGCGAGAGCAGCAACGGTGGACGATCCATGACGCTGGCGAGATGCTGGAATTGTGTGATGCGGGCTTCGAGGAAATGTTGCGCGTGCTGGGCAGCGGCTTCGATGGCGTTGCGCCGGTGATAAAGGTGTTTCCCATGCCGGTCGCCTTCGATGCGCCAATACTTGAGTCCGGTAAACCCGCGATGTTCCGGCGACGGCAGGTAAGGCCGCACGTAATCCATGTCGAGGTCGAAGCCGATGTCGCGGTAGAAATCGCGGTAACGTCCGTCGCCCGGATAGCCTTCCTGTCGGCTCCACACCTGCTTGGCGGATTCGAGGTCGCGACCGAACGCCGCGATGCCATTGGGCGTGAAGATGGGCGCGAACGCGCCGTAACGCGGACGCGGTTTGGCGTTCAGCACGCCGTGGGCGTCGAGGATGAACCAGCGGATGTTGGCTTCCTGCAGGACTTTTTCCACGCCCTCCGTGTAGGCGCATTCCGGCAGCCAGATGCCGCGCGGCGGGCGACCGAATGACTCCTGATAGTGGTCGCGCGCAACGAGCATTTGCGCCCGCACGCTTTCGGGATGATTCGCCAGCAGGGGCAGCAGCCCGTGGGTCGCGCCCGTGGTGATGACCTCCAGTCGGCCCAGGTCTTGAAGCTTTCGGAACGCTGCCAGCACGTCGCCGCCGTAAGCCTGATACGTCGCGCGCAGGGCGGTGAAGCGCTGGTGATATTGCGCGGCGAGGTCGTGCAGGTGGCGGTCGAGACGGGTGCGATGCGTTTCTTTCTCAGCCAGTTCGACGAGCCCGTTCAGGTGGGCGGCGGTGCGTTCGCGCAGCAGCGGATCCTGCAACATCGCGCACAGCGTCGGGCTGAGGGTGAGGGTGAGGCGCGTGTTCATGCCGTCGCGCACCCAGCCTTCGAGCACTTGGATGAGCGGCAGGTAACATTCGGCAATCGCCTCGTAGAGCCAGGATTCCTCCAGAAACTTGGGATGTTCCGGATGCCGCACGAACGGCAGGTGCGCATGCAGCACGATCGAAAGGTAACCTTGCATGAATGCGCGGAGGTTAGTCAGCCGCCGCGCAACATCCAATCCCGAACCGCGTGTGGTTCAACCAGAAGCGCACGTGCTTGGGGCGCACCGCACAAAAATGCGGGGCAATTGACCTTGCGGGTGATGGTCCGGGCTGGTGCAGTGGGTGGCTACATCCCCTATGCAAAAGCCCCGTCTATCTTTCTGGCAGATCTGGAACATGAGTTTTGGGTTCTTCGGCATCCAGTTCGGCTGGGGGCTGCAGATGGGGAACATGAGCGCCATCTATGAATACCTCGGCGCCAAGGAGAGCGAACTCCCGCTGCTCTGGCTCGCTGCACCGCTCACCGGCTTGATCGTGCAACCCATCATCGGTCACATGAGCGATCGCACGTGGGGGCCATTGGGACGGCGACGTCCTTACTTCCTGGTGGGTGCCATCTGCGCGAGCTTGGCGTTGCTGGCGATGCCGCACAGTCCGGTGCTGTGGATGGCGGCGGGGTTGCTTTGGATTCTTGATGCGTCGTTGAATGTCAGCATGGAGCCGTTCCGGGCGTTCGTGGCGGACTTGCTGCCCGAGCAACAGCGTACCGTGGGCTTCGCGATGCAATCGGTGTTCATCGGCGCCGGCGCGGTCATTGCGTCGAAGTTGCCGGAGTGGCTGCACTCACACTTCAACGTCAGCATCACCACCGGGCCAGGACACCCCATTCCGCAGACGGTCACAGTGGCGTTCACGGTGGGAGCCGTCGTCTTTTTCCTCGCGGTGCTGTGGACGGTCTTTAGCACCAAGGAACATCCGCCCGAGGACTTGGAGGCGTTGCGTGCCAAGAAGGCCGAGGGCTGGGGCGAAATCTGGACGGCGTTCAAGCAGATGCCCAAGCGGATGAAACAGCTCGCAGTCGTGCAGTTCTTCACTTGGTCGGCCTTGTTCGCCATGTGGATCTTTTTCGCGCCCTCGGTTGCCCGCGACATCCTTGGCGCCACGGACACCAGCTCCGATCTGTACAAAGAGGGCATCAACCTGGCGAACTCTTGCTTCGCGACTTACAACCTGGTCGCGTTCTTCGCCGCGATGGGCTTCTTGTGGCTCGGTCGCTTCGTGCGGGCAAAGCAAATCCACTTCGTTTCGCTGTTGTTGGGCGGGTTGGGGCTGGTGTCGCTGAGCGTGGTGCGCGAGCCGTCGATATTGATCGCAGCGTTTGTCGGTGTGGGTATTGCGTGGGCCTCGATTCTCTCCATGCCTTACGCGATGCTATCGAACGCGCTGCCCTCCGACCGCATGGGCGTTTACATGGGCATCTTCAACTTCTTCATCGTCATCCCCCAAATCCTCGTCGCGCTGGTCCTGAGCCGCGTGATGGAATCGTTCCCCGAAGTCAGCCGCCTGATGGCCGTGGTCGCGGGCGGCGTCTGCATGTTGATCGCCGCCGCTGTCACGCTGCGGGTGAATGACAAGGAAGAGACGGCTGCGCCCGCATAGCATGTTTTGGGGTGGCGCCGGCCTCTGGCCGGTGGTTTCGGGCGTCCCGCCCGAAACCGGCAGGATGGCTATACTTAATCAAATCAAGGGCGACCGCTCGCTGGGAAATCCGGCGAGACGCCGGATTTGGCAGGCCAGAGGCCTGCGCCACCCGCACAAAGCACCGCCACCTACTTCGCCGCCCGGTGATAGAGGCGCCACTCGAAGGCGTTCAGGCGGAACAGGGGGAAACCGTTGCCAGTCACCTCCGGCGTTCCCGCGATGCGCACGGGCTTGAACTGGTCCGCGTGCATCACGTCCACCGAGCCAACGACCGGGCGGTTTGACAGATTGATGACCGCCACGAACTCGTCTTTGCCATCCATGCGCATGAAGGTCACCAAGTCCCTCTCAGCGGAATTGCGCAACCAGATGACGTCGCCCTTCGTGAAAGCAGGATGCACTTTTCGCAGCTTGATGAGTTCCTGATAAATCCCGCGCAGCGGCGGGCGTTCTTTCGGCTCCCAATAGACGGGCAGCTTCTCGAACAAGGCGGGCGCGCCGGATTCGGTGGCGTCGCCTGCTTCCATGCCGTTGTAGAACAGTGGCACGCCATCCAGCGTGAGCATCAACACCTGCGCCGCCAGCGCGCCGCGAATGCCGAAGCGCGCCACCGCCCGTGCTTCGTCGTGATTGTCGGAGATGCGCAGATGCAGCGCGCCCGCGGGGAATTGGCGTCGGCTCTCCTCCCATGATGCGCGCAAATCCGAAGCCGGCGCCCCTTCGATCATCACGCGGTTCAACGTGGCGTGCAGCGGCCACGAGTAATCCATGTCGAACGCCTTACGCAACAGCTCCGGATGGCTGGCTTCGGCGAGCATCATGATGTTGGGATTGATCTGCTCCAGTTCCGTGCGGGCTTGCTCCCAGAAATCGGTCGGCACCATGTAGGCCACATCGCAACGGAAGCCGTCCACGCGTCGCTCGCGCACCCAGTATTTGAGCACATCGATCATGTAGCGGCGCAGCTTCGGTTCGTCGTAGTTGAGCCAGGCCACGTCATGCCAGTCGGCCGGCGATTGGATTTTGCCGCCGGCATCGCGCTTGTAGAACTCCGGGTGCTTCATCATGACGCTGTCCCACGACGTGTGGTTGGCCACGATATCAATGGTCACCTTCAAGCCCCGTTGGTGCGCCGCAGCGACGAGCGCATCAAAATCAGCCGTGGTGCCGTAATCGGGGTTCAACGCATAATAATCCCGCACCGCATAGGGACTGCCGATCGAACCTTTCTTGAGCTTCTCGCCGATGGGGTGAACGGGCATCAGCCAAAGCACATCCACCCCCAGAGCTTTCAAGTCATCCAGCCGCGCCGTGATGCCCTTGAAATCTCCGGAAGGTGAGAAATTGCGCGGGAAGATTTCATAAATGACGCTGCCGCGCAGCCAGTCCGGCGCGGAGCGGACCGGAGTTGAATCCGCGGCCGGGGAGGCCGTGACGGTGCCGAGCGCCAGCAGCAGCGAGAGGCAGCATCGGCGGCCGCGTTTGGTGGAGAGGCGATGGATGTTCATAACGTCGGGTTCACCCGCGCCATGGGACGAAGGGTGTTGCTTTGACGGTAGCGTACGCTCCCCGTGAACCTCCACCGCATGTTTATGCGAAGAATGACAGTTCGGTTCGCAACCGCAGAAACGAAAAAGGCCGGAGCAACGCTCCGGCCGTGAGGTCTGATCGGAATTACTTCTTCGAGCAGGTGGCGCACTTGTCGCAGGTGGTGCCTGTGTCGGTGCAGCATTTCATGGCGCAGCCGGGCTTGCTTGGGCAGCAGGCGTTCTTATTGCAGGCGCAGCCGACCGCGAACGCAGCCACGGCCAATGAGAGGGCGATAACTTTGAGGTATTTCATAGCTTCTTTGTTTTTGATTCGGATCCAGCGTGCGAACCAACTTCTTTACACGCTGGCATGGAACCCTAAGCGAGGTTGGCTAATTGTCCAGCACCCTCACTGCACACCTGGCGCGTTGGTCAGCGAGGCCATGAAGGCGACCAGGTCGCGGAGTTCGTCGGTGCTCACCAGTGAGGCAAAATTATCCGGCATCGGTGATACGCCCGCCGCCCGCCGGATGATTTCCGACTTGGGCACGGTTCGCTCACCGTCGTCCAGCGTGTGCAATGTGAGGGTGGTTTCGTTCTCGGACCGCAACACGCCCGAGAGGCCTGCGCCATTCGTCAATACCACAATGACCGTCTCGTAACCCTTCGTGATGCTGGCGTTGGGGTGGATGAGTGACTCCAGCAGTTGCGCGGGTCCCAGTCGCGAGCCGATGCCGTCCAGGGCCGGGCCATTGTCGCCGCCTTGGTCGCCCACGCGATGGCAGCGTCCGCAGGAGGCCCCGGGTTTGTTGAAGAACACCTGGCGGCCCGCCCCGGGGTCGCCTCCAGTCAAGGTGTCACGAAAGTTGGCGGGCGGGTCGTTGGTTGATGCCTGAGGACGATAGTCAAATTTCTGGAACTGTTTCACGCGTTTGACTTCCGCACCCACCCACAAGATTGCCAGCACCACGGCGGCAATCGCAGCCGCCAACAGCAGGAGCGGCCACCGTGGGCGGGGATTTGGGCACTCGGGTTCCGTCATTCACCCAAGATTCGCGCAGCGCCCGCCGGGCACAACTCGAAAAATCTCGCAGCCTTGCAGCGTCCTCCGCATCTTGCGCGCGTGCATCTGGCTCATCTGCGACTGCGGGACTTCCGCAACTACGCGCGACTGGATGTTGATTTCGCCCCGGGCTTCCACCTGTTGCTCGGCGACAACGCACAGGGCAAAACCAACATCCTGGAGGCCGTTTATTTGATGGCTACCTTGCGCTCGTTTCGCGGTGTGGGCAGCGCCCAGATGATCCGGCAGGGGGCGAAGGGTTATTTCGTGGGCGGCAAGGTGGTCGGGCAGGGCGAGGCGGAGATCAAGATGTATTGGTCGGTTCCCGAACGGAATCTCAGCCTCAATGGACGCACGGTGAAGAAGCTGGCCGAGTA
>Ga0075472_10000485_pt1 | contig 16354 bp, 27 predicted proteins | sample DEB19_08_DNA_3_FD_77014 | JGI IMG/M metagenome (GOLD analysis project Ga0075472, IMG submission 77014) | Aqueous microbial communities from the Delaware River and Bay under freshwater to marine salinity gradient to study organic matter... | ecosystem: Environmental > Aquatic > Marine > Coastal ...
GAGACGTGCTTCATCGATCAGCATTTGCAATGCCTGCAGATTAACTTCATATCCATAACTTGTTCCGAGTGGAGTAGCAACAGTATTTGCAAGACCTTCTGCTGTCGGCGCGATAACAACAATCTTTCCTTTTATCGCTGACCAATCTTTTGCGGTGTATGCTACCGATGGAAAGGTATACTTGAAATTGAGCCAGACTCGCGCATTCGCATCGGTTTTGATTGGCGGAATACCAGCAACTCGAATTGCTGAAATACCCGCCTCAGATACTTTAGCTTGATTGCTTGCCTCGCCGCCAAAGACGCGCAGCACTTCAAGTGGTAGAGTAGGATATTTCTCGCCTTTGACCTGAACAATCAGTGGTAAGCGACGTACCACGCCATCAAGTTCGGGTGCTGTTAGTAGCATGCCTACACCTGCAGCTGATTTACCAATGTCACCAACTGGTCCTATTGCCGCTGGATAATCGAATAGCCAATCTTCAGCACCTCCGCCGATTGTTGCAAGACCGCGCGGTACTGGCTCACCTTTGCCCTTTTGTGCAGCCGATTGAGCGATGATGACTGGCGCCTTGCCGAGTTGCTCGACAAATGCAGCATCGCCGCCTAGACGATCTGGTTCTGCAAAAATGATTGGAAGCACAACAGCTGACGCGCCTTCGTCAAATGCCCGCTGAATACCCGCGGCAAGAACATCGCGCTTCCAGGGCCATTGGCCATTTGTTTCTAGCGCGTCTTCATCGATCTCGATCACCGCGATGTTTTCTGCCACACGCTTTTCTTGTAGTCGCTGGTAGTAATCTAAACCTTTTAGGCGTAACACCTCAATCGGATATGGATCCCAGATACGTAGCAAGATTGCTACGACGAGCACACTAAAGCCAACTGCAAGTGTTTTGAGAGTATGTTTCTTCATTTCTTTTGTATTACTTTCACAGATGATTTATCGCCAAAGTTTAGCGGGTATGTTTTAGTACCTGCTGCTGTCGTGACCTCCACTGTCAGACTGGCATTTGCTTTTGTGGTGTAGTACAGGATCTGTCCGCTGTTATCAAGCGAGAGTATAGCATTCACTCCATCTGTAGACCATCCAGGATTTGTTGTCATACTTACCAGAACAGGAGTAACTGGCGCAGCTGGAGCCACTACCTTCTCGATTGCCTGAGCGGCCGCCTGCAATACTGCAGGCTGGATTGCTGCCAATTCTAACTTAGTTTCGACAGGAGCTGGCTCTTCTGTCTGAGCCACTGCTTCAGCAGTTGGTGGCGTATCGACCTGAGAAACCGCAGTCTTATTGTTTTCAGACTTTGTGCTGGCTCCCCTTTTCGGTTTATTATCTTCTTCATTGCTAGATTGATTCTGCTTTTCTTTCTTTTGCTCTTTAACAGCCTGAGACACCTGGCGCGGAGTCTCCACGATGAGCATATTGTTGATCTTTGACTCATCCTGAAAGTCTAGTATCACTGGTACTGTCGGTGCAATCGTGGATGACGCAACGAATGTGGCCTGATACGCCTGATTGAGCATCACAGTTCCGGAGAGATTCGACACTGAGATCTCTCCAACCAACGGAGGTCCTCCGGCCGCCAGTGGCTTTGATGGTAAAAGGACGATCAGACTCTTGCCGTCCTCCGATACCGTCATAGAGAAGTCAGTACCACGCACCGAAACCTTGGCTGTCGGAGTCTGAACCTTGACGTTTTCTCGACTGTTCTTGGCAATGGCTCCGGATGCGTACCTCACAGTGCCGAATGCAGCCTTGACAGACAGTGATCCTTTACCACTCTTTGGATCATAAACGAACTCATCGATCTTGAGCTTCGAGAACTCTGTGACTTGCATCTTAGTATTATCCTCGAACGTGATGGACACACGAGATTTTAAAGTCTCGACTGAGTCATTCATCTCAACTCCAACCTCTACTTTACCTTCAATCTTGTCTTTGCCTCGCACGATCTGCGTAGGGCCAGTGACCTCCATCATCTTTCCGATATAAGCCTTTGCAGACGAAGCAGCCGCTAAAGCTAAAGCAATAGCGGCTGTCTGGCCAAACTTCATAATCTAAAGACTAAATCAATTTCCTGGAGGAGTAATTGAATTTGTAGTCTGTGATGGCCCAGTAGGTCCATTCGTTCCATTTGTAGTCATAATCGGAGCATAACCGGCAGTTGTCTGAACAATCTGCACGTTATTTGTCGATCCAGTCATCGTGTAGTTCAGAGTCTGCTTTTCAAGTCCGGCCTGATAGATTGTCAGGTTGTTGCTTGAGCCTGTAAGCACAACGGTCTGCTCGTGACCAGTTTTTGCAGCAGCGCCTCCTGGGTTTCCGATTTGGGTGGACTTGATGTTATTGGAGTCACCAGTGATCGAGTAGTCCAGGTAGTTGTATTTACCTGAACTAATTCCAAAGCGCAGGTCGTTGGAATTACCTTGAACGTTGAAGATAAGGTCCGAATTGGTGAAGGTAGCCTTAGTGGTATCACTATTCGATGTGTGATCCACCGAGGTATCTCCATTGAGTAAGAACTTGTTTGAGTTTCCATTCAGCAGTATGTTTGCATTGTTGCTGGCGCCGCTGAAGTAATACTGTTGAGTGTTGCTGTTGCCAGTAGCAACTGTCAGTAATTTCAGATTATTGGCGCTAGCAATGGAGAACTTCGTGTCATTACTATTGCCGATTTGGCGCATCTCGAACACGATGTTATCTCCAGTGATGTCACTTTGGGCTGCAGCCGAAGTGCCGATTTTGTTCAGGCTTCCAACCTGAACGAGCGTGGTGTTTCCACCAGTTGTTATTTGATTTATGTATATCTGATTCTGAGCCAGTGCTGTCGCAGCTGAGAGCAGAAGCAGTGTGAGTGCTACGACTGAGGTCTTCATTTGTCGGTTGTGGGTTGGTTGTTAGCTGTGACGAATTTCCATAATCCAGTTTTGGCTCCCTGATATATGATTTCAATCACAGCCTGGTCAATAGCACTGCGAACCGCAATTGTGTTGGGTTCGTTTGCAGTCAGGCCAATTTCCGATTCTGCGGGAGTTACTCCATGCTCATAAAACTTAAAAAGGTTTCCGGAGGTCGCGACACTTGTGATTGTCTTTGTGACAGCCACAGACAGTAGGACCTCGCCAGTTTGAACTGAAATGAATCGAAGCGAAACAGTAACTACATCTTTGCGGTACTGAGTGCTACCAGAGATTCCAAGTAAGCTGGCACCGGCTCCTCCTGTCAGTACGTTAGTGTCGTATCCGATAATCCCGCCTTCTGCGATGATTCCCGCAAAAAGTAGTGGTGATAGTTTTTCGGCCTCTTTACCGAAGAAGGATTCTCGTGTCTGCGCGATCAACTGCCGTTCCTTGATAAGATTGTCCAGAGATGCGCGTTCTAGAACCTGAAACCACTTGCCCTGTCCTGCAATTCTGAGTGCATCGATCAACCATGATTCTGCACCTTGAGTAACGGCCGAAGAAAAGGATGCATACTGATCAACTGTTTTTCTCTGTCCAGTCTTGTCAGCAAATGTATAGACAGCAATCGTGATTCGGCTGCCATCCATTGTTGGCAGAGAATTGAGTTGCTTCTGCAATGGTGACTGTTGAGCCAACGGCGCTTCGATAATGCGCGGCGATCTCGGCAGCGAGCCACAGCCAACTAAAGACAGCCCCAGCGTAATTGCTATCAGCGCTCGTATCATCCGTTTGGAGGAGTGCCTAGCGATCCTACTGGCACCTGAATTGAAGTCGTATTTCCTGTAGAAGGATCGACGATGTACAGAGTGACAAAATCCCCTGCTCTATTCCATGTTACTGTTGCTCCACCTTGCAAATTGATAACGCCAAAAGTAGCACCCGATGCATTGAAGATCTCGTCGGTAACCTGAGATGCAAGCTGCGAGTAGATTCTTGCCTGAAGATTAACGATGAAGTTATTCAGCGGAGTATTCTGCCCTGCAAGCTTAAGATTTTCTGCCTCTGCCTTCGCAACGTCCTTAATTGTCTGCTTTCGAGTACGTGCTAAATTCTCCTGAGTAAAAACATGAGATGAATACCCGATACCGTTGAATGCTGGAGACTTAAACGAATGCACCATGTCCGATCCACGGACACAAGATGGCATTATGCTAAGAAACAGGATTATTGCTAGAGTTAGAAGCATCCACGTGTCTGATGACTGGTTGCGGTTTTGTTTCATCCGGTTTTGGTATTGGAGGGTTTGTGCGGCTTATTGGATTTTCGCCGCGTTGTACCTCGATAGCAGTATTGATCTTTTGCTCAAGACGAATCAGATCGTTATCGAGCATACGGATTCTATCGATCAGAGCAATCATCGTTTTCTTTGCTTCTGATAGCTTCGAGTTGATATTTTCAGTCACAAATTTCCAGACGAAGTAAATGAAGTATCCCATGCCGCCCGCAGCCATGATGGGCAGGCCGTATTGGTTTACTGCATTTTTAAAAGTATTAATCTCTTCTTGCATCGGTCTTTCCGTCAGTACGCGCCAATCTTTCTAGATCGACTCTCAGACCAAAGCGCGAGGATACAAGAGCGTCAATCCTAATCAGATCGTTATTCATGGTACGAATACGATTGTTCAACATCGTAGCCAGACCGTTGAGCGATTCCACATCTGAAACAACTCCGGCCAAGATGTACTTCAGCAAGATCACTATGAAGACTCCGCCGACAGCCACTGCGGCTACCGAGAAGCCCAGATCCATTATTGACTTGAAGGTCTCGAAGTTCATTCAGTGATGATCTTGGCGATGAATGTCTCAAACTCCTCTACCTTCTTGACGCGATTAGGCCACTTAATGTATTCCTTTTCTGGGTTCTTCTTTAGATTCTGTAGGAGAGGAAGTATTGCATTATAAAGCCGATTAAGCTTGTCCTCGTGCTCGGCAACGCGCTGGTACGCCACATCAACTTGCTTTGTGACCTCCAGTTCGTTCTCGTCAACTGCTGTAAATCCAAAATCAAAAATAGGATCTTCGTTTGCGCTCATATTAGGTAAGTAATGCTGAAACCATAAAACCCAAAGTAAATCCCATTGCTGCGCCAATCACAAGAGCATAGATAGCATCTAACACTCGGTCGCCTTGATAGGCAATCGACTGAATTGCTATTTTCTTTGCTCTTTCTTCAGCTGGAGATTTTGAATCCATAAAGGTGACGCTGGGTGAGGCGTCATCCATATTTATAGATTCTTGAGCTATTACCTAGGCTATTACCTGATGGAGCGTTTTGCTTATTGCTTTACGCTTATCTTGCGCGTGTTTTATTCCAGGGTCAAAATTTCCCCACTTATTGTCCACATTTGTTTTAGATAGACGAGCACGAGTGGCGTCATAACGCGCTGCAATTCTTTCGATTGGCCCGATGTGGTGATAATGCAATAAGTATGTTGGTGGTTCAACCTCTGGTGATGGACACTGCCGATCATTTCCATCAATGTCGATCCAAGTGCAGGTATGAGCACCTGCAGAAAAATCTATGCTGCGTAGTCGTCTGGGCGAGAACAGTACTGGCTTTCCATACCACTTATCATCGCGACCACCCATCTTGATCTCATCGTAAATCTGACCAGATGTAGTGGGCATTGTTTCGCTGAACATCTCAAATCCATATGGCTTGATCACACCTAGCTTTTGCGAATCGTACTGCTCGAGCGTATACTGAACACCCTTTGGAAAGTAGATCAGCTCATCTGCATCTACACAAATTACCCAGTCTGACTTGTGGTTATTGATCCAGCCGGTATTCTTGATATGCTTTGCTACCGCATCATTTAGACCATCAGTCTTCCAATCCTGCACTATTGCTCCGTATTCTCGACAGATGTTACGGCTATTGTCTGTCGAGAATGCATCGTAAACTAGTATCTTGTCTGCAAACGTGCGGTAGTGCCGCAGCGTGTAGGGTAATATAGTTTCCTCGTTAAAGGCGAGGATCAGAACCTGAATGTTCACTTGGTCTTGATGAAGGTAGTTGAATCTACTGGCTTTGCAACGTTCTTATATCCGCGCGTCTGAGCAGCACGGAAGACAAAGTATGGCCACCAAAGCAGCTTCGGCACCTTAATGATCTTCACGTTTGAATTCGTGATAGTTGGAACAGCTGCATCCCAAAGACGAACGATCACTGGCTTGCCATCCGTGGACTTAAGATTATTGAGTGTGACGTTGCGAGTAGGTGCACGACCGATCCACCAGTAATTGTCAAACTGACCAATGTCGATATCGCAGTCTTTTCCATGACCATCAAATAGCACGTTGTCGAGCAGCACACCATCAATTGATCCCTTCAGCGTGATTCCATTATGAAACGGAATCAGAGTGGTGTTGAAGATCTTGTAGTTTGAGCCACGCACCACATCGATACAATCTTCCTTGCCGCCATGAATTGTGCAGCCCTCGACAACACAGTTTGTGCTATTCGAGAACTTCAGAATATCTGAGTAATCAAGTGCGTTGATTCCAGTATCTGGAAAGACGCGGTTCTCAATCACAGTGCCGTTTTCTCCAGCGTGCGACTCGTAATTTTTGTCGGCTGCCATATTAGAAAGAAACCGGAGCCATTTTAATTGTGGCAGAAGCAGAAATGCTTTCGGCAGGCATTTTGCGAACAAATGCTTCGGTGTAAGTCTTTAGCGTAAAGCTACCAGTAGTAACATCCGATGCATTTTTAATTGTGACCAAAACATCGCTCGCAGTGCTATTGTAAACGCGAATAAGCTGATGACCATTTAGCGTGGATCCAGCGGTTCCAACAGAAGTTTCTGCGGCAAGTACTTTAAGAATTGTAGCGACCATAGTGATTTATTTATTGAGTTTGCGAATCGCGTATTGCGATCCTTTTCCTAGAAATTCGATGTGATCCGCATAGCACGTGGCAAATGCATCAATTGCTACTCCTGGGCAATCAATGTCTCGCGGCATTACGCGCCAGCTGTAGTCATCAAATACTATCACGCCACCCGGCCTTAGTATTTCAAATGAAAGTACTGCATCGCGTAGCACGTTCATTGCATCGTGCGCAGCATCGATGTAAACAAAATCAAGCTGGAGATTGCTACCCCAGAGCAGCTGATTTGAATACTCTGTATGAATGACGACATTAGAATATTGCTTGAGCTTTTCGCGGGTGATTGACTCGTTCTTCGTGCAGTCAATTCTTGCGATAGAATGCTCGACTGATCCTGTGAATGGATCAACACAGATATACTTGCTAGTAGGGTCAGTAAAGATGTTGTCAAGAAACCATTGAGCAGAATCACCCTGAAAAGTGCCAAGTTCCATGCCAACAATGTTGGGCTTACCCTTAAGATGTCCTATCCATTTGAGCCAATTAGGCCCATGGACTCTGCCGCATTCACTTTTAGCAATATTCTCCATGTGGGTCTATTTATAAATAGCTCGGAATGATGCGATTACTTGCAGTATTACCTTTACTATTTTTGCTCACTGGTTGCCAAATGCTGATGGGTTTAGGAAGTAAGATAGGGTCGCTAGGTGATCGACTCAATAAGAATAATGGCGACACCTCGGGTACTGTCGCAGGCGCAACGGCAACAGCAGGCGCAGTGGATCGTATGACAGAAATTGCTCGGCGCGAAGCTGAAGCGCGCAGAGCACTCGAGGCACAATACGAAAAGTTTCGCCAGGAGTTAGCAGCGGCTTATGCAGCACGCGAAAAGGTAGACAACGAGAATTTCGACAAGATTTCAGAGATCAACTACGGCATCATTTCTGCTACAGAAGAGGTAGTAGGTCTCGACAAGCGAGTACTGATTGCAAATCTCAAGGCCAAGGAAAACGCGGAAATGCTAATGCCAGTGCCTGATCCTAAGAAGAAAGCAATCGATGCAGAAATACTGGAAGATGTTAAGAAGGAACTCGTCGATATTACAAAGAAGTACGAAGCAAAAACCAAAGAGGCGCAAGCTGCTGCTAAACGCTATGAGGAAGCCGATGCGCTTGTCAAGAAGAAGGAAGCAGAAAAGGTAAAGCTTCGTATGGATCAAGCGACTGCGCTAAAAAAGATTCAGGAAGAACAAGCTGCAGAACGTGAACGAATGCTTAAAGAAGCTAAAGATGCTGTCGAGATTGCAAAAGAAAAGCAGCGTCTTGAGATGGTCGGATGGATTGTTAAGGCACTGCTGGGCGTGGGTATTCTACTGCTGCTGATCGGATTCCTGATGAAATCACCGACGTTTATTGTCTCTGGTATTGCAATGCTTGGCCTGTCATATGTCGCTGCCACAATTCCGTTCTGGGTTGTTGCGACAGTGATGGGATTGGGCGTGCTTGCAATGGTGCTATTAGATCCGAAGGGCAAACCACACTTTGCAAAGAAAAAGGCGGAAGCACCAACAACGGTACCTCCGCCTTCACCTCCACCATCTGCGCCTACCTTACAGTAGGGCGCAAAGTATTATTCGGTATCTTCGCCTTCACCTTCACCCTCTACGAAAGCGTAGAGCTTCTTGGCGATCTTGAGAGCCTCACGGACGCGCTTGTCCTCTGGGATCTCGTATCCCTTGCCATCACCAGCGAGGTGACGGGCAAGATCAAGTTGAGTGAAGTACGCGCTGTCAGCCTGTGCGACAGCGAGCTGAAGAACCTCGAGACGAATCTCGTAAGCATTTTTACCAGTATTAGCCATTGTTTTTCCTTTTCTTTTTGGGTTGTGTCTGTGTGTCTGTGTGTTGGGTAGAAGGTACAGACTTATCCTTCACCCCAAAAATTGAATCCCAATTAGCAGCAAAGGCATCTTGCGAAACGCTAAATGGCCGCGGTTTAGATCCTTTGCCGTTACTCATTTCTGATCCTCGATGATCTCGACTGTCCAATCTGATCCGTTATAGACATGATCCGAAAGAATTTCTTTTTCTTGCTCGCTGGTAATACCTATGCGCTGCGCGATACGATCTACCAGAATATCGGTATACTTATTGTGGTGGTCAATCATTGCGCGGACAAACTCGATGTCCGCCAAGTGTTTCTTTTCGATCTTAAGCTTCTTCATATTTACTTGGAATGTATGGCTTGTAGTCAGCATATGCTTCTGTCTTTGCAACCTCGGTATTCAATGCCTTAAACCAGCCATTGCGGACATGAAGCTGGCCGGGAGCACCAGTAACTTCACAAGTTCTCGCAGATGCAATCTCTGCAAAGTGAACTACACCATCTATATAATCTCTATACCGCTTGTTGACCTCTTTAAGATCAGGATACTTTTGTTCTAGCCGAGCATTTTCTTTATCAAATTCTAGATGATAGTAAAAGCGCAAGCTACCAAACTTTTCTTTAACTTGATCTGCAACAACCTGAGGTGCTTCAACTCGATAATAGTAACTCTGCTTACCCATAAGATGGTTGTACGGAGTAATACCAAATAGCTTGCCATCTTCTTCATCAACCTCAACAGAGGTATTGTAGGTGTATGTCAATGCCTCGCAAAGAGTATCTAGCAGATCGTACCAACCATCGCCGACCTCAAAGCCCCAGGACATACAAGACTCCTGTGGTGACTTGCTGCGATTGATAAAAATCTTAGGATATTTCTCGCAGAGTTTCTTGTCTAGTTCTGGGCTCATAGATTGCCTCCGTAGTAATTATACACCTTCTGCAGCGCAGATAGATCATCCATTTCTTCCACGAGCGCCATTCTGTCGTATGCAGTCAGCTTCTTGCGGCTTGTAATCTTATTAATGCTGCGCTCGAGTGTGTCAATTGACTCGCGCAAAGAACAGATTACGATGCGATCTGCAGCTTCGTCGTCAAGTGTGAGTTGGTATTTGTTAGTTGTAGTTGCCATAATCGGGCCAATTAAAACTCTCCTCTAGGAAGAGCCTCATGCTATCATAGAATCTATCATCTTCCTCTCTCGATGCAAACTTAATTCCACGTTTTTCTAACGTTTCATAGAAAGCAATATGGGCAGCAATGATGTCCTCCATGATGACTTCACGCCCGACCATCTTAGGCTTGAAAATAGGCTGATCGGTAACTGATGGTGTCTTATTCATAGTTGCGGATTGCGATGACATAGGGAAAACGCGGAACACCATCAGGTGTCAGATTAAAGAATTGCACGGTAGCTTTCTGACCGATGACGCGCTCGCGGTCATTCCACAGTTCAGCAAGGAACTCATGGCTACCCTTGATGTTCGAGCGAAACAGACTACCGTCTTTGTTCTCAAGTATCGCAAATCCAGCCATACCGGTACGGTTGCCTTCGCCTTCGCCGATCTCATTGATCTGATACTCTGCGTCCTGAAACTCCTTGCGCTTGAGCAGATTCTTCGAGCGCTTCTGCTCGTACGGAGCATCTACGCGAACCATCTGGCCTTCATAACCATCCTCAATGTAACTGCCGTAGATATGATCGAGCTCTTTCTCGTGCACCACCTCTACAGTCATAACCAGCCGAATTTGCTTATTCCGATCACCGAAAGGCAGATTTGCTTCAAGCCAGCGGTAGCGTTCTGAGAACGTCATTCCAGTATCTACTATATCGTAGATGTGGTATTCGATTGCTCGTGCTGATTCCTTGAGGTCAGCTTCGGTAGGCTTTTGCTTCTTGACGAGCGAGCAGATCTTGTTGAAGTCATTAGCAAGCTTGTCAGCATACAGCTCACCGTCCAGAATAACATCCGGATGCTTGTCAAAGAATGACTGCAGCGATGCGTGAATATGTGGAGCAGAAACGATCTTCTTGCCATTACGGCTGAACATACCCTGACGAGTACAGATACACCGAATGCCATCGAGCTTCGGCTGACTCCAGACAGGGAAGACGATCTCGTCCTTGCGATCCTCATACTTCTGAGCTAGCATCGGCTCAATGAAAGGCGGCTTGTCAATGTCAGCGACATCCTCGTAGTAACCGCGCTCAGTACGCTTCTTCCAGACAGCACGAGCTTCGAACTCTGCTTGCGCAGCGCCATCACGCTCGTTAGAACGCCCGACGTTAGTGGGCTTAGCTATTGTCCACTCTGTCGTCTGCTTCTTGCCATCAGTTTGGCCATAAGTCGTGCGGTACTTGTCACCATTGATCTCAATGGTCCATTCCTGCACCGCACCAGTTGAGGTGCGAGAATACAAAGTGGGTAGTTTCATTACTTAGAAGAAAATGTAAAACGATTGCAAAGGAAAGTAGAAAGCATCATCAGTTTCCATGCTGTCCACCAGTCAATAGGCGAGATCTTGAACAGATCGGGCATAGTACTATTCCACAGCAGCATTACGGGTAACGCAAGAACTAAACTTACGAAGAAAACCGCTGCAAGTGCAGTGAGAATAATACCGATCTTCTCAAAGATCGAACCTGTAGGTATCTTATCTTCCATACATTTCCTTAGTTACCTGCGCCTTTTCATCAGGTGTGAGAGTATTAAAATGAGAAATCTCGCTGTAGTCAATCTCAAAAGAGTCCTCGAGATAGTCACCATCAAGAGGTAAAGGTGCTTCCATTGTCGCATCAATCGCATCCTCGAGATTCTCTGCTTGCACTCGAACATAACCAGTCATCGTCCAGATGACTGGAATGGAGAACGTTCGCTTGGTAGCCATGGCGATTACTTCGCGCTGCGGTTGAAGGTGTGAACCACCTCGCCGTTGCGGTAGCAGTAACCGACGCCATCGCGCTCGGCATAGACAGTGCCGGTATTCGGCTCGGACTTGGTTTCGACAACCAGAAAGTCACCGTCTGCGTCAATGATCTTCTTGCCTTGCCAAGTCTTGTCCGACTTGACTTTCTTAGTCTTCTTGACTTCCTTTTCGATCTTCTTGGCGAGCGACAGCGTCGCAGGCTTCTCAGTCACCTTGCCGGTGAGATCAGGGCGCAGAGACGCATAGTTGTAGAGACCCTTGCGGACCTTGAACTCGTCAGCGATCAGATCCTTGTACTGAGGCGTGCCGTAACCGAGCTTGGCGGCAACATCGTGCAGCGTCTTACGCTTGAACTCGAAGTGATTCGGAAACTGAGCTTGCAGTTCGTTCCAGACCTTGGTAGCAGTAGCATTCATCATTTAGAAATCTTAACAGGTTTTAGATAAAAAGATAGGAGAGAAAATCACGTAACCCGTTGGTGCTCAGTAGCGCCCGCAGGTAATGATCTCGACATCCTCACCGTAGGCGGCATAGATATCAGCACGAGCAGCGTCTAGACTGATCGCCTTGAAGTCGAGCGAAATCGGACGATCTCCGCCGCGAATCAAGAACCAGTAGTTGTGGTATTCAAGTTTCATTCTGCAGATATTCTACACTATTTCCAGCAATCTGTATAGGTTTTTGATAGCCTTTATCTTGCTGAGCACCAACGACTTACAAAACGGGCTAAGCCACTGACTAGCAATTACTTACGAGAACGTTGCTGAAGATTGATGACTGCGCGTGATTCCGGCAGAACTCTACTGAGCGCATCAATGAATCCACGCCACTCGTCGTACTCCTCGCGAGTCAGATGTAGTTTGTTCAGTTTCCATTTCATCTGATCCAATGCGAGCGCTGCTACATAGGCATGGTCGTCAGAGATCGAGTTTACGCCCGTCCATAAACGATCCGCGGCGATTGCACGTTGCTGGGCGTAGTGTTTGTCGTAGCCGTAAGAGGATGATGATCCCATAAGATATTGATTAGCAACGAGTTATGAATTATCTAAGTTGTTGATCTTCAGCAGGATATCAGCAATCAAATCTGAGTCAAGGTGACGATCCTGCTCAGCGCTAAAGAATTCTGGCACCTTGATATACCTAAGCGGATGATCCGCCAGCTGATCTATCCAGCGAACCTTGATGCGATTCTCATGGCGGGGCAGATTGTCGATCAGATAGAACTTAGCGCTTGTTGGATCAGTAATGCCCAAATCTGGCACGATACCTTGCTCCAATTTTGCTCGGGCATAGATGTCGGTATTGTCGAATCCCAAGCCATGAGCTCGATTATTAGCTTGAGCATAGTCTTCGACAGAGGACGTCAAAACCATTACTTTACTGTTCGGAATAGCCCGCAATGCTGCCAACAGATCGTGCGCGCCTGGGCGTAAGCAAGAACCATAAAACTCATAGTCTGAAATTTCTCCGTCTTGGTAATTGACGAGTTTAACTAACTTCTCGTTGTCGTTCATAATAGCCTTCATCGCTTTTGTTGGCTCAACTCCTAAGAAGCGCGAGTGAAACAGCGTCTCGTCAAGATCTACAAAGATGTACTTAGTTATCATAGTAGAATACTATACTCTGAATCGCTGCGTGTAAACACAAAAATGGCTGCACCTTTCGATGCAGCCATAGGCATTGAGGAAGTATTAGCTTAGAAGCGGATTGTAGTTCCGGCTCTCCAGCCAGCTGACCATTCCTTCTTGATACCATCGTGCAGGACGTAGATACCTGCAGTAGCAATCTTCCAGGTGATATCGAAGGATCCGCCGTAGTACGCATTGGTGTACTTGACTTCCTTCAGAGTACGAGGAAGGGCATCATTGACATCGGTATAACCGGCTGATAGAGCAGTGGTGCTGCTAAGGCCTAAGAACAGAGGAAGTGTCTTTGAGACCTTGCCTTCGATGTTCGTGGTTTGAGCCTCAAGATCAGCTGTCGCAGTGACTGCCAACCAGGAGTTACCGACTGTAACAAATGGACGCCAGTGATTCATCCGATCTTTTGGATCAGCCTTGAACTTCGTGACGTACTTTGTACCGAGCTCGACATTAGCAAGCGTAGAAAAGAACGAGTAACCTCCGATAAGATCGGCCTGATAAAGACCGGAATCCTTGAGAGAAACGTTGTTCTGCATTACTGCATTCATCCGGAAACTTTCCCACTTGAAAGCAGCATCGGCGACATAAGCTCCCTGACGGCTAGAAACACGACCGAAGGTGATATCCTTCTCGCGGTAACCGACTGTCAGAGTACCATAATTAGCAGGAGCCAAAGCAGCCTGTGAAATGGCTGCAGTGGCGAGGAACAGCGCGATGAGCTTATTCATTATTGAGCTGGGTTAGCAACCGTACCGGTTGTGGTGACAACTGGAGCAACGCTATTCAGATTGGTGACGAGGCTTAGCTTGCTCAGGTCAACGTTACCTGATCCTGCATTGATCGTCAGACCGTTCGAGATCGTACCGCCGGTGAAGGTGACTGCGCCGAGAGTATCGAGCGAGAACTTCGTGGCTGTCAGAGCGAAGGTGTTAGGAGTCTGGAAGAATGCTTCCTTTGTCTTCAGGACAAGCTCCTTGACGTTCACAGCATTGAGATTGATCGTAGCATTCTCATAGACAGTACCATTGCCAGTGGCAGAGATCGACAGAGGGCCGCAGCTGTGACCAGCCTTGGTAACTGCAACATCTCCAGCGGTGGCGGAGAATGACGTACGGTCATAGACGAATACGCTGTCAACCGAGTCAACTACACGAGATCCCGTGAAGGATGCGCTACCGCCCAGATGAACCTTGCCAAGAGTCAGTGTGCCACCAGCTGTGAAGCTGTTATTGGCAGCGTCGCCCTTGACATCAGCTAAGAGCAGATAAGCAGGAGCAGTGACTGTTAGGCCAGTGACTGCAGATCCCGAGAAGCTTGGTGTGAGTGATCCGGCGTCAAATGCAACTGTGACGTTCTTGCCATTTGCAGTGACTGCGCTTGTAGCAACAGCGGCAAGTGTGACATTACCACTAACAGTGTTAGCGATCAGATTCTTTCCTAGAACACGAGAACCAATAGCATTAGTAATATCGCCAGATGTCGAAATGACGGAAATAGCATTATTGGTGCCGACGTTAGCGGTAGGAACTCCAATCGTAGTTGTGCCAGTAGGATTAGTGATTGTCAAATCACCAGAAACCCACGTGGTTGATGCTGCACCACCAACGACCACTGCGCCATCTCCACCAAGCAGCATATTTCCGGCAGTCAAGACACCACCGATGGTGATATCCTTGCCAAGAATGACCACATTAGGAGTTGCAAAGATTGCACCAGTTTGAGCAACAACGTTACCATTTGCAGTACGCTGTCCACCCACCTCTGAAGGAATAACTCCATCAGCCATGTACTTGAACTGTGCAGCAAATGGATTGTCCACTGCGCTAGCAACAAATGCATTGGTATCGATGCGTGAGGTGCCACCGATCACGATGCCGTTTGGATTTAGCACGTAAACTTTTCCGTTTGATTCAATCGTTCCGTTGATCGTGGTCTGTGCACCACCGGAAACGATGTTAAGGACCGATGCTGCAGCACCAGGAAGATTATACCTGATAGTGTCAGCAACCGCGATATGATCTGTACCGGAACCAAAGTTGTTCCAGTTCAGAATCGCCCGATCCGGGGCATTAAACGCCAGCGTCGAACCCGACTGCGTGAACGTTACTCCAGGAGTTGTCTGGAGGTTAGAAGCACCAGTGCTTGGGAGCGCTGCTGCTGAAGCTGCAAAAAAGAAGAAAAGAATGCTGATAAGCAATCCGTTCTTCAGGTTTGGATTATTATGTGTGTTATTACGCATAGGAAAACTATTTATTATCGTAAAGTAAGGTCTTTGTGAACTTTCAGAGCCTCGTATCTAGCAACCGGTTGCTTACACCGCCAGCGGAAGGCGTCCGCTGGCGCGAGGTTCAGACCACCAGAAAGCTTCCTATAGTTAACTATAGGTGCAGTATCTGCTTTTTCTTAGATCGCTGCTCATCGATGTTGTCCTGGGCTCTGCTAGGCATTACTGCCACCGGATGAGACCGTTCTAGATAACAGCGGGTCTTAACATCCGGGCTTCGACATACCATCCGTCGCAATTAGCCACTCGGCGTCATAGCTGTCCTGCTGTTCTGACGTTGCTAGCTTCGATGAATACGACCACTAACGGCGCATTTGCCTATTGAATTGCGATCTAAGAAAATTGGGTGCAGAGAAGGGAATCGAACCCCTGACCTCTTGGTTATGAGCCAAGCGAGCTGCCACTGCTCCACACTGCAATAAATTGAAAAGAACTTGAAAGAGGTGCCACGCTGGCGAATATCTTATCGCAACGAGATTTATTTATCGGCCATATGAGATATACATTAGCCAATTTTTGTCCTCGTGTTTATTCACACAGCGCTTTTAGCTTTAATCCTGAGCTCACCGGAGCTGTGGCGTGGCAAGTCGCAGATGCACTTTGCGCTACGCACTGATGCATCTGCCGCACTAGGCCTATTCTTCTATTTAGACTCGCCTAGTCGAGTATGATGAAAGAGTACCCTCTCACAGTAGCGTTGTCGTGTAGTGCCAGCCGATGTCTATTTCATCATTACCAGCATTTGTTCCCTACCGAACATCCGTGCAGACAATAGATTAGTGAATGCTGCTAAGGGAGAGGGTTTCGAGGAGATCA
>Ga0075472_10000488_pt1 | contig 16336 bp, 16 predicted proteins | sample DEB19_08_DNA_3_FD_77014 | JGI IMG/M metagenome (GOLD analysis project Ga0075472, IMG submission 77014) | Aqueous microbial communities from the Delaware River and Bay under freshwater to marine salinity gradient to study organic matter... | ecosystem: Environmental > Aquatic > Marine > Coastal ...
ATTGAAGATATTGTAAATGAAGCTATTGTATCGGATACAAATGACAGTCCTATAGAAATTGAACTGTCTAATTTAAATGCAAGTGATGGTATTAAGAAAAAAATTAGGCAAGAGTTTAGGTATATTCTTTCACTTTTAGATTTTGATAAAAAATCTCATGAAATTTATAGAAACTGGTACGTTGATGGTAGGCTTTATTATCATAAAGTAATTGATTTAAAGAATCCCCACGAAGGAATTCAAGAACTGCGTTACATAGATCCAATGAAGATGAGATATGTGAGGCAGCAAAAAAAGTCGGAAAAAGACAAATACAGGTTATCAAATATCAATACAGACAATCCAATGGATTTTGAATTTCCTCAAATTGAGGAATATTTCATATACAATCCAAAAATGACATATCCAACAAATAATCCATCCTCTTTGGGTGGAACTGCTGGAATTAAAATGTCAAAGGATTCCATCACATATTGCACATCAGGACTTGTAGATAGAAATAAAGGATCAACTCTTTCTTATCTTCACAAAGCAATTAAATCGCTCAATCAACTTAGAATGATTGAGGATTCTCTTGTTATTTACAGATTGTCTCGTGCTCCAGAAAGAAGAATTTTCTATATTGATGTTGGTAATCTACCCAAGGTCAAGGCAGAGCAATATCTCCGCGATGTTATGATGCGTTATCGCAATAAACTTGTTTACGATGCCTCTACTGGAGAAATTCGTGACGATAAGAAATTTATGGCAATGCTTGAGGACTTCTGGCTTCCAAGAAGAGAAGGTGGTAGAGGTACAGAAATCTCCACTCTTCCTGGCGGACAAAATCTTGGAGAAATTACTGATATTGAGTATTTTAAGAAAAAACTCTATCGTTCTCTAAATGTTCCCCCTTCAAGAATGGACGGAGAAGGTGGATTTAATCTTGGACGTTCTTCTGAAATTCTTCGTGATGAGGTTAAGTTTAGCAAATTTGTTGCTCGTCTGAGAAAGAGATTCTCTTATATGTTCCACGATATGTTAAAAACCCAATTGATCCTTAAAAATATTATTACTCCAGAAGATTGGAGCATAATGGAAGAACATATTCAATATGATTTCCTTTATGATAATCATTTTGCCGAACTTAAGGACGCAGAACTACTCAATGAAAGATTGGGTATGGTTCAAATTGCAGAACCTTATGTTGGTAAATATTTTTCTCAAGATTATCTAAGAAGAAAGATTCTCCGTCAAACTGACGAAGAAATTATTGAACAAGATAAGTTGATTGAAAAAGAAATTAAGGATGGAGTTATTCCCGATCCAAATGCACAAGTAGATCCAATGACTGGAATGCCAATGCAACCAGGAATGGAACAACAACCAGGAATGGGTATGGATCTTGGACAACCAGTAATGGAACCGGAAATTGATGCCACTGCCACAGAGCCAAGCACTAAGGCAGTAGAAATGCCCAAGGGTGGTGAGATATAAATAAAGAAAAACACTTTAGGTATTAAAAATGGATGATCTTTTAGATATGATTGCTGCCGACGAATCTCCTTCTCAGGTTAGTGATAAGATTAAAGAACTTTTATTTGCAAAATCTGCAGAGAAAATTGAAGGTGTTAGACCCGAAGTAGCAGCAAGTATGTTTGGTTATTCAACCGAAGAAGAGGAATGAAATGAAATCTTTCAAGCAATTTATCTCAGAATCAGTTAATATTGCTGGCGATTTCACAGGAAATCTTTATATTAATTCTCAACCAGAACAACCACAGCAAGTTGGTGAAGAATATGTTGCTGACGTAATGTGGCAAGGAAGTTTATACCGACTTGAACTTATCACAAAGAGTGGAATTCCTTCACCAAGAGAACTTGGAGAGCAACTTCAATCCAATTATCCGGGAGCAGTTGTTCACCAAATCTATCCGGTTGTAGAAAAGAATTTAAACATTAAAAACGCACAAAGATACCACCCATCAAAATTAGAATGGATTGACTGATAAATGGCTCAGTGGAATATAACTACTCAAGATTATTTAAATCAAGAAAGATCTTTATTTGAAGTTGTAGGTGTTGCATCAAGTGACGGGCAAATAATTAGTGCTAAAAATCCATTTCCGGTTACTGGAACTGTTGGAATTTCATCAGAAACTCTTGTAACTATAAATCCAGACACAAATGCAGTTGATGCATTTGGAAGAAACAGAGTTTCTGAACTTTTTACTCTTGGTGATTATAAGCACCTATACGCTATTGATCCAAACTTTTTAGATAGTCTTTCTGGGGCTGGTTCATCAGTATCATTTTTATCCAATCAAGCAGCAGCAAGATTGCAAACTGGTATTGGTTCTACCGCATCAGTTATTCATCAAACAAAATTTTATCATCATTATCAACCAGGAAAAGGGCAATTAATTTTTAGTTCCTTTAACTTTTATGCACCTCAACAGAATGCAACTAAAAGATCTGGATATTTTGATGATAGGAATGGAATTTATTTTGAACAAGTTGGAGTTAACACTTCAAATGGAGTAAATCCTGGTATTGGAACACACAATTGGGTAATAAGAACTTTTACAAGTAATGTAGCAACAGAAACACGAATTCCACAATCGCAATGGAATAGGGATAAATGTGATGGAACCGGAGATTCTGGATTTAATTTAGATATTACAAAAACTCAATTAGCATTTATAGATTTTCAATGGTTAGGTGTTGGACGAGTTCGTTGTGGTTTTGCTCACGATGGACAACTTATCACAGCACACGAATTTTTTCATTCAAATAATTTAGATAAGGTTTATATTTCAAATCCAAACTTACCAGTTCGTTGCGAAATTAGAAACACTGGTGTAGGAATTGGAGCATCATTTGATCAAATTTGTTCTTCTGTGATGTCTGAAGGTGGGTACATAGAAAGTGGAATTGATTTTGCATATACGATGACTTCTACAAGAACAACCCCAACTCCTGCGGGAACAGAACTACCTTTGATTGCCATTCGTCTTAAAAATTCTTTTCAAGGATATCCAAACAGAATTTCAGTAAAATTAAATAATCTTTCATTATATTGCGAAAATAATAGTATTCTTTATAGAGTTGTAAAACTTCCAAGTTCTGCATATTTAAGTAATGCAGGGACTTTAAGTTGGAATTCTGCTTCCAATAATAGTGGAGTTGAATATTGTATCGATGCTACAAATTATAGTGACGGCGATGAGTTTGCATCAGGTTATGTTCCTTCTGGATCATCACAAAACTCACTTTCTCCAGTTGCGTCTGGTACATTAAGTGCTGCAAAGAAAAACATTATTGTTCAAAATATAGATTCAACAAGTTCTGAAATTTATGTGCTTGTTGTAAGAACTATTACAACCGCAGGTAATGCCACAGCAAACGTTGCTGCTGCACTCCAATGGAGAGAGATTTATTAATTTAATAAATAACTAATATTAATATCTCATAAAATGCAAAGGACAAAAATATTTGGAACTGAAGTTGCTTTGCCAACAACAGCAGGTACTGCATCAAGTATCAGTGAATCAACTTGTTTGAGATTATACAACGGTTCTGGTGGGGCAGCAACTGTCAGTATTTCGAGCACAGTTGGAGCAGCAGATACTGCAACTTTTACTATGCCAAATGCTACGGTTGAATTTTTAGAGAAACCGGCATCTTATGTTGTTTGGGCATCAGCAAGTACAGTAAAAGCAGCAAAAGTAGGATTTACCAACTAAGAAAAATGAAACTAATCACAGAAGAAATTGAAAAGGTAGAAGTTATTGTTGAAGGAAAAGGTGCAGACAAAAAACTTTACATCCAAGGACCCTTTCTTCAAGCAGAATGTGTAAATCGCAATGGACGTATGTATCCAATGGCGATTATGGAGCGTGAAGTAAAACGTTACACAGAACAGTACGTTAATAAAGGTCGTGCTCTGGGAGAACTTGGTCATCCCGATGGTCCTACTGTCAATCTTGATAGAGTTTCTCATAAGATTGTTTCTCTCACCCAAGAGGGAAATAATTTTATCGGAAAAGCACAGATTCTTTCCACTCCAATGGGTAAGATTGCAGAATCACTTCTGAAAGAAGGTGTTTGTCTTGGAGTTTCTTCTCGCGGTATTGGGTCACTAAGAGAAAATATCAGAGGTGGTTATAAAGAAGTTGGTGAAGATTTTATGCTTGCAACTGCTGCAGATATTGTTGCCGATCCTTCTGCCCCTGATGCATTTGTTCAGGGAATTATGGAAGGTAAAGAATGGGTATGGGATGGTGGAATGCTAAGAGAGAAAAATGCAGAAAATGCTAAGCGTAGAATAGATAACTTAGTTGACCAAAGAATTCTTGAAGATTATAAGTTATCTCTTTTTAATGAGTTCTTAAACTCATTGTAATTTATTAAATTATAAATAAATATAGTTTATAACTAAAGGTTAAACGGAGAGTTCAAATGTCTCGTGGAGATTTACAAGAAATGGAAGTAGGCACAAAGCAATCCAGAACCGCTGTCAATGCAAATGCAAAGGCAGGGGACGCAATGCCACATTTAACGGGAAATATTCCTCCCGGTCAAACTGCAGGATGGGAAGATCTTGGTGGTCCTGATCCTTCTAACTATCGTCCAGATGATGATTCAGCAAAACTCAAGACACCTGGAGCAACTCTTAAGCAGGTTAAGGATGTTGTCAATAAGGGTGCTAAGGCTGCGGATCCAATGAAAGGTCTTCATAAAGAAGAGGAAGAATTAGATGATGAGGATCTGATTGAAGAAGAGAATGAAGACGAAGAACTCGTAGAAGCGAAGAATAAGGAAGAGGAAGAGGGCGAAGAGGAGGAAGAGGAGGAAGAGGAAGAAGAAGGCGAAGAGGAAGAGGGTGGTAAGAAGAAGAAAATGGAAGAAGAGTTTGACATTGAAGAAGATGTTAATGCTCTTCTAGAAGGTGAAGAGCTTTCTGAGGAATTCCAAGAGAAAGCACGTACCATCTTTGAAGCTGCTATCCGTTCAAGAGTTTCTGATATTCAAGAAGCACTTGAAGAGCAGTATGCAGTTGCTCTTGCTGAGGAAGTTGAAGAAATCAAAACAGAACTCAGCGAGCGTGTAGATGCATACCTTGAGTATGTTGCTGACGAGTGGATTCAAGAAAATGCACTCGTTATTGAACAAGGTCTTAAGACCGAAATGACCGAATCATTCCTTGCCGGAATGAAGGGTCTTTTTGAAGAACATTATGTATCAATCCCTGAAGATAAATATGATGTGCTTGAGAGCATGGTAGAAAAACTTGATGAAATGGAGACAAAACTCAACGAGCAGATTGAGAAGAATGTTTCCTTAAACAAGCGTCTTGCAGAGGCGGTTGCTGAGGGAATCTTTGAACAGGTCTCTGATGGTCTTGCAGACACTCAGAAAGACAAGCTCGCTTCACTTGCCGAAAGTGTTGAGTTTGAAAGTGAAACAGAATATCGTGAAAAACTGGAGACATTGAAGGAATCATATTTCCCTTCAAGAGTAGTTTCTCCTTCTACTAAAACTGAAACTCTTTCAGAGGGTGTAGATGTTGATCCAGAACCAGTTTCGGATTCAATGGCTGCATACCTGAAAACTCTTTCAGCATTTAGTAAATAATTGAATTTAATATAATTCAAACCCAAAAAACAAACACTTAGTAAAAAGGTAAACGCAAATGTTCCATTCAGAGCATCTGCAGGAAAAGTGGGCACCACTTCTGGACTATCAGGGTCTTGATCCTATCAAAGATTCCCACAGAAGAGCTGTAACCGCAGTCCTGCTAGAGAACCAAGAAAGATTTTTAAGAGAAGAGTCAGCATTCAATTCAGGTGGCATTGGCAACCTGATGGAAGCTCCAACCAACGCTACTGGTAGCACCGTAAGTGCTGCTGGTTTCGGTGGTAGTGCTGCTTCCGGCGGTCCTACTGCTGGTTTCGATCCAGTTCTGATTTCACTCATTCGTCGTTCAATGCCAAACCTGGTCGCTTATGACCTCGCTGGCGTTCAACCAATGAGCGGTCCTACTGGACTCATTTTCGCAATGCGTTCCCGTTACACCAATCAGAACGGCACTGAAGCATTCTTCGATGAAGTAGATTCAGCATTCTCGGGACAAAATGCAGGATTCGGTAATACCGCATTTACTGACGCAAATGCTGGTATGGGAACCACTGCTCAAGGTGGAACCAATCCTTCAGTTCTGAACCCAGTTTCAACTGCAACCTCGACCTCATATAACGTAGGTCAAGGTATGTATACCCAAGAGGCAGAAAACCTTGACGGTACAGGTGCCTCTGCATTCAATCAGATGGCATTCTCGATTGAGAAAGTCACTGTTACTGCTAAGAGCCGTGCTCTGAAAGCAGAATACAGCCTTGAGCTTGCTCAGGACCTGAAGGCAATCCACGGTCTGAATGCTGAAGCGGAACTCGCAAACATTCTCTCAACTGAGATTCTTGCTGAGATCAACCGCGAAGTTATTCGTACCATCTACAAGGTTGCTGAACAGGGTGCTGCACAAAACGTTGCAACTCCTGGCGTATTTGACCTCGACGTTGACTCCAACGGTCGTTGGTCAGTTGAGAAGTTCAAGGGCCTTCTGTTCCAGATTGAGCGTGATGCTAACGCTATTGCTCAGAGAACTCGTAGAGGAAAGGGCAACATCATCATGTGCTCTGCTGACGTTGCTTCAGCACTGACCATGGCTGGCGTTCTCGACTACACCCCTGCACTCAACGCTAACCTCCAGGTAGACGATACCGGCAACACCTTTGCTGGTACTCTAATGGGCAAATTCCGCGTCTACATTGACCCATATGCTGCTAACCTGACTGCAGGCAATGCTACTTCAGGTAACCAGTACTATGTTGTCGGTTATAAGGGTTCTTCTCCTTATGACGCTGGTATCTTCTATTGCCCATATGTTCCTCTCCAAATGGTACGTGCCGTTGGCGAGAACAGCTTCCAGCCCAAGATTGGCTTTAAGACCCGTTATGGTCTTGTTGCCAACCCATTCGCTGAGGGTAATGTTAACAGCCAGGGTCTTGGTCGTCTCCAAGTCAACTCCAACCGTTATTACAGAAGAGTTGCGGTCAAAAATTTAATGTGACGATCTACCACACTAAACATCTAGGAGACCCCAAAAGGGTCTCCTTTTTTTTATATAAGTATACTAAGAACTCAAGTAGGTGGGAAAGAGTTATCTAAATATTTAAAAAAAGATGACGGCAGGACAAATAGATAATAGAAACTTTTTATCCCCAACGGGATTTAAGTTTACTTTAAAAAGAACACCAAAAATTGCATTTTTTTGCAATTCAGCAAATATTCCAGATTTAACTTTTGGTGTTGCCACTCAACCAACTTACTTAAAAGATATACCAATTCCCGGCGATAAAATAGTTTTCGGAGATCTCAATCTAAGATTTCTTGTAGACGAAAATCTTGAGAACTATATGGAAATACAAAACTGGATTCGCGGTATGGGTTATCCAGAAAGTTTGCAACAAATCTATGATTTTCAAGAAACTGGATATATCACCCCGAGAATTGAAGCACAAAAGCAACTTGGATTATATTCGGATGGAACTCTTCAAGTTTTAACAAGTTCATCAATACCAAATTTTCAAATTGTTTTTAGAGATCTTTTTCCATATACACTAAGCACATTAAGTTTTGACGCAACAAATACAGATGTACAGTACTTTACAGCAGAGGTAAGTTTCAAGTATACTATTTACAATATAGTTGATCTTGGCGGAAATCCTTTATGAGTTTAGATCTTGATTCTATACAAAAGATGTGGGAACAAGATTCAAAGATAGATATTGATAATCTCCATACAGAATCTTTGAATATTCCCATTCTACATGCAAAATATTTTGATTTATATAATACAATTTTTCTACTAAGAAAAAAGGCAGAGCAACAAAAAAGAAATATAAGACACGAAAGATATGAATATTATTCGGGAAAAGCTGATCCAGATGTATATGTAGATAATCCATTCCCCAAAAAGATTCGTGATAAAGATACCATGCAAAAGTATCTTGATGCGGACGAAAAACTTTCTACAGTTTGCTTAAAAATTGATTACTACGATACAATGTTAGTGTATATAGAGAGTATTCTAAAGATGATACAAAATAGAACTTACCAGATTAAGAATTCAATTGAGTTTATGCGATTTAACTCTGGACTAGGGTAAATAAATACTCATAGCATGATGAATGTTATGAGTGATGTAATTATTGAAAAGAAAAATGAAGTTTTTTTGAAACTTCATTGTGAGGCACATATTCTTTACGAACTTCAACCTTATTTTACATTTGAGGTTGAATCTGCAAAATTCATGTCCCAGTATAGAAGCAGGCACTGGGATGGAAAGATTAGGCTATTAAGCACTCATACTGGAGAAATTTATGTCGGATTACTTGATAAGGTAATCAACAAACTTTCTCTGCATAATTATACTTATGAATTTAAAGAAAATAAATTCTACGGACAACCTTTTGAGATAAACGAACATATCTCATATGAAGGTGTTAAAGATTATATGAATTCTATTTGTTCTCATTCTCCAAGAGATTATCAAATAGAGGGAGTATACGATGCTCTAAGACATAACCGTAAATTATTAATAAGTCCCACTGCATCAGGCAAATCTCTGATGATTTATTCGTTAGTGAGATACTACGTACACAAGAACGAAAAAATTCTTTTAGTTGTTCCAACGACATCTCTTGTAGAGCAGATGTATAAGGATTTTCAGGATTATGGATGGGATGCTGAGTCATATTGTCACCGTATCTATTCGGGAAGAGAAAAAACAAATGAGTTTCCAGTTACAATTACAACTTGGCAATCAGTATACAAACTAGAGCGTTCTTTCTTTGAGGATTATGGAGTGATTATAGGTGATGAAGCTCATTTATTCAAGAGCAAGTCACTTGTAGATATTATGACTAAACTCCATCATGCAAAATATCGTTTTGGATTTACCGGTACTCTAGACGGAACTCAAACGCATAAATGGGTTCTTGAAGGATTATTTGGTCCATCGTATAAGGTGACTAAAACTGATGAACTGATGCGTCAAGGACATCTTTCTCAGTTGGATATTCAATGCATTGTTCTTAAACATCCTCCTCAAAAGTTTGAGAAGTATGAAGATGAAATTCAATATTTAATCTCCCACAATCAAAGAAATAAATTTATTACAAACCTTTCTTTGGATCTAAAAGGCAATACACTTGTTCTGTTTTCTAGAGTAGAAGCACATGGAGCAATACTCTACGAAAAGATAAATAATACTAAGCGAGATGATCGTAAAGTATTTTTCATTCATGGTGGAGTTGATACTGAAGAAAGAGAATTAGTTAGAGAAATTACAGAAAGAGAAAATAATGCAATTATTGTTGCATCTTATGGAACGTTCTCTACAGGTATTAATATTAAGAATCTACACAATGTAATTTTTGCTTCTCCAAGTAAATCAAGAATTCGCAATCTTCAATCAATCGGAAGAGTTTTGAGAAAAGGAAAAAACAAAACAAAAGCAGTTCTTTATGATATTGCCGATGATTGCACTTATAACTCAAGAAAAAACTATACTCTTAATCACCTCATAGAAAGAATTAAAATCTATAATGAAGAAAACTTTAATTATGAAATAATCACTATACAACTTAAGAAAAATGGGAATTGAAGAAGATTTTTATGCAACACTTAAATTAAAAACAGGCGAAGAAATCTTCGCTAAAGTAGCAGCTTCTGAGGAAGAAGATAAAACATTATTAATTATTACCAATCCAATTATAATAAAAGAAGTTAAAAGTAAAACTGGGATGGTTGGATATAAAATAGAACCTTGGTTAAAAACAACCACAGATGATATGTTTATCCTTAACCTTGAGGATGTTTTAACGATGTCCGAATCATCTGATATTGAAATGATAATGATGTATCAAAGTTATGCAAGACAATCTTCAAAAGATACTACCAATCATTCCCAAATTAACCGCAGAATGGGATACATTGCTAATGTGAATGATGCTAAAGAGATCTTAGAGAAACTCTATAAAAATAGCTAAAGATAATCTTTTCAACCCCGACAAAGGTTATTGTACAGGGTTTAAATGGTGTTGTCAAGTATTTTTAGAAATGCTATAATTCATACATATTATGAGTAAAACTAATGATTACAACAGCAGTTATGACCAAGAGAAAAAGGTCAGAGCATTACGTCAACAATAAAGAGTTTCTTGCTGCACTTATTAAGTACCGCGAGGATATTGATATTGCGCGTCTCCAAGATAAACCAAAACCACCGATCCCCCGCTACATTGGTGAGTGTTTCTTGAAGATCGCAAATCATCTCTCCTTTAAACCTAACTTTGTAAACTATATGTTTAAAGAAGATATGATTTCCGATGGAATTGAAAATTGCGTCCAGTACATTCACAACTTCAATCCCGAGAAGTCACAGAATCCTTTTGCTTACTTCACTCAAATCATTCACTACGCTTTCCTTCGTCGTATTCAAAGAGAGAAGCGTCAGTTAGAAATCAAAAACAAAATCCTTGAGCGTTCGGGGTATTCTGAGGTTTTTGAGGACAACAGCCTTGACGGATCTAACTACAGCGACTACAATAGTATCAAGGATAATGTTCACGCGAAACTACGTTACTGATGCGTATTGCTTTGATTAACGACACTCATTACGGTGCTCGTAAAGGTTCAAAACTATTTCATGACTATTTTGAACTTTTCTATAAGAATGTGTTCTTCCCGACGCTGGAACAGTACGGGATCACAACACTTATTCATATGGGAGATGCTTTTGATAGTCGTAAATCAATTGACTACCAAAGTTTAGAGTGGGCAAAAAGAGTTGTATTTGAACCTCTAAGAAATTATGATGTTCATATGATTGTTGGTAATCATGATTCTTATTATAAGAATACAAATAATACTAACTCTCCACAACTTCTTCTTAAAGATTATCCAAATGTGAAAACATATTCGGATCCAACAGAGATTAAAGTAGGAAATCTTGATATTCTACTTCTTCCTTGGATTTGTATGGATAACCAAGATCAATCTTTGAAGTTAATCAAGAAGACCAAAGCAAAAGTTGCTATGGGTCATTTGGAACTTCAGGGGTTTCGCGTAAACCGTTCTTTGGTTATGGAACATGGATTGGAAGCAGATCTTTTTAAGGACTTCAAAAAGGTATTTTCTGGTCATTACCACACTCGTTCTAATAATGGAACTGTATTCTATACGGGAAATCCTTATGAGATTTATTGGACGGATGTAGGTGATACTCGCGGTTTTACTATTTTTGATACTGAAACTCTAGAGCACGAACCTATCAATAATCCGTATAAAATGTTTCATAACATTTATTATGAGGATACTAACTATCAAACTTTTGATACTAGAGAGTATGAGAATAAAATCGTAAAAGTAGTTGTCCGTAAGAAAACTGATACTAAACAGTTTGAAAGGTTTATTGATAAACTTTATTCTTCCAATATTGCTGAACTCAAAATAGTTGAGAACTTTGAAATTCAAGAATCTGCAGAGTTTGAGGCTTTTGAATCTGAAGATACACTTTCGATCCTGAATAGATATATTGAGGAGGCAGAAGTCAATCTTGATAAATCTATAGTACAAAAACTACTTCAAGAAGTTTATCAAGAAGCGTGTGAATTGGTTTAATGTTTATTCTAACAATTAACGGCAAAGAAAAAGAAGGCGCATATTCTGTAATGGATGATGAAGGAGAACACATCCTTTATTTGTTTCAGGAAGAGGATGATGCTACTCGCTATGCTATGATGTTAGAAGAAGATGGTTATCCAGAAATGCATGTAATTGAAATTGAAGATGAGGTAATGATAAAAACTTGCGAACTTCATGGATATCAATATACACTAATTACCCCAGATGACATTGTTATTCCTCCAATTAATGTGACTCATGATTTTATTTAAAACTATTCGTTGGAAAAATTTTCTTTCTACTGGAAACCAATTTACAGAAGTTGATTTTACAAAGAATTCAACGAATCTCATTATTGGATCAAATGGTGCTGGAAAGAGTACAATTCTTGATGCATTGACCTTTTCTTTGTTTGGGAAACCATTCCGCAAGATTAATAAACCTCAACTTATCAATTCTACAAATGATAGGGACTGTAGAGTTGAGGTTGAGTTTGATATTGGAAGTACTTCTTGGAAAGTGGTAAGGGGTATTAAACCTAATATCTTTGAGATTTATCGTGATGATTCTCTTTTGGATCAATCTTCTGCTGCTTTGGATCAGCAAAAGTGGTTGGAGCAAAATGTTCTTAAAATGAACTATAAGTCCTTTACTCAGATTGTGATTCTGGGTTCCAGTACTTTTGTTCCTTTTATGCAACTTCCCGCATCTCATCGCCGTGAGGTGATTGAGGATCTTCTTGATATAAAGATCTTTTCTTCTATGAATCTTGTAATTAAAGATAAGATTCGTTTACTTAAAGATGAAATCAAAACTCTTGAATTGAAGAAAGAATCTCTCAACGATAAAGTTAAGATGCAGAAAGAGTTTATTGAAGAACTTGAAAATCGTGGAAAAGATAATATCAGTAGTAATAATCGGAAAATTTCCGATTTAATGTCTGAAATTGAACTTCATATGAAGGAAAATTCAGTCACTGAAGAAAAGGTGTTTGAATTCAATAAAGAACAGGAGTATGTGACTGGAGCAACAGAAAAACTTCGTAAGTTAGGAAATCTCAAAGGAAAGATCTCCCAGAAAGTATCTACGATTACTAAAGAGCATAAGTTCTTTACTGAGAATACGGTTTGTCCTACTTGTACTCAAGAGATTGACGAGACCTTCAGAATAAATAGAATTAACGACGCTCAAAATAAAGCAAAAGAGTTGCAATCTGGTTATAAAGAACTGGAGGAGGCAATTAAAGGAGAAGAAGAGCGAGAGCGTCAATTCCTTGCTCTCTCTAAGGAGATTACAAAACTCACAAATGAAATTTCTCAAAATAATATTAAGATCAATGGATGCCAACGACAAATCCGAGATCTTGAATCGGAAGTTCAAACTATTACCACTCAACTTGAAAACCGAAATACTGAACATGAGAAGTTAGAAAATTTCAGAAACAATCTCCAAACTACATACGAAGAACTAGCCTCTAAAAAGGACTCAGTTAACTACTACGATTTCACTTATAGTTTGCTTAAGGACGGAGGAGTAAAAACTAAAATCATCAAGAAGTACCTACCGCTGATAAATCAGCAAGTTAACCGTTATCTTCAGATGATGGATTTTTACATCAACTTTACACTTGATGAGGAGTTTAACGAAACCGTCCAGTCACCCATTCACGAAGATTTCTCTTATGCATCTTTTAGTGAGGGTGAAAAAATGAGAATTGACCTTGCACTCCTTTTCACTTGGAGAGAAGTCGCAAGGTTTAAAAACTCAGTCAACACAAACCTTCTGATTATGGATGAAGTGTTTGATAGTTCTCTTGATGGATTTGGTACAGAAGAGTTTCTCAAAATCATTCGTTATGTGATTAAGGATGCTAATATATTCGTTATCTCTCATAAGACTGGTTTAGAGGACAAATTTGAAAGTGTCATAAAGTTTGAGAAAGTCAAAGGTTTCTCGCGTATGGTGGTCTGAACCACTCAAGAAAAATGCAAGTCCCAAATTGGAAGCATCACTCTAAAAAAGAACAGAAACGAAAACTTAAACCGCAAGCACTTCGGCAAGCAAAAGCACGAAGACAAGCACTCAAGAAGCGTCTCAATCAACGAGACGCTTCTTTTTTATAAATAACTAAAAAGTATTTGTAAAATGGAAGCTAAAGACATTCGCAATCTACAAGAAGCATATTTGGAAGTTTATCAGGAACTTGATGAGGCATCATACTCTGCAAAGGCAGCAAGAGCAGGTAAGGATATTGGTAAACCTGGTAAAGCATTTGCAAAGATTGCTAAAGAAGCAGGTGAGCGTTATGGTTCTGAAGAGCGAGGTAAAAAAGTTGCCGGTGCAGTATTAGCAAAACTTCGTAGAGAAGAAGTAGATATCTACGACATCATCCTCTCACACTTACTTGATGAAGGATATGCTGAAACCCCAGAAGCAGCAGAACGTATTATGGTGAATATGAGTGAAGAGTGGAGAGATAGTATTGTAGAAGCAGAAGGTTCTTACGGACAAACTCCTAAAGCAAGACAGGCTATGTCTAATCTTGCACAATCAAGAGCAGCAAAACCTGCAAGTGAGTATGGTAAAAGGGGAGAAAAAACTAAAAAAGTAGGAGCAGCAGAAAAGCACGTTGAGAGAATGACGACTAAACCTCATCGTGGAAGAGGTCATTTAGGTCCAGCAGATTCGGAAGAAAGAGAGCACGCAAGAGGTATGGGTGAGGTAGGTTCTGGTCGTTCATATAGTGCTTCGGGCGGTTCAGTCACTAAAAACCCCAAGAAACTCCGTAAGCAAAAAGCGATGGGTGAGCACGACTGAGGCCAGTTCCCAAAGTGTCCACTTGGAGGTTGCAAGACCTCCTTTTTTCGTATAATAGGGTCATACGAAACAAAACCGATGCCTGTTCGCCACGAAATCAAATCCCAACTTGCGAAACTGCTTGCGACTGAAGACCTTGTAGTGGAGCACAAGAAGGTTGAGACCGCTTGCTTTAACGTCCATACTAGGGTTCTGACGCTGCCTCTCTGGGAGAAGGCTAGCGGAACCGTCTATGACCTTCTGGTGGGTCACGAAGTGGGTCACGCACTCTTTACACCTGATGAGGACTGGACCGAGACCACAAAGGTTCCCGCTCAGTTTGTGAATGTCGTAGAGGACGCTCGCGTTGAGAAACTGATGAAGCGTAAGTATGCTGGTCTTGCAAAGACCTTCTTTGGTGGTTATAAGGAACTGAACGAGCAAGATTTCTTCCAACTTGAAGGTGAGGATATTTCCAAGTTCAATCTTGCAGACAAAGCAAATCTTTACTTCAAGGTTGGTAACTTTCTTCCTCTGGATTTCACTCCAGAAGAAAAGGAGATTGTTGACCTGATTGCTGCTTCTGAAAGTTTTGCAGATGTTCTGATTGCTGCTGAGGAACTTTATAAGTACTGTAAAAAAGAACAGCAACAACAGCAGAAAGTTGCTGATTTTGATAATCACGAAACTCAAAGTGCTTCTACTTCTCCTAATGGTGAAGATGCTGAAATGGAGCAACCTCAGGATGAGCAAGAGGGTCAATCTAACGAATCAGAATCTTCTCAATCTGAAGAGAATAGTGATAATGAAGGACCCGCCCAAAGTCAACAAAATACCACTTCACCTTCTAACACTCAGGAAGAACCTGAAGTTCGTACTGCAGATTCTCTGGAAGACAAACTTCGCGGTCTGGTAAATCAGCACGGTGAAGATAATGTGTATGTAGAACTTCCTCAAGTCAATCTTGAGACGATTATTGCGAAGAACTCTGAAGTTCATAAAGAACTTGATGATTGCTTTAATCATCAGCAGAGGAATATGGACACTCTGAATGAAGCAAATAACGCACCTCTTTGGAGCCTTTATAAGAATGTAGACCTTGAGTTTCAGAAGTTCAAGAACTCTGCTCAGAAGGAAGTCAATTATCTTGTGAAAGAGTTTGAGTGCCGTAAGGCAGCAGATAGTTATGCCCGTGCTTCTACTGCTCGCACAGGTGTTCTTGATACTGGTCGTCTTCATTCTTACAAGTTTAGCGAAGACCTCTTCAAGAAAGTAACTGTTCTTCCTGATGGTAAAAATCACGGTCTGATTTTTATTCTGGATTGGAGTGGTTCTATGCAGAATGTACTTCTGGATACTTGTAAGCAACTCTTCAACCTGATTTGGTTCTGTAAGAAAGTTTCCATTCCTTTTGAGGTTTATGCCTTCACGAATGAATGGCGTCGTACTTTCTACGATTATGAGAGTAATGAGCGTAAAGCATCCGATAGGTCTTCTCACTATGAGAAGAAGGAAGGTTTGATTGTTGTTGATGAAAGTTTCTCTCTGATGAACCTTCTTACCAGTAAAGTTTCTGGTAACAAACTGGAACAACAAATGAAGAACATTTGGCGTCTTGCTGCATACTTCAATAACTCTTATAACGCTCCTTATACCTATCCTACTCGTCTGTGTCTTTCTGGAACTCCTCTGAATGAGGCTCTGATTTGTCTTCATCAGATTATTCCTCAGTTCCAAAGTCAAAATAAACTTCAGAAAGTTCAGTGTATTGTTCTGACTGATGGTGAAGCACCTCCGCTCCCCCGTCACGTTG
>Ga0075472_10000489_pt1 | contig 16333 bp, 22 predicted proteins | sample DEB19_08_DNA_3_FD_77014 | JGI IMG/M metagenome (GOLD analysis project Ga0075472, IMG submission 77014) | Aqueous microbial communities from the Delaware River and Bay under freshwater to marine salinity gradient to study organic matter... | ecosystem: Environmental > Aquatic > Marine > Coastal ...
AGGTCCCCGACGCGAAGTCGTCCCGCTCCACGAGGGCCGTTGCGTAGCCCCGGCTGGCCGAATCGAGGGCCACGCCCACCCCCGTGATCCCGCCTCCCACCACGAGGATGTCGAACCCCCCGTTCTCGAGGCGCCGGAGGGAATCAGAACGGTCGAAAGTGTGTTGTTCGGGGGGAGCCATCACCGCGAGCCTATGTGCCGCGCCATTGCGGGACAGTTGTCACAGCAACGATTATTTGTTCTCAATCATTGCGAAGAAGCATTCATTGCGATATTCTGCCCGCATGCGTTCACCAGAGGAGCTCACCGTCGCATTCCGCGCCGCTGGCCTGAAGGTGACGCCGCAGCGCCAGTTGTTGTTCCGTTTGCTGCACAACAACAGCACCCATCCCACCGCGGACTCGTTGTTCGGCGTGGCTTCCGGGTTGATGCCCGGGATCTCGCTGCGCACCGTGTACCAGACGTTGACCGAGCTCGCCCAGATGGGCGAGATCCAGTCGATCGAGGTGGGCACAGGCTCGCAGCGTTTCGATCCGAACGTCTCGGATCATCACCATGCGGTCTGCGACGAATGCGGTGCGGTGCACGATGTCTACGTCAAGCGCACCCCCGAGCTTGCCGGCCTCCACGGATTCGCGGTCACCGATGCCCACATCGTGTACCGCGGCGTGTGCGCCGACTGCGCGGGGGACGCCCGGTAGGCGACACCGCAGCGAACACCACACAACCCACCCAAGAAAGAAGGATCCGGTCATGCCAAGCCTCAAGGGCACCAAGACCCACGAGAACCTGCTGGAGGCGTTTGCCGGCGAAAGCCAGGCCAACCGTCGCTACCTCTGGTTCGCACAAAAGGCAGACGTCGAGGGCTACCCCGACGCAGCCGCACTCTTCCGTTCCGTTGCCGAAGGCGAGACCGGACACGCACACGGTCACCTCGAGTACCTGGCAGAAGTCGGCGACCCCGCCAGCGGCGAGCCGATCGGTGAGACCGAGGCCAACTTCAAGGCGTCGATCGCCGGCGAGACCTACGAGTACACGCAGATGTACCCCGGGTTCGCCAAGACCGCACGCGACGAAGGATTCGACGAGATTGCTGACTGGTTCGAGACGCTCGCACGCGCCGAGAAGAGCCACGCCGGCCGTTTCGGCGAGGGCCTCGCAGCCCTCTGATCCTCCGGCGCAGTGATGCGCCGACGACATGACGAACGGGCGGCCACTGAATGCGGTGGTCGCCCGTTCCCATGTGACACTCGATCTCCGCCACCGGGAAAGCACGACGACATGACGATCACATACGACCCGAAGCACCCGAAGTACCTCGACGAGGCCGACGTCCGCGAGGAACTCACGCGGGTGTACGACCTCTGCCACGGGTGCCGCCTGTGCTTCAAGTTCTGCACCTCCTTCCCGACCCTCTTCTCCTATGTCGACAAGCACGAGGACCAGGACGCCGGCCGGTTGACACCCGCCGAGCAGGACCAGGTCATCGACGAGTGCTTCCAGTGCAAGCTCTGCTACGTCAACTGCCCGTACATCCCCGAACTCCACGAATGGGCACTGGACTTCCCGCGTCTCATGCTGCGCGCGCAGGCCATGCGGCACGCAACCGGCCAGGTCACGCTGCGCAAGCGCGCGACCACCACGATCATGGGCCACACCGATGCCGTCGGCGCGATCGCCAGCGCTGCCGCACCGATCACCAACAAGGTCATGGGCGCCAAGCCGAACTCGATCGTGCGCAAGGCCGTTGCCGCCACCGCCGGCGTGTCGGCCGTGCGCTTACTCCCGCCGTACGCGAAGGAGCGTTTCAGCACCTGGTTCAAGAAGCGCGTGAAGCCCGTCATCGCGAAGAAGCAGGGCAGTGTCGCCGTCTTCCCCACGTGCCTGGTCGAGTACCAGCAGCCCGGCGTCGGCCGGGACCTCGTGCGCGTCTACGAGCGCAACGGGGTGGAGTGCTCGATGATCGACGGTGCGGGCTGCTGCGGTGCCCCGTACCTGCACAGCGGTGACGTCGACAGCTTCACCAAGGTCGCCGTCAAGCAGGTGAAGGCACTCGCCGCCGCCGTGCGCCAGGGCAAGGACATCGTCGTGCCCCAGCCGACGTGCGGTTACGTGCTGAAGAAGGACTACGTCGACTACGTCGGCGGACCGGATGCCGAACTCGTGGCCGCGCACACCTTCGACAGTTCCGAGTACCTCATCAACCTGCACAAGGCCGAGGGAACGGAACTCGACACCACGTTCGAGGGAACGGTGCCGGAGTCGATCTCGTACCACATCCCGTGCCACCTGAAGGCCCAGAACATCGGCCTGCGCAGCCGCGATCTCATGAAGTTGACCGGCGCCAAGATCAAGTTGATCGACCAGTGCTCCGGCATCGACGGCATGTGGGGCCTGAAGGCCGGCAACGAGCAGTACTCGGTGCCCATCGCCGAGAAGCTGGGCGAGAAGATCAAGGCCGCCGACTCGACTGTCGTCGCCGGTGACTGTCATCTCGCCAACACGGCCATCGACGAGCAGACGAATGCCGGAGCCGTGCACCCGCTGAACATCGTGGCGCGCGCCTACGGCATCCCCGAGAACGACTGACCAAACCCCCAACCCCCGGAGAAGAAATGAACACCGCAATGTCCGACCGCAAGCTGACTCTCGACGACATCTCAGACCTTCGTGCGTACGAACGCGAGCGTGAGCAGTTCCGCAACACCGTCATCGAGAAGCGCAGGCTTCGCCGTGTCGCCCTCGGCACGCTGATGTCGCTGTCGTTCGAGAACCGCGACACGATGCGCTACCAGATCCAGGAGATGATCCGCGTCGAGAAGACGATGACCGACGAGGGTGTCCTCGAGGAACTGAACGCCTACAACCCGATGATCCCCGAACCCGGCCAGCTGTGCGCCACGCTGTTCGTGGAGCTCACGTCGGAGGACCAGGTGCGCGAGTGGCTGCCGAAACTTGCCGGCCTCGAGCGCTCGGTCTCGCTCAGGCTCGCCGACGGCTCGAAGGTGACCGGGCGTATTGACGACCAGCACGCCGCCGGCCTCACCCGCGAGGACGTCACCGCGGCGGTGCACTACCTCACCTTTGACCTGACCACCGCCCAGGTGGCGGCGTTCGAGGCCGGTGACGTGATCGTGGAATGCGCCCTGCCCACCTATCTGGAGGCGGCCGCCCTGACCGTTGCCACAAAGGCAGAGCTTCTCCGGGACCTGCTCCCGTAGGGGTTCCGGCTCCCGGAGCCAGTTCGGGCCCGCCCGGATTGGCACAGTGTGACGGTCGACACATACCATTCCCCGTGGGGACGAAAGTCCCTACATCGAAGGGGGAGCGATGTCGATCGGAGTGGAACTCAGTTGGAGGCAACGGGGGGCCTGCAACGGCCTTGACCCCTCCATCTTCTTTCCCGATTCGGAAGAGGCCGCGGACGAGGCGAAGTCCATCTGTGCGATGTGCTCGGTCTGCATCTCCTGTCTCGAGCACGCACTTGCCTCCCGCGAGCGCGACGGGGTGTGGGGCGGCACGACCGAGAAGGAACGGCGCCGGATCATCCGCCAGAGGCGCCGCACGGCGTAATCATTCGTTCCCGCCGTCGTCGTGCGGGGATACTTGGTGAATGGCGCCCGAAGCAGACTTCATCGGTTGGTCCGCACTTCTCACGAAGCTGCTCGCCGGCGAGGACCTCGGTGCCGAAGTCGCCGGTTCGGCGATCTCGGAGATCCTGCGCGGTGACGCGACCCCATCGCAGTTGACCGCATTCATCGTCGCCCTGAAGGCAAAGGGCGAGACTGCCGGTGAACTCGAGGGAATGCTCCATGCGGTCCGCTCGGCCGGCAACAAGGTGCACCTCGACCCGTCCGTCGCGCAGCGTGCCATCGACATCGTCGGGACCGGCGGCGACAAGAGCTACTCGGTCAACGTGTCGACGATGTCCTCGCTCGTGGTCGCGGGTGCAGGCGTGCCCGTGTGCAAGCACGGCAACCGGGCGGCGTCATCGCAATGCGGTGCAGCCGACGTCCTGGAGGCCGCCGGTGTCGCCATCGAGCTTGACCCGCAGGGCGTGGAGGACTGCATCGAGAAGACGGGTTTCGGGTTCTGTCTCGCCGCGCGATTCCATCCCGCGTTCCGCTACACGGGTCCGTCGCGCCGCGAGATCGGCATCCCGACCGTGTTCAACCTTCTCGGGCCCATGGCGAACCCCGCACCCATCAGCAACATGCTCGTCGGTGTCGCTTTCCCGGCCGTGATGGACAGGATGGCAACCGCGCTCCAGTCGCGGGGTGTCACGAGCGCATGGGTGGTGCACGGTCACGGCGGTCTCGACGAGCTCGCCGTCAGCGGTCCGAACACAGTCTTTGCGTTGAAGGACGGCCAGGTGGAGAAGTTCGACCTCGACGCGAAGGACTACGGCATCGCCCGTTCCACCATCGACGACGTGAGGGGCGGTGACGCAGCCGAGAACCTGCGCATCATGCGCGCGATGCTCGAGGGGGCGAAGGGTCCGGTGCGTGACATCGTCATGTTCAACGCGGCAAGCGCGCTCTTCGTGGCCGGTCTCGTGAGCGACCTGAACGACGGTCTCGACCGCGCCGCCGCATCGGTCGACTCCGGTGCCGCCGCGGATGTCCTCGCCGCTGCCGTGAACGTCAGCCGTGAGAACGCCGAACGGATGGAGCGCCAGTGACGGCCGTGCGCGTGCCGGCGACCTCGGCGAACCTCGGTCCGGGCTTCGACGCACTCGGGATGGCGTTCTCCCTCTACTGCGACGTCGGTCTGGTGGGCGTCGACACGATGCCCGAGCGCGGCGCTCAGGCAGAGCCGACCCACCCCGCCCAGGTCGCGTTCGAACGTGCGGGCGGCAAGGGTTCGGTGTGGGTGCGCAACGAGATTCCGATGGGCCGCGGTCTCGGCTTCAGCGGTGCGGCGCGAATCGGCGGGATAGTCGCTGCCGAGATGCAGCAACAGGGTCACTCGTGGTCGGTTGCGACATCCAATGCACTGCGCATCGGCACGGAACTGGAAGGCCACGCCGACAACGTGGCGGCATCGTTGCTCGGGGGCATGGTGGCAACCACCGCGGACCGCGCGGTGCGGGTGCCCGTCAATCTCGACGTGGACTACGTGGTGTGGAGCCCGAACTTCACGACATCGACGAACGAGTCGCGCGGGAAGATCGGTTCGTCCATCGCGCTCGCCGACGCGGTCTTCAACATCGGCCACACCGCTCTCCTGGTCGCGGCGTTCGCCGCGGGCGACGCGAGCGTCCTTGCCGAGGCCGTGAAGGACCGCATCCACCAGGACATCAGGTTCGGCCTTGCACCGGCATGCAGTGATGCCTTCGACGCCGGCATGGCCGCAGGGGCCCTCTGTGCATGGCTCTCCGGGTCGGGCCCGACCGTTGCGTTCGTCTGTGCGAAAGGTGACGGCGCCAGGGTCGCGGGTTCGCTCCCCGCTGATGCCACGGCGAGGGTCGTGGACCTCGACCTGCAGGGCGCGAGAACCCTGTAACACCTCTTCGTCACAGTTCGGTCATGGCTATCGAACAACACAGCGCAGACAATGTCCCCGTCCTCATGATCTCGTGCGACACATGTGTCGCCATCAACACCGAAGCGTGCACCGACTGCATGATGAATTCGCTGTGCGACAACGACCAGGGTGCCGTCATCCTCAGCCTCCAGGACCTGCGCGAGGTGCGTCTGCTCGCAAAGGCCGGATTGGTGCCTACGCTTCGGCACCGTGCCGTCGGCTGAGCGAATCCCGAGAAACCCGCGCGAGGTGCGCCTCGATGCTCCTTCGGGGCAGCACTATCTCGACACCCTGACCGGAATCGCCACCGCTGCCGGCCTCGACCGGATCGGTGTCGCGCCCGCAGCCCCGCTCCTGCGCACGCGTGCCGAGATGGCACGTCGACAGGCCGCGGGTCTCGTGAACGACATGAAGTTCACGTACCTCAAGCCGGAACGGTCCACCGACCCATCCGCACTAGTTCCCGATGCGCGAACGGTGATCGTGGGTGCGCGGTCCTACGACATCGCCCCCACCGACACCGTGGTTGACGGCGTCCGTGCCCAGGTGGCCCGTTATGCGTGGGTCGACCACTATGCGGAGCTGAAGACGTCGCTGAAGGCGGTCGCAGGCCGTTTGCGTCGCGATGGTCACCGCGCCGTCGTGTTCGCCGACGACAACTCCATCGTCGACCGCGAGGTCGCATGGCTCGCCGGCATCGGGTGGTACGGGAAGAACGCGAACATCCTGGTGCCAGGTGCGGGCAGCTTCTTCGTGTTGGGTTGCATCGTCACCACTGCCGACCTGCCGTTGGCGATGCCGGTCGAGGACAACTGTGGTTCCTGCACCCGATGCATCCCCGCATGTCCCACCGGGGCCATTCCCGAACCGGGTGTGATCGATGCGAACAAGTGCCTGTCCTGGCTGCTGCAGAAACCAGGGGTGTTCCCGCGGGAGCATCGCGAAGCGCTGCACGACCGGATCTACGGGTGCGATGACTGCCAGACCGCATGCCCCTTCGTGCGCCGGCAGTCGCCGCGCCGCACGGACACGCCGACTGAGTCGACGGTCGACGTTCTCGAGTTGTGGGGGATGGATGACACCCGACTCATGGAGCGGTGCGACCGGTGGTACGTCCACGACCGTGACCCGCTGTGGGTGAGACGGAACCTCATGGTGATCCTCGGCAACATCGGCAACCCGGGCAACCGCGAGGTTGTTGCCGCAGTCAGTGAGGGAGTCGCCCATCCGCACCCGGTCATCCGCGCGCACGCGGTGTGGACGGCGGCGCGCCTCGGTCTCGACCACCTCGTGCCGACAGATGACACAGACCCCATGGTCGCAGCGGAGATCGCGCATCTGCCAGCCTTGCGTGGGTCCCTATGAAACATCTTCTCGTCACGAACGACTACCCACCGAAGATCGGTGGCATCCAGTCGCTCCTGTGGGAATGGTGGCGCAGGCTTCCCTCCGATTCCTTTGCGGTGCTCACCAGCCCCTACGAGGGGGCAGCCGAATTCGATGCCGCCCAGCCGTACCGCATCGAGAGGACACGAGAGCCTGTGCTGCTGCCGCACCCCTTGATGGTCAAGCGGATCAACGACATGGCAACCGATTTCGGCGCCGACTTCGTGGTGCTCGATCCTGCGTTGCCCCTGGGTCTCGTGGGTCCCGCCCTGAAGCTCCCGTACATGGTGGTGCTTCACGGCGCGGAGGTCACCGTCCCCGGTCGGCTGCCGGGATCGAAGCAGGTTCTCGGTCATGTCCTGCGTGGTGCGCGGCACGTGATTGCCGCGGGCGGCTATCCCGCACGCGAGGGGGAGCACGCAGCCGGCCGTGCGTTGCCCACCACGGTCGTGCCCCCGGGTGTCGACACGAAGAGGTTCGTGCCCGTCGACGACGCCTCGCGCGCGTCGGTGCGCTCGAGGTTCGGGATCGCACCCGACGACGAGGTTGTTCTCGGTGTGAGCCGACTCGTGACGCGCAAGGGGTACGACACCGTCATCCGCGCCGTCGCTCAACTCGCACCGCACAGGCCGAAGCTGCGGCTCGTCATCGGAAGCACGGGGCGCGATGAGCAACGTCTTCGGTCGATCGCTGCAGAGACGAACGCCCCCGTCACCTTCCTCGGTCGGGTTGCCCACGACGACCTGCCGCTTCTGTACGGGTGTGCCGACGTGTTCGCCATGATGTGCCGCAACAGGTGGGGCGGTCTCGAGCAGGAGGGTTTCGGCATCGTGTTCGTGGAGGCTGCCGCGTGCGGCACTCCCCAGATCGCGGGGGACAGCGGAGGATCGGCAGAGGCCGTGGTGGACGGGGAAACGGGGTTCGTCATGGCGAATCCCTCGGATTCGTCGGCCCTCGCAGCGAGAATCGCGCAGATTCTCGACAACGAACCGCTGCGCCGCCGCATGGGAACTGCGTCCCGGGGCCGTGCGGTGGCGGAGTTCGACTACGACGTGCTGGCGCGCCGTTTGGGCGGTGTGCTCGGGGTGGACCACCATGAGTGACGTGCAGAAGAACCCGGACCCGGTGACGGCAGGTCGGGTCGTGGTCCGCGCGAACATCGCATTGACCGCGGTTTTCATGGCAACGTCACTCGTCGCGGCCGTGAGCTTCCGGCAACCGTGGAAGTCCGTGTCGGTGGTCGTCGACCTCGTGTGTTTCGCAATCGGCATCTTCGCGTTCCTGTGGGGGTACTGGAACGCAGTGCAGCGGAGCAGGGAAGAGGACATCGGCGTGGCGGCCCTCTTCTTCCTGATGGACGGCATCGCGCCACGCTCGGTGTCGCTGAGGATGAATGCCCTTCTCGCGACACAGTTGGTGTGGGCGATCGGCACCGCACTGTCCCGGGGTTCCACCAACGGCAAGCCGGGCAGCACCCTCGCGTTCGGGGTGCTCGTGCCCATGATGGGACTCGGGTTGAACGGCCTGTGGGGCGCCTTCCACGGAACATTTGCACCCCGCCGGACGGGGAAACGGGGAACGGTGTCGCAATCGGGTGACGGGAACGGGCAAGATTGAGACATGAGTGACCGCGCCGCACAGACGACGTTGATCAATGCCCCGTTGCAGAAGTGCCTCGATGTCGCCTCCGATTTCGAGCGTTACCCCGACTGGGCAAAGGACGTCAAGGAAGCCGTCGTGCGCGGCCGCGACGGGGAGGGCCGGGTCGAACTGGTCGAGTTCCGTGCGTCCGCCCTCGGTCGCAGCACCCGGTACACGCTGAAGTACGACTACTCCGAGTACCCGAACCGCCTGTCCTGGCATCTCGTGGACGGGGACATCATGCGGTCCATCGACGGTGCGTACTCGTTCGTGGAGGTCGACGGCGGCACGCAGGTGTTCTACGAGATCGAGATCGAACTCGTCATCCCGCTCCCCGGCTTCGTCAAGCGCCGCGCCGAACAGCGCATCCTCGACACCGTCAAGGAACTGAAGGCCCGCGCGGAGTCATGACCGCCGTCGGTATCGACGTCGGCGGCACCAAGTGTCACGGCGTCGTCGTGAACGAGGAAGGCGATGTCATCTCCGAACTGCGGTACCCCACGCCGCACGCGAGCGAGCTGATCTCGCTCCTCGGCAGCATGTTCCACGAACTCGGTGGGGGCTCTGCCCTGGGAATCGGCGTCCCCGGTTTGATCGACGCCGGCGGGATCATCAATGCATCACCGAACCTGCGCGGGGCCCACAACATCACGGTCGGCCCCTCGTTGCGATCGTCGCTCGGGATTCCGGTGCATGTCGAGAACGACGCGACGGCCGCCGCATACGCCGAGTGGCGCGTCGGTGCGGCCAAGGGTGCACGTGACGCCCTCATCGTGACGCTCGGGACGGGCATCGGCGGCGGGCTCGTGGTCGGTGGCGCACTGCAACGAGGCGCAAACGGGTTCGCCGGGGAGATCGGGCACATGGTGATCGAGGCGAACGGTCTCGAGTGCGTGTGCGGCCAGCGCGGTTGCTGGGAGAGGTACGCGTCGGGTTCCGCGCTCCGCACGTTGAGCGGCGGGATGTCGGGTGAGGAGGTCATCTCGCGCGCCCGCAACAACGAGCCCGGCGCCGTCGCCGTCATCGACGAGTTCGCGCGCTGGTTCGCCATCGGTGTCGCCAGCCTCACGAACGTGCTCGACCCGTCTGTGGTGGTGGTGGGCGGCGGGGTCATCGAGGCCTGGGAGGTCCTGCACCCGGCGTTCGTGAAATGGATGAACGAGGTTCTGTACTCGCCCGAGCACCGCCCGCACCCGCAGTTGAAGCCCGCGGAACTCGGTTCGCGCGCCGGCGCCATCGGCAGCGCCCTGCTGGCGATCGCCTAGTCGGCGTCGGACGCCCAGCGCAGCGACCGTTCCACAGCTCGCCTCCACGTGGCGTGGCGTCCGCTGGGCGAGTTCGGCTCGAACCTGGCGTCCAGCTTCCACATGCGGCCGACCTCATCGAGCGACGACCACACGCCTTCGGCCAGACCCGCGAGGTACGCGGCGCCGAGAGCGGTGGTCTCGTGGTCGGTCGGCCGGAGAACGGGAACACCGAGTTCGTCGGCCTGGTGCTGGAGCATCGCGTCCATCACGGACGCACCACCGTCGACGCGCAACTCGGCGAGTTTCACCCCGCCGGCCGATGTCATCGCATCGATCGCGTCGCGGGTCTGGAACACCATCGACTCCACCACGGCCCGCGCGATGTGCGCCCTCGTGGTGCCGCGGGTGATCCCGACGATCGTGCCGCGCGCGTACGGATCCCACCACGGGCTCCCGAGACCGGTGAACGCCGGCACCACGTACACGCCGTCGGTGTCGGGCACTGACGCGGCAAGTGGGCCGATCTCGGACGAATCGGAGATGATGCCGAGACCGTCACGCAGCCACTGCACCGCCGCGCCCGTGACGAAGATCGAACCCTCCAGTGCGTACGTCGGTCCCTTGCCGAGATCCCACGCGACGGTGGTCAACATGCCGTCCGTGGGCGGGGGGCACTTGCTGCCGACGTTCAACAGGACGAAGCTGCCGGTGCCGTAGGTGTTCTTGGCCATCCCGCGCAGCGTGCACGCCTGCCCGAACAGCGCGGCCTGCTGGTCGCCGGCGATGCCCGAGATCGGTGTGCCGTCCGCGATGCCGGGAACCCCCGACGTGACGCCGAACCTGCCGCTCGACGGTCGCACCTCGGGCAGGCACCTCATCGGCACGCCGATGAGGTTGCACATGTCGTTGCTCCACTTCATCGCACCGATGTCGAAGAGCATCGTGCGGCTGGCGTTCGATGCATCGGTGGCGAAGTCGGCCCCGGCGGTGAGGTTCCACACCAACCATGCATCGATGGTGCCGATTGCCAGGTGCTCCTCCGGCGGCATCTCGTTGTTCTGGATCAGCCACGCTGCCTTCGTGCCGGAGAAGTAGGGGTCGAGAACGAGCCCGGTCGTGCGCCGCACGAGCGGCAGGTAGCTCTCCAGTTCGGTGCAGCGCTCCGCGGTGCGACGGTCCTGCCACACGATCGCATTCGCGAGCGGCCTGCCCGACCTCTTGTCCCACGCGACCACCGTCTCGCGCTGGTTCGTGATGCCGATCGCCGACACGGAATCACCGACACGGCCCGCGACATCGGTGAGCGTGGCGACGACCGCATCCCAGATCTCGGATGCATCGTGTTCCACCCAGCCCGGCCTCGGGAAGTGCTGAGTGAACTCCCGGTAAGACGAGATGGAGGGTCGGCCGTCGTCGTACACGGCACGGGTGCGGACGCCGGTTGTCCCGGCGTCGATGGCGAGCACTGCGGTCACGATGACTCCTTTGATGCGCGTGCGAACAGATCGATGATGCCGCCGTGGATGGCGGGGGACGACGCAATCACCTCTGCGGGGACAACCGGCCCGCCCGCGAAATCGGAGACCGTGCACCCCGCCTCCGTTGCCACGAGCTGGGCGGCCATGATGTCCCACGAATTGAGTCCACCCTCGACGTAGGCATCGAGCCGGCCGCACGCGACGAAGCAGATGTCCACGGACGCAGCGCCGAGCCGGCGCAGGTCCCTGATGTTCCCCACCATGGACGCCACGGTGCGGCCGTGGCGGCTGCGCGCCGCCGGGTCGTAGGAGAACCCCGTGGCCACGAGCGCGTCGCTCACTGACGTGACGTCGCGCGGCGCAATGGGCGTTCCGTTGCGGTAGGAGCCACCACCGCGGGAGGCCGTGAACATCTCGTCCAGAACCGGGACGTAGACCGCACCGACCAGAGGGCCGTCGGCATCGCGCACGCCGATCGACACCGACCAGTTCGGTTGGTCGAAGACGAAGTTCGTGGTGCCGTCGATCGGGTCGATGTGCCATTCGATGCCGGTTGACCCGGGTTTGTTGGCCCCTTCCTCGCCGACGATCGCATCGTGGGGACGGGCCGAGGAGATTCCGTCCACGATCAATTTCTCGCACAACTTGTCGTACTTCGTGACCATGTCCGTCGGTGACGATTTTGTGGACGTGCCGAGGTCACCGGAACGTCTCCCCTTGAGTGCGATGACGCCGGCCTCGCGCGCCAGCCGTTCCGCAATCCCCAACAGTTCGTTCAACGACGGTCCTCGATCTCGCGCCACTCACCGAGTGCGCGCAGCACGAGCACTGCGACGATGGCAGAACCCCCGGCGAACATGACGGATCCGAGGAGCACGCCGAGCCCGAGCGGGACCCCGCACGACCCCTCGCACTGCACGTCGACGAGCGCGTACCCGATGAGGCCACCCGCAAGGCCCGTCAGCAGGATCGCGACGAAGGCGAGCGCGCGTGCGGTTCCCGATGGGAGGGCGGAGAGGGGGGAGTCCGGAGTCGTCACGTCCTCATCGTAGGCGTGGCATCGCGGTGCTGAACTAGCGTCCTGTTCGTTGTGACCTCCGTGCGCTCGATTCTCCACGTCGACATGGATGCGTTCTATGTGTCGGTCGAACTTCTGCGTCATCCCGAGCTGCGCGGGAAGCCGGTCGTGGTGGGCGGGGGCGCGGCAAGGGGGGTCGTGGCCGCTGCCTCCTACGAAGCGCGGCGTTACGGGGTCCATTCCGCCATGTCCTCGAGCAGGGCCAGGTCGCTGTGTCCTGATGCGGTGTTCATTGCGCCCGACATGGCGCACTACCTGGAGGTCAGCGCACGTCTGCACGACATCTTCTGCTCGTTCACCCCGCTCGTGGAGCAGATCTCCGTCGACGAGGCATTCATGGACGTCAGCGGGGCGGGCAAGTTGCTCGGTGACCCCGAGCGGATCGCACGGTCACTGCGCGGGGCGGTGCTCGAGCAGGAACATCTCACGTGCAGTGTGGGGATCGCGCCGAACAAGTTCATCGCCAAGCTCGCGTCGGAACAGGCAAAGCCCCGTGCGTCCGCGTCAGGCATCGATCCCGGCCTCCAGGTGTTCCGCGTCGAGGCGGGCCGCGAGATCGAGTTCCTCCACACCCTGCCCGTGTCATCACTCTGGGGTGTCGGCCCCGCGACGCAACAAAAACTCGCCGACCTGGGGGTGCGCACGATCGAGCAACTGGCTGCGCTCGACGTTGCGCTTCTGAGACGGATCGTCGGGGACGCGCACGGGGAGCATCTCCACCGTCTCGCGCACGGCCTCGACGACCGCGATGTCGAACCGGAAAGGATCGCAAAATCCATCGGTCACGAGGAGACCTTCTCCCGCGACCTCGTCACGTTCGAGGAGATGCGCGAGCAACTGGTGCGGCTCTGTGACGCTGTGGCCAGACGCACGCGCACAGCGGGTGTTGCTGCAGGCACGGTCCTGCTCAAGGTGAAGTTCTCCACCTTCGAGTCGATCACCAGGTCGGTCACACCGCCGGTGCCCATCACGTCCGGCCCGGCGATGGTCGCGGCGCTCGAGCCGTTGCTGGCCGACATCGAGCCGCGCCAGGGGGTCCGCCTGCTGGGTGTCCATGCCCAGAAGCTGTCGGTCGGTGGCCAGGCCGTGCCTCGTCTCTTCGAGGACGAGGCGGACGCGGTCGAATCCCTGGAACGGGAATGGTCGGAAGCCAGTCGGGCCGTGGATTCCATCATCGACAAGTTCGGCAAGGGCGCGATCGGGCCCGCGAGTGTCATGGGACAACGGTCCAGGCCGGGGGAGACCCCGTTCGGGCCCGAGGAGGACACGACACCCGAATAGCGGTCGCTGCATTGCGGAAGGCGCGAACGGGTGCGAGAATCGTCCCGTGCCGCTGTCAGACGACGAACAACGAATCCTGCGGGAGATCGAAGCCAACCTGAAGACCGACGAGCGTTTCGCCCAGAAGGTCTCGTCCGGTGGGCTGTACCTCCATGCCGCACGCACCGTGAAGCGTGCCGCACTCGGGTTGGTCGCGTCGCTCGTTGCCATGGTGTTCGCACTGCAGGTGCACTACCTGCTCGCCTTCGTGGTGTTCGTCGGCATGCTGGGTCTCGTCATGGTGATCGAACGCCAGCTGCGTCTCATGGGCCGCGCCGGCGTCCAGGACCTCACCCAGTCGATCCGTCGCCCGAGAGTCACCGTGCAGCGACGTCCCCGCCAAGACGGCGAGTAACCGCAGCGTGCGGGACTAACTTTGCCGTCCATGGCACACCGGCCCCGTCTCGTCACTGCATCTCTCGTCGGCGCCGTTGTGGTTCGTCCTTCGCTGTGGGCCACTGCGGTCACGCAGGTCTTCCGCCTGGCGCCGAGGGGTTGGTGGCGCCGGCCGCCGTTCCTCCCGCTGCCCCCGGCCGACTACATGGAGTTCCGCCTGGTCACGCAGTACGGGGGCAGGTTTCTCGCGTCCGGGGAGAGCATCGACAGTGCCGATGTGGTGGACTATCTGACGTGGTGCAAGAACTGGAACCGACGCGGATGAACCCGCAACCCGGCGAGCAGTTGGCGTACGCCTGCGCCATGACCACGGCCAGTACCAGAGTCGGCCGGAGATAACCATGCGGAGCGCGCTCGTACTCAATGCAACGTACGAACCGCTCAGCGTTGTGTCGGCGAGACGGGCGATCTGCCTCGTGTTGTGCGACAAGGCAGACATCGTCGAGGACGACGGTTCGACCGTGAACTCCGAGCGTCTGTCGGTCGCGGCGCCGTTGGTGATCCGTCTCCGTTACGTCGTGAAGGTGCCGTACAACCGCAACACGGCGATGTCGCGGCGTGCGGTGTTCGCACGTGACAACCACCGCTGCGGCTACTGCGGCGGCCATGCGGACTCGATCGACCACGTGATGCCCAGGTCCCGCGGCGGCAAGAACGTGTGGGAGAACGTCATCGCGGCATGCAGGCCGTGCAACCTGCGCAAGCGCGACCGCACACCCGAGGAAGCGGGAATGCGCCTGGTCGACAAGCCCCGCGCACCGCGGGAACTGTCGTGGATCGTCTTTGCCGTGCCCCGCGTGCCGGAGGAATGGAAGCCCTACCTGGCACAGGCCAGCTAACGGCTTTGCGCCGGGACTGCCCACCAGCAACAGTGGGGCACATGGGCGAATGGAATGTCGAGAACTGGCGGGGGACCGCGGCCGGTTTCCACGAGTTCGTCCCGTCGTCTCGGCGTGCCGTGTGGGTGGTGGAACTCACCGAACCGGCGCTCGTGCTCGGCTCCACTCAGTCGACCGACAGCATCGACGCATCCGCGGCGTCACGGCTCGGATTCGCCGTGGCCCGGCGGCACAGCGGTGGCGGTGCCGTGTGGCTGCACCCCACCCAGTCCGTGTGGGTGGACGTCACGATCCCGCGCGACGACTCCCTGTGGGTGGACGACGTCCCATCGAGCATGGGCTGGCTCGGGGCTGCCATCGTCGGTGCGCTGAACGGCGTGCAGGAGGCCGAAGTGCACCGTGGCGCCTACGAGCCGACCAAACTGGCCAGAACCGTGTGCTTCGGCGGGCTCGCCCCGGGTGAGGTGGTGGCCAGTGGGGGAAAGCTCGTGGGGATCAGCCAACGCCGGACCCGTGATGGTGCGCGGTTCCAGTGCGTCGCGTACACGACATGGACCACCGAACCGTGGGTCGAGGCCATCGCTGATGACGCGATTCGCGAGAGTGCCAGTGCCCTTGATGTGGCCGAATTGGCAATGAACACTGACCAATTCGTTGGTCGGCTGCTGAATTCGTTGCCCCACTGACGCCGGCGTTCACCATCCGGGCTGTCTGTCCACGCCCGACGATCTGCTCACCCCGGGTCTTTTTCGTTGCCCCCTGAGGGGAGACCGTGGGGTGTGGTGGGGGGTGTGGTGGAGAAAAGTGGGGAATGGTGGTTGACAGTGGGGACTAGTGGGGATAATGTCCTTACCACTGACGGGGCGACGGTCGTCCCGGCAGGGGAGGCGGAGAAGTGTTCGTTGGAGCGCATGAGCGACAGCTCGACCCAAAGGGTCGCGTGGCGTTGCCTGCTCCGTACCGGCCCCGTCTGGAGCCGCGTTGCTACCTCGCCTTCGGTCGTGACAAGTGTGTTGACGTCCTGACCGCCGAGGCATTCGAGGCGCTGGCCAACGAGATCCTCGGGAAGGTCAGCCGTGGCGAGGTCGACCGCAACGAGATGCGCGCGCTCGCATCGAACACGGTCGAGGTCGGCGTCGATGCGCAGGGTCGCGTCAACATCGAGGAGAAGTTCCGCGAGTACGCGGGCCTCGACCTCAACTCGAAGATCGTGGTCACCGGAGCTTTCGACAGGGTCGAGATCTGGAACCCCGAGCGCCAGGGCCGCATCGCGGCCGAGGGCACAGAAAAGATCGCTGGAGCGAACGCGTGATTCACCATGCAGTTCTCTCCCGCTCAACCAACCGAGGACCTGCGGTCTTCGGCAGTCTCCCGGACGACACGGTGGTCAGCTCCAACTCCGCCCGCTGTCATCGCGCCTGC
>Ga0075472_10000490_pt1 | contig 16328 bp, 22 predicted proteins | sample DEB19_08_DNA_3_FD_77014 | JGI IMG/M metagenome (GOLD analysis project Ga0075472, IMG submission 77014) | Aqueous microbial communities from the Delaware River and Bay under freshwater to marine salinity gradient to study organic matter... | ecosystem: Environmental > Aquatic > Marine > Coastal ...
CCCATGTCGGCGATCATGCGATCAACGACTGAGTGCTGCTCGTCATCGAAGAAGTTCTTCGAGATGTCTACTGACTTAGAGTAGTTGACTACGTTGGAAGTTACCTGATTTCCCACCTTCATCTGACCAGCCGGAACGTCCTGCTGCTCATTGCGGGTGTCAAAGTAACCTACGCCCTGGAACTGCTCAGTGATGACTGCTGCGCGGTCGATAGTGTCTTGGCGAAAAGCCACACCATCGGTAGCGCGAGCCAAACCGGCTGCACCAGTGTAGTCAAACTCCTGGTAGAACACTTTGTCCAACGCAGTTTTGACTGTATTGGCTGCAAGTCCTCCATTCATAGAGTTTGAGAGTTAGAGGGATTAAGCAAGGTCTTGGTCACCCAAGTACGTTGCGCCCGAGCGAATAATGAAGTCTACCGTGTCGTTGTCCGTATCAACGCCGACGATGCAGAAGGCATTTGTGAGCGTATCTCCAGCGTCTTCGTTGATAGTCCAGTTACCCGCGTCAGTAGTAGCGCTGATATCAAGGTCAACGCGGTCACCAACGATTGTTGCTGCTACGTTAGCTCCTGTATGAGCGTATGCGCGGTAAATGATGCCCGGAAGGGGCATGTAAACGTCGATTACACCGTCAGCCGAAGCCGTTGCGGTGCTGTCGTTTGCGGCGAGACCGAGCATTGCTGTGTCAGTGCCGATGGTGTGGTCACCAGTAACACAAGCGATGACATACGGAGATCCGTTTGCCTTCCACTTGAGAAGCATCCCTGCGCCCATGATGCCGACTGCGACGTTAGCCTCAGTCTGGAAGCGGACGGTTGGAATGTTTGTGTGACCACCCTGGTCTACGATCCAAATTCTTTTTCCTCGTGCCATAGAGTGTTCTGAGCTTTTAAGGTCAGAACACGACTACGTTAGGATCTCGATTTCACGATTTCTTCGGGAGAGAGGCCGTAGCGCTGTGCAATCGCTTTCTCTTGAGGGGTCAGTTCAATCGGCGGTGTAGCCGGTGCTTTCTGTCCACCTGATGAGGGCGTTGATGCTGCTTGTGGCTTTTGGGCGATGCGAGTAAGCGCATTGATCGTGGTCTCTACCTTGTTCGCGTTAGCGAGGGCGCGAGCACGCTTGATGTCTTCTTCGTCATTGCCGGTCCGAACAATCGAGTTGTTGAGGTGGAACTTGATGAGCGCGGCTTCTTCCGGGGAAGAGGCGCGGCCGTCCACCTTCTGTTCGAGCGTGATAGAGCGCAATTCTTCCCGCACAACGCTCCGAATATCGGGTGTGTCCTCTAAGTCAGCGTCTACAGTTTCCTGCTTCTTCTGCTTCTTGAGGGAGACAATCGTGTGCTGGGCTTTGTCTAGCTCTGCCTTTGCTCGTTCGAGTTCTGCCTTGTAGTCAATGTCCTGCGAGGCAGTCTCGGTGCTCTGGGTCTCAGATGCAGCCGGGGCTGTCTCTTGAGACGTTTCCTCTGAAGCTGAGGTGGTGTCTTGGTCCTTGTGGTCTACTTCAGTCATGTAACGCAGTTATGGCCTGCGCTGCCGTTTAACGCTGTGTCGGGGCGCTCCGCGAGGTAAGAAGCTCGGCGGGAGCGACGACCACGACGCCCCCATCGAACTTCCTATCTCGATAGTTCTTGTAGTTTCTCGTTGATAATCCGCACAGTCTCTAGCATCGCCTTTGGTGCTACCAAGTCGTATGCGTCTGAGGATTTGTAGTAAATCCTGACATTGGCTTGGTATTTCACCTCGGCTTCAAGGGCTTTCCAAATGATGCTGTCCTTGAAGGCGGAGGCATCGTTTTGAAGGGATTGTTTCTCTGCATCATCGAGCTTGCGCCCCTTGATCCAGTAGTTCCCCCATTCATCACGCCGCAGAATGTCTTCGGCAGTAACGAAGTTGAAGAGGTTGTGGGTTATCCACGTTATGAACTTCTTTTGTAAAAGAGCTTTCATAGTGGTCGTATGAGTGGTCGTTATTTCTTCCGCTTAGCTGCAACGGTTTTCTTGGCTGTCTCGACTACCTTAGCGGCAGTCTCCTTGTCAGCTCCCGCTACTGAGGACACATCATCAGCGACAAGACCGCCAATAGCCTTGTAGACGAAGACAACGAGTTCTTCACCTGTGAGCTTTTGGGCCGTTCCTTGTGCAAATGCTTTAGCTTCCGCTGAGTTCTTAGCCTGCAATGCTGGTCGTTCAACGACGAGCTTTGCGCGGTTCAACTTCTCAGGGTTCATGCAATTTTCGATCATAGCAATAGGTTATTGGCTAGTAATGTTCGACGCTAGTTTTTCACCTCCTCCTGCGCCGCCCATAAGGGCTGCGAGAGAGTTACCGCCAGACATTTGCTGGACGAGAGGTGATGAGGTTGGTTGCCCCGGCATCATGGGCGGCATGGCTGGTTTCTTCGGAAGGTACTTGTCTACGTTCCCCTTGGCGTATGGCTCAAGGAGGAAGTCGCGCGTGATGGCGTTGAGGGCTTCTGGGTCTTGCTGGATGAGCGGGTTCATGAGCATGCGGTCATAGCCTTCGAGCTTCATGGCCTTCTCGAACATATCTGATCGAGGCGGTAGGCTGTCAGCTTCTACGATCACGGAGAACTGGACTGAGCTGAACTTCTCAGGATTGACCTTGTAGATGCGAACGTCGCTGTCGTAGCCGCCTTCCTCGTCCATCATCTTGAAGCTCTCTTCGAGGCTTTCTTCCTCGGTCATTGCGCGTCCGGCGTATTCGTCGGTGAGCACAACCTTCTTAGTTACTGTCTTGCCGCCGTCGTCTTGGTTAGGGACAAGGAAGTTGCGGTACTTCACCTTCTGCTCCTTGCTCATAAGCTCTTCGAGTTCGCCTGTGGTCTGGTGCTGGATGATGCAGTCGATGACGAGCATGCCGAAGTCTTCCACGAAGCGGGCAAACATGCGGCCAAAGAGGCCAAGCTGCGTACGGGCGTTCTGCTCCATGCGGGAGATTTCAAAGGCAGTCTGAGAGCCAGGCGTTGAGACACCCTGAGAGGCTTTGTCTTGCGTGCTCTCGGCCCCTGACTGTTCGAGAGAGGCTAGGAGGTTGAAGCCAGCGTTGAGGTCGCTTTGAACGTCTACCGGGACGATGTTTGCATCAGTGGCATTGGTTACTCGTCCAGGGAATATGACGCTCTCGTTGATCTTGGTGCGGCCCTGGTTGATGATTGGCTTGATGATTGAGAGGAATGTACCGTCTACGACCAAGCGCCAGATGCGATCGGTGAGGGTCTGGTCTGGTCCGAGTTTGAACGCTGCCGATTTGTAGTAGAAGAAGCGCTTTTCATCGATTGGCTCAAAGCCGGTCTTTGCGTAGGGGTAGACAGGCATGGAGCGCACCTTCTTGCCCTGTCGTACCAAGCGGCGGTGACTGAAAAGATTGGCTTTAACGCTGGATTTTCCGACATAGATGCCGTTTACAAACGGTACTTCCATGTCATCGGTGCGGTTGTAGTAGATGATCTCCTCTACAAGCGTCGGGTTCTCGGTGTCGTGGTTCTCATAGAAGCCGTCAAGCTCCTCTGAGTAGAAGATTTTGATGCCGGGGCGAACGTGCTTGAAGTTGTCATGTGAGCCGTAGCGAGCCTTGGCCTCTGAGAAGTCGATGGTGCGGCGGCGAATGAGGAAGCGCTGGCGCTGTATCTCGTGCTCGTAGACGTTTGCTATCAACAGCTCCTCACAAGGAACGATGTGCATGTTGATGCCTGATACGAGGTCATCTACCGCTTCTTCTACTTCGATTTCACCGTTAGCCAGCTTGGTTCGGACGGTCTGCAATGCCTCAACGTATTCAACATGGACGATGAGAGCCGGGTTGGTGAGGGCGGCGATGATGGCAAAGATGAGGTTGTAGGAGTAGTTCTGCTTTCTCAGGTTGTGCTCGATCATGAGGCGCATGACTTCTGCCATGTCCTTGTCTTCCTCGTCGTTCTCGTTCTGCGCCTTGGGAGCAGGGTAGAGAAGCGACGAGAGCATGTGAGCCGCAATCGAGATGAGCTTGTTGCGGGTGAGTGGTCGGATACCAGTCCAGCGCCACTTTTCATCGGGATTTACAAACGGGGCGTCTTGGTAGATGCCAAAGGCTTTTTGGTCGAGGCTCTGGCGATCAATAATCGTCTTGTCGTTGAACTCAGCGTAGGGGCGGGTCTGTATCTGAAGGCCAGTGGTGTAGTCCTCGCGCACTTGTGCGGTCAGTTTCTTCACCTCTTCTGAGGGTAAATAGAGCGAGGGCGGCTGGAGTGCTTCACCTCTGTCGTTTCGTAAGACTGATCCAATCATGAGTTAGTGTTGGTCGTTGCTGTAATTATACAGCATAAACGCTGAAATTGTTGTCAAGACCAGACCGGAGTGAAGCTTGATGAGGTTGTGTGGACGTTAGAAACCTCGGTCACTCCCCAATAACGTACAGCATCAGCGGCGTGTGAGGTGTAATCGTGGTAGGGCTTGTTCTTAAACTCGCCCCTATCGTCGTCCCATTCTTTTCTATAGAGTGAGAGTTTGTCTATGAGGTCGGCGCATTTGGTTTGGTCTATCCAGAGGGTATTGAAACGAGCACGGACAGCGTTAATACCATCTTCAACGGAGAGCTTTGGAGAGATTTGAAAGTTGATGCCGAGCATCTGCGCCATTTCAAGGCGTGATTTACCACTACCCAGCTCTTTTACCTCGATATCATGAGGGGCAAAGTGATTGCCGTAGATATAGCCAAGCATGCGGGCTTTGTCTTGGAGCACCTGTGCATAGTGAGCCAGTCCCTCTCCTGAGGCTTCGTAGTAGTCAATGAAGCGCCACTCGTTATAGGCAAGCTGCGCGAATACGATTGCGGTAGCATCGCCGATGCCTAAGTCCCACCAAGTGTGTACTTGGAGCATGCGGTCGTGAGGCACGTTGCTAATACGTCCCTCTGTCCTAGCTTGGCTTATTTCCTTGCTGTAATAGGCACCCTTGATTGCTGCATCGAATGAGCACTCCCATTCCTGGTTGTACTCGTCTTCGGTCATTATCTTGCGAGCATCGTCTAGTTCTTCTTGCGAGATAATGCCGCTCTCTGATGCTTTGAGGAGGAGCGCGAGCCACGCTTCGTCATTCTCCGCTTGTTTGTAGAGATGGTAGAAGTCGTTTTTCCCCTTAGGTGTCCCAATCCAGATAGCGTAGCCACTATGGTCAGCGAGTGCTGGTCTAATGATCTCAGTAAAGATATTTGAAGGTTGTTGCGAATATTCGTCAAAGACGACCCCCCATAGCCCAATTCCTCGTAGACTGTCTGGATTGTCTGCGCCATAGAGCGTAAGGCGCGATCCGTTAGGGTATCTGACTGTGAGTTCGACTTCGTTAAATTGGACACCGGGGATCGGTCGCGCGTAGTTCTTGATAAGCTCCCACGCGATGTTCTTGGCTTGTTTGTACGTCGGGGCGATGTAGGCATAGCGAGAATTGTTTACTTTTAATGCGTCACGTTGAAGGTGATTAAGTGCGGCAGTGGTTTTACCTGCACGCCTATGACAGACAATGACAATCCAGCGCTTCGTGCTTTCGTGGAATGTTTGCGCCCATCTACGCGGCGCATATGGTATGACTATTGTTCTGGGTTGCTCCATGCAATAACAAAGCCGGAGCCGGGCGGCAGCAAACTCTCTTTCTTTTTGCGGCCCTTGAGTTCGAGAAAGGTCTCCCAGTATTTGCGGCGCACCTCAAAGTCTGGCACTACCTTATCCGGCTCGGTAAGGCTCGAAGATACTTTGAAAGCAGCTAATCCTTCCCGGCCTACTTTCTGAAGTTCGGCTTCTAGTTCAGGGTCGTTCAAAAACTCTTCCCACGCCTTGCTCTCAGTGAGATTGATAGGGTTTTTGGCTGTAGCGGGGGAGTAGCCAGCTTCGAGCATTGCGCGGCTAACATTTCCACGGTTTTCCAAGACCTTAGCTATGGCTTTCTTTTGTTTTATGGTTGCCATAATCGCTTTTAGTTAAGCCAATTTTTCCATTTGCCACCTGCATCGCAATCTTGATCTTGTCCTTGCCTTTGAGGGGGGATTGTTTGCCGAGGAGATAGCCGAGCTGGTGTGTGGTTTTAGTCTCTGACATATCTGCGTGGACCAAGTTCGACACCAAAGTTGGTAGTGAATGAGTTTCGGACAAAATCTACGTTACTTGGAAAGATGCGATAGTCTGATTTGCGCGGGCGGCCCACCCCACGATATTTGTTGCGGTCGAGGATAAAACGCGGCACCATATACCACAAACCTTTATTCTCCTTTGGCATACCCCTTCAGTATAGCATCAGCGTCCTTAGGAAAGCGGGTGTTGATGGCCGCGCCGTTGGTAATGAACGTCCCTGCGACTGAGCACGCATTCTCTAGCGCCGTGATTGTTACCTTCACCGGGTCAATGACAGTCTCGTCTACCTTCGGCTCTTCACCTAAGTTCGCTTTGATCTTGTTATAGGGGGCTTTGAGAGCTTCGGTGAGGATGTTGGTTTCAAGTGTCTCAGCGATGGTCTTCAGTGCTGTTCCTGCGCCTGGCACTACGCCTTCCTTGTGCGCCCACTTCACGGCGTTTACCGCATCGTCAATTTTGTCCTTCCAGTAGTTCTCCTCTTGCTCGGTCATGGCTCCTACTTTGATGAGGGCAATAGAACCAGAGAGGGCGGCAATTCTCTTATCAAGCCACGCCTTCTCATGGTCTGAGCGCTCCTGGGTCTGTTGTGCGCGGATTTCGTCGATGCGGTTGTAGATTTGCTCTACTACTCCACCACCTCCTACAAAGTAGCTCTCCCCTCGGGTAGCTCGTAGAAGGTCTACTGATCCGAAGTGCTCCTTGCGGGTAGCGGTGATGTCATCTCCTTCGCAGTCTATGAAAGTAGCACCAAGATAGGCGGCCAGGTCTTGCAGTATGTCCTTCTGGTGGAGGTACTGAGCGTTGATGGCGACGATTTGGACGTTCTGTTTTGCGTTGGCAAGGATGTCAGTGATCGCTTGTGGGCCAAAGTTCTTCGCCACGATGACAATCCATCGCTTGCCGTCCACTCGCACTAGCTCTCCAAGAGGTGCTTCAAGGTCTTTGAGGGTGTTGATGGTGTGGTCAGTGACGAGGACAGGGCAGTTCTCAGCTCGCACCTCTACTTTCTCGAAGTCGTTAATCATCTGGGAGAGTGCAAATCCTCCGGACATGCGGAAGGCGTTGACCATTTCCCCTGTGACAGCGGCAACGTGATTACGTTCGACGATGATGGCTCCGTCCTTGCCGATCTCGTAGGCCATCTCTCCTATGAGCTTGCCGTGCTCCTCGCTCTCGACTGAGATGGTGGCGACGTTCACAAGGTCGTCTTCGGTCTCCACAGGCTTTGCCATTGCGCGAAGCTCTGCGACCACCTCCTTGCATGCCTGGTCTATCTGGCGCTTGAGCTGGATGGGGTTGGCTCCACCAATCACACCTGGCTTCGGGAGCTTGCTAGCGGCTTCGTGAATGATGGCCTGAGCCAGTACGGTAGCCGTGGTGGTGCCGTCTCCTGCCTTGTCGTTGGCACGGAGAGCTGCTTCGCGGATCATGCGAGCGCCGAGGTCTTCAATCTCATCGTCGAGGAAGATCTCCTTGGCGATGGATACGCCATCGTTGGTGATGTGAGGAGTGCCACCACGGACGCCCATGACGACGTTGCGTCCTCCGGGTCCGATGGTCGAGCCTACGATGTCGGCTAGAAAGTCTGCTCCCTTGATAAGTTTCTCTCGTGCTTCGTAATCTTTAAGTACAACGCGCTTGTTAGTATTCATGGTCGTATAGTGATGGTCGTTTAATGCTTCTAGTGTAGCACGGGATTTGACCTGTGCATGTCGCTGTGGCATTGGCGGCAATACCACTGGACATCGTATGGCTTTGAATAATCAGTGTGATGCGCGTGAGCTTTAGCCTTGCCGCATACTTGGCAGTTGCCTCGTTTCATCCGACCCGACTTTATTGCGTAGTTAAGTTTTAGGCGGGCGGCTTGGCGCTCGGGATACCGTGCTATGGAAGCATATACTGCTCGTCGTATGCGGGCGCGACCGTGTTCAGTCTCGCGGTACTTTTTACTGCGCTTGAGATTGCATTTGCGGCAATACATCGAATGAACTATGTCGCCGTTCTTATATACCTTGGTGCTGTTGTTGATTAACGGTACACCAGTAATGTGGCAATGACTACAGTAGTCTTTGTAAATGTGCATAAGGATCATAATACCAGCCATAGTGGTATTATGATCTAGGACTTATCTGTGGATAAGCGAGCACCATTCACAGAGGCGGGTCATAGGCTCGCTAGCATCTCCTCATACTCCTTGATCTTGGAAAGATACCACAGGCTGTCATATTTTCTCCCTATCGTGGCTCTGTTGCGGGCTTTTAGAGCATCAGTATCAATGCCGTCGCGCCTAAGGTTGTGTTCAAAAGCAGGCCAATTACCAGAGCGCCATATGTTACAGGCGGCGCATTGCGGACGTAGATTTTCAAGAGCGTATCGCATCTCACCAGAGCAGACTGAACTCGGAATAAAATGCCCACATTGGCGATTGCTGCCAGTAAGAGAACGTGCGGGGCAAGTAAAGCAATCACTTCCATATCGTTTAAATGTTATCTCCCTACATAATTGCCACAACCTCTGCTTCAGCTTACTCACACTATCACTAGCGCGTTTCTTGAGGGGTGATTTGCGCTTGATTGGTGAGGGTTTCATACCTCCATGTCTTTAGAATAACAGCTATAGCAGTACCAGTTGTTCTTGTATTTCCAGAATGTGCGCTCTGTGCCGTTCTTGAAGCAGTCTTTGCAGATGCAGACAGGGGGTTTGTAGGGGATCATTGATAATAATTATATGGCTTTGAAAGAAAAAGGCCCGCATCCTGTGTGGATAGCGGGCTAGGTGGCTGCACGGGAGGAGTTGCAGCGTCTTCAGTGTACACCATCAATACTCACTCGCGAGCATGATGGTCAGCACTCGGGTCGTTTTGGCAGGGTCGGACGGGTCTTCCGAGCCGTATTCGAGCTGTTTGTCGTAGTAGTCGATCTTGAAATACAGCTTCTCCCCGGCGTGCTCGAAGCTGCCAAAGTCGTGCTCGCCGTGAGGGTCATTGTCTTCGCTGAAATCAGTGAAGGCAGCGACCTTAGCGTGGATGGCGACGACGCCGAGCGGCCATGCGGCCACGAGGTCTCGAACGCCAGAGGTGATCATGATCCTTCCGAGGTTCGGCTGTTTGCCGGTTCGGAAGGCATCGTTGAGTTCGCGGATCTTTGCTGTGTTGGGCATTAGATCCACCCCGCTATGATGAGGCAGCTTTTGACGGTGTTTTTATCGCATATCTCACACCAGCCTTGATCTTGGTCCGGTTCATAGTCTGCGGTGAAGTCGCAGTCCGGCTCCATGCAGATAGAAGGCACCGCTCCGTTGAAGCAGGTGCTTTCCAGCATTTCCGTGACTGTGGTGAAACCCTCGAGTTCTGCTAGCCTTCGGAGTTTTTTGCGCTCGATTATGTCGGTCATGATTGTCTCCTAGATCATTTCTAGGGACATTGTATCAAGCGCGAGGGATTGAAGCCCGCAGGGCCGAGACTACAGGCTCGGCATGCGAAAGCCCGACCCGTAGGGGCGCGCCCAAAGAAAAAGCCCCGGACGCACCCGAGGCTTTCTCCAGAACTTATGTCAACGCACCAAGTCAGTCTACCATGCCTTTCGATTTTGCCCACTCGGGATTGATAAACTCATCTTTATCTCTCCCCGCGTCCACCAACTCCTTCAACCACGGCGGCATGCCGAGGCCGCGACCATTCCATTCTTCACCATTCGGGCCTCTGTATTTCTTCGGTTTCAGTGATCTCCCGACTTTGGTGGCGGCGACGTTGGTGAGGTCGATGCCGAGCTTTTCTGCTTGCTCCTTGAACTGCTGCCAGAGCCGTTCTTCTTCGGCACGTTTCTTTTCGGCAACGGCTGCCGTGGCAATGACGGCGATGGCGGCGACGGTCTCGAGGGGTAGGTCGTTGATCCAGTCGAGGTCGTCGATCGAGAGGGGGGTGGGAGCGTCTTGCATTTGGTTTTCTCCAGTCCATAGATGGCGAATAAGACGAGGTTGTTCACGCCGAAGATGATGAGGACGGCGGTGAACTCGTGGACACCGTACTGTCGGAGGACTGCGTACCCGATGAGACCGAGGAAGCAGGAGCCGACGACGGCGAGATAGTGGATGCTGAGTGGGATGTAAGTTTGGCTGTGGTGCCCGTGATCTCGATGGGCTTCGGGATCTCGGGGGTAGGGTCTTGGGTCTGGCTTGGCTTGGTGATCCAGCCCCGCCATATCATCTCCTCCTCGGTCAGTGCTTGGGGGCCGTCGTCCCGCTTCTTGAAGCGGTTGAGGATGCGTCCCAAGAAGCCGGGAGGGTCGTTGGGGCCATGCGGCACACCTTGACCATCATCAGTGACGGGGCCGAGGTACTCCATGATGCTGCGAACCTTGCCGTCTGGTGTTCGCTTGTTGGTCTGGCGGTAGTAGTACCGGCGTCCCTTGATCGTTTTGATGCGGATGAAGGACATGCCATTCCTCGTGCGCTGCTGCAGGGAACAGTTCCTATGGTGATGCGAAGCCACTGATACAAAAGTAAGAAATGGACACTGGCGGCCGGGGATGGATGGCTGTGTGATGGTATGGAAAGCGGATCACATGTTCGTGAACACGACTACAGATAGTCTATGGCTTTGATTGATGACATTATTTCTGCCGCGACTTGCGGGACGATCGCATTTCCGAGAGCTTTGAGGCGGGCAGCTCTGTCCATCCGTCTGGGTAGCCCATCATCCACTCGACAAAGGCGGGCTGCAACTTCAGGCCAGTCTTCGCTCCAACTACCAGCGGTACTCCGGGGCTTAGTCTCTTGTCGTGCATGGCAACCAACTTGCTTTGGTTTTGATAGCTGTCTTTCCAGTCCCTCGCCTGAGGTGTTGGGAGCAAATTGTGTATCCGACCCGTCGTGATCTGTTCGCTTAGGCTCCCAGGCGGTACTGTGTTGCGGCCGATACTCTTGCGGTAGGCTATCCGGCGCTTCAATGCTTCGGGGCTGCGTTCTCCCCTGTCGATCGTTGATGGCGTGAGCAACAATCCAGACCCTATCTCTCCTGTGCGGTGCATTGACGGCGCAAGCTGGAATAATAAACGCTTGGACTTCGTAACCTTCACTTTCCAAGTCAGTATGCACTTGTTCGAGTACCAAGCCTCCGCTCCAAGTAACAAAGCCGCCAACATTTTCACCGATGATCCACCTCGGATGAAACTCTCGTATGACGCGAAGCATCTCCGGCCAGAGGTGGCGATTGTCTGCCGTACCGAGGCGCTTTCCTGCTGTTGAGAAGGGCTGGCAAGGGAAGCCTCCGGTGATGAGATCGACGGTTCCGGGGTCTCCGTAGACGCGGCTGTAGTGTTTTCGGGTAAGCTTTCTGATATCGTCATAGATTGGTGATGCGGGCCAGTGCGTTTCGAGGACAAGCTGGCTAAACTTCTCGATATCGCAAAAGCCAATATTTTGATAATCATTGCCCCACACCCATGATGCAGCCAAAGCAAATCCACCGATGCCAGAGAAAAGATCGAGGTGTTTCATACATGGCTGACCTTTTGATTATGCGGGACACCTGACATATGCGCCAGCGAGCATTGTGCATAACGAGCGCAATGGAATGCGATGGATTGAAAATGACGCTGATGGTGTGATATGGAATGCCCCTCAACTTCTCGTGAGGGGCAAAGTTTTTACGTCTCCCACTTGGGCGGGAGCTTCACCTTCGTGCCTGGCTCCAAGCCGATGAAGCCAGCCGGAGAGCCGTCAGGGTTGCGGAGCAGGATAGCCACGAGGCCACGGTGATAGCCGCGAGCGTCGAAGCCGACCGAGAGAGCTTTGGCAATGTCGGGCGGGAAGCCCATCGATTGCACAGCTTGGTGCTCTGGCGCGAGCCGTGCGGCGATCTTGTCGAGGACGTTCGAGGAAGTTGGGGGACTTTCGAGGACTTTCGAGGACGCAGCGGGAGCGGGCTGCATGAACTTGTCGTGGATCATCATCGCGGCGTCCTTCATGGACACCCCTTTGATGTGAGCCACGAGGGATATGACATCGCCGCCAGCCCGGCAGCCAAAACAGTTGAACAGACCTTTCGCCGGGGTGATGACCATCTCGCGCTTCTCGCCGGTATTGACCGGACATTGAGCGCGGAGCGTCTCGCCGGATTGCTTGTACGCAATGCCGAGCCAGTCGGCTGCTTCTTTGATGCTCACGCGGGCTTTGATTTCAGAGAACGGGACATACGGTGCCATTGGAATACTCCTCTGGGTTGGTGCCAGAGTTTATTGTACTATGGCGACTTTCATTTACCGTGGTTTGGGTGAAAGCCGTATTTCTGTTCTGCCCTCTTTCTTGCTTCTATTGCTTCGCTTTTATCTTTAAAGCACCCAAGATGATGAAACTTTCCATTCACACCGATGCGAGCATACCAAAAAGAAAAGCGACCATCGAAAAAGATACCAGTACACCCGTACTTGTTTTTTCTATGTCGAGATAGGTTTTTCATATTCTCGGCGCGAGTGACTAACCGCAGATTTTCGATCCTGTTATCTGACCGATTGTGGTTGATGTGATCTATCTCATACCCCTTTGGTATAGAGCCAAAGGATATAACCCAGCCGATCCGATGAACGGAGGTACAGTAGCCGTCCACCACGACTTGTAGTCGACCTATACTGTCTAGTGTTCCTCTTGGCTTACCGGTTCGCTTACTGATTAGCAGGCCAGTATCCGGCTCGAAAATATATAGTTTCTTCAAACGCTCTTGTGAAGGCATTTTATTCTCTCACTACTGACCCCCCGCTTTGCGAGTAGGGAGCCACCAGTGAGCGCAAAGCTTCTAATGCTATTATTCTAACACGGCAATACCGCCGTGATCTTTAAACTGAGGAAACTGACATGGGAAAAATCAGCGAAAAGGCTCAAGCAGTGATGCAGCGGCCAGACGAAAACCGCCCGTCATTCGTCGTGCGGGCAAGGCAAGGCAAGAACTCGCGCTTCTTTCAGACTGTCGGCTACGCATGGCGCAAGGCTGACAAGAATGGAAACGAGATCATCTCGGTGAAGCTCAACGCCATGCCAATCGAGACGGACGGCTCGTTCCTACTCGTTCCGCCGTTCGTGCCGGAAGGCGAGACGCAGGAGTGAACTACGCGGGGGCTTTATAGCTCCCGCAATTCTTTTAAATCAAACGGCCGGTGCCCTACCCGCATCCACGGATTGTCTACCAGATCAGTATGAGGTTTGATCGATTTGATGCATCTCTCGAAGTCATGGACGGAGGTGAAGAGGATATAGGAGCAGGGGCCGATCACCTTCTCCACTCGTTTCATGATGGCGTGCTGCCGCTTGATAGGTCTCTCGGCGTCGTCTTCATCGATGGTTGATACCCAAAGAAGCATGGCGCGGTCGAAGTCGAACATCTGCTGCCAGAGTTTTCGCTGCCAGATCGTTTTGATGTTTGCTAGCTTTTTTTCAATCGTGATGCGGGCGGTGCCGCCGAGGTCTTCATTGAAGCGGTCAAACTCCATGAAGAAGGCGATGGTCTCGGTCGGCGTCTGTAGTACAAACGGCGGCCGGTCGAAGTAGTGATAATGCTTATCATCCAGCATGAAGCGGAAGGGATCTGTTGAAGTAGCTTGTTTGGCGGGCATGTTGTCGTGCGTGCGAAGGGTGCGCCAGTCGAAGTATTCCAGTCCGTGCTTCCTAGCTCCCAGCTCAATAGAGGCTTGAGCTATCGCAGCTCCCAGTTCATGAGCATACTGCGGGCGGGGGCGAGCGGGTTTGTCTGCGAGGTGATGTTCGTCAATAAGACGTTGTATACCCTTATCAGAAAGAGAAACCACCGAGGATTTGAAGTGGTAATCCCTTCGTCTTAGAAAAAGATGCGGATGGCGGGCGGCGTCGAGAATACGCGTTTTAGAATACTTCCCCCGCTTGGCTATTTTCGCCAACCATTCCACAGGTAAATAGGGATAGTCAATCTCCGGGTCGAGCCGGAGCCACGTTCGATAGTCGTGCTCCCCCCATTCGCAGGGGCGATCAGGGGCGGTGCGTGAGAAACGGGAGAGGGCCATACCCTATAAGTATGGCACACATTCGGGATTAGTAGCGCTTTCGTGACTTGGGCTTTTCGTCTGGTATGTCCGGCTCTGGTTCGCTGTGAGCTGCTATAGGCTCGTCTTGCAGTGTGCGGCGCAACGTCTCACCCAATGCAATGCGCTCCGATTGTTCCATCTTGGGTTGGTTGTCGAGATAGCCAAAGGGTAATTTGAGAGTAAGGGGTTTGTTGGTTTTGCCACTCACATAGAGCTGGTATTCGAGGTGGGTTGAGGGTTTGGGTTTGTAGATTGTCTTTACGTCGCAGTTCATGTGCTTTGCGAGTTTTTCAGCATCGTCCAAGAAGGGTGATGCCGTTATTTTTACATCCGTCTGGCCGAGCAAAACATCCACAACATCCTTTGAAAGCATGGACATCTGCTGGGTAAACGAGCGGATAAACAGCGCGTACTTTCTACACTCGGTGAGTATTCGCTTTACTTCTTCATTCCCCTGTAAAACGAGCTGGGCTTCGTCCACATAGAGGTGGATAGGGTGGCGGTCTCTCTCTGGGATGCGCGAGCGTTTGAACGCTACCTGCATGCAGGACATGATGATGAAGCGAAGGAAGGTAGCCGCTCCCTCGTTCAATCCCTTCGCGGTAACGATCACTGTTTGCTTCTTGGTGTGCAGGGCGTCGTACAGATCGAGTTTATTTTTCCGAGCATTAAAAATGCGCTTGAATGTCTTATCCCGATTGAGGATGTGCAAGCGTTGCGATATGCCAGTTCTAGGGTGCTCGCCTTTGAAGAAACGAGTGAGGAAGTATTGCTGCGCGGTGTCGTCTAGTTTCTGAATATAGGGCCAGTAGGGGCCGCTCTGCACCGTCTTGGGGTCAGCGTCCACGAGCATGAGCATGTCGGTGAACGTCGCACCCTCTGCCTTGTGTTTTTCAAGCAAGGCTTCTACGAGGTAGCTGAACGCCACGCTTTGTAATCCGGTCATGTCCGCGCCTTCGGCAGCGAAGATGTAGCCGTACATGGAAGCAATCTGGTTGATGTCCGGCAGATCGAGGGGATTGATTGCAGGGAAGGCCGAGGGGTCAACGATCAGGAGCCTGTCAGGATGCTTTTGCCAGTATGCGAGCTGTTCGAGCTTCGATGCCAGATCCCCGTGAGGGTCGATGATCACTTGTGGATAGGGTTCGGCTCGGGAGAGGTTTTCGAGAATACACGCTGCAAGGAATGAGGTCTTGCCGCCTCCGGTATTCGAGAACATGCACCAGTGGGTGTTCACATAAGGAAGCATTGAAAAGGAGAGAGAGCCGCGCGTGAGGTGTATCAGTGGCGTCTGTTTGAGGTATTTCTCGCAATTCCAAGCGTCGTCGTACTCGGGGGTCATGATCTTACCCCCGTGTGTGCAGTTGTCGTTGATGATGGCGCGAAGTGATTTGTAGAGGCCGATGGTCTTCACCGGATGGTGCATGAAGGCAAATACCGCGTACTGCATCCACTCTCGTGTGATGTGCGGCTCAATGGGTGTTCGGAATGGTCCGGGTGGGTAGTCCGGTAGTAAGTGTAGGTGTGTAGAAAGGAGGTCGAGAATAGGGTGTGCCGCTTCGGCGGTGTGGTCGTAGTGGTGTGGTTCGGTGAAGGCGTGGGATAGTGTGCTGCGGATGAAATCAACGTAGATGCGGGCAATCTCTGGCGAGGGTGCCAGCTTTTCTTTTCTCGCTCTGGCGTCGAAGTGCCGGGCGATTTGCTTGACTAGATCATTCACAATAGCTAGTCCAGTTTCCAGTATTGTAGGGTGTACCGAACGGCTGGCCGTAGCAGATGTGGCTTGGGTTGTTGTAGGAGCTTTGAGGGTGGTTGTAGTAGGCGTTGCGTCTGCCGGGAGATAGTGCGCCAAGTAATGCAAGGCCGATAAAAATGACCATACCCCATCCGACAATGTATTCGGCGGTACTGGTCGTCTTCTCTTGCGGAATTTCTTTTTCTTCTTCGCGGGGATTTGCGGTCAAGTCTTCGAGCTTCGCCATTGGGCACCTCCGGGGATTAGTGGTAGGCGTATAGGTGCGAACGCAAGGCGAAGGCGTCAAGGGCTTGCCCCTTGTACGGCAAGCCGACCGCGCTACCCTGCCAGAGCATCATCAACGAAGGCTTGATACCCCATAGTGTGTGGTGTCAGCCCTCGGTATGCTGCAAGGGTGATGGCG